>Ga0315289_10013941_pt1 | contig 11239 bp, 16 predicted proteins | sample YL17G11_40_MG_FD_203452 | JGI IMG/M metagenome (GOLD analysis project Ga0315289, IMG submission 203452) | Sediment microbial communities from Yellowstone Lake, YNP, Wyoming, USA - YL17G11_40 | ecosystem: Environmental > Aquatic > Freshwater > Lake > Sediment | place: USA: Wyoming | collected... | reverse complement strand
AGAGAGTGTTTCTATCCGAATTACATACAAGTTCAGTATGGTTTGTTGTTTGTTGACCGTGTTGCAATTTATATTGTCTATCTAAATCGTGATCTGACGGCCCTTGACAGGGGTATGTCATCCGTGGTAGCATTGGCTTGTGATGTGTTGGCTCAGGATCCGTTTTGTAAAGGAGGTGCTTATGCCTTGTGCCGATTTTCCCGAGGGCAAATGTACAGCTCGCAGTTGCACCCTGTATTGTTTCCTGATGACTGGTCGACGGTTTGGGGTCGGCGTGTATTTTCTATCGGGTGAAGGTCGAGTCCCTACGTTTCTCCCTCTTACGCTTGAAGCTCCGGTGGCGTGTGCGCTTTTCCCCGGCATGGTTGCAGCCGGGAGGATATACGCTGACCTGGTGGTCAGCGAGATTGAGAGGTGAGAAGATGTTGATTAACTTAACCTGGGAAGGGGAAGCGAGGTGCTGGTCCGTGTGCTCGATTTGTGGGGACCGCTTCCTGATCTACAAGGACTGGCTGGACGCTGCCCGGTCAAAGCTTGTGGGCCGTGGCATTCTTCTTCCGGTTTGCGGTTACTGCTGGAAGCGTCAAGGTGGACATCCGGCTGCGGTCATGTCCAATCCTTTGGTCATCCCGTTCACTGAGGATCCATGGGTGGGTGGGGTGATTTTCTACCGGACGGAGGGGCTATGATGCGCACCGACTATCAAGACGTGGTTATTTGTGCCGTGGCAGGCTGGGGTCTCGTGTGTTTCATCCTGCTGACCTATTTCCTCCATTCACTCAAAAAGGAGCGCTCTATGCCTTCCCAAAGGAGCAAGTTCGACAAATCCATTATCGACCAGCCCGCCTACAAGAAATTCGTCAAGGACAAGCTGCGTGTCTACGTCATCACGAACACAGCCCAGGGCAAGACGGTGCGCACGACCGGGTTCACGTTCCCCGAGGCGCTCACCCGCATGGGCTGGGAGGAGAAAGACGTGATGGCCGTCGACCTGGGGCCGACCTCGAAGCCCAGGCTGATCGTCGAGTACAAGGCTGTCCAGATCGCCGGTGACTTTCCCCGGTCGGATGGCCGGGAGGTCGGAAAGGAGTGACTTATGAAAGATTTACGTCTGATCGTCCCCGACGAGCTGCACGCCAAGGCGCACTATCTGGCTTCGCTGGCTGGGGTGCCGGTGACAGCGGTGTACCCGATTTTCACGGCGTTTGCGATGGAAGCTTACACCGACCCGTTGCTGGTCGAGCTCTTGAAGCGCAACAAGGACAACATCGGGTTCGAGAAGGGCCGGGTGACATTTATCGGCGCCATCGAGACTTAGGGGCTCCCAATGGCCAGCGAGGCGCAGTTCCAGAACATGGGGCTCAAGGTCTACATCACCCGGGACGACTTCCTGGTGTTGCTGGGCACCGGGGAGGTCTTCGCCGACCTGTGGTACAGGAAAGAGCTCGCCCTGGAAGGCCAGGTCTACGTGACCGTCTCACCGGAAGCGCTGGAGGCTTTGACCGAGTGGTACAATGGGGAGCGGTCCTTGATCGACCAGCTCAAGCGTACCCAGCGGGCCAGGTACGCGCAGTCCAGATTTACTGAAAGGAAGGTAAAAGGTGCCAAGAAACGCAGACGCGTACAAAGAGCCACCGATCGTGTTCCAGAGGTGGAGTGATGATTTCAGTGAGGTCAGCTACTCAGTGCCCCTGACCGGGGCATTCGAAGTAACCACGCCCCTCCAGGCCATGCTCCTCGAAGCCATGGCCAAGGACAAGGGCATTGTCATCCAGGCAGCTTTGATGCCCCTGGAAATATTCTTTGGTGTCCCAAAGGAGGAACCAGATGGACAACAATCAAGAGCAGAAGCCAGTGACGGCGGATGAGATCCGCGACGATCTGACCGCTCAGATCGGGATCAGCCAGATCGACCTCAAGGCGCCCCCGCGCCTGCTGGTCGAGGTGATGAGTGAGGTGGCGCCGAGCGGAACGGCCACCAAGCTATCGGAGTGGGTGGACCAGGACATCGTGATCCACAGCCTGCGCTTCTTCAAGGGGCGCTACGGGAACGCAGCCTTCGTGCTGTTCACCGACACGAACGGGGAGCTGTTCAACTGCGTGTGCAGCCAGAAGGTAGTGCTCCCGAAGCTGGGTGCGATCGCGGAGAGCCTGCCGGTGCAGGCGCACGTGGTCAAGAAGGAAAGCGGCCAGTTTGGGCGCTACTACGATCTCGAGTAGGCGTTGCCAGAGTTCGGCAACGCGCACAATTGAATATTGGACGCTGGGGAGGGTGCTATAATAGGTGTCTAGCACCCTCTCGTTCACTACAAGGAGGTTTTGTCATGACAGAGCCTAGACCTTCGTCCCCAGGGGGAATTATCTGGGACTTCTCATTAACGGAACAAGGCCACGTAGCCCGCTACGGGCACATGGGACAAGAGTACTACAAACAGTTCATGCCCTATGGGTTAGAGATTGCTGGGCAGCACCCGCCCCAACGAATCAGCCAGCAGGTCTACAACCTGGCCAGGCGCTTCTCCGGTAAGTCTCTCACCTCTATCATTCAAGACTAGCCATGTTCCCCGAGGAGGAAGGGACCGAGCGCGAGGGCCGCGTGCGTGCGGTCTACACCGCCAAGCTGCGTCTGATCGGGTTCCAGGATCCGGATATGGGCAACATCTTCATCCGGCGCGACGAGGCGGTCGGGCGCCTGAGATACGACCCCGAGCTGGGCCAGGTCGTCGACTCGTTCGGCAACACGGTCGACGTGGGCGGCATGGCCATGCCCGCGGCGGGCTACACCTACGAGTACAAGTACAAGACGGCTGAGTATTACCCCCTGACTATCAACCCGGAGGACTTCCAGCCAGCACCTGGATTGACTCTAAAGGTGCGCCTGGTGATCGTCGACAGCGAGGGCAATCTGCACGTATTTGATAAGAGCTTCGGTGAGAACCGGACGTATGACCCAGACATCGAGCAGAAGATGATCGGTGAGGCGGTCAGCGAGGCAGTACCGGGGCGGAAGACCGTCAAATCAGACTCCCCACCCATGGAAGGGATCGAGATACGCAAAGACTACACGGTTCAGAGGGTCAGCACCAGGAAGCTCGGCCCGTAGCGAAGCCCCAGCGCTGGTTCCACCCGCTCACCGGCAGGGCTCACGTCCGTAATCTAGTGGCCTTCGACGTGGAGGGCGGCGGCGGGCCGGGCGGGTTCGTGTGCGGGGCGATCCACGACGACCGTGGGGGGAGGTTCTATACTGACCGCGAGTCCATGTGGCATGATTTATTGCAGTACGGGAGAAAGACAGCATATGTATTTGCACACGGTTTGCAGTATGACTTGCCGCTCGTCGAGGGGGATACTTTCCCCATGGGAGAGCTCCTGTTCACACGCTACGGGCTGCTCTGGTCGACCTATACTGTTGCAGGCCGTAAGTTCAGGCTCTACGACAGTCTCAATCTATTCCCTCGCCTGTCCATTGAGGCCCTGGGGCAGATGGTGGTACTCCCTAAGCTCGCCTTATCTGGCGAGATCAAGCGCCAGCTTGCTCAAGGCCGCCCTCTGGCATTTTTCACCCCTGTGGAGCAAGAGCTGATCCGGGCCTACTGCGCCCGCGACGCCGAGATACTCTACCTGGCCCTCTCGACCCTCCAGGAGATCGCCTTGTCCCTGGGGGGCCAGCTGCGTCCTACCATTGCAGGGACCGCCATGGATGTGTTCCGTCGCCAGTTCATGCGCTGGCCCTGGCCGGTCGTCGGACCTGCTACGAACAAGCTGGCCCGTCCGGCCTACTACGGGGGCCGCTGCGAGAACTTCGCTTATGGGGTGGTCCCGGGGGTGAACGCCTACGATGCGACCTCGCTGTACCCCTACGTACAATCCAGGACGAAGTACCCCCACCCGCGCTACTTGAAGGTCGAGTGGCAGCCGCGGCTGTCGGGGTCCTGGACCGAGTGGGAGGGGGTGTGCGAGTGCACGGTCAGGGTCCCCGAGCGCTTCGTGCCGCCGCTCCCGCACCGGTCGGATCGCCGCCTGTTCTTTCCGATCGGAAAGCTGCACGGCACGTGGACGCTGGTCGAGCTCAGGCACGCCCTGGATGTCGGCTGCGATCTCGTTTCGGTGGATTGGGTGCTGGGAAGCCCGACCGTGTTCAACCCCTTCGAGGACTTCGTCGAGCAGCTGTTTGCGCTGCGCATGGGCTACCAGGTCGCCGATGACCCCCACGAGAGCCTGGTCAAGCTGCTCTTGAACTCGCTCTATGGGCGCTGGGGGCTCTCTCCCGAGGGCGGTTTGTACAGCCTGGTCAACCTGGACACTGTTGATGAGCTCGACCTGCCCGAGGGGGCGGTGACGATCGTATCCCCGCACGGGCTGTACGCCTACGCTCCGATCCCGAACCTGCACCAGCCCGACTACGTCAACACCCTTTTCGCAGCGCAGATTGCAGCAGCGGCCAGGCTGCATCTGCTGAAAGTGCTCGAATACCAGGATGAATACCTGGCCTACTGCGACACGGACTCGGTGATCACCCGTGGAAAGCTACCAGCGTCGGATGGGCTTGGAGGGTGGCGTCTGGAGGCTGAGGCGTGCCAGGCGGACCTCATATCGCCGAAGGAGTACTCGATAACGAAAGATGGACAGGTCAGTCAGTTTATCGTAAAGGGAGTTCCGGCGTCGGTCGCCGAGACGTACTTTAAGGTCGGGTTCGCCAGGTACAGGCGTGCCCTGGGGGTCAGAGAAGCAATCAGTCATGGTCGTAATCCTTCCGAGTGGGTGCAGGTCTTGAAGCGCCGCGGGGCGGTCCTGCCTAAGCGCTGCCCTTTGACGCCTTCTTTCCCGCAGTCTTCCGAGTGGGTGAGCTCGCGGGCGTACTCGGTGGGGGAGCTGGCGGAGCTGACGGCTGGGGGGAGACTTCCAGGGGATGGGGCGTGGCTCGACCCAGCGCCGCTACTTCTGGAGGCACCTCGGGCAGTGCAGGAAGAGCTGCTGTAGCTTGCCCCAATAGCTCAATGAGACGGTCGAAATAACTTTTGCGAAGTTGATTGGCCATATTATACTTCCTTACTGACCTCCCGGGTATCCGGCCAGGAACTGTTTCAGCTCGTCGATCTTCACCCCCAGCGCGCTCAAAGTGGCAGGTGGGAGCGATTCGAACGCAGCGGCGATGTCCTGGTCGTTGTAGTGGGCGTTGATGAGCTGGGTCAGCACGTCGGAGAAGCTCAGCGCGCCGGTCAGCAGCCCGTACCACGCCTCGGAGTTGACCACCTCGTCCTTCTGGATCCGGAGCAGCACCGTCGCATCCCCGTCAGAGTAGCCCCTCTGCGCCAGCAGGGTCAGCGCCTGTCCAAAGCTGTAGAAGCCCTTGCCATACGCCGCCACGATCTGGGATGGGCTGAGCTGGACCGTCGACTTCCGCTCGTTGCGGGTGGCCAGGGCCAGGTAGAGGCGCGAGTCCTCCGGCGAGTAGCCGATCTCCTGGCAGCGGGCCAGGTACTCGGCCTCCGTGATGAGCAGGTCCTGCACGGCTGCGACTAATGCAGCAATTGACGGCAGTCTTACTGCCTGGACCAGCTCGGGCTCGAACACGGGCGGGTTCTCGAACTCGACGGTAGCGACGACCTTCTCGGCGTCCTCGGGGGAGTAGTTCATAGCAATGAGACGAGCCAGTGCAGCCTCACGGGTCAGCACCCCGGCCAGGTAGGCCCTCATCACGGTCGCTTCGGTCAGGACCTTGACGACGGGCGCCATGAGCTGGGCCACCCTTGCGGCGATCAGGTCGATGTCGGCCTGAGTGTAGAGCAAGTCCGCCAGGCGTGTCCTGAGCTCACCGATCGTAATGACACCGGCGACGGTCAGGTCCACCAGCGTCCCCTCGGTAAGCACCTTCATGCGGATCGGTGGTGGCTCTACGATGATCTCCCGGTTGTCGTGCTCAATGGTGGTCAGGATCAGCTCGACGTTGTCACCCGTGTAGCCGAGCGCCCGGAACTTCATCTCGGCGACGTCGCGACTGATCAGGTCGGCGACGTAGGCATTGGCAATACTGGCATAGGGTAAGGGCTTGGGGGTCGGCATGGCGCGGATACGGGCGGCTTCACTGAGCAGGGTTGCGTCGGCGTCGGTGTAGCCCAGCTCGACCAGCCGTGCCTGCATTTGGGCCGGGTTCATCAGCCCGTAGAACACAAGTTCTGACAGCACGCCGGGGGTCAAAAGTCTCGGCAGGGGCGGCGCGGGAGGCTGGAAGGCCTCCGGGTTGCGCAGCTCTGCCAGGGAGAGCTCCAATGTGGCGTCCTCGGGGGAGAAGCCGATCGAGACCAGCTTGTCGTGAGCCTGCTGGCGGTTGTAGATGTGCTCCACGTAGGCGCCGATCACGGTCCCGGAGTTCACCTTGAGGAACGTGGGAGCGATCTCCGCACGCCAGGTTGCCAGGAGAACGCCGATCTGCTCGGGTGGGAAACCGGCCAGGTCCAGCCAGTGGCGGGCCTCGGCGTCGGTGATCACGTTCGAGGTCCAGGCGCTCTTGACCTGGCCCACGGACAGGCGCTTGTCGGAGGCCTCCTTCTGGAGGTTCTCCAGCCCGATGATGAGCTCGATCTCCTCGGGCTTGATATGGAGGAAATCCAGGTAGGTCCTGAGAGCGTCCGCCGAGATCAGGCCCTCCCGGTACGCAGCCCGGGCGGTGGACTTGGATACGTCCGTGAGCTCGTTGACCGGAGGCATGGGGTTGAGCTGCGCCAGCAGGGGTATGTCGGCCGGGTCGTAGCCCAGGGCGCGCAGCCTGGCGGTGGCCCAGTTCCAGTCCTTGTAGCCCTTGTGCAGAGCATCCCAAACGTCGGACTCGGACAGGGTCTTGAACGCCAGCTTGATCCACTCGGCGATGTCCCCCTCACGCCAGCCCTCGGAGCGGGCCGCGGCGGTCAGGTCGGCCTGGCCGATCTCACCCAGCGCATACAGGTCACGGAGCTCGGAGGCGCTGAACCGTCTTGGGCGGTACTTTTCTGCAAAGTAGCGCTGGAGGCGCGGCAGCAGCGTGGCGCCCAGGAAGGTTTGGGAGGTATGCCAGCCTGCATGGGACATGCCCGTGGCCCGGTACATGCGCCCAAATATCTCACCGACGCCCTGAACGGTGCCCCCCGATACAGCCGAGACGGCCATGTCGGTGAGCCCGGCGGCGACGTTGAGCTCGATACCTATACCCGACACCGCCCTCAGGAACTCGAGGGGGTCGCCGTCAGGAACCCCGGCGTAGGTGTCCAGCAAGGCCAGGACTGGGTCGACCACCGCCGCGCCGTAGACTGCCGCCATCCCGGCGATGTTAGGGTCGGTGAAAACCTTGTTCATGGCCTCGACGACGACGGCCTCCGCCTGCTGGGGCGTTGGACCAACACACAGGAAGTCGACCAGGGTCTTGAAGATCGGGGCGCCGGTCCACGAGTACAGCAGGGTCAGGATGCCTACGGGAATAGCGTATAAGACACCGTTGACCGGGTACTTATCGAAGAGCTTCAAGAACAGGGCCGTGCACTCGGCCTCACGTGCCTCGGTGCGGGCCTTCCACTGTGTGAAGCGATCCGGAGGCGGGGTGGTCGCTATGAAATCTTCTAACGCTCGTCGTAGGGGTCCGGGTGGCATGTCTGATCTCCTTTCAGGGCGGTGGCAGGACGGTCCACGGGTTGACGTAGGCGCCGTTGCGCTTGACCTCGAAGTGCAGGTGGTTGCCGGATGAGTTGCCGGTCGAGTTGGCCAGCCCGATCGTCTGGCCTGGCCCTACGTTCTGGCCTGCGATGACGTACAGCGTGCTCATGTGGCCGTAGCGGGTCCAGAACCCATCGCTGTGCTGGAGGTCGACACGGTGCCCGTAGCCGGTCTCCTGGTACACAGCTGCCGTGATTGTACCACCTCCCGAGGCCCAGATCGGCATACCTCCCGGCGTGCCCAGGTCGATCCCGTAGTGAGAGGGCGGGGTATAGTCGTAGCCGGACAGGTTGTGAGCTGCGCAGGGCCAGCCGATCAGCCCGGACCCGGGCGGTGGGGGCGGACCGCCACCGGGAGGCGGTGAGCCTCCGCCCCAGCTCGCAGGCGGCGGGGGAGGCGTGTAGTTGATCCCGCCCATCAGCGTCGCCAGGAACCACTCGCCGAACGACCAGGCCACGCCCTGGATGATCCCGACCAGCCAGTCGACCGGGTTATCGAAGAAGTTGACCAGGCCGGGGAAATAGTCCTGCACGAAGCGGTCGACCGATGGGTGCAGGCTGGAGACGTAGTAGGCCAGCGTGTTGTACAGGTTCTGAATGAAGTTGTTGAGCGCAGCCCACCAGTCGTTGACGACCTTGGAGATGGCTGCGTACCAGGTCTGGACCACGTCCCTTACGTTGCTGTACCAGCTGGAGACGACGTCTCGGATGTTGTTCCACCAGTTGGTGAGCACATCAGTAGCATGGCTCCACCAGTCCTGGACGTACTTCGAGATGGCGGCGTACCAGTCCTGGACCAGCTTCACGATCCGGTCCCACCAGTTGGTGAATACGTCTTGAGCGTGCGCCCACCAATCGTTGACGTACTTAGAGATCGCCGCGTACCAGGTGTTGACTACGTCCCGGATGTGGTAGTACCAGTCGGAGGCCACGTCGATGACGTAGTCGTACAAGGTCGAGAGGATGTCACGGGCGTGCGCCCACCAGTCGTTGACGTACGTCGAGATGGCTGCGTACCACGTCTGGACCAGGTCCCGGACGTGGCTGTACCAGCTGACGACGACGTCGCGGACGTTAGTGTACCAGCTGGAGACGACGTCCCTGATCTGGTTGTACCAGTTGGACAGGACGTCACGGGCCTGGTACCACCAGTCGTTGACGTAGGTGGAGATCGGTGCGAACCAGGTATTGACGACCGTGCGGGTGTGGTTGTACCAGTTCGAGACGACGTCGACGACCTGGTCCCAGGCGTTGATCAGCCACGTCAAAACCTCCCCGATGGAGATAGCCAGGATGGGGAGGAGCAGGAGCAGCCAGCTAAATTTGAGCAATGCTCTTGCGGTCCGCCAGAACCTGGAGGATGGCCTTCTTGACTATATCCGGGCCGATGTTCGGCACCAGCACGTAGTGGGTCTCGTCGTAGGCGGTCAGGTAGAAGAAGACCCGGTAGCCGTCGACCACCCTGGAGGTTTCGTCCTGGTAGTGGTACTTCTGCGTGGAAACGACTCTGTACTCGGCGGCCATTATGCGCCTCCCGCGGCTTTACCTACCGCCTGGACGAACTTGCCACCGAAGTAGAAGCCGACGCACAGCCCGACCAGGTTATCCAGTCCGGACGGGATCGGCTGCTGGGCGACGACCATGTACAGCCAGACGCCCACGACGGCCAGGGTCAGGATGCCCTGGACGATGACGGATTCTTGCAACAGCTCTACAAACTTTGCTCCCATATTGAACTCCTTTCAGTTAGGGCTCGTCCATGGTCAGGTATACATGGCCGAGGTATTGGTCAATAACCCCTGGGCCCATATTAAGGTCCTGCACCTTGATGTAGATTTGATCAGTATCCACTGATGCAGCCGAGGGGGTGCTGTAGCTGGCGATGCTGAACGAGTCGATCCCCACCAACAGCCGCCGTCCGACACCGTTCTCGAAATCTACTACCAGCTTGATCGGTATCCACAGGCGTGCGAAGGTGCTGTCGGCCAGAGTGACAATGGTTGTCCAGCCTCCAGCGTGCCCAAGCTGAATCTCACCGGTCAAGGCATAGTAGCGCACACTCATGGACCGGATCGTACCGTGCGCAATACAGTAAATGATCAGGAGCAGCAGCACATCCGTGCGGTTGAACAGGAAGGCTGTCTCACAGCCCACGGTCTTAGGATCGGTGAACTGAAAGCCGCGCATGATGGAGCAACCCTCGCCCCCTGGCTTACCAGCGACGGGAAACTTCAGACATGAAGGGGGTATCTCGGAGATAGCACTGTTGATCACCGGGATGATGGTTCCGCCCTGTGTAAGCAGCTCCCAGGCGCTCACCCCATCGTGGAACTTATCGAACCACACCAGCCGACCCAGCCCGTCCAGCGTCGCCAGGCCCAAGATCGCCGTCTGTATGCCACTGAAGTCCACCAGGCGTCCTGCGACCTGGTTGACCGGGTTCTGATAATCGGGGTAGCCGCGTGCCATAAGTCAGCCTCCTGGGACGGTAACGGGCCCGCTCGGGCCCACCGCCAGCATACGCATGATGTCGACCAGGCTCTGCCCGAACGGGACGATCTGCACGCGCACGAACGGGCCGTGGGGATACGTGTCGTCCAGGTTGTAGACCCGCACGGTGAACTGGAACGGGATGTCGACCAGCTCCAGGTCCTCGGGGAAGGTCAGCACCGCACCGTCGCCGGAGAACCAGGCGTCGGGGTTGGCTGGCCATAACTGGTGCGACCACAGGTCGATGGCCACACCGACCAGCCCACAGCAGCCGGAGGGGAACTCGACCGAGACCTGCTGGATGTGGCCCGGGTGCACGAGCAGCGTCGCCTCGACCGGCGCTGCGAGCGGGGTGTTTTTCGGTGTGATGACGCGGGTCTCGTAGATCATCTCACGTCAGGTCCACCACGAAGCCAGCAGCCTCCAGGTAGGCGTCGTCACCAGCAGTGGCGCCGGTGATGTGCAGGTTGAGGTGCTGACCCGCTTCGAGCACCCAGGTGCCCTGGCGGTCATACGACACGCCAGTGACGGGCGGGTTCTGCATGAACAGAGTATAGGTGCTGACCCCATCGACGATCTGCACCGCGAGCACGACAGCTGCCACGGTGCCGAAATAGGTGATCGCGATGTTGGTGTAGACGTGGACCTTACCAGCAGGGACAGCGGCCAGGCTGAGGTCGTTGGCCCCCGCAGCCAGGTTTATCTCGGATTTGGCAGAGAGCAGCACGTCCGCGTAGCCCGAGAGCGACACGCGGGTCGGGATCACGATGTGGGAGGGGGTCTCGGAGAACGAGAGGGACATTTTCATACCTCGGAAAACTGCTTGACCTCGGATGGAGACAGGGCCACGTTCCACACGGCGTAGTGATCCAGGTAGCCCAGCCAGGGGAAGGTTGCAATGTTATTGTATGCTCCCACGAACGCAGCGGTCAGGGCTCCGGCGTAGACCCCCGTCACGGTTTGAGTAACTCCGGCTTGTGCGCCCTTCAAGAAAGCCTTAAGTTGGTTGGCCGACTTGGATATGGTCAGGCCATACATAAACCAGGCCGCCCCGATCGTCGCGTCCG
>Ga0315289_10013938_pt1 | contig 11241 bp, 5 predicted proteins | sample YL17G11_40_MG_FD_203452 | JGI IMG/M metagenome (GOLD analysis project Ga0315289, IMG submission 203452) | Sediment microbial communities from Yellowstone Lake, YNP, Wyoming, USA - YL17G11_40 | ecosystem: Environmental > Aquatic > Freshwater > Lake > Sediment | place: USA: Wyoming | collected... | reverse complement strand
AAAGTGGAAAATCGAGGCAACTCTTCATCCTGAATTCTTCAGTGTGACTCCTTTCTGATCTATAAGGGGTCCGTTCGTAAATCCTTATATATTCTAACAAAAACTCTTTTAAGTATACGTTAATTTTCTCGGTTTGTCAATAGAATTTGATGAGGTTTTTGAAAAAAACTGCTGGGAGAGGATTCACCCTGGCCCTTTTCCGCCCTTCAATCCTGAAACTTCAAGGTCGGGAGAGCATTAGTGTCCCCAGCATTTTGACATGGCAAGAACCTGCGTTGAAACGGGATTTTGTAATCCCCCTTTTTGTAAATGAGGCAAAAGAGGATTTTAATAAATCATTGAAACACATAGCGAATCTTGGGGACAACTGTGGGTGAGCAATTTGGTTTTTCGGAGTCCTCTTGATAACAAAAAAGGGAGTCCCGACTTGTCGGGACTCCCTTAGCTCCCTTAATTTCTATTAATAAAGATGTTACTTAAGCATAATCATCTTGTTGGTCGCAGTAAAGCTGCCAGCAATGAGCTTGTAGAAGTAGACACCGCTGGAGGCATCGTTACCCGCATTGTCCTTACCATCCCAAATGATCACGTTCAAGCCAACATTACCCATACCCTGATAGCTTCTCACTAACTGTCCAGCCACGTTGTAAATGTTCAGGCTGTAAGAAACAGCAGTGGGCAGGGTGAAGCTTAGGTTGGTGTTTGGATTGAACGGGTTGGGATAGGCTGGATGCAGAGCAAAGGTCGTTGGCGCCAGCTTGGTGGTGATGGTGGTCGCAAGATCACGACCCTCACGATCCACAGCAATAACCGATACCAGCTCAGCACCGGAAGCGGTCAGAAGCTGTGAAGCACCGGCATTGATGCTGTGTCCGTCACTGCTCCACACCAATACGTTACCCTCGTTAGAGAGAAGCTCCATATTAGTGTTAAGCAGGGTCGGAGTTACTGCACCATCAAACTTAAACAGAATGCCACCAATGGCAGAAGCACACTCAACCGTAATCCTGCCGTCCGAGACAATCACGTTGGCAACGTCCGAGGACGGACCAAGCTTCGGGAATGGAACTGCGTCTCGCTGAATCACCCGAATCAGGTAGATCAGGTCAGCCAGCATTAGAGTCCGACCATCCGCATTCACATCCGTGGCGCAGATCTGATAAGCCTGATCAAAGGTGAATACACCCAGGCCATGGACGAAGTAATTCGCAAACAAGACCGCATCTCCAGTCTCGTATTGCATATGGTTGAAGTTCACATCACCACGCTTGCAAACCGTAGGACCCATCTCCGGTATACAGACCCAACCATCCGTGAAGTGAACTTGGCAGATGTCTCCCTGTAGTTCTTGATGGCAGCAATCTTTGTTGAACTTAGTTAGATCATCACTCGCCAGGAGACGATCACCAGTGTCATCGGACAAGGTGTTCTCCGCGCAATCCCAGTCATCACCATAGCCGCAGTCCAAAGGTAGTGGATAAGGCTCGAACTCAAACTTCACCGGTATGCAAAACCCTCTCAATAGCTCATTGTAGGCAACCTGGAACTTCAACACAACCAATTCCTGGGGCGTGGTAGACGGGGAAATAGCCACTCCTGTGTGATTGTTCGGCAGATCATACTGACCATAGAGCAGGATCTTATACTTCTGGCACGGAGGAGCATTACAAGGCAACAATCGGTAGGTGAAATACTCCCAGTCATAATTCACTTCATCCGTCTTGTCGTCGATTAAGTCTCCTCTCTCTGCCCCGAGGAAGCACAGATTCACGTAATCAAACTCCACCTCCAGCTCAAAGCCTCCAATGGGGTTGTCAGCATTGATCATGATCGGGACATCAACTGCTTGGCCCGGATTAGCATCCGGAGAGCCAATCGTCACGACTGCACCGCACCCCGGCTTCGGAATCGCGTGGAAGGTAAACGAGCACTCATCAGTGGCTCCACACCTATCCGCAGCCACCAGATAGATCGTGTAAATATCCCCGACGTCACCTGAAGCGATGCCCCATTCTACATGATTGCCTACAATATAGGGCATGCTGTCTGGAGTTGGAAAGACACCAGCTACATTCACTGTCACCGGCAGACCCTCTGGATCTGAAACCGCAAAATCACTACTTACGAAATGACCAACTCCAGAGGAGGTATCCGATGGACAGACGATCTCGGGAGGAAGGTTGGTCACTCTTACCTGGAAACAGCAGATATCCTTAAGCCCGCATTTATCCGTAGCCTCCAAGCAAATGGAATAAATTCCAGGATAACTACAATTGGCATCAAACTCCACATGACCAGTGGTGGGAGTTATCCCGGTGCCACCATGCACCGTTAGATTAGTGATCCCTGTCCCAGCCGGAGTAACCCAAGCTTGAATTCCAACTATGGAATCACCTTGGGAATGGTTTACCGTGAAGTTTCCGCTAGAGGCATGTCCGCTGTGAACCACCATGCTATCCGGGCAGGTAATGTTTGGAGGTCTAATGTCCTGAGTAATCACCGCCTTACAAGAATCTTTACAACCAGTGGCGGTTATGGTAACCACCACCCACTTGTCCCCCGGCGTATCGTAGCGGGCAGCAGCAGTCCCCTGTCCGCTCACCGGTGCAGGAGTCCAAAGATAACTTACTCCCACTGAAGGATCGGAGGTAACCGTAGCTGAAGCCAATAAACTATCGCAGGTCAGCTCATCACCCGCACAGCTCAAGGTTGGCTTGGTGACGTTCTGGGTAATGATGGCATTACAAGAATCTTTACAGCCAGTGGCGGTTATCGTCACCAGCACCCACTTGTCCCCCGGCGTATTGTAGCGAGCAGTAGCAGTCCCCTGCCCACTCACCGGTGCAGGAGTCCAGAGATAGGTCACCCCCACCGAAGGATTGGAAGTTACTGTAGCTGATGCCAATGTGCTATCGCAGGTCAGCTCATCACCGGCACAGGTCAAGGTTGGCTTGGTGACGTTCTGGGTAATGATGGCATTACAAGAATCTTTACAACCAGTGGCGGTTATCGTCACCAGCACCCACTTGTCCCCCGGCGTATCGTAGCGGGCAGTAGCAGTCCCCTGCCCACTCACCGGTGCAGGAGTCCAGAGATAGGTCACCCCCACCAAAGGATTGGAGGTAACCGTAGCCGAAGCTAATAAACTATCACAGGTCAGCTCATCACCCGCACAGGTCAAGGTTGGCTTGGTGACGTTCTGGGTAATGATGGCATCACAAGAATCTTTACAGCCAGTAGCGGTTATCGTCACCACCACCCACTTGGTCCCCGGCGTATCGTAGCGGGCAGTAGCAGTCCCCTGCCCACTCACCGGCGCAGGAGTCCAGAGATAGGTCACCCCCACCAAAGGATTGGAGGTAACCGTAGCCGAAGCCAATAAACTATCACAGGTCAGCTCATCACCCGCACAGCTCAAGGTTGGCTTGGTGACGTTCTGCGTAATGATGGCATTACAAGAATCTTTACAACCAGTGGCGGTTATCGTCACCAGCACCCACTTGTCCCCCGGCGTATCGTAGCGGGCAGTAGCAGTCCCCTGCCCACTTACCGGCGCAGGACTCCAGAGATAAGTTACTCCGGTTGAAGGATTAGAAGTGACATCTGCCGAAGCTAATAAACTGTCACAAGTCAGCTCATCACCTGAACAACTCAAGACCGGCTTAGTGCCGCTCTGGGTAATCACCGCGTTACAGGAATCTTTACATCCAGTAGCGGTAATCGTAACCACCACCCACTTGGTTCCCGATGTGTTGTATCGAGCATGCGCAGTTCCCTGCCCACTTGTCGGTGTAGGAGTCCAAAGATAAGTTACTCCAGTTGAAGGATTGGAGCTAACATCTGCGGAAGCTAATAAACTATCACAGGTTAATTCATCACCTGTGCAGGATAATATCGGTTTAGTGACGTTCTGAGTAATCACCGCACTGCAAGAATCTTTACAGCCAGTGGCGGTTATCGTCACCACCACCCACTTGGTCCCCGGCGTATCGTAGCGGGCAGTAGCAGTCCCCTGCCCACTCACCGGCGCAGGAGTCCAGAGATAGGTCACCCCCACCGAAGGATTGGAGGTAACCGTAGCTGAAGCCAATAAACTATCACAGGTTAATTCATCACCTGTGCAGGATAATATCGGTTTAGTGACGTTCTGAGTAATCACCGCACTGCAAGAATCTTTACATCCGGTAGCGGTAATCGTAACCACCACCCACTTGGTTCCCGATGTGTTGTATCGAGCGTGTGCAGTTCCCTGCCCACTTGTCGGTGCAGGAGTCCAAAGATAAGTTACTCCAGTTGAAGGATTGGAGCTAACATCTGCGGAAGCTAATAAACTATCACAGGTTAATTCATCACCTGTGCAGGATAATATCGGTTTAGTGACGTTCTGAGTAATCACCGCACTGCAAGAATCTTTACATCCAGTAGCGGTAATCGTAACCACCACCCACTTGGTTCCCGATGTGTTGTATCGAGCATGCGCAGTTCCCTGCCCACTTGTCGGCGTAGGAGTCCAAAGATAAGTTACTCCGGTTGAAGGATTAGAAGTGACATCTGCTGAGGCTAAGGTGCTATCACAGGTCAGCTCATCACCAGCACAGGTCAAGGTTGGCTTGGTGACGTTCTGGGTAATGATAGCATTACAGGAATCTTTACAACCAGTGGCGGTAATCGTCACCACCACCTTTTTGGTCCCCGGCGTATCGTAGCGGGCAGCAGCAGTCCCCTGCCCACTCACCGGCCCAGGAGTCCAAAGATAGGTCACTCCCACGGAAGGATTGGAGGTAACCGTAGCCGAAGCCAATAAACTATCACAGGTCAGCTCATCACCCGCACAGGTCAAGGTCGGCTTGGTGACATTCTGGGTAATGATGGCATTACAAGAATCTTTACAACCAGTGGCGGTTATCGTCACCACCACCTTTTTGGTCCCCGGCGTATCGTAGCGGGCAGTAGCAGTTCCCTGCCCACTTACCGGCGCAGGACTCCAGAGGTAACTTACTCCCACTGAAGGATTCGAGCTGACATCAGCCGAAGCCATTAAACTATCGCAGGTCAGCTCATCACCCGTACAGGTTAAAACCGGCGGAGAACCAACCACCAAGATCGCATAGCAAGTGTCTTTTAAGTTATTAGCATCGGTGACTATCACCCGGTAAGAGTCTGCATCAGCTATTGTAGCGTTTGATATCGTAAGGGTCGCGGTAGTGGAAAGACAGGAACCCGAATAAGGCCTTTTCGTCCAACAGTATGTATACGGCGGTGTGCCGGCAGTGGTGTTATCTGTAAAGGTTGCGGAACCACCAACACATACCGTATCAATAGAAGGAGTTACATTACACACCGGAGGGGGTAAAATGATTTCTGCATCCTTCATCGGGTTGTCTTGCGAACCAAGGTTGGTGTCATCAAGTGTGGATAGTTTGAAGTGATATGGACCTCCCGAGATACTGGCACATCCTCTCCCCACACCATAGCCAACGCCGGTTTGACCCACCGGGTCTGTGCCTGCTGCCAAATGGCCAGCCATTTCGATGACGATTGAATCCGAACTCGACGTCCATGTTAGCGTGTAGTTAGCATCCGTATTGGTGCTTCCGCTATAACCGTTAAATGTGATGGACGCGCCTGAAATTGCCGTATTGCCATAAATCTTAACTGTCCGGTTACCGAGTTGAGCCTCATAAGCAGTCACCTTAGATGCAACGTCGTCGCCTATGACAGTACCCATAGCATCCGGAGCGTCGGGGGTGGCGGTGAACCCACTGGTGTGAAGAGCAGTACAGATTGCTCCCAAATCTGCCGGTGGTCCTATCTCCGGTCCACACTCGTTTAAGTTCACGAACATAGTAGGTCCGCCAATTTGGTTCCCTGCTTGCACCCCCTGGGGCCACGAAGTCAGGAAATCGTAAGCGTGAACATCGCCCTTATTTGCCTCGTGGCTGAAAGTCAAGGTGTGAACATGCCCTGGGGTCGTGGGAACCTCAATCAAGATAATCCGTTGGAGGGTAGACATACCCTCATAATATTGAGAGTTGCCTGCCTGTAAAACCGAGCCTATCCAATGTATGTCACCCGGGGGATAAGGACTATCGTCGTTGGCGCTCTGACCGAAATCCACCTTCTTGACTATCACTAGCATCTGAGTTGTGTCGGCGGCTGTTGCTCCCAGTTCGTCGGTCACTGGAAAGATAAAGGTATAGACGCCGCTGGTATCCGGATGGAAATAGAACTCATCAGAGAGAGGAGCAAGGTCGGTTACGGGATCATAAGTTCCCGTTCCATATGTCTTCTCTACCGTAATGGTATCACCTGGATCTGGGTCGGAGGCGTAAATCCAGATTCTCACTGAATCGCCATTGAATACAATGACGCTGGTATCTGGAGTAATAGAGATACTCGGATCAGAAGCCAGAGCCGGCCCAACTAATAACAAGCTTAATGCTAATATGAAGCTTATAGCAAAAAACAATAGTCTTTTCCTCATTCTTCCTCCTCGAAAAAATTAGGTGAATAGTCTTTTTCCGATTTTGTCTTTTGAAGATAAAGAGTTAAAAATTGCCTACTTATTAACCCCCGCAAAATAAAATATATTGAACAAGATACAATCATCCCTTCACATAATTGAATTGCTTTAAAATCAACAGCCTTTTTTGAAGGGGTACAGCTTAGCCTTAAGCTAATTTTCAATCAGTTATAATATAACAAGTTCCAAAAATTTGTCAAGTGATTTTTTCGAGTTTTTTTACAATTTTTTCTAATAAAATTGTGTAAATCTTGCACACAGTTCTTTGAAACGACATCTTTGCTTCGACCCTTTTGTGGCTAAACATCTTAGCCAGACTGCCGATAAGAATAATGTCTTAACAAAATATTTATGGGACAAATTTTGACCTTCTTTTGCACAAAAAACAGCTAAGCAATACCCACTGAATAGAGAAAAGGTTATCAAAATGACCAGAGCTTTGAAGATCATCTCCTGCCACCAACATCAAGAGCCAGGGGCATCTGTAGAGTCAGCCCCCGGTCGAATTTCTACGGAAATATCTCCACCCCGTCCTGAGACGCGGGGGACGGTAAAAGCTGGCTTTGATCTAAGCCCCCCCTTCGGTCTGAGCTCGGGACGAAGACAGGCTCAAAGAGAACAAACTCCAAAGGAAGAAAAAAAAGCACGAAGTCTGTGTCTTGAGAAAAGAATTGCTTTGGAAACCATGAATAAACTTATGCTTACCATTTCCCATTATTTGAGCAATCCCCTCACCATTCTTTTAGGGAAAGTTGAACTTCTCTCGGAGGCTACCGAAAATGGAGGGATGTTAAAAGAGGATATAAAGAAGTTCACAGATTCATGTAAAAGGGAGATACACAAAATAGACTCAATAATCAAGGTCTTCCAAAATTTATGTGAACTGCGATACAAAACATACCCCCCTGGGATAAAGATGCTCGATGTGGAAAAGGAAATAAAAGATAGGCTAAAGGAAGTCGAAGTTTTTGATATAATAATTGGAAACAAAAAAGAATAAATAAAAAAGCTAAAAAAGTCATGTTGCATTTTAGAAAGCGGTTTGGGGAAAGCCAAAAGAATTCTAAGGTTCGACAGAGAAAATAAGTGGCTATGATCTTACAATTCATTTCCTATGTATTCAGAATTCAGACGGCCTGATTTATCTTCTGCGATTAAAAAGTTCTCTCCAGAATCTCCCAAGTGAATTCCTTAGTTGTAGTGATTAATTTCCACCCTTTACCTTTTAGACAATTTTTAATTAGAGTTAAAGCTACTTCGAAAATTACCGATCAATTATAAAACAATGGTGTATTATTAATAATATTGCATGAAAGGAAGAAGTGATGTCCGAGAGGATCCTGGTGGTGGAAGATGACCCTATGAATGCTAAGTATCTCGAATTCGCCTTGACCCGCGTGGGAAATTTTGAGGTTGTCGTAACGGAGAATGTGGATCAAATTCTCCAAATGGCTAAAGCCCAAGAGGTGGATTTGATTCTTTTGGATATCTCCTTGGCCAATAGCCACTATCAGGGCAAAGAAATGGATGGGGCGGACATTACTAAGCTGCTAAAACAAAATTCAGAAACAAAAAATATCCCTGTCATCTTAGCAACTGCCCATACCATGAAAGGTGATAAGGAGAAATTTCTAAAGCAGACTCAAGCGGATGATTATATTGCTAAACCCATTGCAACGCCCCAGGATCTGATAGATAAAGTCAACCACTTGCTTAGCTTAAGACAGGCGGAATACTTGAATAAATAAAGATCAATTTTCTACTTCAAAAGGGGAGAGAGATGAAAACGATCAGGTATTTTCTTTTAGTTATCTTTTTAAGCTCTGGATTGGTTATCTGGAACTCAAGTGCTCTATTTTCTCAAACTTTATGCCAAAAAGATTTTAAAGATTTTTCTGAAGTTAGTCTGGAGCAGTTATTGGATGTAACGGTTACCTCTGCCTCGAAACACGAACAGGAGATAAGCCAGGCGCCCGCCTTTGTCACCATCATCACGGAAGAGATGATTGAGGCGTTTAACTATCGTGGAGTGGCGGACGCCCTCAAATCGGTTCCAGGATTGTGGATCAGTTCTGATCGGTATCTTTTTCAGTTAGGTATAAGAGGCGTGGCGATACACGGAGACTGGAATTCGAGGATCATCCTTCTGTTGAACGGACACACATTGAACGAGCAGTGGTGCGGAACAGTCAACCTGGATGAGCTTCTGGGCATAGATATCAGCAATGTCAAGCGGATAGAGGTGGTCAAAGGTCCGGGCTCTTCGCTTTATGGTAGTAATGCATTTTTCGGTGTGATAAATGTGGTCACTAAAGATGCTGATTCGGTTGGCGGTCCCCACCTGATAACTCGCTTTACCGACAAAACTAATCGGACTGATGGAGTATTTAGCTTCGGAAGAAAAATTTCAAACGATTTAAAGATCCTGTTCAGTGGGTCAGTTTCAAACGCCCAAGGGGGTAGGTTGTTTTTCCCTGAATATCGTGATTTAGAAGAATCGGAGCGGATAGCTCTGGAGGAGAAAGGTTATTCCAAATATTTCTTGAGCCTGGATAGACTCACCGAGGGCTACACCAGCCGGACGGACTTCTTGAAATCCTACACCTTATTTTTGGACTTACATTACAAAGACTTCAGCCTTTTGTCAAAACTTTCCGATCGGAACAAAGGCGTGCCTTCGGGCTACTACGGCTCTGTTTTCAACACCGACAAAAACAGGATGGAGGAGAGGTTTAATTTTCTGGAGCTGAAATATCAAAAGCCCTTTTCCAGCAAGCAGAAATTCATGGGAAGGGTTTATTATGATGATTATTACTTTGCGGATTACATACTCTATAATTACTTCTCTGACCCGGAGGAAGAGTATGAAGATCCGCCTTATCTTCCTGGTCCAGTGTGGATGGACAAGGGGACGGATAAATTCTGGGGCACGGAACTACAATTTGATCTTCGTGTGTCATCTAATCAAAGACTGATCTTGGGAGGTGAGTTCCAAGATCATAAAGTGGAGCAACATTCTGGAGAGACAGATAAGTCCGAAGAAAGGATCGAAAGAGAAGTGACTCCTGAGGTGGTAAGAAGGTCAGACAAGAACATCTTCAATCTATATGCCCAGAATGAGTACAATCCCACAAAAGAACTGAATCTCGTGCTGGGTCTGCATTACAACAAAGACGCGCATTGTCAAGGAAGAGTTACGCCCAAATTGGGTTTGATTGTTTCTCCCAAAGAAAAAACCGTCTTCAAACTTCTTTATAGCCAAGGGTTCCGAGCCCCGACTATATACGAACGAACTTTTGACGATGCCACTTATTTTATTGGAAATGAAAAACTGGTTCCCGAAGAGGTCAATAGTTATGAATTGGTATTTGAGAAATACATGCGTTGGGCAAGAATTGCGACTACATTCTATCTTAATGAAGCTAAGAAGATAATAAGTCAAGAGTCAGTAGATTCCGCTGATTTGATCCATCCTGGTGGCACCTACGAGGAAAAAGTGTTTCAATATCAGAACGTTGAAAAAGTTGAGGCAAAGGGGGTGGAATTTTCTATCGAGAGAAGCCTGAAAGAGAGATGGGGCGGATTTTTTAATTTCTCATACAGCCTGACTAAAGACACACAAACGGAATTGAGGCTTTCCAATTCCCCTGACGTCTTATCTAATCTGGGTCTGAATTACAATTGGATAAAGAATAGATTTGGCACCGCCTTGGAACTTCGATACGTGGACAAAAGAAAGGCTTACGACGGGACGATCGCTGGATCGTATGTTTGCACCAACCTTTCTTTTGTCGTCAAGAGAATAGCGGGAATGTTCGACCTATCTCTTTATATCAGAAATCTATTTGATACAAAAATCTATGATCCCATTTTCGAGGATTACTATCCGGTAGTGCTCATGAAGCAAGATGGAAGAACTTTAAGCATAAAAGCAAGCTGGGGTCTTTAGCCGGACGGGTATACAGCAAACTTGATTCTAATTTTCGAAGCATAAAAAATGGGGACAAAAAGAAAATCGTCTCACACCAGAAGCTTGATAGCAAAACGAATCTTGGTTTTGTTCTTGTCGCTCTTTCTTTTTTCCGTTTCATCTTCTGCTCAACAGACGTATGATGTAACTCAAGAAGCTGTCCCGGAAGAGATTCAGGTCCCCATATTTCTGAAAATCCTCACCTATGATCGCTCGCTGGAGGCGAGGGTTAAGGATACCATACGTATAGGGGTTCTGTATTCTCCGGGCAATGATCGATCTAAAAAGAACAAAGATGCAATCATCGAAAATCTCAGGCTGAACAAAGACAAGACTATCAATGGGGTTCCTTTCAGTTTCATGGAAATCGAGTTCAGCACGGAGAAGAGCTTGGCTGAAGCGATAAAAGAAAAGAGAGTAAACATTCTTTACGTGACCAGTGATGGTTCACATGCGCTAAAAGGAATCTCTACGATCACCCGGGCGAAAAAGATTTTGACCCTAACCGGAAGGGTGGACTATGTTAGCCAGGGGATTTCGGTAGGTCTGGGAGTAAAGGAGGAGAAGCCCCAGATAGTTATCAATCTCCCTTCTGCAAGGGCAGAAGGGAGCGATTTCAGCGCAAATTTATTGAAAGTGTGCAAAGTCATTAATTGATCATGGAAGATCAATCTTTCTGGGCTCAAACTTGTGATACCTGAACTGGCTGGAAATCCCCCAAAGGCGGGAATTGATACAAAGGATTTCT
>Ga0315289_10013937_pt1 | contig 11242 bp, 8 predicted proteins | sample YL17G11_40_MG_FD_203452 | JGI IMG/M metagenome (GOLD analysis project Ga0315289, IMG submission 203452) | Sediment microbial communities from Yellowstone Lake, YNP, Wyoming, USA - YL17G11_40 | ecosystem: Environmental > Aquatic > Freshwater > Lake > Sediment | place: USA: Wyoming | collected... | reverse complement strand
CCGGCTGAGTTTGCCCGGGCAGTAGGTGATCTGAAATCGTCCTTCCGAAGTACCGTGAATCAGATGGGCGGCGGCGGAAAGATTCTTGGGCAGGTCGGCGGTCTCGCGGACATACTTCATGACCTGCGGCGTGTGGCAGTAGCCATACTTGCGGATCAGCCGGTCGATCTCCTGGTCTTCGCCGAAAGTCGACACCCCGGGAGCCAGCACGATCAGCTCGCCCCCGTCGGCGATCGCCATCCGCGTGCGGTAGACCGACTTGTTCCCCAGCCACGTGCTGTGAAATTCCTCCGGATCGAGATACACGACCATTTTCCGCGGCGCCTCGTCGAGCATGGTGAAGTTCACCTGCACCGAGAGGGCGCATGCCTGCTGGAAACACTCTACGTCGTTGCCGACGTACAGCCCGCGCACTGCCAGGCCGCCGTCATCGCGCGGTCCGATCACCGTGAGTACGAACAACAGCGGCAGGTGCCGGCAGAAATGGTCCTGGGCATAGTTCAAGATGCGGCGCAAGGGCGTGTCGGCGCGCCCCATCATCCGCTCCATGCCGTAGGCCGCGCCGATGAAGTGGCTCTCGTTGATCCCCGCCGCGCCGCCGGTGCCCACGAACAGGTTTTTGTTGTAGTTGGCCATGCCGATCACCTCGTGCGGCACCACCTGGCCGATCGAGAGGATCAGGTCGTGGCCCCCTTGCCATACCAGCTTGTTGAGCTGCGCCGGCCAGGATTTGTCGTAGATCCCTTCCGTGACCTGGGAGACAAACTCGGCGGGCACGGTGCCGATGGTGACCACGTCGTTGCGCCAGTCGTGGCAGCGAATCAGGCTCTTGGGCAGCCCGGCAAACATGCGCTCCACCTGCCAGTCGCGCAGGGGAACGTGCGTCCCCAGCGCCGGCATCACGTCGACCAGCCGTTGCCCAAAGTAGTCGTAGGTCATGCAGGTGAGCGGTCCAGCCATGCTATTGGCCCGAGTGAAGTCGGGAGGCAACGCCAGCACCCGTTTTCGCGGGCCGAGCTTGGCAAAAGTCTCGGCCAAGGCGGCCCGAAGCTGGTTTTGCGTGAGAGCGGTCGTGGGCGAGCCGGCGGCGAAGAAAATGGCCATTGGGGACCTTTCGGGGATGTTCGCTGAATCCTCACCAGTCTTCAGTTTACCCGGACGTGCCGCGATTGCAAGAAAGCCCTGCTGCCTTGGGCGGATTCGCTTCGAACAGGTGCAGCTACAAGGGCGTCCCGAGCCGCGGCGCATGACCATTGCGCTTGTCAGCCACCGGCCGCTGCCAGGCAACCGGTTTGACCACGAGGCTCATCGCGCTGCAGATGGGCCCATCGAACACGTTGGCCCATGACGCCCCGGACGAAGCTAGCGGCAATAGGGGGAAGGTGCTCCTTCTCTTGCCGGCTTCGGGAGAAGCGCGCGAGATTCCCAACGATTCTTGAGGCGCAAGAGACGCGGCTGTTGGTGGTGATCCTGGCACGGATCGAGCGGCCGGCGCCGCCTCCCGAATCCGGTAGGTAGACGCCTGCCGCCCTGCTACGGCACTTCCAGAATCGTCAGCGAGTGTGGCGGCAGTTGGGCCGCGCCGTTGGCAAACGTCAATTCGGCCTTGCTCGGAACGACCCATTCCGGCTTGTCGGTGTCGTTGTAGGCGTCGGGCGAATCGCCCGAAAGAATCGTCGCGCGGAAACTGCCCTCCAGCGGCTTGTCACCCAGCTTGACCGTGCAGTCGAGCATTGCCGAGGCATGACGATTCACGAGCACGATCCGCCAGGTTTTCTTGGCCGGGTCGCAGGTCGCCACGGCGTCGACCGCCGGAACTGCCGCGCCGCCATGTTGGAATTGATCGCTCGCCACGGTGGCCTTGACCACGCGGGGGGCGAGCAGGTTGGCGTACATCGCCAGTACATGGAAGGTCGTCCGCTTGACGATGCCTTTGGGATGGACGTAGAGCGGCCCGCGCGTGTTCACCAGCGGCGCAATGTTGGCCATCTTCACGGTCTCGGCATGCCGCAGGCAGGTGTTCAGGAAGCCGGCCGAAAAGATCGCGTCGGCCATCGTGTAGGTGGCGTTCCGGTCGTTGCGGTCGCGGGCCTGGATCTGTTCGTGATAGCGGCCCGGATGGTGCCAGCCACGCAGGTTCCATTCGTCGAAGGCAATGCCGATTCGACCCCTGAAGCCCGCCTTTTCAATGATCCGTTCCGTGGCGGCAATCTGCCTTGCGGGTTGGTCCGAGCGCATCATGCATGTGGCATAGTCGCTCGGGTTGTCCTGCTGCCAGAGCGGGTCCCAGTAGCCATGGATCGAGACCATATTCAGGCTTCCACCGGCGTTCTGGAGCAGGTTCTTCGTCCAACCTTCGTCGGACAGCGCCGCCGCCAAGAGCACAGTTGACGAGTCCACGTGGCGGATCATCTTCGCCGTTTCCCGTACAAACAGGCCCCACTCCTGCGCGGTCTTCGCGCCGATCTCCCAATCGCCGTAATTCTCGTTGCCGATTGACCAGAAGCGGACGTTGTACGGCTGCGGATGACCGCCCGCCGAGCGGAGCCGCGCCCAGCGACCTTTGTCCTGGTTGCAGTACTCGACCCAGTCGCTCATTTCCTCAGGAGTGCCCGTGCCGGCATTGCCGCAGATGTAAGGCTCGATACCGGCCAGCCGGCACCACGCGACGAATTCGTCGCTGCCGAAGATGTTGGGATCTTCCACTCCCCAGGCCTTGTCGTAACTGGGCTGGCGGTCTTTCCCCACGCCGTCCTTCCAATGATATGAGCTGACGAAACATCCGCCGGGCCAGCGCACAACCGGGGTGCGAAGCTCCTTGATCGCTTCGATCACATCCTTGCGGAAGCCGTTGGCGTCCGAGAGCGGCGAGCCCGGCTCGAAGATGCCGCCGAGGATCTGGCGATGGAAATGCTCCAAGAACCCGCCAAAAATCATGCGGTTATACGCAACGGTCTGTGCGGCCGGATCAATCGTCACCGTGGCCTTTGGCAGTTCCTCCGCGCACACCGCCCCAGAGAAAACAATTGCAACGACAAGTAACATAGCTCGCACGGGAACACCTCTCTTTCGGCTGGGGTATAGCATGGGTCCTCAACACGAATGGTGTCGAAGGTGATATTCTCAATCATTCACCGCGTTGTTTGGCAAGGCGGCGATCACCGCGTCGGCGCCCCGGGGTAAAGCTTGATCGGCCGCACTGCGGCATAAAGATCGAGGCCTCGCCGCAGTCCCATCATCATCTCCGGTTGAACCTCGGTGCCGTCCGGGCGGCGGACGTCGGGCAGGCCGATCGCGGCCAAGAGCACCGCGTCGGCTTGCCGGCAATCTTCAAGGACCTCGTTGGGAAGGGCACAGCCGGTCCGACGAAACCGGCCGGCGCCTGCATCGTGGCTGGTAAACTGCAAGTCCAGATTCGCTCGGCCCGCGGCAGCACCGTCAGTTCGAACTGCGTCGTGCGGAGTTGGTCCAGGTGAGCCAGGCCCTCGACGACGATGTTGCCTCGCAGCAGAATGTGATGGACTTCGGTCAACTCGGCGATGTCGTTCACGTCGGCCACCGAGGGCGGCTCCACGCCCAACAGCGCGATCCGCCTTTCCACCAGCCAACGGGCCAATGCGGCGGAAATCCGCGGAAGCTCGTGGCGATAAGCGTCGCTGCCGATGCGCCGATGCCAGTCGGTCCGCAGCAGCAGCCGGTCGCCCGGGCGAATCTCGTCGGCCCAAGGGGCCAGCCGGGTCACGCCGATGAGTTCGCGAGGCGCCACGGGAGTCAAGTCCAGGAGTTTTGCGGGGCCGCAGCAGGCCGCCAGCGGCGTCTGGTCGATGCCCGCCGCGCCTTCGAGAAAGTGCCGCGGCGCGTCCATGTGCGTGCCGCAGTGCGAATACAGCGTCAGAGTGCTGGCGTTCCAACCGCCGTCGGCGATCGTCTTGGCCTGCTCGCTGGAGGCGCCTCGCAGCGAGGCATCGATCGGCAGCGTCAGATCGATGATCCGACGCGTCGGCATGGTCGAAGTTTCAACGGCGACTTCGGCCACGCGGACCGGCCGCTGCTGGGCCGCGGAAAGGTAGACCGCCTCCTGAACCGCGAGTGTCTTGAGATACTCGCGGCCGTCCGTTTCAAAGGGGCGGCCTGCGAGCAGACAAGCGACGAAATGTCTCTGCGTGGCGTAGCAGCAGTCGCCGGCAAAGCCGCGGCGCTCGTGGTGATAAACGATCTCGCGCTCACGGCCGCCAAGGTCTTGCAGCGTCAGTCGCCCGTCGGCAGACAATCGCAGCGAGCCGCCATCGCCTTCCACCAGAAACTCGCCGAACGTGTACCGCGGATCTTCGCAATTGGGCTCGTTGTAACGGTTGGCGTCCCAGACTCCCATCGCGCCGCCGGCAAACTCGAAAACGAGCAAGCCGCAGTCCTCGCCGCGAATCACCGAGTTCAGCCGCCGTAACCATGCCGAAACGCGGTGGATCTCGCCCGCCAAACAGCGGAACGTGTCGATAAAATGCACGCCCGTCTCGTAAACCAGCAACCGCGGATAATCGCGGAAATACGGCTGGCGACTGAGGTACGCAGCGGGGCCCCAGCCGTCGCCCATGCGGCAGCGGAAGTAGAGCGAGTGCAGCCGGGCACCGAGGGCCCCGTCATCCAGTTGGCGTTTGATCTCCCGATGCCACGGCTGAAAACGAAAGTTCTCGTGCACCATCAGCCGCACGCCTGCGCGCTCGGCGTCGGCAACCATCGCCGCGGCCTCCCCCAGGGTCGGCGCCAACGGTTTTTGGCAGATCATGTGGATGCCGCGTGCGGCCGCTTCGGCGCAAATCGCGCGATGCGATGGCGGAGGGGTGATCACATCGACGAAATCGGGCCGTTCGGCGTCGAACATCTCGCGATAGTCGGCATAACATCTGGCGATGGCAAATTTTTCTTGGATCGTACGAGCCCGTCCGGCATCGCGGTTGCTGAAGGCCACAATCGCCACGTCGGGGATCCGCTGCCAGGCTTCGTAGTGGAAGTGGCTGAAGTAGCCGGCGCCGACACACCCCCCCTTGAGTTCCTTCATGCTGCCACCTCCAGGCCGTAACGCGGATCGTCTCGAAACCACCAGTACCAGACGGCCGCGTTCGTGCATAGGTATCCAGGAGTACGCCGCGCGGGCCATGCCGGGAAACGCGAACGCCGAAAAGACCCAACCCATCCGTTGTCGTCTCGTCGTTCGTATTGTAAGCGCAGAGATTATTTGACACAATTGCTCCACCGAGAAGGAATGCTCGATCGGCTCCGCATCGCTGCAGAGACGGACCATAGCGCGTTTACAATTGCCTGCGTGCGAGCCGGAATGGGGATTGGTATCGTGGCAGGCAGGGGAAGGCTGGGTAGGATGTCTGCAACGTGCGGGTAGGATGCGCTCCATTCTGTAAAGGCGCGCTGGTGGGCACGATGCTGCGAGTGACGCGCATGCTACTGGCCGCGAAGGAGAACGTGCTGCGGACGAAGAAGATCCCCATCCTGATGGGCGTAGCCGATGAAGAGGGCTTTCCGCACACGGGCTTCGTCGACTTTGCCGACAACGTGGTGGATCCGTCCACCGGCACGGTCACGGCGCGGGGCGTGTTTGCGAATCCGGCCGCTCCTTTCGGCAGCCGGCTGCTGCGGCCCGGCATGTTCCTGCGGATCCGCCTGCCGCTGGGCGAGCCCATGCTCTCGGGTTTTTTCATCGAGCACCCCATCTTTGCCTCGGTCCTCTCGATTCTCATTACTGTGGCCGGGGGCATCGCTGTGCTCTCGCTCCCCATAGCACAGTACCCGGAGATCACGCCGCCGACGGTCCAGGTCTCGTGCAGCTATCTCGGGGCGAACGCACAAGTGGTGGCCGACACCGTGGCGGCGCCGATCGAGCAACAGGTCAACGGCGTGGAAAACATGCTGTACATGTCGTCGCAGTCGGGCAACGACGGTTCCTACATGCTGACGGTGGCCTTCGATTTAGGCACCGATCTGAACTCGGCGCTGGTGCTGGTGCAAAACCGCGTGTCGCTGGCCATGCCGCAGTTGCCTGACGTGGTTCAGCGGCAAGGCGTCACCGTGAAGAAAAAGTCGCCGCACATCTTGCTCTGCGTCAACTTCGTCTCGCCCGACGGCCGTTATGACGACCTCTATCGGAGCAATTACCCCACGATCTACGTCAAGCACGAGCTGGCCCGCGTAGAAGGAGTCGGCGACATCAATCTGCTTGGCCAGCGCGATTACAGCATCCGGGTGTGGTTGGACCCACACCAACTCGCTTCCCGAAACCTTACTGCCGGCGATGTCGTCAGTGCCGTCCAGCAACAGAGTATTCCGCTGTCCGCGGGGGCCATCGGGCAGCAACCCTCACTTCCGCGAGAAGAATCTCAGGTCACCATCGACGGGCTGGGCCGGCTCACCGAACCGGACGAGTTCGGCAACATCATTGTGAAGGCGTTGCCCAGCGATCTGCGTCACCCAACATTGCGCGTGGTCCGGGTGCGCGACGTAGGGCGGGTCGAACTGGGCGCCCAATCAGGGTGAAGGCCACGCACTGGAAGGCCAGGTCCCAGGTGGCGAACCAAGGGTACTCCCACTTGTCGGGAACGGTCATCACGCGGAGCGAATTGAGATGGCGCCAATGTTGATTGCGCGCCGCACGGCGCGAGGCGGGAGGCGGCAATTGCGGATTATCTCCGTCGAGCCATTGCCGCACGTCGAAAATGTAGCTCTGCTTGGTCCAGAGGAGGCCGGCAAGCGCCTGCCGCTGGATGCGCCGCTGGTCTTCGCCGGCCCCCGACGGATGAATGGCCGCGTAAAACTCGTCTGCTTCCGCCCGACGCTGGTCGATGACGGCATCCACGGCGGCCAGGGGCGCGACTTGTCCCGCCTGGTCGGACAAACGGAATCGCAGCGTAACGGAACCGCCCGCCGGCACCGCGGCAAAGTGGTAGTGGATGGCCGCCTTCGTGCCGCTCTGAGCCGGGTTCACACACTCCTCGCCATGAATCAACCATCGATGGAAGGCGTCTTTGACGTAGGGTTTGCGGCTGCGACTGCCGGGCCCAAACACGACCGGGCCGTTGCTCTCGTTGTCGGTAAAGATCGGCGTCCCGCCGCGCGGTGCAAAGAAGATGCGCGGACCAAGTCGATACCGGATCGGAACATGGGCCAGCATTTCCATCCCCGAGTCATCGCTCACTAGGCTGAGGAAATCTTCGCCTTCCGGGCCGGGACGGATGGTGGGCTCCGGACATGTGGTCGGCCCCCACGCCTCGGGGCCCCAAGACCAGGTGTTGCGGAACCAGGGGTGGGGCAGAATGTCCAGCGGGGCGCGCTGCGGACCGCGGTTCACCGCTTCGATACGGATGGCCATGTCTTCGACCGTGGATATGGCGTACTCCATGAAGATGTCGAAGTAGCAATCCCCGTCGAAGACTCCACTGTCGAGGAGTTCGAATTCGCGGCCGTTCCCCTGCCGGCACTGATTCTCCGCGATGGGTCGCTGGTAAGGGAACTCGGCCTGGGGATACTTGTAGAGCAACTTCAGGTAAGAGTGGGTCGGAGTGTTGTCCAAATGAAAATAACATTCCTTGACGTCCTCGCCGTGGTTCCCCTGAGAAGGAGTCACTCCAAAAAGTCGCTCCTTGAGGATCGGATCGCGGCCGTTCCAGAAGGCGGGGGCGAGCCGTCGTGCTCGCAAGCAACAACTGTCGGCCGTCCAGACTGCGGCCGCAACTTCGCCTGCCGTCGATTGAGTCGTGTGTGGACCGATGATTGACGAAGCGGCAACCGAAGCTCATAATACGGCGGTCGTTCGGCGGCTTGCCCCAGCGAGACGACAGCCGATCAAGCACCGGTCTTGCAGGAAGAGCCGTGCTGATTAACCGTCCAAATCTGCGGCTGCACTGGATGTGGATCGCGCTGCTTCTGACGGGCGTCGTCGTTACTGCCGTTTGGTACTGTATCTGGAGTCTGGACGCGGCTCGCTGGCCGGGCGGGAGCAGCCCGCCCGGTTTGGCCTTCGGGATTCTCGGCAGCGTCATCATCCTGTTCGAGTTCCTCTTCTGACCCCGAAAAATGATCAGGGCCTGGCGCCTGGGCCGGGCACAAGTATGGCTGCGAGGACATATCTGGCTGGGACTGTTCAGCGTTCCCTTGATCGTTCTACACAGTGGATTGTCCCTAGGGGGCCAGCTTAGCACGGTCCTCATGCTGCTTTTCGTCGCGGTGATCGCCAGCGGCGTGTTCGGCCTCGCTCTGCAACAATATTTGCCGCGGCAGATGTACGAGTCACTGCCGGCCGAAACGATCTACTCGCAAATCGACTACGTGTCCCAGCAGTACTGTTGAAACGCCGAGGACCTGGTTTGGGGAATCTGCGGTCCGCTGCCCGACGGCCGGTCTCCTTTGCGCCCGCAGCAGTCCGAGGAGCAGCCGCTGCCGTTTGTCACGGTCGGCGCCGTGCGTGCGGTGGGCGGCGTGCGGGGAAAAGTGCTGCAAACCCAGGTGCCGGCCGCGACTGTCGCCCATGCCGAACCGCTCCGCGCCTGTTTCTACACCCACATTGCACCGTTCCTGCTGCACGGCGCGAAATCCGGGTCCGTCCTGCGTTCTCCCGCAAGAGCGGCCGGCATCTTCGTGGAACTGCGCACGAGGCTGGATCCCGTGGCGCATCCGACACTTGACGCCTTGCAAAGCTTCTGCGATCAGCGGCGGCAATGCGACTTGCAAGCGCGGCTCCATGGCTGGTTGCACGGGTGGCGGCCGTCGCCTGGTGGTCGGTGGAGATCCTGTTGGGCTCTCAAGCGGCGGCCCTTTACGCGCCCGGCCCGGTGGCCGCGGTGCACGCCACCTGGCAGGCGCAATGCTCGGCCTGCCACGTTGATTTCCAGCCCATCCGCGACGCCGCTGGCCAATATGACCCGCTTCGACCTCGATCATCCCGATTTTCGTTCCGCCAGGGCCGACGCGGGGCGACTGAAATTCTCCCACTGGCGTCATTTGATGCCCGGCATCACAGCGGGAGCGGGCGACAAAACCCCGCCCTGGACTTTGGTCCGCATCGCCGACCCGGTGCAGCGCAATCGTTACCGGCACCCCGGTCAGACCGACGACTCGCCCGTGCAATTACAATGCGATTCCTGCCACCAACTCGATAGCGGCGATTTCCCCGTGCCGCCGGTGGAAGGACCATCGCCGGCGCCGCGGGCCCGCTGCTTCGGCGCTTACATGCTGCCGATCACGTACGAGAACCAATGCCGGACGTGCCATCCGCTGAGCTACGAATCGGACTCGGCCGACGTAGTGCCGCACGGGCAATCGCCAGGGCAAATCCGGCGCTGGCTGCAGGGCAACTACGTGGGACAGTACCTGGAGCACAATCCACAGTTGCTCGAGCAGTATCTGCCGCCGCGCCCGTTGCCCGGCGCGCCGTCGTTGCCGCTGCAAGAGACGGCGCGCAAGCGGATCGATCATCGCGTGGCCGTCGCGGAGGCCATGCTCTCACAGGCCGTGTGCGGCAAGTGCCACCTCTGCCTTCCTTCGGACCGCCCGGGACTGGCCGCCGTGGTGCCGCCGCAGATACCCCAAGCGTGGCTGAATTACGCCCGTTTCGACCACAGTGCGCATCGTGCCGTGAACTGCCGCCAGTGTCATCCCCGGGCGTATGCTGACGATCCGCAGGCCTCGCGCCGAAGCAGCGACGTGCTCATCCCCCGGCGAGACACTTGTCTGGCATGCCATGGTCCGCGCCGCGTAACAGCAGAGGGGCTCCAAGGCGGCGCCCGTTTCGATTGTGCGGAGTGCCATCAATACCATCATGGATCGGTGCAGGGAATCGGTGCGCAAGTGCGTGATCCGCAGCACAAGCTCGACCTGCAACAGTTTCTCTCGGGAGGAAGTAGCGAGCGAACCGACAACATCGCCCGCGAAAAACCACGGCAGTAACTTGCGCTGCGCCGTAGCAGGACACGGTCATGATCGTCCAAGAGCTTCAGAGGATTCAAGAGCAGTACGGCCACTTGCCGGAGGATGAACTACGCGGGCTGTCGGAGCGTTTGGGAGTGCCGCTGCACCGGCTTCACGAAGTGGCGAGCTTCTTTCCCCACTATCACCTCCAGCCGCCCGCTGCGGTCGAGGTCCGCGTATGTTGCGACATGGCCTGCCACCTGGCCGGGGCGGAACATTGCCGCCGCGACCTGGAAGCCGTGGCCGAGGAGATCGGCGCGGGGCGGGTGGTAATCAAGAGGACTTCGTGCCTGGGACGCTGCGAAGGGGCGCCGGCCGTCACCGTCAATGATCGTGTCTATTGGAACAAGTCGGCCGCGGAGTTGGAATCGCTGGTGCGTCTCGCTGCCGCGCGGCAACCGCTCCCGCAGCAACAGGCCGATCGGCGACCGCTCGGTTGGCGGATCGATCCTTACCATGGCCAACCGCGCTACGAAGTGCTGCGGCGCCTCATCGAGGCGTGGAAGGCGGATACCGACTTCGATCCGGGCCGCAAGCGTCAACGCCTGGGCGACCCCGTGCTGAAGACCTTGGAGGAGGCCAATCTTCGCGGGATGGGCGGCGCGGGCCTTCGGGCGGGTTCCTCCCGGCGGTGCTCCGGTGGCGCTGGCGTACGGCGATCCGGTGGCAATCCTCGAGCCCAAGGACGTCCTGTTCGGCGAAATGACCTGTATGTGCCAGTATCCTCGCTCGGCCACGGTCACTGCGCTGGAGGATTGCACGGTCTTGGAGATCCTGCGCAACGTGCTGTACATGCTGCAGCGCAGCCGGGTTTCCAAGGCGTTGCTGGACGAAGTGTATCGGCGGCGAGCTCTGGAGAGCCACCTGCGGAGCGTGAAACTCTTTGCCGGCCTGATTCACGATCCGCGGGAGTTCGCCCGCTTTGTAGACTTCCTTCGGCCCAAAGTGCGCCTGATCCGCGTGCATCCCGGGCAGGTCATCTTCCGGCAGGGGGATCAGGCGGATCATTTCTACATGGTTCGGGCGGGCTTCGTGAAAGTGGCCCAAGCCCGGCAGGGCGTCGAGCACGTGTTGAACTACATCGGTCCAGGCGGATGTTTCGGTGAGATCGGACTGTTGACGCACGTGGCGGAGATCGCCGCGGCAGCGCCGCCCGGGGTGCGCACTGCCACCTGCAGCGCGCTGGACCACGTGGACCTGGTGCGGGTATTCCGTGCTGTTCGATGAGCAATCCCTGCGCATGGTACAGATGCTCAAGCATCTGCGGAACGTG
>Ga0315289_10013936_pt1 | contig 11242 bp, 3 predicted proteins | sample YL17G11_40_MG_FD_203452 | JGI IMG/M metagenome (GOLD analysis project Ga0315289, IMG submission 203452) | Sediment microbial communities from Yellowstone Lake, YNP, Wyoming, USA - YL17G11_40 | ecosystem: Environmental > Aquatic > Freshwater > Lake > Sediment | place: USA: Wyoming | collected... | reverse complement strand
GCAATACATCTATACAATTCCAAAAACTTATTTACAACGCTTTTAAACGATGTATCTACCAAGTACATCCCTTTCAAGTCAACTATATAGTTAACGTCGTCATTTCGAAGATACATAGCTCCTTTGCTGAAATATACAAACACAGGCTTGTTCGCATTTATATTTTGCTGACAATATGTTAATAAGTCAATATTATTTTTAATAGGATCAAATAATTTAAATTCTTTTGGAAGCCAGTTTTTTACACTCTCTGCAAAAAATTCTTCTACTTCAGAAAAGAATAGTTTTTCCATTTCTGACTTGCTATAAGTCCAGCAGAGATTTGTTGCTATTTTCTTGTCAAAGATATTTAGGCTAGGAAACTTATTTTTAACATAATTCCATCCAACAACTAAAGTTGGAATATCGAAAAATAAATCGTCAGGAACTTTGTTTAAGATGTTTACAGGATAACTACCTAGATGTTCTTGTAAGGCCTTATAATCCTCTTCGTATTCGGCTATTACATTACATATATAAAATAGTTTTTGACCCATAAGGATGCAAATATACTATTTTTTTTTATAAATTAAAAACGAGATCCATTAGGGGTGGATTTGTAAACATAGAACTGAGGATTTACTGCGCCAAACTTACCATTTTCAACTTCGCTAATAGCAAAATCTCTTATTTCAAAATGTAAGTGTGCGCCCATTTTTCCGCTCTTTAAAAAAGGTGCAATCTTTCCATCTTCTGTATTGCCTTCTTCTGCTATTTGTTGGCCTGCCTGTACTGTATCGCCTTGTTTTACAATAGTTTTATTTAAATGCCCATATAAACTATAAAATCTATCATTGTGTTTAATAAGAATAGAATTTCCATATCCACCACCACCACCATTAGCAGTCACTCTAACAACAATACCTGCTGCCACAGCGTAAATTTTAGTTCCCAATCCGTTGGACACATCTATTCCTGGGTGCATTGAATGTCCTTTAACAATTGATCTAGGGCCAAAAGGAGATGTGAATGATCCATGTGCCATTGGTATGTTAAATACAGGAGGTGCAATTTTTAATAATTCTTTTTTCCTATCCTCTTTTGTTGCTTTTTTATTTATTCTGTCTAACCAATCACTTGATATATATCCATGCACAGGTTCATAAAATATTCCTCCCGTCTTTTGTCTCTCTGTTGCAAATATAGGAGTTCCTTCTGACGATTTTGTATTTGATAACATTGTAAGATTTTCAGTTGCTGTTGTATTATCTATATCATCATTATTTTGATTTAAAGTTTCCATAGGTAAATAATCAGGCTTCACACCTTCTATTGCATCTATTGAACCTAACCCTTCAAGAGTAACTGGAGGTACACCACCAAAATCTCCATTGCCAAAATTAAATCTCATTCTAATACCTTCTGCAGTAGTGGTCATATCATTAGGCTTTATATTGTGTTTAACTTTAAGCACTTGATATAAACCGTTAAATAATGGTATTGAATTTAAGTAAAAATATTGCATTGGGAAAACCTGTGCATTACCTAACATATCAAAACTTGCCTTATAACTCCTACCTTCCATAACAGGAAGCATTGAACAATCTGTTGTAACAGTTTTATTTTGATTTTCTTTATCTACTAATCTTTGTAAGTTTACAATACTTTCTGCAGTTGTCTTATTTTCGTTTGTATCGATTGTAACGCCTTTAAAAACTTTATTATCAACAGAACCAACTCTTACCTCATAAGCATTTTGAGGTATTTTAGAAATAGCCGTATCTGAATATGAAATAGGAGAATTGTTATCGTTTGATATTTTTGATCTAGACTCTGGAGTTGCAGCGAACATCACATAGAAGAAATTTTTTAATGATGTTGATGTTGCAACGTGTGGTGTAAATATATCTCCGTAATCTTTAAAGTCACCATTTCCTGGTATTGGTATGAAAACAAAATTATTTTTTGTGCAAATATTTTGAATGATGTTTAAAACAGTTGTGTTGCCATTTGGCTTATATAAAGACTCTATATTTATAATAGAATTTTCTACTTTTATTTTAGGGTTAGTTGTTGGGTTTAACGGGTAATCATAAATAAAAGCATTTGTTCCTAATTCTTGTATAGCTCTTGGGTCATCAGAAGCCGACAAGTGAGAATCTTTTTGATTATACCTACCAGACATTTCATCTGCTATACCACTTCCATCTTTAGCAATTAATGATGGTGGTGAATTATCATCCTTGGGATCTTCAAACATTAAAGACTCCCATTGATTATAAAGCACATGCATTTGCTTGTAAAGACCTGCTCTTTGTTCTGTTGCTTTACCTAAAACTTCTGAAATAATTTGATTTTTCTCTTCTTCTAATGTGGTCATTTTTTGTAATAAATCTGAACACATCTTAACCATACAAGCTCTCTGATTTCTAGCAGAATTACTTGTAAAAAAAGGTGCAAATACAAGACTTAAATCACTACCCTGTGGTTGCATAGTTATTGTATAAGCCAAATTTCTTGCTGGTATATCATTTGCATTTATAGTTCCTGTAGGATCCACAATTTTTGTATTGTTTGGATATACACATAGACCTTGAAATGTGAATTGAGTCTTAAATTTAAATAAGTTTTGTGATGGATTTGACATCTGTGTATAATTCAAAACGTCACCACCAATAAATGCTTTGTTTATAGTATCTATTCTACCTAAAGTATTTCCTTGTGTATCTTTGAATGTGTCGATTGCAATAAAACCTAGTGGTTCACCACCTTTACTTGGTTTATCGGCATCATCATTTTTTGATTCTGCGTCGGTTGGAGAATTATTTACTTCTTTTACCTTATTTGCATCTTGAGCTTCAAATAAAGCAAATATATAATCGCCTGAACTATCTAAAGGTACTGAATAAATTATTCCATTATTATAAACTCTTTGACTTTGCAAAGTAGTTGGATCTATAAAATTAGCATTTGATGAGTCTAAAGAGATTGTTGACCCTGTTTGTTTTGGGGAAAAAACTTCACTTATAATACCTTCTAATGTTTTTTCAATAGTTGGTTTGCCATTAGCATCTTTAGCTATTGCAATTTTTTTGTTTTTTAAATCATCGCTTAACGCTGTGCCAAGAGGAAATGTTGGCACTTCATTAGCAGTATCTGGACTTCCATCTTCTTTTAAAAAAAATTTACCATCTGGAGAAATAAAATTTTTCCAAAATAAACAAAAGTTTTTTAATTGCAAAAATTCATCACTTGGCATAGAAGAAAGCATTCCTGTGCTTATATTTTCCATGTCAGCCCCAGCTAATTGTATAACCTCTTCAACAGAGTCTCTGTCAAAAGGACTAAGTTTACCATAATCTCCTGGTACATTAGGGTCATTACTTCTTGTAAGAAAAGAAATAATTCCTGATCTTACAAACATATTTTCTGTTATAGTTCTATACGCAGGGGCATAAGGGTTTCCTCTAATAGCTTCTAAGTTATTAATTCTTTTTGTTAGAGCATTTTCTTGATTTGCTGTGGCAGCATCTTGACCTTCTTTTAATAAATCATTCGCAATACCTTCTGTAATAGCAGTTATAAATTGATCAACAAAAACCATTTCACCTTTTTCAACACCCACATCAACAGTTAAAGGAAGACCTATAGCAGGCACTTCCTTACCGTCAGAATCAATCATTAAAGGAAATTGTCTTCCTATTAATAATTTTTCTTGAGCATCTCTAGTTTGTTTATTGTCAATATATGCTTTATATCCAGTCTGAAGAATTTTGCCCATTATATAACCAGCATCAGAAGCAAGATGTTTAAAAACTTCTCCAATAGTTATTTGTTCTAACTGCGTTTTACTTGATTGATATGTTTTTTGTTTAATAGACTTTTCTATTTGAGTTATATTATCTGTGATTGCTTTAAGTCTTTGAGCTACATCAGACTCTACTGAATTACCTTTAAATGTTAGTGCTGCAGGAGCATTTGTACCTACAGCTGTAACAGATAATTGACTTACAGATATAAGACCTTTAGAAGTAAAAGACGGAAAAGTTCCTATATTAGATGTTAATAATAAAAATGCATTTGCTAATCTAAGCTGTTCACTTCCACCATCTGTATAATTTTTAATACTTTCTGTATTAGCAAGTATCGGATCTGTTGGTTGTATTATAGTAACAGGAATAAAATCTTTAACCTTCAAATTATTTACAGAACCATCTATTATTTCACCGAATTTAATAACCTTACTAACGACAACCGCCTCAACAATTCTATTTGCTTTTAGCAATGTCATTTGTTTTAATAAAGTATCAAATTCTTTTGTTGTTTCTTTTGTTTTTACCTCAACTTGTTTTCCTATTTTTATTAAGTCAAAAATAGTTGACACTTTTTTAAAATTTTCAGGACTTTGTTCGTTTTTCTTTAATCCTTTAACGGCCAATAAATATAAGAATGGTAAATCAGCCATGAATCCCCATTGGTTTGGTACGAATTCACATTTTATATCATAACTTCCATCTGATTGATATGTTGTAGATGTTTTTTTTAAATTAAGAAGCCAAGAAACTTGTTTTCCTAAATAACCTTTAAATGTGAATAAGAATTTTGGAGGTGGCCAATTAAAAAGAACTGAAAAATCTATAGTGCCACCATCAGACCCAACTTCATTTGCATCGGCTATTTGAGAAGAAAGTCCTGTATTTATGTTTTTGCCAAATACAGCATTACCATATAAATCTTTCATGGTAATTGTAATAACTGGCTGAAGTGATGTGTTAACTTCAATATCTATGTTTGTTATTCCAAATCCAACACCTTGTCTAAAAAATTCTACACTGAATATTTTCTTTCCTGTAAAATCATAACTAGATCCGTTTACAACAGCATTCAATCTTACATCCAAATAAAAACCAGGACTGTTTATATTAAAAGGAGCTTCTTCAGGGCTTGTTATATGTCCGTAATTGCTCATTACTTATCTCTGTTATTTATTAAAATTTGTGTCACTTCAGATATTACATCATTTGTTGGGTATGGAACTCTTATTACAGTTCCTGTTGGTATGTCAAACTCAACAAAATATTCTGGATTTGCCCATAATATTAATCTCCAAAGAGTTTCGTCTTGGTAAACCTGTCCTGCTATAAAATCTAATCTATTAATAGCTTTGTCATATGTAACAAATCTATCAGTTCTTCTTTTAGATATTTTAATCACAGGCATATCCATCAACTTACTATTGTCAACGGGGCTTTTTAAATATTTGTAAAAATCAAATGGCATAATCAGTATGTAATTATATTAAATTTATTTATTAAAATAAACACTTTATCCTCTAGGATTGTAAATACCTCCAACATCTGTAGAAACAACAGGTGGACCGCTCTCTCCACCATATGGTCCGACAAAATTGAAACTCAAAGTAACAGAAGCCCACATTGGTTGAACTCTTCCTTCTGTGTCTAATGTCCATGGTGCTTCTTTATAATCAACACTAACGCTCTTAACCACAATATCATGATCCCACCAATCGCCTAATTTTATGTGTGCAACAGGAGGTCTTGTAAATGAGAATCCAGAACCTTGCTGTGCTCTTGCAGGTTTTGTAAGCTTGGCAAGAAAATCCATTTTCTTTAAAAAATCAATTTTATCTCCAGAAAAATATGCAGGTTGGAACATTAAATTCTTAACCATTGTGTCTATTCTTTTTTGTGTATCATCAGGAGTAGATTCTACATATCCACCATCCAAAGGAGAACTAACACTTGTATTTTGGAAATAAACATTTTTTCCTTTTGAATTTGTTGCACTATAATTTGTTCCTGAATTTCCTCCAATAAGCAAATCGTTTTGTTGTTTCAATATAGCTGCAGATTCTTTTTTGAGAGTATCTAATTGATTATCTTCAACTGCTGTTTCTCCATTTTTTGTTCCAGTTGGTCCAACCGCTGAACTTGTTGAAACGTTTTTTGCATTTGTATCTGCCGCTTCTTTTTGTGTTGTTATAGCATTTTGCTGTTCTTTATTGTTATCTCTTGCTAATAAACTTTCGTTAGCGAGAGCTTCTTGTCTCGCTTGATTTTGAATAGCATCTGCTGATGTAAAGTGCTTGTCCGCTTTAACAGAAATAGGCGCAACAACACCTTGTTCTGTATTGTATTTAGAGCCTATTAAAAAGTTTTGAGTATAATCAGTTAACACAAAAAACGTTATTGACCCATCTCTACTAGAGTTATTATATGTATATATTGGCTCAGGTCTTCCAAGGAAATTTATTTCATTCCAATTTGCAGTATGAGAATCATTATAAGTTTCTATGTATGGAGGAAAATAAAAAGAATCTCCAGAAGAATAATTCTTCAAACTAAACATTAATCCTTTTGCTTTAGGAATTGCCTTATCTCCATACTGGTTCTGGTTTGCTATTGTAAATCTTTGTCTTGAAAAATTTTGTTTCCCCGTGCCTGCTTTTCTTATAATGAACTTGTCAGCTTTTTGTGTATTAAAGTTTTCAGAAAAATTAATTTGAGAATCTTTGTTGTTTTTTATTGTATTAATAATTTTTCTAACACCTCTTTGTCCTTGCACAAATTCCACACTATCAAGTGGATTACCCGCTACAGTTTTAGCCATAGCACCTTTAGCGCTTTGTATCCACTCATTTTTTTGACCAGGAGACACAGAGCCTTGTCCTGGCCTTAATTGTTCTTCTGCTGAATATCCAAGATAATATAATCCTAAAAAATTTGTTGACGTTGTTACGCCCACACTTTGTATGCCGACAGAATTACTAAAATCATGAAAATAACCAGTCGTTTGTGTAATAAGATCATTCACGCTTGGATTCTTAATCAAGTCTTGTATAGTAGAATTAGTTAAACCACCACCTGGAGGTATAGCTTGTGAGTTATATAAATTTTTAGATAAATTATATAATCTTGCATTAAAAGTTACGTTACCTTCTGAGAATTGTTGTGTGTAAGAAACTTTACCAGCCTTTGTATTAGAAATAAAACCACCACCTTGTCTTCCCTCTTTTGTAAAATCTGAAGACGAATTAACTCCAAAATAACCACCACCTAACTCAATACTTCTAGCATCAAGAGATGATATACCAAAAGAAGCTTGTAATATTTGTCCATTAGCACCCACAAGGTTATTTCTTTCCATTTGCTTTGCAATTGCATCTGAAACTTTTGCTCCTGTTTGAGTAACCATATCTTTATACTCAGTTCCTGCTAAATATATTTTTTCTGTTAAACCAAAACTATCACGACCTTGAGTATATTCGTTTAATCCTGTTCCATCAATAGAATAAGCATTTCTCCAAGAACGTGCTGTGCTGTGAATTACATTTTGTTCTCTAAGACCTTTATCAACATTGTCTAAAGTCAATTTTCTATTAGGCCTATTTTTTATCATTAAAAAACTTCTTATAATCAGACCTTGTGTTAATACTTTTGATATACCCAAGAATGTTGCTGTTCCTAATCCTGTAAATGTAACGCCAAGATCAGCATGAGGATTCATAGCCATCAATCTCTTACGCTCATCTCCTGCACTACTTCTGCCTCCAGCATTATTAATAAAACCATCTATGCTACTTCCTGGCTTTGGATTGCTACCATCATAACTTCCATTACCAAGAGGATAATCATTTTTACTAATCAAAGTACTAAGCATTGCATTAGCACTATTTTTAGAACCTTGATTATCTGTAAATATATTTATATTATTTCCTGGCTTTTGATTACTACCATCGTAATGACCACTTCCAAGAGGATAATCATTTTTACTAAGTAAACTCTTTAATTCTCCTGCAGCTGTATCTTTAGCTCCTGCGATATTAACAAATTTATCTATAGTATTATCTGTTGGTACATTCTCAGAAAGCAAACTCTTTAATTCTCCTGCAGCCGTATCTTTTATACCAACATTATTAACAAATTTATCTATAGTATTATTTGTTGGTATGTTCTTTGATTTTAAATCTTTTAATTCTTGCTCAGCACTATCTACACCACCACCATTATTAATAAAATTATCTATATCATATTTACCTGGAACATTAGCAGATAAATTGTTTTGATAAAAAGGATTAGAATCATTCAATAAATCAGATGGGCTCGGAACGTTTGCTGCAAGTAATCCTGTTCTTGGATCCACAGACAATTCTAATAAATCAGAAGGGTTTGGAACATTTGCTGAAAGCAATCCATCTCTTGGATCTTGAGACAAAGTTAATAAATCAGAAGGATTTGGCGTATTTGCCGCAAGTAATCCTGTTCTTGGGTCTACAGATAATTCTAATAAATCAGAAGGGTTTGGTTTATTTGCTGAAAGCAATCCTGTCCTAGGGTTTTCAGACAGACTTAACAAATCAGAAGGATTTGGTGTATTTGCAGCAAGCAACCCTGTTCTTGGATCTTCAGATAAAGTTAATAAGTCAGAAGTATTCGGAGTATTTTTTGATGTATTGTCAGTTCTAGTTTGTTCTGAATCTTTAAATAAATCAGATTCGCTTGGGGTGTTCTTTGCTGCGTTGTCAGCTCTAGTTTGTTCTGAATCTTTTTCTAAATCAGAAGTAGTTGGCACATTACTTGCCAAAATATTTTTTCTTGTTCTTTCAGAATCTTTTTCTAAATCAGAAGTAGTTAGCACATTACTTGCCAAAACATTTTTTCTAGCATGATCTGAATCGTTTAACAAATCAGAAGTAGAAGGTGTGTTTTTTGATAATATGTTAATTCTAGCTTGTTCAGAATCTTTTTCTAAATCACTAGTAGTTGGTTTGTTTTTTGACAAATCATCAATTCTAGTTTGTTCAGAATCTTTTTCTAAATCAGACTTACTTAATACATTGCTTGCTAAAACATCAGTTCTAGTTTGTTCTGAATCTTTTAATAAATCAGAAGTGCTTGGCACATTACTTGCCAAAACATCCTTTCTTGATTGTTCAGAATCAACTAATAAATCAGAAGTGCTTTGTTTGTTGCTTGCTAAAAGATTTATTCTAGCTTGTTCTGAGTCTTTTTCTAAATCAGAAGTACTTGGCACATTACTTGCCAATCCATTATCTCTAGCCTGTTCTGAATCATTCAATAAATCAGAAGTGCTTGGCGTATTCTTTGCTAATCCATCTTTTCTAGTTTGCTCAGAGTCTGCAGATAAATCAGAAGTGTTTGGCGTGTTTAAAGCAAGCTCATCTGATCTAAATTCGTTTGAGTCAGTTAATAAATCTCCTTCAGTAGGCTTGTTTTTGCTTACAAGATTTTTTCTTGTCTGCTCAGAATCTGTTTCTATGTCAGATTTGCTTTCTACGTTTTTATGTAAATTATTTTCTCTAAAAGATTCGTTGTTTCTTTCAATATCATTTTGAAAATTTAATGACTCTGTATTTTTAGAAAGCAATTCATGTCTCTTAGAATCTGCAACATCATCAATGTTTTCGCTTTGACTTGTATTGTTTTTTGATAATAGTCCTTTTCTTACATTTTCTGATTGTTGTTGTAGGTCGGTTGCTGATTGTGATAAGTTATTTCTAGCTAATAATGAATTTCTAAAGTTCTCACTAAATTTTTCTAGATTGATATTGTCTTCAACTATTTTTGCAAGAAGCGCATTTCTAATAGACTCAGATGAACTATCAATTGTGATGTTGTTTGGTGCATTTTTTGACAATAAAGCTTCTTTTGTATTAGGATATAATACATCATAAACATTATTGATTGTGGGAACGTTTTTGCTTAAAAGTCTTCTTCTAACATCAGCAGAATATACCTGATAGAACTCAAGCAGTTTTTGTTCTTGTTTATCTTGTTCGTCGTTATCGTCAAAAAAGGTCGACATATTCTATTTTACATTTATTATAAATAATCGTTTAAAAAAATATTATAAAAAAAAACCTCCTTAAATTAAAGAGGTTTGCTTATAATAATGTCCTTTTTTGGTTATTTATGGACAGCAGTATCTTTTACTATTTGGTATTGTACGTCTCTACCGTTTAGTTTTATATCAATTTCAATCTTTCTAGGCTCTGAACTACCACCACCTGCACCACCACCTGCAACTGCAGTCATTACATTTGCAGCATTTCCAGCCGCCGAAGCAGAAGCCATAGCCTCAGATATTTTTTGTAATCTCTCCAATTTATCATCAGAAAGTGCATTAGAAGCTGTCGCCAATTTATCTAAACCTGAAGCAAAACTGTTTAAAGAACTTGATCCTAATGTTAAAGCAGAAGCTAATGGAGTCATTACTCCAACCAATCCAGATAAAGCTGAAGTCATGGCCCAAATTCCAAATAATGCAACTGGATTAGCAAAAGCCATTGCAGACCAAGCAAAATCAGACAATCCAGGAGCCATACTTCCTAATGCAACTCCTAAAGCAGCTAGATTTCCAACATTAACAGCTCCTAATTCAGAAAGAGTTGATCCTAATTGTTTTAGAGAATCAAAGTTTACAAAACTTAAAGCTAACATAGCGAAAGAAAATGCTAATAATCCAGGACCAAGTACAAACATTACTCCTGCTAAAGCACTTAAACTAGATGCATCAATTTCTGATAACATCGCAAACGCTTCTCCCATACTACTTAATCCAGCAGCAGCGACCATCATAGCCAAACCTGCGGCAGCCAATAAACCTGCCCCTAATAATATTAGCCAACCTACAGTAGATGCCATTATACCAACTCCTATTAAACCAACTAAAACTAGCGCCATAACTCCAACACCTGCCAATACATTCATCCAATCAATATCAGACATATATGTAGCAGCGAGAACGAAAGGAATCATAGCAGCTCCAACAATTAGTATTGCTAATGAGCCTTTTACTATATTTCCTAAATTACTTCCCATAAATCCAATACCTGTAGCAATAGCTTGAAAACCTGCAGTTATAAGAGGGGATAGCATACCAATAAGAGCAAGTGGTAATAACAATAAAGAAAGTGGACCAAATATAGCCAACGGTATTGCTGCCAATGCCATTGCTCCAATGCCTTTAAATATTCCACCTGTATTTCCAAAAGCCGCTAAGCCTTCTGCAATAGCAGTAAAACCTTTTTTTATAGGATCAGCAACTGTTCCAATCAATGCCATAACCATAAGACCAGGCAATGCAGGAACAAATAATAAAAATGCAGGGCCTGATAAAGCAACTGCTAAAATACCTTTAAGTACACCAGGGGTTGTTCCCATTGCCCCTAAGCCTTCAGCTAAACTCTTAAACCCTTCTCCAACACCTGCTTTTGGGCCTG
>Ga0315289_10013935_pt1 | contig 11242 bp, 8 predicted proteins | sample YL17G11_40_MG_FD_203452 | JGI IMG/M metagenome (GOLD analysis project Ga0315289, IMG submission 203452) | Sediment microbial communities from Yellowstone Lake, YNP, Wyoming, USA - YL17G11_40 | ecosystem: Environmental > Aquatic > Freshwater > Lake > Sediment | place: USA: Wyoming | collected... | reverse complement strand
TGGCCAAGTTCTTGATCCTGTGCTTGATTTCATTTGTGACATGGGGCACGATCTGCACGCATCTGCCGAGAAAATCGCCGCGTCGCTCCTTCTCGATAACAGCCTTGTAGATTAGACCGGTTGTGAGGTTGTTCTCCATTTTCAGGTTCAAGTCTAGGAAACGCTCGTACCAGCCTAAGTCAAGGTCAGTCTCGCCACCGTCATCTGTCACGTATACTTCGCCGTGCATGTACGGATTCATGGTTCCAGCGTCAACATTCACATAAGGGTCAATCTTGATCACTGTGACCTTTAAGCCTCGCGTTTGAAGCATCTTACCGATAGAAGAAGTCAAGATCCCCTTCCCAACCGAACTCAGAACACCACCTGTAACAAAAACGAACTTGGCCATTCCGTTCGTCCCCCGCAATGACAGAACCATAAACTGGTTCAGCTTTTAAATTCTTTTATCATGCGGACTTGATGCCTTCGTCACCTTGGGAGCTTGTTCAATGGCCAACGTTGAAAACACTTCCAAATCTGATAAGATGCATCGAGTATTCGAGAGCAGTGCTACTTCAGCAGGTCTAGGAGACTTGCCACAATAATGGCTACGCCCACAGAGATTATGATGCCTGCGATAAAACCGAACCAAGCAATAGACTCGCTTGTCAACAAGCTCAGAAAGTAGCCAGCAACGAATAAGAAGGCTATACCAGGTGCCGCATCAACCGCTCTGCGTATCCTTTCACCGAGGAACAGCCTAATGGCCAGTATGACGATCTGAAATATGCCAAAGATGAAGCAGAACTGCATGGCTGCAGTGTAGAGGATTGGATGATTCTCTATCGGAGCAGGGAGAACAATGTTCTCTGTCAGGTTCTGCCTATTGGTCGCGATGTCTCGCACAAAGTTGGCAGCCTCTTCAGTAAGGTTTGGAGTGAAGAGCCAGATGGCTCCAAGCAGCATCATGAAGAATCCAACAGAAGCCAGAGCAAACCAATCTGTTCTTACGCGGCTTTTCACTGTCTGCGTTGACATATGCTACACCGTGCAGAACATCACATGCTTTTTCTTTCTTAAAACGGTTGCTGCATCGTCAGCAGAAGTGATTGAGGAGCCTAAAGCTGCTCTGCTCAGGTGATAGCTGAGCTTCAATGATAGAACAAGGGGCATGGAGAATGCAGCTTTTCGATGGAGGGCTGCGGAGTCGTCAAGCTCGAATTCTGGAAGAATGGCGTCTGGCGTTGGAAAACTGAGGGGAAGACGTCTGAGCTTGTTGACTGATAGAAGAGGCATGCTTGGCTCCTCAATCCATGGTGAAGAGCAGAAGAACTGCAAATAAGGGTTTGCTGGAAGCGTATTTTCTGAGTGGTGGAGAGAGGTTGGTTAAAGTGTGGCGTTTTTGGCGTGGTCTGATTACTATTTTGAATCATGAGTTGGTGTTCATAACAGATATTCCCCAGCGCAGACATATGGATAGCCGTTCTAGTGGTGAAGTTGAACAGGGCTGTTGCAGGAAACGCTGAGTCAATGCTAGCGGTGATACTCTTTGTCGTTGTGCTAGTTGTTGCTGTGAACTTGACCGTGAAGGCTGATGGCTTTCGGGAATATAGTAACTATGTGCACACTTACGTTGAGCCGCAGGGAAACTGGACTTACATGGAGAAGCCTATGTTTCCAGTGATGTTCAACGAGTCGGAGATCGGGATCGGCGAAAACTGGAGCATAGTCTGTCCAGTCAGGGCGAATCATACTTACCATGTCTATTGTTATGGCAGGTGGGTTGACAACGGTTCTGAGCCCAAGACGGATTATGATATCTACGTTTATGATCCAGTAGGCGAGATGGAAGGTTATCACACTGAGTCTGCAGGTTTGCCTGAGCATTTGGGTACAACAGTTGATGAACCGTTCTTTGCGCCCAAGTTTTCCGGCAACTACACTTTTGTGGTCAGGAACGACCCGAGGGAAAGCAACGATACTCAGCAGGCGACCTTTATGATCGTTGAAGATGTGGAGTGCAATGTCTGGCATGAGCATTATGTGGAAGGGAAGGGCAGCGGCAATTTGCCTGTGCTGAATACTAGTTGGGCTTACGAGTTTGTCACTGGAGGTCAGTACGTAGAGGTTTGGGTTAAGGTTCCTGAGAGTTTGGACATGTACGAGGCTAGGCTTTACTTGATGGCTGATTCCAAGTCTCAGAACTGCACATTGCTGAACGACGTGCCATTGGCTTGGGAGCTTGGGCTTTACGGCGAGAGAAACGGAACTGTAGGCGGCTATAATCTGGAAAGCGAGGAATATCGTGGTGTCGCCTATGCGAGTTGTGAGCATTATGGGCAGGGGATGTTCTTGAACTGGACTAATTCACATGTGGGCAAGAGCCTTTATCATCTGGTTTTGATCGGCGAAGCAGGTAACGGCACGGTTGAGTTTCTCGTCAAGACAGAGTTTGGAAAGGCAAGATTGAAACCTGTCACTGTTCCCTACAGAGTTTATCCTCAGAACGAAACCGCCATCGAATACGCTTCTGAAACGACGGACTTGGTGAATGCGACGCTGCAGTATTCTGTGGACAACTGGAAAAACACTACTTCAATAGACATGGAAATCTTGGAAAACAAGACTTGCAGAGCAGTCATTCCGGGCCAGAATGCAAGCACGTTTGTTGCCTACAGGGTTGAGGCTAACGATGTACTGAAAAACGCTCTTGCAGGAAACGGCAGTTTCTGGGTGAAACAGCCAACCATGCTTAACTTGACGCTAGTCAACAAGGTCGTTCACATTGGGGAAAACATCACGGTTAGAGGGAACTTCACTCCCAGCACCGAAAGCGTTCCAATCACGGTTTATTTCAATTCAGCAAACGCCACTAAGGGGATTAAATGTCTTACGCTTGCTGACGGTTCATTCAGCGTGAGCTTCCAAACGGAAGACTTGGCGGCATGGGAGATTCAGGCAAGGTTCAACGGAACCGGGTCATATTATCCATGTTCAAGCGAGTCTTTAACGATAAAGGTTGAGGAGCCAACGTTCCTCATGAGGTACTCGCTTTACATAGGTGGCGGAGCAGCAACAACTGCCGTAATAGGTGCTGTAGTTTACGTTAAGAAGTTCAAGCATTAAAACCAGAATGACAAACCGTACGGAAAAGATGAGCAAGGATTATGAAGCGTTTTTGCACGTTAATCGGCTGGTTGCTCTGATACGCGAAAGGCGAATTTACACCCTCCCCAAAAGGTCAACGTCTCTAACATTGCCTTAAGATTATCAATCATCACCTTCAGTTGGACTCCCCACGTTCCTACAAAGCAAAAAATCAAATACGTTACGCTCTCCATATTCAAAGCGTGTGACCTCGGAAAAACCTAGCCTTATTGATTTGATTTCCGCAAGTTATAAAGTGCTGAAAGTGGAAACTTCTTGTTTCTAATATTCTACACGTGACGTGAATGTAAGCTTCTTAGCTTGTGACGTTCGTGAACCATTGTCCATAGAGCGATGGAATACTAGAGTTTAGCTGATAATACCATGCACCCATATAGTTTTTATAATTCGTGTCTAGTCTTTTTATGGAATCTAGGTGAGAACTGTATGGTGCTAAGAGAAGAGGCCAAGCTTGTGAAAAGCCCTAACGCATATACCCAATATCTTATCATCCCTTCAGTAATAGCACGAGACTCTCAATATCCCTTAAAGGACGCTGGAAATGTTCAGATCATAGTAGACTCCACTCATCGAGCGATGGTAATTGCTCCCACAAGGAAGTTTCAGTAGATGTGACGGATAAAGGGATCTTCATAAAAGTGACAAAATAGCTGTTAGAAAGTCATTTCAGGAGAGTTTACCTGTTTTGTCAAAGATTAGCTCACAAAGCATTTGAGCGGGCGTGCCCTCTGGACTGAGTGTATGATTCGCTGATTTTAAGCAAAGCAATGGCCTGCTCATAAGTCTCTAAGTTATGTTGTTTGTCTGTTCTATGGCTAAGAACTTCCGAAAGGCTAATACCGGCTAATCTTGCAACCCTGTGAAACTCAGGCCTTGAGATTGCGACCTTGCCGATCCACATGTTCTTAATGTATCCATTGCGTCCTTTCCCCTTTTACCCAAAAGCCGTGCCAATGATCCCAGGCTTTCTCCGCATTTCTTGTAGGCCATGCTGAAAAGTTTGTTTCTGAAACCCTTTCGAGATATATGCCACGTCCTACCTTGTCCTGCAATCTGTGCCCCTATTTGTTGTATAAATGCGAATGCACTGCTATTTATCATAACTGTCATGACTGTAGAATTCGAGTGCATGCTGTCAAGTCATGTCAGACAAAGATCAACCAAGCAACGTTAAGTAGTGACAGGTTTTCTTCCCAAGGCATCTGCTCGCCGTATAGCTCTTGAAGGTGTTCTCTAGCTGTTAAATAGCATTTGTCTGCGTCAATCGCATTCACAAACTCAAAGGAGTCTTCTGGAGGCTTGGTATAACTGTACTCCACGAGAGCTTCTAGAGATGCAGACGCGTTGTAGGAATAGCTACTGTCAATAAAAATTGGGAAAATCTGAAAAGTCGTCTCTTCCCCTCTTGGGGTCATTTGAATCCGTCGGACAATAAAATTAAACTGGATTCCCCTTAATCCCTTGAATTTCTTTGATGACACTGCTCTCATGACGGCGTGACCGCCAAAGTCATAGCTTCCACATGTCTCCACGATCGCTTCAAAAAGAGGATGACCAAATGCGACAAACTCGAGTTCAGGGTCCGTGCTTTTTGTGGCTTCCTCTCTAGAAAACGTGACTTTGATGTATTTCTCCTTTAGTTCGAAGCCTCTAAGAATCTCTGGCGTAAGGAACTCAAGACGTCCCTTGTCGTCTCTTTTGATCTCTCTTCTGTTGTTTCGTATGAATCGTTCTACAAATTCCTGCAAATCTTTGACATTGAAGAGACTCTGAACTTCTGATTGATAGCTGTTAGGGTTAAAACGGGAAATGTCGTACTTGAAAAGTGAATTGTATGCGAGGCTCCATGCATTCTTGGCTTTCTCAATTCCGTGGTTGATTTGTTCCTTGCTCCATTCGAGGCCTCCTTTCCTTAGTGCCTTTTTGTAAAGCTCGTCATATGAGACGTCAAGCGTTTCGTCTATTTGCCCAAGCAAACCACTTTTTATTTCTTCGTAGTCCTCTCCTGTTACTTGAGACAAGGCCTTTGCTGCTCGGTCCATCTTCTCTTCCAGATAGCTTCTGACCTTGTCTTCTATGGTTCCTGCGTTCTGAAGATTGTAAACAATCACGCGTTTGTCTTGTCCGTACCTGTAGACCCTTCCAACTCTTTGCTCTAGGCGCATAGGGTTCCATGGAATGTCATAGTTGACAATGATATGGCAGAATTGAAGGTTTATGCCTTCACCCCCAGCTTCTGTAGATACGAGAAATCTGACTTGTGGATTGTCTCTGAACTCCGCAATGTTCCTTTTTCTGGCATAGAAATCCATGTCTTGTCCTCTAATGAAAGCCGTTGTTCCTAGCCCGAATTTTGCCTCAAGTCTATTTAGAATGTACTTTTGTGTGGCGATGTATTCTGTGAATATTAGAATTTTTTCTCCGTTGGCAGATTCGATGATTTCTAGCAGCTCTTCTGCTTTTACATCGTCGGGCACAGCGCGTGCACGGTTTACGAGCTGATCTAGAAGTTTAATCTCGTCTTTTATGAAGGGCTTCAATGCTTCGATCTCAGTTTTCCGCTCTTCATACTCGCCTTCGAAACGTGCATCGTATTCTGTAACTTGGGCTGTTGCTTGAATGGCGTGCTGAAGGTTGCCTCTCCTTTTGATCAACGCATTCATTATGGCTTTGGTGCTACTGGCTGCAAGTTTTTGAAATGTAGTCATTACGAATCCAATTGCTCTGTTGGCAGGGTTTAGAGGATCTTGTTCAGCGAGACCATAACCTTCCTCTAGATAGTGTAAGAGAGCTGAGTGGAAGATCTTTTCCTCTTTGGACATTTCAACCTTCTTGGGATAAGTGTCTTTGCCCTTAAATACTGGCATACCTTGATTGTCAGCGACGTCAAGTTTTCGATTCCGAATGATTATATCTTTGAAAGAAATAGCGCCAGGCGGGAGTGTTGTTTCATCTGTTGAGAAAACTACGTTAGGTGATAAAAGCCCAAGCAGATTTCTGAACTTTGACTCATCTCCTTGGTGTGGAGTCGCTGTCAAAAGAAGAAGACTATCTGTGTGGTCTTTTAGGTCTAGGGCAAGCCTGTAATTCTGAGTTCGCTCGACTTTGTCGCCGAAGGCTTTTGCACTGAGTTTGTGGGCTTCGTCGAAGACTATAAGCTGCCATCTCAGGCACTCGAGGAGACCTTTCTTGTGATTTTCTCGTTTCAATGTGTCTATTGAGGCTATTGCAAGATTTTGCATGTCCCATATGCGTGGGTTCCTATCCAAGAAATCCTCGTTGAGAACTTGGAAAATAACGCCAAATTTATCTTCCATCTCTTCCTGCCATTGTCTTGCCAGTCCCGCAGGTGTGATGATTAGCGTTCTTTCAGCTTCTCCTCTCTGCCTCAAAGCGTAGAATACTAACCCTGCCTCTATGGTCTTGCCTAGCCCCACTTCGTCCGCAAGCAGGAAGCGCCTAGCGGAGTTGCTGACTATTTTGTGAGCGGTAAATATCTGGTGAGGCAAGAGGTCTGTGCGCGAGTTAGATAACTGGCCTCCTCTGTTTTCGATCCTTAAGTGAGCCGCCTTTTGTTTGAGGTCGAACCGCCAAGGTTCATCGAACTCCCGGTTTTTCACTAGTTCAAGCGGAGTCTTCAGTACTTCAGCATCCTCAATCAGGGCAATTTTGCTCTCAGTTGTGTAGGGAGGTCTTGAGAACACTGTTGGGTAGAACTCAAGCTTAACCTGATTGCCTCTTTGTTCGACTATATATCCGACTCCCTTCTTTCTGAGTGCATCAGGTCTCTTAATTCGTGCCATGCTTCCCTTTAGTTGATTGAAAGTTGCCACCGTCTTTCTCTCGTTAGGGAAATCATTATTTGCCATGTGCATCACTCGTCGGATCTAATTCGCGACCATAAGCGAAGCTTCGATAGCTTTCAAGTCTCCTTTGGTCAGCCCATATAATTCGGAGACAACTTCATTTATCTCTTTCTCGATTGAGCCGACTTCCTTATTTGAAGCTAACCGTGAATGGGCTTCCAAAGATAGAGAGGCAAGCCTGACATGTAGTGAATCTTTTCCATCGTATTCAGGAATTTTGACTTGACCAAGGATAGACGGAGTTGCAAAACTCTTGCCGCCAGTTTGCGAGAAGGATCTCACCAGGAACCCGACTATTTTTGAGTTCAAAATTGCGCAGAGATAGTGAGCTTCCTTTTGATTTTTCAGCGGAATGAATGCGATGGTTTCCTGAGGAATCATGGTTTTCTTACCTAACTTGCAGAAATCTACAGGCTCAAGGACAGCAGCTTCAATTCTGCTTCCCATTCTTTTCCAAGCAAGTTTGTAAGGCGCAAAGGTGTGGCTGTGAATATCCACCATTATGTAGAAGGGATGTCCTTGTCTCAACAGAACGTATGCCCGCCTCTTGAGAAGGAGATCTTTGAAGCTAGCCAGAAATGAGTATGTTCTTGGGTATTTCAATCTCATGATTCCTTCTGCTATCGCATGCCATCCTGTGGTTTTCGTATGCGGCAGTACGATTCCGAAACGAGGCGACGCCTGCCATCGCAAGATATCACCACTGCGTATTAATGGATGAATCAAGTCGGATTCTATCTGCAAGACGACTTGCTTCACCTTCTTCTTGCCGATGTTATGAAGATTCTTAATGACGACGTTCCCAGAAGGCAGTGCTTGCTCCACCGAAATCCAAAAGATGCCATTAGCACCTCCAGTGTACGTGCCTGTGTATGCTTTATAGGGAGAGACGCCTCGAAGCTTCTTGGTCACTTGTACTGCTGAGGCTTCTGTTGTAAGCCACATGGAAGTCAGGTTTCCTTTCTCAACAGGATTGGCAACTAATTCATGCGTCTGAGTGGATTCAAGTATTTGCTTTAGAGTGGCTTTCGCTAGATCGCCTTCTTTGACTTTCGTCCAAACAATATACGGAACAGGATATTTGGTCTCCTCGCCACGCTTCAGAATCACCATACTGGTCATATTAGCCGCATCTTCGAAGGGTTTGAGACCAACCATATCATGAACCTTTAGAACCTTAAGGGGTACATCATGTGGTAGCTTGAATTTTCTGAAAACCTCACCGCTCTGCGTCTTAAAGACCATTTGAGTTATCAAGAAACCCAATGTCCCTCCATCCAATAAATAGGCATCCGAGCACGCATATGTAAAGAGCATAGAAAGATCCCTTCGCATCTTACCAAGCTCAAATTGCTTCGATGTTGATCTTGCTGCTAATCCATATCTCTGCCAAAGCGAGGATGTCACTTCTCTATACTCCTGTGGAAGGTTCTCCCAGTTGACCCATGGCGGATTTCCAGCAACGAAATCAAACTTTCCAACGAACACTGGAGCAAATGCGTTTTTTATTATGCGGGACCATATGCCGTTTATGCCTGCCTTTTCAAGAGATTGAACTTTCTTCCAAAGATCCTTAAGCAGCTCTTTTGAGGCATCATATTCACCGTTAGTCAAGGCAAGTTCTTTTTTTGCCAACGCTAGGAACTCTTCAGACACATATTCTTTTTCTGCACCTACACATCGCTCCAAAACATTTGTCAATAGGCTTACCTTGTTCTTCGTTACTACAGCCAACGGGATATGGAACTCTCCGACGCTTGTCCTAACCTTGCGTGACTCAGTATAGAGCGTAGTGAATTCTCTTGGAGTCAGAATCGAATCGCAGAGGTAAACAGGTATTTCAACTTCTCCAACGTAGCGCAACAGATCACCAAGAGCCATCACATAGTTCGTTCTCGCAGCCATCACTGCGAGCGGGTTTAAATCAAAACCCACGACATTTTGGACAATATTCTTTGCGACGAGTCCTGGTAGTATGGTATTCTCCTCGGCATACAATTTAGACCGGTTAATTGCCATTACAAGAAAGGTTCCAGAACCGCATGCTGGATCCAGAATTCTTGTATTCGGATCGCCAGTGTATCCGATCTCATCCAGTACGAGCCCTGCGAGCCAATCTGGAGTGTAATACTCGCCTAAGTCATGGCGAACGCGACGATCAATCAAATACTGATAGAGCTGCTTCAGCAGATCTCTGGCTTCTTGGGGTTCTACAGTGAGGTAGCGGGATCATATTGCTCTAGCCCTTCGATTATTGAACGAAGTGCAGACTCCATCTTGCTATCCCATTCATCGAGATACCAAGCAAACAGGTCTCCCTCAAGGAAATTGCTTATGCCAAACTGCTTGAAAATACCACCTTCTTTCTCAAGGTGGGTCAACTCAGTCTTGAGTGCTTCCCCAGTAAGCGAAACGAGCTTTCCCAAATACGAAGGCATCTTGTGAAAGAAACTCACCATCTCAGTGGCAAGAAGCTTCATGAAAGTGGCAAAGTAAGAATGGATTGCAAAAAGAAGATGGCTCGGAACAGCATCTTCAGGCAGACCATAGTCAGCCGCAAGTGTGCGCATATGCGGTTTAGGAGATTCCAAATCGTAACCGCAAACTTCACTGAACATCACTTGCCATTGTTCAAAGAGTTTCTGAGCCTTTGGACTCTTTAATGACCCGACTTTCTCAAAAAGAGTCTGCACACAACCCAAAGCGATCCGAGATTCCGCACCAAAATCTCCAACCAAATACTCTGGAAGAAGGGCCTTTCCTGCCAACCCAAGCGAGCTCAGCCTACGAAGAAATATCTTTATGGTTTTCTCTGTGACTTCCAGCGGCTCCGAGATTTCCCAATCATTTGCTCTGTACCGAACAAAAATAAGCCTAAACCCGTCAGTTCCAACGCCAAACATACGAGCACGAGAACGCTTTTCTTGCTTTTCCAACGCAATGAATCTATCTTTGAGCTGGTTTATTGCCTCTTGATTACCCTGAGAAGCGTTAGAGCTCGATAAGCGACCAGGTTTCTTGTATTCAATAATAACTAGGCTATATATGGAGTCTGCTCTTCCACTTCCTATGGTAAACTCATGATGTCCCTTCAGCTTATCTTTCAAACCTGCAAGCTTGAGAAATGGATCCAGTTGTTTCTCAACTTCTATTCGAAGGTCTTCTTCACTTAAAGCCCACTTTGCAATGGCCACCATCTGGTTAGAAATCTCTGGTGCCATTCGTTCAATTATATCCTCAAGGTACATCTGTTCGGCTCACTCACTTTTAGGCGTACAACCCACTATATTTTGGGCTTCCTATTTAACGTTTGAATCATCGCTTGGCAATGTGTGCATGCGTGTAAGGAGACCTTCAGACTCAAGAATTTCAAGATGCTTATTCGAGTTCACATAGCTGATGCTGTTGGTCTTGGCGATTCTGAGCTTGTTGTAATAAACAAAAGTCTGCAATTAACAGGTCAAGTCAAGTATTCACACGCGCGCGCAGACACCTTGACAAAATCATTGTTGTCATTGGCTATGAGAAATCCAGAGAAGACATTGAATCATTTCAACAAAGAATAGAAGAAAGAGTTTGGCTAAACACCAAGGTTTTCATTATCCCTATCAGATAGTCTTCTTGCTTTCTCATATCGTTCTTGTGTTCTACATGTTCGGAATGCGGTTTATAAGCATCTTTTGCCATAGGTCTTCATGGGAAAACTGCAAACTTGCACATATGCAGAATGCGAGGATGGCAGTCTAATCCAAAACGGTAAGGCTGTAAAGCCTATAATTTTGCGTAGGTTAGACTGTCCGACTGTATCTTCCATTTATGGGGAGGCAGATTTTTCCAGAGCGCATTTGAACCATAACTACCAAAACACACAAAAACATCAACAACACAAGCACACATCAAAGGCAGGCTAACGTGCATGCATCGAACAGGCACCGCGAACCTCCCCTTGCACTACGGCAAGGCACCAGCATGGCTAACCGCACGCATGAAAGACCTCGCAAAACAGATAACCACCATCATTATAGACGAATATGGTCAGCCAGAGTTTCTCAAACGAATCTCTGATCCGTTCTGGTTTCAAGCCTTTGGCTGCGTCTTGGGCTACGACTGGCATTCCTCAGGCGTAACAACCGTTGTAACTGGCGTCTTGAAAGAGGCAATCAAACCCCACGAGCATGGGATCGCAGTTTGCGGAGGCAAAGGCAAAGCTTCAAGACAGACGCCCG
>Ga0315289_10013933_pt1 | contig 11242 bp, 8 predicted proteins | sample YL17G11_40_MG_FD_203452 | JGI IMG/M metagenome (GOLD analysis project Ga0315289, IMG submission 203452) | Sediment microbial communities from Yellowstone Lake, YNP, Wyoming, USA - YL17G11_40 | ecosystem: Environmental > Aquatic > Freshwater > Lake > Sediment | place: USA: Wyoming | collected... | reverse complement strand
CTCTGATTGCGCCGCGGCCGCTTCAATGCCAGAACGGCCTGCTGGAACCTGCCAGCCAGTTCTACGTTCCGCTCGCCCGCCAGGCGATGGAGGAAATCAGAATAATATACAAAGACTTGGACAGGCCCGAGAATGTCACCCTGGATGTGCACGAAGAAGGGCATGTAATTGATCTGCCGGCTCTATTATATTTCTTCGAGAAGCACCTTTATCATAACCGGTGGATAGAATCGGCAGAATCCGGGCCGTAAGGATAGAGACCCCAGATGCCTGATCTCACGAAAACACAGGCACTATTGTTTTGTCGAAGGTGATTTGATGGGTCGTCATTGCGAGCGAAGCGAAGCAATCCACCCTCCCTGGGCGGTTAAGATTGCCACGGCCTGCAGAGCAGGCCTCGCAATGACATCCATCAGTTAAACAGCAACCAAGCACTACTTTCGCGCCGCCGATCCAGCCTTCGCAGCCGCTTCCAGCCTTTGTCCGCCACTGGCGGACTTCGGCGGAGCAGGCTCGGCGGAGTCGGCTGCCCGCACCAGAGCACTGAATATTGCGTCGCGATGTTTGAAATCGTTGGTCAGCTCCGGATGCCACTGCACGAACAAGCCAAACCCTCGGTCGAGCCATTCCATAGCCTCGATAACCCCATCTTCGCTGCGAGCTGCAACTATCAACCCATTGCCCAGGTCGCCGACGGCCTGGTGATGGCTCGAAAAAACACGGGCTTGTTCGGCACCGAGGAGCTTGGCTAAAGAACTGGTAGGCACAATTTTGACCGTATGATATGCGCGGTGATCCACATCCGTACCTACCTGAGAAGGGATGTCCTGGATGAGTGTGCCGCCGGCAACAACATTTGTAAACTGCATTCCCAGGCAAATGCCGAGGATGGGCTTGCCGCTCGCCAGCCATAGGGTGATCAGCTTGCGCTCGAAATCGTATCGCTGAAGGGGCAGCAGTTTGACCGTCCGGTGGGGCTGCTGCCCGTATGCTGAAGGAGGCACATCGCCGCCGCCTACCAGGACCAGACCATCCAGACTCTGCAAATACCGCCGTAGAATCCTGTCATCATCAATGGTCGGCAGCACTACGGGCACACCGCCAGCCTCGGCGACGGCCTGGACATAGGCGAAATTCACAAGTGTATACGCCATCTTGTCCTGCTCGTCCACCTTGTAGACACTGGTAATGCCTATTAGAGGTTCGGTCTCGGCCAGCGGCGACGGGTCAGCCTGCCGCCCGGCGGGCTGGCTTTGGCAGCCCAGACACACCAGCAAAATCCCAAACCATACTGTCACAAATGCTCTTTTCATTGTGTACTCACGTCACTTATCAATTTCCCGCACTATGCAGTGCCGGACACATTTTACGACACCGTAAAGCAATAGTCTATTGCCCCGGATAGAAAAGAGCCCGGCAGAATCTTGCGACCATTGGCTGCGGCAACGGTCAACGGTGCTGCGGAATCGACGGAGTGCGCAAACGCGATGAGGCCTTTTAACCGTTCACAGCAATAAGATGTCGACAGCCGTTGCCAAGCTGCCAAATGTCTATCCCTCTTTGGCAGGTGCAATAAATAAGCCAGCATCTGCGTCTAAATTAGGTATTTCTAAGGCGCTAGCAACTTGAGTCCAGCGTTGCAAATCATTGAACTGCAAGAAGTTACCTCTTTTCGGAGGACGGCATTGCTACTGACAACTGACAAGGTACAATCAAGCGAATTGATTTTAGGCCCATAGTACGGTATCCTATATGTTTTTACGCCCAGTCCGCCAGACGTATGGCGGGCAAGCTGTAGCCGACTCCGCCGAAGTCCGCCAGTGGCGGACGAAGGCTGGAAGCGGCTGCGAAGGCTGGATGGCAGAACATAAAGAACACGATTTGGAAAGGAAGATGAAATGACCAAGAGACACATCGCGCTGCTGCTAATTGTGACTATGACGTTTGTTGTCTCGCCGACAATTGCGGCAGTCGACCGGCCACAAAACATCATACTATTCGGCTGGGATGCGCCACAGCGAGACCACGTAAACGAATGTCTCAGCCGAAAGGAGCTGCCAAATTTGCAGAAACTGATCGACCAGGGCACATACGTCAAGATCGACATCGAGGGTACGACCGATACCAAGGCCGGATGGTCCCAAATCCTTACCGGCTATTACCCTGAAGTAACGGGCGTCTATAGTAACGGCCGGTATCAGCCGATTCCCAAGGGCCTAAGCATCTTCGAAAGACTCGAAGAGCATTTTGGCTCTGACAAATTTGCGACGGTTGCGGTGATCGGCAAGCAAAGGCACTGCGGTGAGATTGACCCGCCCAAGAAGATCCGTTTAGACGAAGAAGAGAAAAAGGCCGAAGCTAAGCAGGCTAAGGCCAAAGCAAAGAAAAAACAAGCCCAGCCCGGCGCAGGCAAAGCCCCGGCAGGCAAGATTGTCGAGGAGAACGGCGTGAAGTACCGCGTTATTCCGGGCTCACCCTACTACAACATGTACACGGCACTTGAGGTCTGGGAGTTCGGCCTGATGCAGGATCAGAAGGTCGGCACAAGAGCTATCGAGCTGCTGGAAAAGTACAAAAACAAGCCCTTCTTTTTCTTCGTCCATTTCGCCGAGGTCGACCACCAGGGCCACAAGTTCGGCGAGAACTCCAAGGAGTATAACGATGCCCTGATCTCCAACGACTTGTGGACCGGCAAGATAATGGACAAGGTCAAAGAGCTGGGCCTGGCCGACAAGACACAGTTCTATGTTACCGGCGACCATGGCTTCAACGAAGACGCAAACGGGCACAGCTTTGCGCCATACGTATTTCTTGCCACCAACAACAAAAAAGTCAACCGCGACGGCCGCCGTCAGGACGTGGCCCCGACGATTCTGGAGGCGTTCGGCCTGGACTTGAGCAAGCTCACGCCGCCGCTGGATGGCATATCGCTGACTAAGCCGGATAATCGTCCGCCGGCAGTTATTAGCCCCCCGAAAACTCGCCAGCAGATAAAGCAGGAAAGCACCCAAACCCATGAGCCGGACGTAATATTTGTCCCTACGCCCCAGGATGTGGTAGAGAAAATGCTGGAGCTGGCGGAAGTCAAAAAGAGCGATCTGGTCTACGACCTGGGCTGCGGCGACGGACGGATCGTGGTAACGGCAGCCAAAAAGTACGGCTGTAAGGCCGTAGGTTTCGACGTAGACCCGGAGCGGATCAGGGAATCGCTGGAAAACGTCGAGAAGAACAATGTCGGCGACTTAGTTACAATACAGCAGAAGGACATCTTCACCCTCGACCTGAGCAAGGTAAACGTGGTCACCCTATACCTGCTGCCGAGTCTGAATGTTAAGCTGATTCCGCAGTTGGACAAGCTCAAGCCCGGCTCGCGAATTGTTTCGCACGATTTTGCGATGAAGGGAGTGGAGCCGGACAAGGTGGTCGAGGTTACTTCCGCCAGCGGGCAAACTGAACACACGGTTTATCTGTGGACCGCGCCGCTGAAGAAGGTGGAGCAGAATAAGCCTGCCCCAATTTCCCGATGATGTATTCGCGTAGTCAGTCAAAAATTGACAATTGAGAATTTCATCCGGCTTCCGTCTGACGGATAAAATTGAATCGCCCCCGTTTCTGTCTTCGACAGAAGACACGGGGGCGATTTTGTTTGCGCGGGATTGTTTTGTATACTCTATCTTAGAAAGGCCGGATACAGCCGCGATAAGTCAGCACCCAGGCTTTGGACAACCGCTGACTAACTGTGCGCGTGATTCAAATCAAGTCCGGTAATACGCATCCCGGCAAATTGAAAATTTTAACCGCGCCGATTCTGGTCGGAGTGACATACCTATGAAACGAGGGACCCCGCTCAGCGGGAAGGCAAAAAAGCAGTGGCTCTGGGCATCTCAGCTCGTAGTGCTACTTTGCCTGGCGGTCGTTGGGGCCGTCAAGTTAGAATTAATTGATGTGACCGCCGTCAAGGCAGGAATCCTCAGCCAGGTTGCCCGAGTGTATCCTGATAAGGCTGGCGCCTATACCTTGCTCGGCAAACATTACTGCTCGTCAGGCCGGTCAAAAGAAGCAGTTCAAGCCTGCGAGAGACTGGTCGGAATCAAGCCGGATGACGCCTCCGCACATGCCCTGCTGGGAAATGCTTACTACGAGGCAGGCCGTCCCCAGGAGGCGATAGAGAGCTATAAAAAGGCTGCAACGCTCGACCCAAACTGTTTCGATGCCCACTTGGGGCTTGGTGAGGCGTACGCCGGATTAGGTCGTCACACGGAAGCCGTAGAATCCTACAAGCGAGCCATAAGGATAAAGCCGGACTCTGCTTTTGCGTACCTGTCTCTCGGCCTGGTTTTTTCCAACTCGGGCTCTTACGAAGAAGCGATGCAGGCCTTCAGACAGGCCAAGGAGCTTGACCCGGATGTCGCGGGAGTTCACCTGCTGTCGGGCAAGGCTTATCTGCAGGCAGGCCTTTATGAACAGGCCATACAGTGTTTCAGGGATGTTATTCTGACCGACCCCTCGGCCCCGCTCGGGGCGGGCCAGGCTCACGCACAAGCATACTTCAATCTTGGCAAAGCCTACCTTAACATCGGCGACCATGCTCTGGCTCTGGAGCAACAACAGGCATTGCAGACATTAGACCCCAAATTGGCCAATGAGCTTCTTGAGCTTATTAACAACAATTAGAAGCCGCCAAATAAACCCGTCCCTTCGGCACAATCAGGGCAAGCCCTGAGCCGGCTCGAAACCCTGCCAGAGTGCTGGCAGGGTTAACGGTTAACCCCGCCATCACTATGACGGGGTTCCCCCCTAAATACGGAATATTTAGCCCCGCAATTTATTGCGGGGTTCTAACCCTTACCGGGAAATCTGCCTGCGCAGCCATTCGACGCTCTGGTCCATCTTGCCCGGCGCCGCTTCACATTCTATCGACAGAACTCCATCCCAGTCGGTGTCCTTGAGGACCTCGATGCAGCCTGCGATATTATCCGCGTTTACCCCTTCACCGATAGCTACTACCGATGAGGCAATACCGGTCTGCCCGCCGCGGGCAGCTTTGGCCAGCCCCTCGCTGACGTCCTTGATGTGGCAATGCGAAACCTTGTCACGAAATCTTCGCAGGAACTTCACGGGGTCCTGCCCGGCGATAAAAGTATTGCCCGTATCAAGGTTCATCCTCAGATGGGGCGAGTCGAAAAAGCTCAGAATTTGCTCCATAGTATCCGGATTGGTGGTGTAAGGTCCGTGCGGCTCAACATTGATGATAATGTCGTATTTCTCCGCCCACTCCAGCACCACGCGGTAGTACTGCTTCATAAGAGACATCACTTCCTTATCGGTGTACCCCTGGGGCTTTCGGCCACCGTCGGTCGTGTCCACGCATGGGCATCCGAGCGCCTTAGCGAATTGGATCGCTCGGATGGTGTAGCCGATACCGCGATACTGACCTTCCGGGCACGACATCGGATAGGCGGCATCCAGTTGCGAAACCTGCAACCTCAGTGAGTCCAGGTAGCCCTTAAGTCTCAGCGGATCCGTGTGAAGTGGGATATGCGGATTATAGCCCAAAGCCTGGACGAAGTAGTCGCCGTCGATGGTGCCGAACTCCACGTAATCAATGTCGTGGTCTCTGGCAAATTGACAAGGGACTTCATAAGAAACGTCAAAATGCCGCCAATTGTCTACGTGCATCCCTAATTTCAGCATGGTCTTTTACTCCTTTTGCAATTGTAAATTTTTCAATTTATCGCCGAGTACGCACTCGTCTCGGCGGCGCGCCGAGCCGTAGCCGCAGAGGACGCCGAGGTTCTTAATTTGCACTTCCGCTCTGCGGGCTCAGCTTGTGGCTTAGCCACGAGCTGCGCTGGCCGCGCGGCAGCGTTCTCTGCGGTTGCTCCGTTGGTGGGCACGCACAATATCAGTACAAGCACAAGCAATGTAAACCCGCCATACGCCCGCTCCGCCACTGGCGGATTCGGCGGATAAATCCGGCGGGCGAGATTACCCAGGCGAAGCTTTTCTGCTTTCATGACATCTGCCTGCCGTCAGGGCAGCGTTGAACTTTTCGTAAGCACGCCGCCCTTAGCCGAGTCGACCGTCACTGTGAAGCTCCCCTTTCCTTCGACGACGAATTGCACGTGCGCGGCACTCATGCCGGCGATAGTATCCAGCTCCACCCTGTGCGGACGGCGTTTGACAGCTTGAGCCTTCTTAAAGAAGCGATCGGTAATCCGGCCCGCCGAGCGGACATCCAGCTCGTCGCCCCGGATGGAAACAACATCCGGCGGACTGATGTGATTTGCCACATCCTGATTTGTTCGCGTCGGTATGAGACGCTGATTTTCCACGGTCACCCAAATCTTAAATAAGCCCTCGGCGAGTTTTTCTATCTCGATGTCACCTATTCTAAGCAGCGGCATCATGTCCGCGTGATATAGTGTGAACGCCATATTTCGGTGCAGCTCCTCTTCAAGCAAGAACGACGGCGGCAGATGTCCCCATTGTTTTTTTTCGCCGCCAATCTCAATTTTGCCATAAGTGGGATGATCATATTCTTGCCAGGCGACGGCGCCGTCACCCAAAAGCACATACTCGACAAACTCAGCCTCGTTCTCGTCCGAGGGCTGGTCCGTGGTCTTATATAAGTTTTTGGGCGTCCACAGCTCGTTTGTGAATGCCAGGATGCCCCGCCCGGCGTAGAACCAGTCGTGTTCGCCGCCCCAGACGGTATAAAGGTCCTTCCAGGTAATCATCGAACGATAAAAGGGCAGGATTTTTTCGCCGCGTTCGGCAATGACCTTCAGCACATTCTCGTCCTGGTCTGTCATCGGGCCGCCCTCGCGGCCGGGACTTCGCAGAATCATACCGCCTGAATTATGGTATGACTGTGAAGCGGCGATATTGGGATGAGCCAGGACAAACTCCGCCGACGCGCGTGTCTCCGGCTGGGAAAACGGATAGTCCTTGGCGCCATATTGGATGTAGCTCGGCTGCCAATCGTATGCCCAGTTGCGGTTAAGGTCGTAACCGCCGGGACCGTCTTCATTGATCCGCCCGTCGCCATCATTATCAATCCCTTCCCAGCCGAGCAACATGTACTGGCCGGGCTCTTCAGGCTTCGCCTGTACCATCAGGTATTTGGGATAGTCGGGATGCAGCTTAAATCGACCTTCCGGGTCTTTTTTACGCATCATTGAAATAAAACCATCACCATTGAGGTCTTCGCAATCATCCTCGTCCATAAGGCCATCTCGATCATTGTCTGTGGGCTGAAGGCCTGAACGGGCAAACTGCCCGCCGTGAATCCAGAAGTCTCGCCCATCAGGATTGATTGTGGGCACCAGATAGAAGACCCGGTCGTTGAGCAGGGCGGTGACTTTTTCCAGCCGACCATATTGATGGCAAAGATACCACCCGGTGTAAGCTACTACTTCACCGGCCTGGATCTCGTTGCCGTGAATGTTACCATCGATATACATAGCGGGCTTGCGATTCGGGTCGCCCACGTTGCGCGCGGTCACCTCCAGGCACCAGATGTCTCGTTTCTGATACGACTTGCCGATGGAATAGAGTTTGGTCAGCTCGGGAAAGGCCCTGTTCAGGCGGGCAAGGATAGCCCCCAAGCCCGCATGGTCGTAATATTGGTTCCAGGCGACCGGAACTTTCCGCTCTGCTGAGGCGCCCAGCGCAGGAAAAGTATGCTCTTGGGTTCCCGCGAAGCGGGGTCCCTCTGCTGGGTCACTCGCTCTTGGCTTACGCTCGCTGACCTGGGCAAGATTTACCCCGGTTGATGGCACAAGAACAAATAAAAAGAGCGAAAAAACGACACATCTATTCAACTTTATCTGCTGCTTCATAAGAAGAACCTTCTATTTTGGTTCCTGCGAGGGACGAGTGACGAGGGACGAGGAACGAGTTTTGGCCAGCTCGATAGTCCCTTCAGCCTGGCCGGCCAGCATCGAGACGACTTTGAAATTGATGCGGTCGCGATTCGGAGCGTGTACCACGTAACGCGCGGAAGCTGCTCCGCAACTGCCCTGGATTGTCGGCAGATTTGTGATCCTGCTTCCCGACAGAAAGCACTTATTGTCCATCTCGATGATTATGCGGGTCGGATAGACCTCACGCGTGGTTTGGCCGTGCGCCAGTGAGGTGGGCAGAAAACCGGTGTTCTCCACCTGAATCCTGATCTCGTACACATCTTCGCCCAGGCGCTTGGCTTCGACCTTTCGGATGCCGATACGCGGAAGCTGCTGCGCAACTTTTGTCAGAAAATCCGCGTGCCTGGCGGCGATGTCCCCGATCATACCGGGCGGCGGATTACTTTGTGAGAAGGGACAATACCCGCCGACCTCAACTCGCTGTCCTGGAAAATCGGGATGCTCTATCGGCTGCCACCGGATAAATGCTTCGGGGGCATACTCATCGAACCACTCAAGCTCTTTGCGACGCTTTTCGTTGCGCTTCTCTTCATCGGTCTTCGACTTCGCAGACAGATCTTTTTTATCGCCTTGTTCGGTTGTAGTGGAATTCTCTTGTTCTGTTTTTTCCTTTGTTTGGCCGGCCTTGGAAAGCTCAATAGCGAGCGCCGGACTCCAGGGACAGGCCGCCAGCGACAATCGGCCTCGGTGGAAGTACATCCAATCACTGAACGTGCCTGGGTAAGAGGCGCCTTCCATCTCTTTTTTCAATCCGAGCGATTCTCGATATTTCTCGCCCATCACCCGGTAGTAAGGTAAATCCTTTTCATCAATCGCAGGCGTGGGCTTTCGGCCCCTGCTTCTGCCTTCGCCGGAAGGCGCGGGGGCAGAGGGCGCAGATCCAGGGGTTTTCAGAAGATTATCTGCAGCACCGTATGTGACAACGATACCGATATTTGGATGCCCGACTACGAACTCAGCGAGCGCACGCGTCTCAGCTTCACTGACCTGATGTAGACCGGCATCCGGGGCAAAGAATTCATAATTGTACGGGAAATTACGGTTAAAGTTCACGCCCCCTGGACCATCTTCATTCCATTGCTCATCGCGGTCGTTGTCGATGCCTTCGGTAAGGTATCGCCATTTGCCAACCTCGCCTTTGAGATGGTCGGCCTTGACCAGCAATCGGTCGTCTGCCGGATCAAGGATATATTCACCTTCGCGGTCTTCGACGCGCATCCAGGTAATAAGACCATCGCCGTTAAGATCTTCAGGACCATCCTCATCTACCAGCCCATCGTGGTCGTCATCGACCGGTCCGCCAGAGGCGGAGCTCGTCTCGAACTTGGGCTGGTCAAGGGCCCCCGCTTCGCGGGAATTAAAAAAATGCTCCGCGGCATCAGCGTTCAATCGTGGAATAACGTAAATCGTCGTCGTGTCCAAAAGTTCCGTGATGTCACTGCAGGTCTTGTATTGCTCGACTAAATGCTTGACCCAGGCAACTGCCGCCGAGCATCCTATCAGGTCGGCCCCTTCAATCCCCGCCACCAGGAGCATTGCCGGTCGAGTCTTGCGGTCTGCCTCAGCACCCTGACCCATTTCGACCAGCCAAACCTCGCGCTTGCCCAGCGACTGTGCAATACTGACTACCCGAACAAGGTCCGGACGCTCTTTCGCGACCAGCGCCAGATGTCCGCTTAAATATCTGTTGCTGTAATAACTCATAGCTCCGCAGCAATTGTCCGGCGGGGCTAAATATTCATCCGCCGGAAGTGCGGCGGATTTCGCCGGCGGTTCCACCGCCGGTTCCTGACGGGGCTGCGGGTTCAATTGATTGGTGGCAACGGCGACCGGCATCAAAAACAGACTCACGGCCACCAGCAGAAACCAGCCCGCCAGAGGCGGAGATTTGCGATGAGAAACGATAAGTCGCATTCTGTCACCTGCCACTTGCCCGCCATCCCCCTGCTTTCGCAGGGACAAGCCCGTGCCCGCGAATGCGGGCGTATGGCGGGTAAATCTCACAAAGTCATCCCCTGCTTCCGCAGTGGCGACAGCCACGCTGGGCGGGACAAGCCCGTCCCCGCGCTCGTCTCGGCGACCGGGCTACGGCGGGCTTCGCCCCGACGAGAAGCCCGAGCCCGAGCGGGGCAGACGCCGGCAAGCGCTTATTTTGAAGCTCCAATTGTCGATTGTCAATTGTCAATTTTTCAAGCAGGGTCAAATCTATGACGATATAAAGTGCATCCCCGCTTGCACGGGTGATCCGCCAGAGGCGGACCCTGCACAGGCAGGGACCAAAGAAACCGGGTCCGGTAATATGAGGCAGCTAAAATGAGCATTGAATATCTATCAAGGGACCCCGCTTCCAGCCTTCGCAGCCGCTTCGGCGCAGCAGGCTCGCGGGAACCCAAAGATGACGTCCTCCTCGCTGTTTTGCCTAAAGAGCCTCAGTTACGGCACGAGCTTGAGACCATCAATGAGACCGTAAGCAGCAACGGCGACTACGACGTAGTGATCGACTTCAGCAGAGTGGAAGTTCTGACCTCTTCGAGCATCTCTAATCTGGTCATATTGCATAACCTGCTGTGTGAGCGTGGACGCCAGCTCATTCTCTGTAATGTGACGATGCCGACCAGAGGTTTGTTCAACGTGGTCGGTCTTGATGGTTTTTTCAGCTTAGCTGAGGACAAGTTCGCTGCTTTGGCAAGGCTGCAGGGAAAAATTCGAAATCCGAAATCCGAGACGCGAGGGTTCCCGCAAGGCGGGGTCCCAAACAAATGCGAAATTCAAACACCAAATGACTAGAACCGTTATTCTATCTGTTTGCAATTTTGTATTTTAGTCATTTGAGGTTGCTTCGGATTTCGATATTTGACATTCGAGTTTGCCGCTGGAGGCAAAATTCTCAATTGCCCAAGTCAAATGAGTCGGACAAAATACATCGGGCCCCCGTCCTGCAGGGGGCCCGATGATGTTTCGGCAAATCATTAGTAATAAAACCGCCCAGGGCAAAATACTTGGAACATCTAACAGAATGAATAGCACGTTTTGCTGTTTGTCGCCGCCGTCCAGGCGGCAGTCCACAAAAAGGATAAGATACCGGATTCCCGCTTCCGCGGGAATGACCGTTGCGGAGTATCTTTCATTTCGTTAGAGTCTCTTAGCTGCAACCCGGCGGTGAAGCCTGCCCGCCATACGTCTGGCAGGCCGCCGACTACATATTTATCCGCCGGCGGTGCAGCGGATTTAGTCCTGTGTCTGACCTGGGGTTGCGACGGACATTTCTGCTCCGGTCGTAACCGGCTGCGGGCCACTGAACTCGGTCGTTCCAA
>Ga0315289_10013931_pt1 | contig 11244 bp, 9 predicted proteins | sample YL17G11_40_MG_FD_203452 | JGI IMG/M metagenome (GOLD analysis project Ga0315289, IMG submission 203452) | Sediment microbial communities from Yellowstone Lake, YNP, Wyoming, USA - YL17G11_40 | ecosystem: Environmental > Aquatic > Freshwater > Lake > Sediment | place: USA: Wyoming | collected... | reverse complement strand
TAATCGAGCTGGGCGTTTCCTTCAACGCTGCTCGTCGGGCCTTCCACTTCCTGCCGGACGCTGGTTTTAATTTTTATATCAGGACTTATGATATCCGCTTTGTAGCTTCTCATAGTCGGGCTCACCTCAGCATCCAGGGCAATTGCAACCGTGCTTTGCGTAAACGGCGCCTTGCCGGGCGATTTCACCAGCAGATTTGCAATCTTCGTCGATTCCGTCGTCAAATGATAGGTGCCGTTTTCGGAGCCAAGCGTCACGTCCGACTCCGCCACGCCTCCTAATTGCACGTCTTTTGAAATCGTCTTTGTCATCACAAGGTATGGCTGCAATCTGGCGAGGTCCACGTTTCTGGCCGAGGCCGTAAGCGACATCGGCTCTTTTGTTTCTTTACCAAACGGAAGCCGACCGTCTTTTACGCTGAACTGGCCCAAGCTGGTGTCGGCCTTAAACTGTTTGACCAAAAGCACCTTTGTCGCCTTGTCAAACGCAGCCATAATATCGACCGACGCATTCGGCTCGGTTATTGTTATGTCCGCAGTCGGGCTTGCGCTCAGATTTGCTATATTGGCTGAGCTGACGACCATAGTTGTATTCTTGTTGTTGCTGATTTGGCCTTTGCCGGACAGTTGCCCGCTTAATTTGTATTTGCCAATGTCGGCAAACTGTCCTATTTCGCTGGAAAGCTTCGCCAGGTCCGCCTGTGCGGTATAATTGAACGCCTCGGATGTGCCTGAGCAGGTGACGCTGGCAAATGTGGACGCTACAACGGCTTTCTCGAACTTTATTTCTTTGCCTTCGGAGGTTATCAATGCCTCGGCGCTAATCGGCTCCGCAATGGAAACCGGCCTGCCGTTGACCGTTCCTGCAAGCCCTTCGATACTCACCTGCCCCGACAGTTTTTTGACCCCCTGCTCGGTCAGTGTCTGCACGCTGCCGACAAGTCCGCCTGCGGTCAGTTTTGTCCCCTCTTTGAGGCCCAGTGTCTTCGGCAATTGTGCCGCTATCGCGGGAATGTCACATTCGAGGTTTCCCTTTAATTCATATTTTGAATCCGGCTTCAAAAAGTCCTCCAGCGACCCCAAGCTCATCGGCACTGTGCCGTTTGCGTCGGCCTTTAACCAGTCGGTCTGCACGGTCAGCTTCTCGACGTTGACCAAATCGCCCTGCTGGCCCATCCGGGCCGCAACGTCCAGCACACCTGTTTTTATCGTGTCCCCTTTTAACTGCGGCGTCGTTATCTCGAGTGCATTTCCTTTGACGTTGACGTCGACGTTCTCTATTACCCCGTTTTTCATCGCGGCCTTCACATTGCCGGAAACAGTCCCTCCAGCGTTTATGTCAACTCCTGCAATAGCCAGTATCGATTCGAGCTGGCTCAGGCCCAGATTGTTCACCTCAATCGCTACATCCGCGCTTGTCCTTTTCAAATTCCAGTTCGCGCCGGGTTTGACCTGGCCTTTGGCGGTTATCGTTGATTCTTTGCCGTCGCCGGCCACGCGGGCGCCGAGTTCAAATTCTGTTTGCTCGCCTTCAGGTCGCAAATTCACCGAGCTATTTATCTGCGAAATCTCCACCGCGCCTTCGGCGCCCTTAATCTTCACGTCGCCATTCTTGACGACGAGGTCTATTCTTTGAATCGGTATGCCTGCGGCCTGTCCCGCTCCGCCCCCTGCTTTTGGCCCCGCAGCGGATTTTTGTTTCATCTTCTCAACGTTTATCTCAACTCTCGGCTCGTCGATGACCGTCCGGCCGAGCGACAGGTTTCCCGTCAGAATAGCGCCGTAATTGGGCTTAGTGGAGAATCCCTTTACCGCGACCGATACGCTTTGGGAGCTGTCTTTGAAGCTTATCCTGCTGATGTTAATTCCTCTAAGCCAGCTCATCGACAGGTTTGCAAAATCCAGTGCGCCCGCTCCTGATGCGTTGGCCCTGGCCAATATGAGGCGTTTTGCACTATCGCTTGATACGTAAGCCGGGACGGCGATTGCCACTGTCAGAACCACAAGCAACAATAAAACCATCACTTTGAATACCCTTCTTTTGCGTTTCTTTTCAGTTATCGTTTTTTTATTTTCTACAGGTTCCATAAGCACATCCCCACAAACGCCTTTGTTCTGAATCCCATCCAGCGTGAATCGATACAATAGAGGAAAAGCAACAGGCCGAATCCATCGGCTCGGCTGAGCTCGCTGTTCATTCCACTCCCCGCCTACTTCTGCATTATCTCGTCTGATTTGTGCTTCACCGTCTGGTCAACCTTGTCGGTATATTGTTTGGTCATATCATCGAGCTGCTTTTTGCCGTTATCAAGGTCGTCTTCGGTAATCAGCTTGTCTTTCTCTTCTTTCTCAAGCTGCTTTATCGCGTCTCTTCTTATATTACGAACACTCACCTTCGCCTGCTCGCCCAGCCCTTTTACCTGATGCGCCAGCTGTTTTCTTCGTTCCTCGGTCAAAGGCGGCACATTCAGCCGAATGACCTTGGCGTCCACCATTGGCGTAAGCCCCACGTCGCTTGCCAGTATGGCCTTGTCTATGTCTTTTATCGACCCGGGGTCAAAGGGTTTGACTAAAATCATATCCGGCTGCGGCGTTGACAGCGCAGCCAGCGCCTTTAACGGCGTGGGATTGCCGTAATACTCGACCTTTATGTTCTCGACTAAGCCCGTAGATGCCCTGCCTGTCCGCACGCCTTTGAACTCGTCCTGCAGGACCTCTATGGCTTTTTTCATCTTGTTTTCACCGTCCGTGATTACCTGTTTGACAGGCATATTTCGCCTCCAGGCCTAAGAAATCACCGTTCCAACCGATTCGCCGCGAATCGCCTTTGCGATGTTGCCCTTCTTGAAGATGTTCAGCACGATTATCGGGATTTTATTGTCCCGGCACAAGCTGATGGCAGAATGGTCCATCACGCGCAGGTTTTTCTCCAATATTTCCTGATACGACAGTTTCTCGAAGAGTGTGGCCTTGGGATTTTTTTCGGGGTCGTCGCTGTAAACGCCGTCCACCTTCGTTGCCTTTATCAGCAAATTTGCCTCAAGCTCTGCCGCCCGAAGCGCCGCACAGGTGTCGGTTGTGAAAAAGGGATTGCCCGTTCCGCCGGCCAGTATTACAATTCTGCCCTGCTCAAAATGCCTCATTGCCCTGCGGAGTATAAACGGCTCACACAACGCCTCGACGTCAATCGCGCTCATTACCCGCGTCGTGGCGCCTATTTTCTCAAGCGACTCCTGCAGGGCACAGGCGTTGATTATCGTTGTGAGCATCCCCATATAATCGGCGGTGTTGCGGGGTATTTGGGTTTTTTCTGAAAATTTATGTCCCCGAATGAAGTTTCCCGCCCCCACGACTACCGCGACCTGCGGCCCCAGCTTGCTTATTTCGGCAATCCTTGCTGCTATCGACTCAAGCTGCTCGCCGTTAATTCCGAATCCTCCCTGTTCGCAAAAACTTTCCCCCGACAGCTTCAGCAGTACACGCTTGTATTTACTTTGGCCCATTTATTCCGCCTTCCATAGCCGACCGGGCCGGCAAACACACTCTAACCGACGTCAAAACGGACGAATCTTTTTATCGCTGCCGAGCCTCCGGCCTGTTTGGCTGATTCTTCCAATACCTGTGCCACCGTTTTGGTGTCATCCTTGACGAATTTTTGCTCAAGCAGACAGTTTTCCTCGTAGAACTTTTTCATTTTGCCTTCGATGATTTTATCCACGATATTGGCCGGCTTGCTTTTAACCTGTTCGGCGTAAATGCTTTTTTCCTGCTCAATTACCTTCGGGGCGATGCCTGATTTATCCAGTGCCAGCGGCTTTGTGGCTGTGATGTGCATCGCCAAATCCGCACCGGTCCGTTTTAATTGCTCGGAGTCGGCCGTATTGTCATCGGAGGCGTCTATCTGGAGCATCGTTCCCACCTTGCGGTTGAAATGGATATACGTGCTTATAAGACCGGGCCCGTTTAGATGAAACTTCGCGTAGTCGCCGACCTCTGTTTTTTCGCCGGTTTTGCTCACCACCTCGGTAATAACGTCCCTGAGTTTTTTGCCGCCAACCGCTGTTTCCAGCAGGTTCTCAATCCCGTCATCTTTGCTGCATATAATCGCGTATTCGGCCACCTTTTCCGCAGCCGATTTGAAATCATCGCTATTGGCGACAAAGTCCGTCTCGCAGCACAATGACGCCAGCGTCGCCGTCTTGCCGTCGGCGCTTGTTTTGCCTACCACTAATCCCTGTGTCGTCTCGCGCTCTGCACGCTTAGCTAATGTTGCAAGACCTTTTTTGCGTAATATCGCCATTGCCTCGTCTATGTTGGCGTTGGCTTCCTCAAGCGCCTTTTTGCAGTCCATCATTCCCTGTCCGCTCATCTTGCGAAGTTTTACCACCAGTGAAGCCGGAATTTCCGCCATTTCGAAAGCTCCTGCTCAAAAATCTTTCAGTTTATCCGCCTGCGGCGGGTTTATATCGTCCCGGGTTCCTGTGCCTGCGGCTGGGGAGTTTCTTTCGCCCCCTCAACTGCCGTTGGCTCCGCCTCCTCTTTATCCGCGCGTGCCAAAACCGTTCTCCTTGCCCGCATACGTTTCGGCCTCGGTGAGACGTCCTTGCGAATCGTCTCCATCGTCTTGCCCGTTGCCACCGCCTCGGCAAGCTCGTTCAAAATCAAACTTATCGCCCTTATCGAATCGTCGTTGGCCGGTATCACCACGTCCACGGTATCGGGGTCGCTATCCGTGTCGATTATCCCTACCGTTGTAATCCCCAGTTTCTTGGCCTCTCGCAGGGCCAGATATTCCTTTCTGCCGTCAACCACAACGACCGCTCCCGGCAGCCGGGCCATTTTTCGTATGCCCTCCATATTTCCCTTTATCTTTCGCAGCTCGCGTTTCAGCCGGGAGGCCTGTTTTTTGCTCTGGCTTTCAAGTGTTCCCGCCTGCTGCATTCCTTCTAATTCATCGAGCCGCTGCACACGCGACCGTATCGTCCTAAAATTCGTAAGCGTTCCGCCAAGCCATCGGTCAGACACATAGTGCATTCCGCACTTTGTCGCCGACTCCTCCACGGCCTTTTGTGCCTGTCGCTTGGTCCCCACAAAAACGACGTCTTTGCCGCTTGCGACCACGTCTGACAGCAGCTTTTTTGCTATCACCAGGCCCGCCAATGTCTTGCGGACGTCGATAATGTGAATTTTACCGCGTTTGCCGAATATGAACGGTTTCATCTTCGGGTTCCAGCGATTGGCGTTGTGCCCGAAGTGGACGCCCGCGCTAATCAACTCTTTTGCCAGTTCTTTAGCCACAAAAACCTCCAAAAAACCTTGCTTAAACGGCGACAACCGTCTTCAAACATCAGAAACTAAACCCGGAAATCTAATTCAAACCCCGCACTATGTCAAGCACTATTACAGCGTTACGGTTCGACATAGCTCACCGCAAGCGGAACTGCTCTTATACCCTTTAGCCGCACCCAAGTAAAGCAAAAACATCTTCTTGGCGTATATCCTGAGACGGTTACATAGTGTGGTGTTTATTGAGTGAGACGGCTTGGGGGAGTATAATCAGAGGGTTTGGGCAGGTGTGGTGGTCCAAGAATATAGATGATGGAGTTCGAATTAAATAGTGTGATGAAGCCGTCTGGGGACCAGCCGGCGGCGATAAGCCGGTTGTTAGAGGGTCTGCGCACAGGTAAAAAGCTCCAGACGCTAATGGGCGTGACGGGGTCGGGCAAGACCTTTACGATGGCCAACGTGATAGCGGCTTGCAATCGACCAACGCTGGTGATATCGCACAACAAGACCTTAGCGGCGCAGCTTTACGAGGAGTTTAAGGAGCTTTTCCCGGGCAACGCCGTTGAGTATTTCGTGAGCTATTATGATTATTACCAGCCGGAGGCGTATATACCGCAGCGAGATATTTATATCGAAAAGGACGCCTCGAAGAACGCGGATTTGGACCGATTGCGCCTTTCGACAACGACGAGTTTATCGACCCGTGAGGATTGCATTATCGTGGCGTCGGTGTCGTGCATATTCGGATTGGGCAGCCCGGAGGACTACAAGGCCAGTGTGGTAGGCGTGCGAACCGGCGATACCGTTGACAGAAATGAGCTGTTGGGCCGATTAGCGGACATTCAATACGCCAGAAACGACATCGACTTTCAAAGGGGCAAATTCAGGGTCCGCGGAGACGTGGTCGAATTGCATCCTTCTTATGAATCGTTTGCGATTCGATTTGAATTTTTCGGCGACCAGATAGAAAAAATCAGCTACATAAACCCGACCAGCGGGGAGATTCTGGCGCAGGAGGAGCAGGTCTTCATTTACCCGGCACAACATTATGTTCCAAGCCCGGACAGTTTGGGTGGCGCGATAGAGGGGATAAAGGCGGAATTGAAAGAACGATTAGCGGAGCTGCGCAGTCAGGGCAAGTTGTTAGAGGCGCAGCGCCTTGAGGCGAGAACCAAATATGATATTGAGATGCTTCAGGAAGTCGGGTATTGCAGCGGGATAGAAAATTACAGCAGGCACTTAGCTGGCCTGCCGGCGGGGGCAAGGCCATATACGCTGATAGATTATTTTCCGAAGGATTTCCTTTTGTTTATAGATGAGTCGCACGTGACGATTCCGCAGATTAGGGGTATGTGGGCGGGCGACAGGAGCAGGAAAGATGTTCTGGTCGAGCACGGGTTTCGGCTGCCGAGCGCATTGGACAATCGGCCTTTGCGGTTCGAGGAGTTTGCGGAGAAGTGGAACGAGGTGATTTTTGTTTCTGCGACGCCCGGGCCTTTTGAGATGGGAAAGTGCAACAACGAGGTGGTGGAGCAGATAATAAGACCTACGGGACTGATTGACCCGGAGATTTTTGTTCAGCCGGCCAAAGACCAGGTGCAGCATCTTTTAGGCGAGATAGAAAAGCGAATCAAGGCAGGGGAGAGGGTTTTGGTGACGACGCTGACCAAGAAACTGGCGGAGGATTTATCGGCGTATATTGCCAAAAAGGGTGTTCGCTGTCGGTATCTGCACAGCGAGATTGAGACATTAGAACGGGTGGAGATACTGCGGGAATTGCGACAGGGGAAGTTTGACGTGTTAGTGGGGATAAATCTATTGCGTGAGGGGCTGGATTTGCCTGAGGTGTCGATGGTGGCGATATTGGACGCGGACAAGGAGGGCTTCCTGCGGAGCGAGACGTCGCTGATACAGACGATAGGCAGGACCGCGCGGAACGTCAACGCGACGGTATTTATGTATGCCGATATTGTCACCGGGTCGATGCAGAAAGCTATTGACGAAACGGACAGGCGTCGTAAAATTCAGCTTCAGTATAATAAAGAGCACAACATCACTCCCGAAACGATACGCAAGGAAATACGCTCCGGGCTGGAGATGGAATTCAAGGCCCGTAAGGCCGCCCGCGAGGCGGTGCGGTTTGAGCCGGATGAGTTCGAGAAGGTCGAGCTTGCCGGTGAAATCGAAAAGGAGATGCTGGAAGCGGCAGAGTCGTTTGACTTTGAGCGGGCCGCTTTTTTGCGTGACCGGCTCAGAGAGCTAAAGGAACTACCTCAATTGGTTCTTTTGGAATCAAAGAAAAAGAAACGCGAGCATTTAGCCGCGAAAAAAATCAAACTTAAAGTCAAAGGTGACAAGAAGAATGAGAAAGTTGAAGATTGAAGAGATTAGGCCTCTGCTCAAGCTGGCGGTGGAAGAGGACCGCGGCCAGGGGGACGTGACTTCGGAACTATTGTTTGGCGACGACGTAATCGACAAGGCGGACATCGTTTCGCGCGAGGAGATAGTCGTCTGCGGGATGCCCGTAATCAGGGAAGTTCTGAGGATGTATGACAAGCGGCTGAAGCTGAAGGTGCTTGTCAACGACGGTCAGCACGCATACGTCGGGTGCCGGCTTGCGACAATCGAGGGGCCGCTTTGTTCGATACTGACGGCGGAACGAGTGGTGCTGAATTTTATGCAGCGGCTAAGCGGCATAGCGACGACGACGCGAAAATACGTGCGGGCGGTCCAGGGGACAAAGGCCAGGATTTACGATACGCGCAAGACGCTGCCGGGCTGGCGAGTGCTGGAGAAATACGCGGTGCGGTGCGGCGGCGGATATAACCATCGACTGGGGCTTTACGACGGGATACTGATTAAGGACAATCACCTTGCGCAGTTGGGCAGAAATTTTCAGCCGAAGCTGAAAAAAATCATCGAAGAGGCAAGAAAAATCAAACACGCCAAATTCGTTGCCGTCGAGGTCGACCACGTTGATGACCAGCTCAACTATGTGCTGAAGATTCCGGGGATTGATATAGTGCTTCTGGATAATATGGGGCAGTGGCAGTTAAAGCACGCCGTGAATATGAGGGACAAGATGTGCGGCAGGAACAGGAAGCCATTGCTGGAGGCGTCAGGCAATATAACGCTGGCAAATGTCTCAGCCATTGCGCAGTGCGGGGTTGACCGGATAGCGGTGGGGGCGATTACGCATTCGGCGACCGCGGTCGATATCGGAGTCGACAGGTGAGCAAAGCGACACAATCGCCGGATGCACTTGACCCCGACAGGATAAAATCGCATTTCAAAACCCGGCGCATCGGCAAAAAGGTCATCGTTTACACCAGCACGGCCAGCACAAATGACGTCGCAGCCGAATACGCAAAGAACAAAAACAACGATGGTCTTGTCGTGCTTGCCGAGGAGCAGCCGGCAGGACGCGGCAGAGGGGGCAATAAGTGGTTCGGTTCTGTCGGCGACAGTATATTGTGCTCGATACTGCTGACCGAATGCAGAATTTCGGCTGAGCTGCTCTCGCTCGCCTGCGCGGCGGCGACGGCTGAGGCAATCGGCAAAGGCGCTAAATGTGAAGCAAGAATTAAATGGCCTAATGACATCATCCTCAACAACAAAAAAGTAGCGGGGATACTCGTCGAATCAAAAAAAACCGGCCCTTTGGCTTCGCTGGGGGCAGGCAGGCACACCGCCTGCATAATTGGTATCGGCATTAACTGCCATCAGAGCAAGCAGGACTTTCCCGTCGAATTGCAGAATACCGCGACCAGTATCGACATTGAGACAGGTGCCATTACTGATAGAATTTCGCTTATAAAACGATTGCTTGTCTCGATGGAGCACTGGCTCGATGTTGCCGAGAAGAGGGAGCAAAAGGTGGTAGAACGCTGGCAGAAACTCAGCACGCAGTTACATCACCGTGTCGCGATTGTTTATAACAGGAAGCGATTTGTCGGTAACTGCATCGGCGTTGACCCGCAGCAGGGCCTTATTTTGCAGTTGGACACCGGCGGGATAAGAATGTTCCACGCCGCACAAACGACCATTGCGAAAGAATAGGGATGCCGTCACTCGCAGACAAAATTCGATGCGATTCGTTGCAGATATGCGACTGCGGATTGGAAGATTACCGCAGGACGCTGGAATTGCAGCATCAATTAGTTGAGCAGAGGCGAGAAAGCCAAATCGGTGATACGGTTTTGATTGTCGAGCATCAGCCGGCGATAACGCTGGGGGCCAGGCAAAGTGCTAATAAACTGCTTGTTGATAGAGACGAAATTGCCGAGCGAGGTATCGACGTTGTTGAAATCCGCAGAGGCGGCGGGGCAACCGCTCATAATCCGGGGCAGCTTGTGTTCTATCCGATTTTGAATCTTCAGAAATTGCGCTTAGGCGTGAACGAATATATCAGGATGCTTGAGCAGATTGGGATTGAACTTTTGAAACAACTCGGAGTTGAGAGCGGCAGGCGCAAGGGTTTTCCGGGGCTGTGGGTGGGTGAAAAGAAAATCGCGTCAATCGGCGTGCGGGTATCGAGACAGATTACACACCACGGAATGGCGATAAATATCCAAAACGATTTGAGCATTTTCGATTACATTGTCCCCTGCGGGCTTGAGAATGTCAAAATGACTTCGGTTCTCAGCGAAACCGGCAAAAAACACTCGATGCAGGAGGTGAAAAGCCATTTATCCCGACTTCTTGTGCGGCATTTTGAAACCGAAATACGAAATACGAAATACGAACGACGGCGATTGCCCGATTGGCTCAAAAGGCCGATGCCGATGGCTGGGGAATATAGCAAGACGAGCGACATTGTTAATTCGCTTGGTCTTGAGACGATATGTATGAACGCCAACTGCCCGAATAGGGGCGATTGCTGGGGGAGGGGCACGGCGACGGTTTTGATTCTGGGCAATATCTGCACAAGGGGCTGCAAGTTCTGCTCGGTCGCGAAGGGCAGGCCGGAGCCGGTCGATACGACTGAACCCGCGCGGATAGCGGAACTGGCAAAAAAGCTTAACCTGCGGTATCTTGTAATCACAAGCGTCAATCGTGATGATTTGCCTGACGGCGGAGCAGGACATTTCCGCGATTGCGTAAATGAGGTTCACAAGCGGATTCGACCCCCGATAACGACATTCGAGGACAGGCAAGCTCACCGCGGGCAGTGTCCCGATGTCAAATTTGAAATCCTGACACCTGATTTCCGCGATTGTCAAAAAGAGGCGATTGAGATTCTTGCGGAAGCACAGCCATTTGTATTTGCACATAACGTCGAGACCGTGCCTTCGCTGTATCGGAAAGCCAGAGCGGGCGGCGATTATCAGCGTTCGCTTAATCTGCTGAAACTTGCAAAAGACAGATTTGATGGCGTGCCGACGAAATCATCGATTATGCTCGGCTTAGGCGAAACCGATGATGAAGTCGAACGGGTATTAAAGGATTTGCGAAAGGTCGGTTGCAGCCGGCTGACAATCGGGCAGTATCTCAAGCCGTCGAAGGATTCGCTTGAGGTCGTTGAATATATCAGGCCTGAGAAATTTGACTGGTGGAAGCAGAAGGCGATTGAGCTTGGCTTCAACTGGGTCATCTCCGCTCCTTTTGCCCGCAGCTCGTATTTCGCAGAGATGGATACGGTTATATAGCAGCAGCCGCGACTCAATTCGCTGTAATGATATCCCCTTTTATCGGCGAATAGTTCGTCTTCACTTGTTCTTGTCCGTTTTTGACTATCGTGACCTTTTGGAAGAGGCATTTGATGCCGGTGCCGTCCTGGATTATGGGCGTATTTTGCAAATGGTAGTGCAGGTGCGGCTCGGAGGAATTGCCGGAATTTCCGCAAAGACCTAATACCTGACCTCTTGCGACCTTGTCGCCGACTTTAACTTTTATGCTGTCGAGTTTCAGGTGGGCCAAAACCGAGACCTCGTTTTCACGATGCTGAATCAGCACGGCG
>Ga0315289_10013930_pt1 | contig 11244 bp, 8 predicted proteins | sample YL17G11_40_MG_FD_203452 | JGI IMG/M metagenome (GOLD analysis project Ga0315289, IMG submission 203452) | Sediment microbial communities from Yellowstone Lake, YNP, Wyoming, USA - YL17G11_40 | ecosystem: Environmental > Aquatic > Freshwater > Lake > Sediment | place: USA: Wyoming | collected... | reverse complement strand
AGTTAGCCTATGCGCAGGAGTAACATGCTTTTTTCTCGAATTCTCATTTGCCCGCACTTCCTATGCGGGCAAGTGGGTTTTGGGCGCGGCATTAAACCCAGAAGATATACGGGCACCCTAACTCTACGCTTCGCTGTCGCTTGCTTGCCCCGTTAGATAGACATTATCTAATATGGGCGCTCCGGTGGATAAAAAATATCTAACGGGGCTTGCCCTTCGGGTCGTGCAACAGCGGCTATAAGCTTCACGGCATTTTCAATGCCGTTCGGCCTTCGGCAAATGGACGGTTCGTTCCTCCGTCATTCGCTGGCACTTCGTGTCCGCGCTCATGTCCGAGTAGGTAGGTCAGACATTCCTGTCTGACCATGTTAGAACAGAGAGGAATGTCTGTTCCACCGAATCCAGAATAGTTTCAGGAGTACAGGGCTCCTGACCTACCTACTGACAACATTATCTCGGAGAAATATAGCGATGTCACCTTGGGGCGGGAAAGGCTATATGATCCTAACACCGGAGAGGTATACGAGTTTGATAACGGTTTCTACGACAAATACCGGCTGGATCAGAACAAATACGAAATGAACAATCTGCAGCCACTGCCCAATGACAACCATGAATTATGGACGAAACCACCCCTGGACGGATACAAACACCTTAGATGAAATTTTGTCAGAAATCTTCTTTCTTTGGTTAGCGAGTGTGTAAGGAGTAACTCCCAACACAAATAGAAAAGTTTGAGCATCATGTCAATTGGCTCTTTCTTTTGCCAATCAAGATGTTTATAGCATCGACGACGCTAGATAAATACGTTTTAGTAAATATTTCAGACACCTTGCCTTGCAGAAGCTGAATCTCATCTTTGTTGCTGGTTTGGATCGATATACTCCACATCATTATTAAACTGTTAATTACGCTCTTTAGTTTCTCCGGGTATTGAGGCAGTCCTTCTTTTTCCACAAATTCAATGAGTTTTTTCGAGAGCAGGTCAAGCCACCTGACTTTATCATCAGGAAGTGAACCAGTTTTCCAAATTAGATCCACGAATTTCACAAAGACTGCTATAAAACTGCCGACATTCGAACCTGGGAGTAACAACTGATTTACCAAATGATAAGACCGAAGCGTGATCTTGCACTCATCTTCCAAAACGATGCGAAACAAATCTTCCCCCGTATAACTTAGAAATACATAACAACGTTCTGCAAGATCACCGAGTGATGTTGAATAAATCTTCGGATCAATCCATTCGGTGGAAAGCATGAATTTGAGCAAAATAGGAGTGTTGCAACCTTTTATGTTTTCTGTGTTCAAGAAGAGAAGAAATCGCAAGTCATCCGCAACAAAGACGGCATTTATACTCTTAACAACTCTCATTGAGTGGACAATCCACTTATCTAATATATCAGTAACGTCCTCGCCCTCATACCTTCCTGGCTTGTCTTCTATTATTCCGATCTCCTTTGATGTTCTTAAAAATTGCCATAGCCTGCGAAGGTCATCATTTTCAAAGCTAAGGAATTCCTCTTGTATCTTGTCAAAAAGTTCTTGGACAATGCAAATCCGTTTCTTGAATTTTGCAATATGCCCCAACAAATTCATCTTTGAAAGATTAAGTAAAGCGGCATAATCAAAAACTATCGTTTGTGCCGCTTGAAGATTTTCTAGTAGCGCCTCTTCGAACTCCTTATTAGGTGCGGTTAGATCAATTACGAATTCTGGGTCGTTTTGTGAAGACAGAATATCAGCATAGGGTCTTTTGAATATTTTCTCTAATGCATAGCTTGGAACTGGCTGAGATCTAAATGTGTGTCGAACACCTTCATACCACTCCTTCTGTTGCAATAATATAGATTTCATTTCGTCCGTCAGCTTTCCGTCGTTGTCAAGTCCCTTAACCGGTTTCATTATCTTCTCATCCGGATAACGTTTTTCGTAGTCAAAAACTGCCTGCATCAGTCTGTCCACCTCGCCCTGATGTGCATACCTCAACATAACTGCGTTAAAATTGGAAAGGACAATTTTCTCATGTTCTGTACCTACTGCTAGACTCTTTGCTTTATCAATAGATTTGATAGCGAGATGTTTGTTGTTTAGCAGTATTTCATTTTGGGTCATATCGAGCCAATATTGAATGTCTCTTTTCTGTTCTGCATCCATCTCTAGCTGCTCTAGAATTTTCTTAGATTGCTCTGGAGCACCATGCAGAAAGAACATGCGTGCAATCCTTGCTTTCTCACCGTAGTGTATTTTTGCCCAATCAGGAGATTCAACAAGTAACTTGAATGCCGTTTCATAATTTCTCGAACGCAACTCCAAAGCAAAGTCACCAACCCTCAGTTGTTGCTGTCTCATGGGGTCAAGTTGTTCGACATGAATGGACTTCCTAATGTCTCTGTACTTGGCCTCGTCCGCCCTTTGTAGCCAAAGAGAACAAGAGAAGATATCTGCTTTGATCAGTTCTTCCAAAACAGGATTCTTCTCAATCTCTATTATTTCCCGTGCTTGCTCAAGCAACCTCAGAGCCTCCTCAATATCCTTATAGTCTTTGAACTTTGGCACAACTTCAAACACCGATGGAATAATATTTCGTTTGACAGAGCGGCTCATTAGAATCCGTGCTTTTGTTGAAAGATGTTGGGGAGCATTAGGCTTTAACTCAATTGCCCGATCTATTAATTCTACTGCTAGATCAAAATCAGGTTTCTCAGAATATATGCCAGCCATAAGGTTCAACAAGTCAGCTTGTGAATCTATCAACGCTTTCACTTCCGCTGAATTCTCATAATACTCAATTACATCCTTAACTGATTTATGATTGTATATAGACCAAATTAAGATTTGAAGGAAAAGCGGGTCTTTTTTATCTGATTTTTCCCATAAAGGTTGTACAATGTCATATGACTTTTTATAGTTATCAATACCACCCTTATTCAGATACACGGAAGCAAGGTTTGCTTTTGCTTTGTTAAAATCGGGCTTCACTTCCAGTGATTTAAGAAAACATTCTTCTGCTTTGTTGAAATCTCCTCCCATTGTCTCCAGTCTATTGAAACATACTCCTAGATTATTATAAACTCTTGCTAACTCATATGCGCACTCATTTGGTTTATCTTTGATTTTACCTAGTATGAGATAGAGATTACTTTTTGCTTCCTCAACTTTATTAGTGTCCAACAATCTCACGGCCTCGTCTATTTCTTTATTTACGGTATCTATAATTGTTGGATCCGACTCGGATGGTTGACCCGCTTGACGAAATTGGGCGGGTAGATCTAATGTAACATCCTTAATTTCTTTTCTTATCGTATCTTTGATGTCTTTGGCTATCTTTTTTAAGTCGTTTTTTGTAATCCCTTTGCTGGTTGAATCTCCCGAAGAGTCTGTTGTTCTTTCTTTTTTAGTACTTGTTATCATTCTTGGGAGAAGGAAAAAGAAAAAGATAAGAATTGATAACAAGAGCACACCCGCAATGACCCTTTCCACTGCACTTTCTGACATGTAGAACCAAACCCCTAATACTAATTCAGCTACAACTAAAACTGCTGTAAGCAGTGCGTATATATTCTTGATCTTTGAGGGATCAATATGTATTTTAGGTAAAATATTCATTTTATTGCCTTCCGTAGAAACTTATTTAGCTAGTATTCTCCTCTTTATGAACCCGAAATCGACTTCGCCCAAGTTTGTCTTTTTTATTTTCAAGTCATGTTAGAACATTGGCAGAGAAAAGTTAAGTGTTCTTTTGTGGTCTCACCGCACTTTGCCTCTGGAAAGTGATGCAAATATCCCACCGAAACAAAGGACGGCGAAAATGGCGAAAGCGGTCTTAGCGCTGGTTAAGAAAGCAGGATAGTTTTCTGGCGTAATTTGTGCTCTGCCAATGTATAGGGCAAATACCAACATGGCAATTCCCATGCTGAGCATTTGTCCGGTGAGGCGCATGGTGGCGAGCGTGGCGGAGGCTACGCCGTAGAATCTTTTTTCCACCGAGCTCATCACTGCATTGGTATTGGGAGAGGAGAAAAGAGCAAAGCCAAAACCGAGTAGAACCAAACTGAATATGATGAACGTTAAAGTGGTGGTTGCACTTAAGAAAACAAAAAATAAAAGACCGATAACGGTCAACGTCATGCCGATCGAAGCTACTATCCTCGGTTCGATTTTGTCGGAAAGCCTGCCGGCAAGAGGAGAAAAAACAGCCATCATTATAGGCTGGGATACTAAAATCAAGCCGGCATTTTGAGGGCTAAGCCCTCTGGTATACTGCAAGTAAAGGCTCAAAAGAAAACCGGTGGCGGAGGTAGCACAGTAGTTAATCAAAGCCGCCAGGTTGGAAAAGGCAAAGACGACATTATGTCTGAAGAGTTTGGTATCGAAAACCGGACTATCAACTCTTGTCTCCCATCTCACAAATGTAAAAATCCCTAAGACACCCAAAAGGATTAACCATAAAGCAGAGATAGCTGGTAGCAGGGAGAAACCATACATCAACGCCACCAGCGAAAGACCAAATATTACTGAGCCACCCAGATCGAACTTCTCTCCTTTTGCATCAGCCCACTCTCCCTTCAATTTCCAGAAGATTAAAGAAATTATGACAAGCTCCAAAGGAACGTATGAGATAAAAATACTTCTCCAGCCCAAATGCTGGGTCAGGAATCCACCAACGAATGGTCCGAGTGACAGTCCGGAATAAACTGCGGCTACGTTTATTCCCAAAGCTTTACCTCTCTCGCCGACAGGATATACCGAAGTCAGAATTGCTACAGCCGTCCCAAAGATCATTGCCCCTCCGATTCCCTGCAAGACCCGCAAGCAAATGAATTCAATCTCGTTGGTTGAAACTGCCAAAAGGACAGAGGCAGCCAGATCAAGCGATATGCCGTATCTCAAAATCTTTTTCCTGCCAGATATGTCGGCTATCCTTCCCATGGGGACTAAAAACATGGCGGCGGCCAAAAGATACGAGGTGGTGATCCAGCTCAATGAAACCGCATGCATTCCAAATTCTTTCCCAATGGAGGGGAGGGCGATGTTGACAGAAGAACCCATGAAGGGGGTAAGAAAGGAGGTAAGGGTGGCGATAACTAAGGCGGCACGTTTGTTAGTGGTGTCATCCAAGTTCATGCTATCTATTATAACTAATTTTTGAGAAGCGAAAAGGGGAATTTTACTTATATTTCTGGCGGGTTTGTGAAATAATGAAGATGGAGGAGCTTAAATGACTAAATCAACTCCATTCTGACATTTGATTTCATTCCCCTCTCCTCTGTGAGACTGTGTCACAATGTAGCGGTGCGATTCATCGCACACAACATATAGAGTCGGATAAATCCGACCGCTACAATATAATGTGCAATTATTTCTCAAAACCAAATTATAACACAACCTCTGTGGGGAGAGGGCTTGCCCTGAGCGAAATCGAAGGGTTAGGGTGAGGGGGCGACTTCGCATCAGAAACAGATGAGTTTGTATTATTTTAACAACTGACCGCAGTAATCTCCCTTTGAACAAACTTCTTGAAAAGGTAAAAAGTTATCCCCACGCACAGAAGACTTCCTATTCTCACCGTCCAGACAACTCCTAAGGTTTGTCCTAAAGTCCCGGCTAAAAAGCTTCCTATAGGCATTGTCCCCATAAACATCATGGTGTAAAAGCTCAGCACCCTTCCCCTCAGCTCATCCGGAATAATCTCTTGCAATAATGTGTTGCAAGTAGCAATAATAGAAATCATCCCCCAGCCAGTTCCGACCAAAAATAGAAGGGAGAAAAAGAAATTTCGAGAAAAGGAGAAAAGAAAAAGCGTAATAAAGAAAACTATGATTCCAGCCTGCATATATTTTAACTTCTCCTCTGCTTTTCGAGAAGCTAAACCTAACCCCGCCGCTATGGCTCCGATCCCGATTGCGGACATAAGAAATCCTAAGCCCGAGGCACCGGCTTTTAATATATCCCGGGCAAAGATCGGCATCAAGACTGCATAGGAAAAACCAAAGATGCTCATAGTTGATACCATAAGGATCAAAGCTAACACCCTTTTATTCCCCTTTATGTAGGAAACACCTTGTTTCAAGCTGGCTAAAAAAGAGCTATTGTCAGATCGGTAAACCAGGTCTTGCATCCTCATAAGAAAAAGGCTGGCTATCACTGCTAAAAAGCTTAAGCCATTTATAAAAAAACAGCCCGCCTCGCCCACCAGGCTGATTAAAATTCCGGCAACGGCAGGCCCCAAGATTCTGGCAGCGTTGAACATAGAAGAATTTAGGGCGATGGCATTCCAAAGGTCTTCTTTTCCCACCATCTCTTTTACAAAAGACTGTCGGGTTGGCATATCGAAGGCATTGACCAATCCCAGACATAAAGCCAAAATCATCACATGCCAAACCCTCACCAGTCCGGTGAAAGTGAGAAATGCTAAGATAAAGGCTAAAACCATGGCGCCGGTCTGGGTAATAATAAGAATTTTTCGTTTTTTAACCCGATCTGCTAAAACACCGGCGGGCAGGGAGAAGAAAAAAACAGGGAGACCGGCAAAGGCACCCACTACTCCCAAGAGAAAAGGAGAATTGGAGAGTTCCAAGACCAGCCAGCCTTGAGCCATACTCTGCATCCAGGTGCCGATCAAAGAAATCATCTGCCCGAACCAGTAGAGCCTGAAATTACGATGCCTTAAAGAGCGAAAGGTGTTCCAAAACCTTCCCTGTTTTTGTTCTATAGAAATTTGCGCTGAACTTGGCTTGGTCTCAAACATTTTTAAGGATTAAGGAATGCAAAATTGTCTTGCGTATAACTGTTTAACCAAAACTCAATAATTATACAGGAAATATTGAGGGTTGTAAAGAAATTTTTATCAGTAGGGGCGACCAACGAGGCGTCTTTATGCGATTGTTAGAGGAGATATTTTATGTGGCCTTTGACTCCCCGGCCCGATTCCGCAAAATGCGGGACCAGGTTAGGGGATGCGTCCCGCACATTGCGGGACGAGCCTGACGGACACAGAGATTTCCCTTTCTTCCACAGTCTTCACAAATTTTAATAACCAATCCAACGTGTATGGACCTTTTTCTAAATGCACATGGCTATCAATCAAATCATTTCTCCTTACGATTTATCACCGTCTCCTTTAAACCAGTTCAACAATGTTAAATAGGAGGCAAAAATTGTTGTCAATAGCTGTAAGAATGGAGACACAAATATCATCAGAACCAGCCAGCCCACAAAGCTTATTTTCGGATCATACAGAATCATAGGAATCCCAAAATTCTTGAAATCACTGGCAGGATCGAAAAGCATGGAAATCATTGGTCCCCAGATAATGCTCATCACCCCGAAAGTAAAAAGCGAAGTGATAAGAGCATGAATCAAAACTCTTTTTAAAATATCCTTGAGGCTTGTTGTGAAATTGATTGCCCTTTTGGAGATATACCAACCCACCAGAAATCCGAATAATATACAGAAGATGGGCACTCCCATTCCGAGTCCAACACAAAAAAGATCAATGATGCAAAAAAGTAAAAACGCAACCTTGGTGTTTATTCGAAGAATTTTATCCACAATTCATCCACTTATGATACCTACGCCCGATCAACTGAGGGACTTAAGAATGAATGCATCACTCTCTGGGAACCATCTGGAGACAATCCTCCGGGCAGACCTCCACACAAAGACCACAGCCGTAGCAATTGTCCCGTTCGAGAACAAGCTCTCTATTATCCATTTTCCTGGCTCCGAAGTAGCAGACATCCACACAGATCCCGCAGTTATTGCATTTGTCTCGGTCAGTCATTTCGATAAAAGCTCCGTTATCGCATTTGATTACGCTCGGATTTAAGAAGTATTCACAGCAGTCGTCACAGCAAAAACATATCCCATCAGTTTCGAGCATATTCTCTTCGTTTCGGAAAGGTCTGGTCACCAGATGCTTTTGTTTTGCCTCTTGGAAGATTTCTTCCAATTCCGCAGGGGAGATTTCCCTTTTTCCAGAACCGCCACTGCCAGCAATGTCATCTCTGAACATCAGGCAAACGTCTATGCGAGATCGATCGCACTTCCCACGACTTTCACGGCATCCACAGTTCGATACCCAGAATCGGTCATGCTGACGAACCAGCTCCCTTGCCTCTTTTGGGGTGCAAACATAGTGAAAAGCTAAAGTTTTCTCATTCATGATGGCCTCCACTGACCTCACCCCCCGTCCCCCTCTCCATGAAATGGAGAGGGGGAGGATCGAAGATGCATATGCATAGGGGGTGAGGTTATCAAAATGGAAGTTTATCCAGATCCACATTCCCACCAGAGATGATTATTCCAATTCGTTTTCCTTTTAGATCAATTTTGCTTTCCAAAAGGACACCAAAAGGGACCGCGGCTGAAGGCTCGATGACAATTTTCATTCGTTCCCAGATAAGGCGCATGGAAGAAATAATAGCTTCTTCACTAACGGTCACGATCTCGTGAACATATTTTCTTATAATAGGAAAAGTCTTGTCGCCCAGCGACGTAAGCAGACCATCCGCTATGGTTTTGGGATTTGTGGAGGGGATCAGTTTCCCCTGATAGAATGATCGGTATGCATCATCCGCTCCTTCCGGTTCAGCCCCAATAACCTTGGTTTGGGGTGAAAGGTTAGAAACAGTTAAAGCTGTTCCGCTTAAAAGCCCTCCTCCACCTATTGGAGCCATTACTACATCCAGGTTTTTGACTTCTTTCAAAAGTTCTAAAGCACAGGTTCCCTGACCCGCTATGACTCGATAATCGTTGTAGGGATGTATGAATGTTGCCCCAGTTTCTTCGACGATACGAGCTAAAGTAGTTTCCCGTGCCTTTAGTGTAGGCTCACAAAAAATTATATTCCCTCCATAGCCTTCCACCGCCCTTATCTTTACCTGAGGAGCATTTTTGGGCATTACGATGTATGCCCCAATCCCTCTGTTCTTAGCCGCAAGACTCAGAGCCTGGGCATGATTCCCTGAGGAATGGGTTGCTACCCCACGGTTGGCATCTTTATCAGACAGAGAGAACACTGCATTGGAAGCGCCACGGAATTTGAAAGCCCCAACTTTTTGAAAGTTTTCGCACTTGAAAAAGAGTTCGCCATTGACCACTTGATTAAGGCTTTTGCAGGTTAATACGGGAGTATGGTTTATGAAAGGTTTAATCCGCCCGGCCGCTTTTCGGATGGTTTTTATATCCGGTCCCAAATCCGCATTATCATCGTTCATCTTCTTGCTCCAGCTTGTCCGATTCCAGCCTTCGAGAGGAGTTCGTAATTACCAAATTCCAAATTACAAATCACAAATAAATCACAAATTCCAATGCCTAATGACCTAAAACCATTCTGATTTTATAAGAACAAAGGAGGCTTTGCAATCACCAAATTTCAAATTCCAAATCACAAATAAATTACAATGCTCAAATAATCCAAACTATTGTGATTTTAAAAGGATAGACGAGAATATCTTTTTTAACTCTGTTGCTTCATTAAAAAGTTTCATTCCTTCTTCCGCATATTTATCGGTATTCGTTTCTACTATTAATCTTAACCAATAGGCTGATTCTTTTCCTTCTTTTCGGCATATCTTTATTCTCATTATAAAGTCTTTTTTACTTAAAGCTTCGTTAGCTTCGATGTAATTTGCCCCGACAGAACCAGAGGCTCTTATGACTTGTTTCCCATATTCCAAGTTGGAAATAGTTCTTGGTAATGTCTTGACATAAAGAGCCACATATTTAGCAAACTTAAAGGTCCTATCTTCCAAGTCAAATTGTTTCGGATTTTGAATTTTGTTCATTGGGTTTTGTTTGTTATTTGGTGCTTGTCATTTGGTGTTTGTTATTTGGTGCTTGTCATTTGGTGCTTGTCATTTGGTGCTTGTCATTTGGTGCTTGTCATTTGGTGCTTGTCATTTGGTGCTTGTCATTTGGTGCTTGTTGTTTGGTGCTTGTCATTTGGTGCTTGTTATTTGGTGCTTATTATTTGGTGTTTGTCATTTGGTGTTTGTCATTTGGTGTTTGTCATTTGGTGCTTGTCATTTGGTGCTTGTCATTTGGTGCTTGTTGTTTGGTGCTTGTCATTTGGTGCTTGTTATTTGGTGCTTATTATTTGGTGTTTGTCATTTGGTGTTTGTCATTTGGTGTTTGTCATTTGGTGCTTGTCATTTGGTGCTTGTCATTTGGTGCTTGTTGTTTGGTGCTTGTCATTTGGTGCTTGTTATTTGGTGCTTGTCATTTGGTGCTTGTTTATCTTTAAGGCAATCCCAATGGGCATAATATATTCATAAAATTAAAGATGTAAAGGAGGAATTGATGGCTTACGCAGAGGGGAATGGAAGCCAAATGATTCTTCTTGCGGGGTCGCCCTAAATAAAGCAGGGGCGGATCAAAAAATCCACCCCTGCTTTTTTGCGTTTTTTCGTTCTGTTATGCTCTTAATTCACACAGATATCTACGGCTTCTTTTATTTGTGCCCGTTCTTATGACTTTCCACAACATTCTTTGGGGCACTTTTTGTGGCAGTTCTTTAAGCAGTTGGCCCGGCGTTCTTGGATCTGCTTTATCCCTTCGGGATTATCTGAAGTGATATTCAGCGTCACTCACTCCGTAACGCATCAATCGGGTCAAGAAGTGAGGCCCGGCGTGCCGGATAGACGCCAAAGAACAACCCGACAAGCAGTGAAAAACCGAAAGCGAGTGCAACCGAGTCTGGTGAAATACGCACTGCCCACGAGGTTCCGATGCGCACAAAAAGCGCACCAAGGATTCCAAAAAGAATCCCGGCAAGCCCGCCTCCAACGCCGAGAATGGAAGCTTCGAGGACAAACTGCTTCATAATATCCTTGCGGCTCGCGCCGACTGCCATCCGCAAGCCGATTTCATTCGTTCGCTCGCGAATAGCGATAAGCATAATGGCAAGGATGCCGATGCCGCCGACAAGCAGCGAGATGCCCGCAATGCTGCCGATCAGCATCGTAAAGGTGTCTGTTATTTCCCTCTGCGCTTCGAGAAGGTCGGCTTGATTCTGGATGGTGAAATCGTCAAGCTTCTGTTGTTTGTTCAGACGGTGACGGTCTCTCAGCACCTCGGTAACTTGCGCGACAGCCCGTCCCATGGCATCGGTATTGACCACCTCGATGTTGATCGCGCTGATGTACGTGAGATTAAAAACACGCCGCAGCGCTGTCCGGATGGGGATGAAGATCTGGTCGTCTTGGTCGACGCCGTTAAGGTCCGCACCTTTCGATTCCA
>Ga0315289_10013929_pt1 | contig 11244 bp, 9 predicted proteins | sample YL17G11_40_MG_FD_203452 | JGI IMG/M metagenome (GOLD analysis project Ga0315289, IMG submission 203452) | Sediment microbial communities from Yellowstone Lake, YNP, Wyoming, USA - YL17G11_40 | ecosystem: Environmental > Aquatic > Freshwater > Lake > Sediment | place: USA: Wyoming | collected... | reverse complement strand
ATTTGCGGCATTACTACAAAGACTGTCTGGGACTTTATGACTGGAACAGGAGAGTTGAAGACAGAAAAAAAGAAATTCCACGAGCCAAGGCGTGGCTAAGAGCAATAGAAGAAATATCCGGACTTGATTTAAAAGGGAAAAAGATGCTCGATATCGGCTGCGGATGGGGCGGGCATATCGCAGCAGGAGCAGAGCTGGGGGCCGATTGTGCGGGATGTGACGTTGACCGGGAAGCGCTCGAAGTAGCTGAACTTAGAACAAAATTATATGGTATTCGGGCCAAATTCTATTACACAGCGGCGGAAAAACTGCCGTTCGCAGATAATGAGTTCGATTATGTGCAGACCGTTGCCGTTCTTGAGCATGTGCAGGATGTCCGGCAGTCCATAAAAGAAATGGTCCGCGTGTTAAAGCCCGAAGGCGTCGGTTTTGTTCATGCCCCTAACTACTGGATACCTATAGAACCTCATTATAAAATTGTTTTTCCATCCAAATGTCCCAAATCACTTGCCAAGGTTTATTTAAGACTGCTTGCAAGGCCGACAGATTTTATCGATTCCATTAACTATCTGGACTATAAGACAGTCAAAAAGATGTTTGAGACCTTCGGAGCTTCGGTTACAGACATTTTCAAAAGATTCGACGAGCTTTGGCAGGATTATTACCAGAAAGAGGCCGGGCGAGAAGAAGAAAGCATGAAAATTCCTGTGCGTTCCTATAACGCGCTGGCAGGCAAGATAATGGGGCGGGGCAGTGTAATCGTAAGAAGCATTTTTCAGGATTTTCTGGGCATCAGAAACGTATTTTTCCTGTTTAGAAAAAGCGGCAACAGGCACTAATGTGTTAAAAAATCCTTTAGGTTATCTGGCTTATTTACTATTGAGAAACGATATCGGCTGGAAGATGCTGTCTGATGATGAAAAACGAATGGTTATCGAGGCCAACAGGAAGCATAACGTTCATCGGCCTGATTATTCCAATCCGGAACTGTATGGAATAAATCGTCATACAGGGGGAGAAAACTGGGACAACTTCCAGTTGAGACAAGATGATATTCGCGCACAAACATTGCTGAGTCTGCTTAACGATAAAAAGCCGGCTAAGGTGCTTGAGGTCGGGCCCGGAGCAGGATTTCATACAAGACTTATCTGTGAGCATAATACAGTCAGAGAATATACCGCTGTAGATATAGGCCAAGCTTTTCTGGATTATCTGTCGCCCAAGCTGGAGAAAATAAAAGAACAAAAAAACCTCAAATATAATTTAGTATTAGGCGAAATAACAGAAATTAACCTGACAGAGAAATTTGACTTTATAGTCTTACTTTCGACTGTACATCATATACCAAACCGAATGGAGCTTTTTAAAAAACTTAATAATATGCTGGTAGATGGTGGCTTTATCTTTTGCTTCGAACCTTCACATTACCTGCCGCGTATTCTGAACCTGATAAAAAAATGTATTTTCAGTGGTTATTTGCGAAAAGAATTTTATTTGAAAAATATAAGTACACATCATATGTGCTCACTTGGCGAATATAGGCAGATAACAGGGCAAATGAAGAACTTGAAAATAGAAAAAACATTCTATAAACTTCCCAAGAAAATAGAAAAATTCAAATGGCTGTTCCGTTCCGGCGCGTTGTTCTCAAATGAAATCGGGGTGATTTTCAAAAAAGCAGGATAAAATAACCTATAAATACCGGCTTTATGATTTACATGAGGTAAGAATTATGAAAAAAGTTCTTATAACAGGGATTACAGGTCAGGACGGCTCTTACCTGGCGGAATTACTGATTGAAAAAGGTTATAAGGTTTACGGCTTAGTGCGGCGAGTGGCTCTTGAAGACGAAGAGCACAGGATGAGCAGAATTCTGCATCTGCTGGGTGATATAGAGCTTGTTTCCGGTTCGCTGGAAAGTTATCCGTCAGTTTATAAGGCTGTCTCTTCCATCAGGCCCGATGAGGTATATCATCTTGCTGCACAGAGCTTTGTTTCTTATAGTTTCGAGGATGAGTTTTCAACGCTGCAGTCGAACATAAGCGGCAGCCATTATATCCTGTCAGCAGTTCACGATGTTGTGCCGAATGCAAGGTTCTATTTTGCTGCGTCAAGTGAAATGTTCGGCAAGGTTCATGAAGTGCCCCAGAGCGAAAAAACGCCTTTTCACCCAAGAAGCGTTTATGGCATTTCCAAAAGTGCCGGTTTTGACCTTACAAGGAATTACCGTGAGGCCTATAATCTTTTTGCCTGCAACGGTATTTTATACAATCATGAATCGCCGAGAAGGGGATTTGAGTTCGTTACTCGAAAGGTAACGTCGCATGTTGCGATGATTAAGCTCGGGCTTAAAGACAAGCTTGCTCTGGGTAATCTCGAGGCAAAGAGAGACTGGGGTCATGCAAAAGATTATGTAAGAGCGATGTGGATGATGCTTCAGCACCAAAAGCCGGATGATTATGTAATATGTACAGGCAAAACACATTCAGTCAGAGAATTTTGTCAGAAGGCATTTTCTCATATCGGGCTGGATTACAAAAAATTTGTCGTCAGCGACCCGAAATTTTTCAGACCGGCGGAAGTCGATATCCTCGAGGGAGACTATTCCAAGGCAAAGCAGGTTCTGGGATGGGAGCCGACGATTTCCTTTGAGCAGCTGATTGCCGAAATGGTGGACCATGATATTGAATATCTGTCCAAAAAGAAGGTATTGTTATAATCTGCTGCTTCATCATTAACTTCTTTAATGTCAAGTGAACCGCAGAAACGGTAAATTTAGAATTCTACTGTTAAGTGTCAGTTCAACCTCCTTTTTTTATGAACAGGTTGTTATACCTTTCGGCCTTGTAAGTCTTGCTTCTTTTATAGATTGTCCGAATTATGAAATCAAGGGGATTGAGCTTAACTGGCCTGCTGCAAGGATATTGCAGCGTTATTTAAAGGTTGATGATGAGATTTTGAAACAGATTTTGGATTTTTCGCCGAATATGGTTGCCATGAGTACTTACGCTTCGAATATGTACAATTGTTTATTCTGGGCGGATGTTATTAAACAAAAGCTGCCATATTGCTTCGTTGTCGCAGGTGGAAATCATGTGTCGTATATAGCCGGCGAATGCCTTTCAAAGTGCGAATCAATTGATGCTGTCGTAAGGTTTGAAGGTGAAATACCATTTAAAATGCTTTGTGAAAAATGCTCGAGAGAGGATTTTGAATTTGGAGATGTACCGAATCTTGTCTGGCGAAAGAACGGCGAAACTATCGAAAATCAAAAAATGATTCTTCTGGATAATATTGAATCGCTGCCGATTATCAACAGGACTTATTTTGCCTCACAGCAGACTGATAAGCTTCTGACTCATGCCGATGTTGTCGGTGCCAGAGGCTGCCCGTTTCATTGCACCTTCTGCGACTGTAACCACTACTGGCAGAAGACTTACAGGACACGCAAAGTTGAATCCATTATAAAAGAATTAAAACGGTTAATTGGCGATAACCCAGATATCAAAAGCGTAAGGTTCAGAGATGAATCAATCACCCTTAAAAAACAGTACTGTATGGATTTGTGCAGGGCGCTGATTGACAATAATATAAAAATCGAATTTCATGCTCATTCAAGGCTTGATGGACTGGACGAGGAACTCGTAGTGATGCTTGCAAAGGCAGGTTTTAAGCTGTTATTTATCGGCGTTGAGTCCGGCAGTGAAAAAGTCCTTAAAAATCTCAAAAAAGGTATAAAACTTGAAAGGCTTGTACCAAGTCTGGAGCTTTTGAGAAAACATGGCATTGACTTTCGTCTGTCTTTCATGTCCTCGACGCCGGGTGAGACTTTTTTTGATACCTTAAAAACAGTAAGGCTGATTAAAAGACTCAAACTAAAGCGCAGTGAATATTATATGGGCATTGGTGTTGATATTTATCCCGGAACAGAGGAATGTAACAAGTTTCTCCAGCTCAATCCTGATTTTGAATGGATAAGCAACAAAGATGTTAAGTTCAGCGGCAGATATTCTGCAAAAAGAGACCCTTTCGGGAATATAATACACCCGAAATTCCGGCAGTATAGTTTATTAAAATCAGCCCTGATTTTCTTTCTGCTGAGTCCATCATATTTTTTCGAGAAAGTTAAAGCGGTTGTTCGAAAAAAATAGAAGAGGCGTAAGGACTTATTGCCTTTGGTAAATTTAAAACCTTCTACTATCAAAAATATTTTTGCGAGCTTTTCTGCTAGGCCATACAAAGATGTTTTGTTTGTTACCGAGGGAATCGAATGGGTAACGAGCGGTGAAATAAGATGCATTACGGAAGAAGTATTACAACAGCTCGGCATAAAGTGGCGTATATCAGGGCCGATGCCGGTTGGTTTTCTCAGGCAGGCAATTTTTTATCCGAGCGCTTATTTTTTGAGACGTCCGCACAGGTATCTGTTGCCAAAATGTCGTATTGCTTTTCCTTATTATCACGGTTATCCAGGCTCAGGGGAAGAATTATTCGAGATTTGTTTTAATAATCTTAAAAAATTCCATCATAAGATAACACGAATACAGGCTTCCAATTCTTATATGAAGAATCTGATACTCGATAGCGGTATTGAGCCCGAAAAGGTTTTTCTGATACCAATAGCTATTAAGGATGAATGTTTTTCTGTTCAGAGTGCTGAATCAAAGAGGGAGGCGAGAGATGCATTTAATATTCCGGAAAATGCCGTCGTTGTAGGTTCTTTTCAGAAAGACGGCATCGGCTGGGACGAAGGTCTTGAGCCGAAACTGATAAAGGGGCCGGATATTTTTTTAAGAGTTATTTCCATACTTAAAGAATCAATTCCTGAACTTTATATGCTTCTTTCCGGACCTGCAAGGGGATATGTCAAAAAAGGACTGGAAGATTTGAAAGTTCCTTATAAGCATATATATCTTGAGGATTATTCTAAAATCGGCAGTTTATACCATTGTCTTGATATTTATATGGTTACCTCCAGACAGGAGGGGGGGCCAAAATCTGTGCTTGAGGCAATGGCCTGCGGTGTGCCTCTGGTAACAACTCGTGTCGGTCAGGCCGCTGACTTGGTCAGGCATGAATATAACGGTATGATTGTTGGTGTCGAACAAACAGAAGCCCTTGTGGATTCGGCTTTGCGTGTTCTGGCTGATACACAATTGCGCCAGACAATCATAAACAACGCTGTCAAAACAGCGAAAGAAAATACGTATAAAGCATATCTTCCAATCTGGAAAAAGTTTTTTACCGGTTTTGTTGAAGTATGAAATTCATAACTTTTCGAAGATATTGGCTTGACCGTTTACTGACCGAAACTGACTTTAATGGCAGGGTGCTTGACATTGGAGGAACAAAAATCAATAAAAGAGGCGGTTTTCGTCCGGCATTGGAAAAGGTCCAGAGCTGGGAATACTTGAATATCAATGAAAAAACCTGTCCGGATTATTTATGTTCCTCGGATAAAGTTCCGGTTGACGATGAAACCTTTGATGTGATAGTGATTACGGAGGTGCTGGAACATCTTGAAAGGCCGGAAGACACACTTAATGAGGCATTTCGGATATTAAGAAAAAAAGGCAGGTTAATAGCTTCTATGCCGTTTTTATATAAAATACACCCCGATCCGTTTGATTTTCAAAGGTGGACGCCTGATAAGATTAGACTTGAGTTTACAAAAACCGGTTTCGAATTGATACAAATCAGGACGATGGGCGGTTTTTTCGCGGTTGTGTATGATTTGACACACGCTTTTTTGGTTGACAAAGACGGTAAATTATCTTTTATGAGAAAAATTATTCATAAATTTTTTATGCCTTTTTTAGCTATGATATTCCGTAGGCTCGATAATTATTTCAGCTCGGTACATGGTGCGATTACTACCGGTTTTTATATCGTGGCGGCAAAGTAATTTAATATGTCCAAATCTGTAAAAATCTGCATATTATTCAATTTTGTTGATAAACCCTTTGGAGGAGGTAATCAGTTTTTAAAAGCACTGAGGAAGTATTTTAATGCTCTCGGCATTTACACTGAATCGCCTCAAAATGCGGATGCTGTTCTGTTCAATAGCCATCATAGCATTCCGAATGTAGCCAAAACTAAATTGAAATATCCACAAAAAAAGTTTATTCATCGAATTGACGGACCAATGAGACTCTATAGTAATCCGAGAGATGAAAGAGATAAGATTGTTTATGAAGCCAATCAGTTTTTAGCTGATGCAACTGTATTTCAATCTGAGTGGTCGAGGCAGTATAATTACAGGCTTGGGTTGAGAAAGAAAGAACTCGAATTTGTGATAACGAACGCTCCTGATACTGATATATTTAATCGAAAGGATAAGATTGCTTTTTCAAAAGACAGAAAAATCAGGATTATCAGCACGAGCTGGTCAAGCAACTTGAAAAGAGGATTTAAAATTTATCAATGGCTTGACAATAATCTGGATTTTGAAAAGCACCAAATGACCTTTGTTGGTAATTCGCCGATAGAATTTAAGAATATAAAACATCTTCAGCCTTTACAGAGCACAGAACTGTCAAAAATATTGAAAAACAGCGATATTTTTATCACTGCTTCACAGAATGACCCATGTTCAAATTCGCTCATTGAAGCGCTGCATTGCGGGCTGCCGGCGTTGGTTCTGAATGGCGGCGGACATCCGGAAATTATCCGCCAAGGCGGGGAAGTTTTTGAGACAAAAGAACAGATACCCGGTTTGATTGAAAAGATAGTGGATAACTACGAGCTGTATCGAAGCAAAATAGCCGTTGCCAGCATTGAACAGATTGGACAGGAATATTACAATGCCGTGACGAAAGTTTGCCAAGACACCAAAAAGCATGAATTCGGGGTTTTTAAATACTATAAGCTATTGACCACTATAAACTTGCGGCGCACCATTGGACGAGTATCCGGGTTTTTCAACAGTTAAAACGGTGTTTATGAAGCTTGCTCTTTTTTTTACCTTTGGAGTCTCTCTCAAACAATGGCTTGATAAGGGGCTATTTGACAGAGAGAAACTGCTTTATGAAAAACTTTTGCAGAGAAAGGCCCTTTCAAAAGTATTATGGTTTACTTACGGCTGTAGAGATAAAAAAATCGCAGAGCAATTAAAACAAACTCATCAACTGCACATGAATATTGAAGTAATACAAATGCCGACATTGTTTAGCATACCCGGTGGAAAATTTCTTTACAGCCTGATACTTCCTGTAATGGTGAAAAATTTTTTAAAGGATGCGGATATCTTGATGACCAACCAGATGAGCGGCAGTTGGAGTGCTGTGATTGCAAAAAAGCTGTATAAAAAAGTGCTTATTATAAGAACAGGATATGTTTTAAGTTCTTTTCTCAAAAAAAGACAAGAGGCAAATTTAAAAACAGCAGTTGCAGGATTTATAGAGCGAGTCGCTTATAAAAATGCAGATACAGCTATTGTGGCCAGTCAAGAGGATAAAAACTACATTTGTTTGACTTGTAATATTCCCCTGCAGAAAATCAGCATTTTTGAAAATTATATCGATGTAGATGTTTTCAAACCTATAAATTGTGAAAAATATAATGATAGAATTATATTTGTGGGTCGACTTACCAGCCAGAAAAATCTCTTCAGTCTTTTAAAGGCAATTTCTAAAACCAGTTTTATTCTCGATATTTATGGCGAAGGGGAGCTTTACGATGAACTTCAGCAAGGGGCAAAAAAATTAAATGCTCAGGTTAATTTTATGGGTGTTGTGCCTAACAGCGAATTAGCTCATATCATTAGCCGCTATCGGTATTATATTCTTCCTTCGCTTTACGAGGGAACACCTAAGGCTTTATTGGAAGCAATGGCCTGTGGCCTGATATGCATCGGCACCGATGTAACGGGAATCAATGAAATAATAACCGACGGAGTAAACGGCTGGCTTGCCAAAGGAACAGACTCAGACAGCATTTTTGAGGCCATTGAAAAAGCTAAAAATAGTCCGGGTGAATCAATTTCAAGCTCAGCAGTTGAAACGATTAAGAATAAGTTTTCACTTGAAAGTATTGTTAAAAAATACTCCCAACTGCTGGGGAGGACAGAAAATGAGTGCTAAAATAGCAGTGCTTTTATGTGCTCACAATGCCGAAAAATATATAGAAGAGGCAGTTGATAGTATTCTTGCGCAAAGCTGTGAAGATTTTGAATTTTTTATCGTCGAAAACGGCTCAACAGACAGAACCTGGGAGATAATACAATCCTGTAAAGACAGCAGAATAAAGGCATTTCAAACCCCTGTAGAACAATTGTCCTTCAATCTGAATTTCGGCATGATGCAAACTGAGGCAGAATATATAGCACGAATGGATGCCGACGATATTGCCAGACCGCAAAGACTTGCCCGACAGGCAGCGTTTCTTGGTGCCAATCCGGATGTCCATGTAGTCGGCTCGGCATTTGAGATTTTCGGAGAGAATTTAAATAAGCGCAGAATTATCTTAATGCCGCAAAGCGATAGCCAAATCCGCAAAAAAATCGCCTTTCGGTTCTGTTTCTGTCATCCGACGGTAATGTTCAGGCGAAAAACAATTCTGGCTGTCGGAGGCTATCAGGGAAGCAGATTCTGCCAGGATGTTGATTTATGGCTGCGACTGAGCAGGGATAAAAGCATAAAATTTGCAAACCTGCCCGATGTGCTGCTTGATTACAGAATACATTCGGCACAGGCCAAAGGAGACCGGGAATGCTTTATTATAAATGCCAGCCAGCTTTTTAGAGAAGCTCTTGTTCAGAAATCCCCTCGATTGTTTGCCGGGTTTATTGTTTCGCTGTTTAAAATCTTAAGAGGCTCGAGAAGTTGATAATTCATTTCATCCATTATCCTGTAAGTGCCAAACGTTTTGTTGAGCCGCTTGTCAATGCCTGCAATGTTGCCGGTTTTGAAGCCCAGTTATGGCTTGAGAATCGAAGCTGGCTGGCGGATTTCATCTCAGCAATATCCTGTCCGAAACAGTTTGCAGCATTTGATATCAGTGCCAATCCTTTGCCGGTAATAATGAATATTTTCAAACTGACCCGGCGATTGAAGGCTGTGAAACCTTCGGCAGTTCACTGCCACCAAAGCAGAGCTTCTTTTATACCCTTGTTTTCCGCATTACTGGCAAAGGTGCCGGTTAGAATATATCATAACCACGGTGCGCCTTATCTCGGGTACAAAGGGCCGAAAAGATGGGGATTGTGGCTGCTGGAATTTATTAATTGTCTTTTCGCAACGCATGTTTTGACGGTTGCACCGACAATCAGGGAGAAAATGATTGAAAGCAAAATTGTCTCTGAACAAAAAGTGCTCTGCCTGGGGGCCGGTTCAGTTTGCGGCGTTGACCTTGATGAGTTCAGGATTGAAAAATTCAGTGATGAGATACGAATAAGAGAGCGTCAAAAGTTGAGTATCAGCACAAATGCTTTTGTGGTTTTTTATGTGGGAAGGCCTTTCAGACGGAAAGGCTTTGATGCTCTGCTGAAGGCATGGCAGATTTTCTGTCAATTACAACCAAATGCGGGGAAAATTCTGCTGACAGCAGGCTGTGACTCAAAAGATATCATTAATTCTGCTGGATTATGCCCGGCCGGTATCGTCCCGCTCGGCTATGTGGCCGAACTACATCAATACTATGCTGCCTGTGACGTTGTTACCTTGCCGAGCTGGCACGAAGGAATGCCTTATTCGTTACTTGAAGGAGCAGCAGCAGAAAGGGCTCTTGTAGCATCGAATATACCTGGCATAAATTCTCTGATAAAACACAATCAAAACGGGCTTCTTGCCGACCCGAAAAGTCCGAAGGAATTTGCAGACGCATTTAATTTGCTGTATACAAAACCGCAACTTCGTGCAGAACTTGTCGCAAATGCCCGAAAAGATATTGAAAAATATTTTGACAGAAGGATTTGTGGAAAGTTGTTGATAGATTATTATTATAATGTCGGTTTAAAAACAAAAAACTGCAGCTAAATTCCGGTTTCTTTTATGCTAATAAGGTTGCTGATTTTTATTGTCGATGCGGTTTTTGTCAATGGGATTTTCCTGCTGGCATTTCTGCTTCGGTATGGCTTTAATGTGCCGGAATATAATTTTGCATCTTACAGAGGAAACTACATTTATCTGACGTGTATGTATGCGGCGTCATTCCTTATAGCAAAGATGTTCAGGAAAAGATTTCGCTCGTATTGGGAGCTTTTTAAAACTGTTGCCGGCGGTTTTTTCCTGGGCACTCTATTTAGTATCGGCCTGGTGTATGTCTTCAGGGCCAGATGGGCAAGTTTTCCTTCGAGTGTTTTTGTGATATCTTTTCCAATTGGAATTATTATCATATTTCTGGTTAATTCATTGGTTCTTCGTAAAAGCGGCAGGCTGAAAAAAAGAATTGTAACCATCGGCAAAGATGAGCCGTTTGCAGTACTCGAGGACAACAGACTGCTTGAAAAAATACATATTGATAATATTGAAGAGTTGATGCACCATGAGGATATCGATGAAGTTGTGATACTTGAAAGGATTCGCGACGACAGGCAGCTTAACCTGCTGATATATCTGCTTTTGAAATTGAAAGTTAGCGTTGTTTTCGGTCCTGCAATTTATGCCGAGCTTCTCTCAGAGAACGTCATGGAAGAAAACGCACTTAAGTTTCTTGCGACCTTTATGGGAAGAAAGTCCGACTATGAAGAATTTCTGATAAGAGCTCTTGATGTTGTCGGCAGCGTGATACTTCTGGTATTATTTTCGCCGCTGGTAGCAATAGCGACATTATTGATTAAACTGACTTCCGCAGGACCGGTTTTTTACAAACAGATTCGTGTTGCAAAAGACGGCGGCACTTTTGAGCTTTATAAGTTCAAAACTATGATTGACGATGCTGAAAAAGATTCAGGCCCGGTCTGGGCCGCTGAAAATGACCCGCGAGTTACGAAAATAGGCCGTTTCCTTCGCGATTCACGACTCGACGAGCTGCCGCAGCTTATCAACGTAATTAAGGGGGACATGAGCCTTGTAGGACCTCGGCCGGAAAGACCGCATTTTGTCAAACTTCACAAACCGCTTCGCCAGATAAGACTTGCTGTAAAGCCGGGACTTACGGGTTTCGCTCAGATAAGAAATTTGTACGATTTGCACCCAAAACACAAGGCAAGATACGACTATCTGTATATACAGAAACGGTCTTTCCTTCTGAACCTCTACATACTCGCAATGACCATACCGGTAATGTTCTCTCGAAAAGGACAGT
>Ga0315289_10013928_pt1 | contig 11244 bp, 9 predicted proteins | sample YL17G11_40_MG_FD_203452 | JGI IMG/M metagenome (GOLD analysis project Ga0315289, IMG submission 203452) | Sediment microbial communities from Yellowstone Lake, YNP, Wyoming, USA - YL17G11_40 | ecosystem: Environmental > Aquatic > Freshwater > Lake > Sediment | place: USA: Wyoming | collected... | reverse complement strand
AGGTGGTTCAAAACCTCCATGTACTACCTTACTACCATGGGAATCGATCGCCCAGAGCAGACCCTTATGCAAGGGGAATGGTCAGTGGACTCACCCTGAGCAGCACTTCAGAGGATGTGGCTCTTCTGTATTATGCAACGATACAAGCCATTGCCTATGGGACGCAACACATCATTGAGGCAATGAACGCAAAAGGATATGAAATTCAGAAAATCCACCTTTCCGGTGGCCATTTGAAAAACAGGCTTTTTATCCAGGAACATGCCGACATTACAGGCTGCGATATCCTTATACCGAAAGAGCCTGAGGCGGTTTTGCTGGGTGCTGTGATTCTTGCGGCAGTTGCGGGAGGTGAATTTTCAGATATTCTTCAGGCCATGAGATCGATGTGCCGAACTGCAAGAGTCATTCATCCTGTCCCATCTACCTTCCCATTTCACGAAGCGAAGTACAGTGTTTTCAAAGAGATGTACAATTTCCAAAGAGGCATACGTGAGAGAATGGAAAATGCAAACCCCGTTAGAAAGGACGGGGCTTTAACCCCGCCCTTTCTGTAAGAAAATGAAGCTTTATTTATATTATCCCCGCCATTTACCCCGTAGGATGTTTACTATCCAACGGGGTAAATGGGGGGCTTTCTAACGGGGTAAAGACATAAAAAAAGGAAGAATTATGAAAAAAGATGAGAAAAAGATTTATCTTATTTCAAATGGGGATTTCCGCGACTCTGCAGGGCAAGTCTGCTGGCCCAAACAGGAAGAGACCTTGAGAGCCGTTAAAGCCGCCTTCAGGAAACTAGGGTATAAGACCCAAGTGATTCCTGAGTACGATGCCAAGCGAAAACATGGCTTTTTGACGAAACAATGTGAAGGAACTCAGGCCTTTTCGAAGATCGATCCTGCCGCTCCTGTTGTCATTGTGTTAAGCTGTTGGGCTTATTCCCACCATGTATCAGGGAGTCTCCAGACCCATAAAGGCCCCATTCTTCTCCTGGCAAACTTCGATGGAACGTGGCCAGGACTCGTTGCGCTTTTGAACCATTCTGCAACATTAGATCGGCTCTGCGTCAAGCATTCACGTCTATGGAGCGAAAGGTTTGGAGAAGATCCTGATTTCATGGAGCGACTTAAAATATGGTGTAAGACCGGTGAGATCAAGTATGACCTTTCTCACCTTATCAATGCTGAAAAACTTAGACTCTCCTCGCAGGCGATGAAGTTCGGGGAAAAGTTAGCTAAGGCGATCGTTCGCGAAAAACGCATCATGGGCCAATTCGACCCTGGCTGTATGGGAATGCTTAACACAGTCATTAATCCCGCCAAATTAGGAGCCATCGGTATGCCTATCGAACTCTTGAGTCAATCCGACCTGGTTGCTGAAATGTCGCTCGTCGATGACCACGAGGCTCAAAGCCACCTGAACTGGCTTATCAAGAAAGGTGCCTGGTTCGACTGGGGTACGGATCAGTTCGAGCATTTGGTGCATAGTCAGGTCATCATGCAAATGAAGATGTATTCTGCAGCCGCGCGGATCTATGAGCGGTATGGTCTCAGTGCGATAGGTATTCCCTATCAGGTCGGTCTTGTTCGGTCTGTGCCCGCCTCAGACTTAGTTGAAGGGATGTTGAACAACTCCGAACGGCCTGATGTCATCGATCCAGATACGAAGAAAGCCATTCGTAAGGGAAAACCTATCGTCCATTTCAATGAAGGTGATATTGGTTCAGGCATCCCACAGGTGCTGATGCGCGATATTTATGAACAAAAAGGTATGCCGCCTGAGACTACCTTGCATGACGTCCGTTGGGGACGTGAATACGAAGGCATATTCATTTGGGTCTTTGAGATCTCCGGCGGTGCACCACCTGCTCATTTCGGAGGCTGGAAGAATACGAAGATCTACCGACAACCTAAAATGTACTTCCCCTTAGGCGGTGGCACATGCTCGGGTGTTTCGAAGGCCGGTTTGATCACTTGGGCACGGTTCTATGAACAGTTTGGCGAGATCGGAATGGACTGTGGGACTGGTGGGGTTCTTGAATTACCCAAAGAAGAGGTCAACGATCGTTTGAAGAAGACGACGTCCGAGTGGCCCATTGCCAACGTCCACATCCCAGGGTACGACCGGGATCAACTGATGGCTTCGCACATGTCGAACCATATTACCATCGGTTATGGGGATATCCTTCGGGAGTTTGTAGCGACCTGCCTCCATCTTGGTATTCCTACCCGGATTGCAGGTGATGTGAAAAATATTTTTCAATAATTTGCGCAAGATCTTCCACACACATTATCCAAATATTAAGTTGGGCAGCCATAGGACCAGTGGCGGAAACACCGTGATAAGCATTAGTACGGCGATGAGTGGAATCAGGAATGGCGCTGTTGCTTTTGTCACCACTTCAAAGGGGAGATTCGCCACACGCGACACCACAAACAGGACGATTCCCACGGGCGGCGTTATGGTGCCTATCATCAAATTGAGGGTCATGACCAGACCGAAGTGTACGGGATCAATTCCGACGCTCTGAATAATCGGCATAAAAACAGGGACCAGAATAATCATCGCTGCCAGGGCTTCCATGAAACAGCCCACGATCAATAGGAATATGTTGATCATCAGCAAGATAATCAGCGGATTCCTGGTAGTTCCCAGAATGAATGTCCCTAACTGCTGGGGAACCTGTGCACGGGCTAAAACCCAGCCCATCAATGAGGCGGTCATGACCAGCATCAGGACCACGGCGTTAGTCTCCACTGTATCCAAAAACAGTCGGGGTAAATCCCGCCAAGAAATCTCCCGGTAAACAAAAACCCCTAACACGAGGGCATATGAAGCGGCGATGAATGCCGCTTCTGTCGGCGTGAAAACCCCAACCATCATCCCACCAAAAAGGATGACTGGCGTCATCAGTGAAAGGAAGGACTTCCGCGTCTTTGTGACGAACTCACGGAAGGTGGGCGCAGGGTGTGCGCCGAATCCCCTGCGATGGGCCATCCACCGGATCATGACCATTAGGGCTCCGGCCATCAGAAAGCCTGGAATAAAACCCCCGGCGAATAATCGGCCGATGGAGACATCCGCCAGAACCCCATAGATCAAGAGAGGGACGCTGGGTGGTATGATGGGACCAATGGTGGCTGAGGCCGCTGTGACTGCGGCCGAGAATGGGCGGGGGTATCCCTCATCTGTCATGGCTTTAATCTCAATGGTTCCAAGGCCAGCGGCGTCTGCAACAGCTGAACCTGACATGCCAGCGAAGATCACACTTCCAATCACATTCACATGGGCCAATCCGCCACGGAAGCGACCTGCAAGGCATTCAGCAAAGTCATAGATCCGCTTTGTGATCCCGGCCGTATTCATGGCCATCCCAGTGAGCATGAAGAAAGGCGCCGCGAGGAGCGGAAAGGAGTTGGCTGAGGCTGTTAGTCGCTGAGGAATAGACAACAGGATTTCCCCATTTGCCATGAGGTAAACCAGACAAGAGGAACCCATGGTTAGGAAGAGAGGCATCCCGGCTGCCATCATGATGAACCACATCCAGATCATCGGGCCGACGGTCACGGTTTGATCTCCTTTTCCGGCCTGGCGAGTGTCCTCGATACGGCTTCTGTGGTCTCCAGAATCATCAGGACAGCTGAAATCGGCGCTGCCACGTAGATCATAGACCAAGGGATGGGCAGGGTAATGGCCTCTACCGTGTGGGAACGCATGGCCAAGAGAGTTCCCTGAAAGGCCAATTGAAGCAGGAAGAAAAGGGCGATGGCGTGGGTGGTAAGGGCGATCACCTGGGCCACCCGTCTTGGGAGACGCTCGGCCAGGACAGTAATGACAACATGGTTTCCTCGCCGCATGGCGACGGGCGCTCCACACCAACAAGCCCAGATGTATAGGTATCGGGCCAACTCCTCGGTCCAAATGAGTGGGGCATTGAAGATATATCTAAAGAAGATTTGGAGCACCATGGTGACGAGGATGGCCATGAATAGGGCTATGCAGACCTTACATAATAGCCAGTCTGAAGAGGCGGTCAGCCGTTTGAGTGCGGCTGCCACCCCTTGTTTCGGACGTGTCGGAGTCATGGCGCTCATCGGGTCCCGACGATCTGCTCAAAGAGACCTTTGCCCCACTTGGCTTCGAACATTTTGGGAACAGTGTCCAGAACCGGTTTACGGAACGATTCTACATCTGGCTGGATCACCTCCATTCCAGCTTGTTTGAACTTATCCACGAGTGCCTGCTCCCGGCTCAAGATCTCCTGATTGTTCCAGGCGATCCCCTCGGCTACAGCATCAGCGATGATCTTACGGTCAGTCTCTGGAATCCCCTGCCAATACTTTTCGTTGACCACCACGATGCGAGGAGTAAGGATGTGTCCAGTGAGGACCAGGTATTTCTGGACTTCGTAGAACTTTCCTGAATCAATGGTCGGCAATGGGTTCTCTTGGCCATCCACTACGTTCTGTCGTAATGCCAGGTAGAGCTCGCTGAAAGTCATTGGGGTAGGCTTGGCGCCCCAGGCCCTGGCCATCGCCAGGAACACCTCATTCTCAGGCACCCGGAGCTTGAACTCTTTCATGTCTGACGCGGTGCGCACCGCCTTTTTGGTAGTAGTGAGCTGACGCACCCCATAATATGTGGTTCCGAGAATCCGCATTCCTCGCTTCTCGATCAGTTGCTTGTTGAGATCCTGACCAATGGGTCCGGACATGACCTTGGTAAGGTGAGCGGCGTCTCGCCAGACATAAGGAGCCTCGATCACTGAGATGCTAGACACCCACTGACCGAAGTTGGCCGCACCCTCAGTTACCATCTGTTGGGTCCCCAGAACCACCGCTTCGATCTGATCTTTGGAGCTACCAAGTTGGCCGGATGGATAGACCTGGATTTCAACTCGGCCTTGAGTTGTATCCCCAACGCGTTTAGCAATACGCTCGATCATCTTCACCGAAGGGTGGTCTGCCGATAGAACATCGCCCCATCGGATCACAATTTTGTCTGCCCCCCAGACAAGACTGTAAGGGAGAATGACAATGAATACCAAAACCATAGAAACCCAAAGATAACTTTTCTTCATTTTAGATACCTCCTTTCTTCTTTCTATATTAAAAGAATTAGAGTAAACTACCCCTCCCCTATGCCGAGGGGCAGTATATTGCAATCACTCGATGAAGTCAAGAGTGAATTGTCTTAATCGTAAAAAGTAAAAGCATACTATTTTTGTCTGCGACATAATCTCTCTTTTAGCGTGAGAGAATCAGAAAGGAGAGGGTAAAAACCGGATTTTGGAGAGATAATAAAATGGAATTGACAAAGGGTTAAAGTGGGTGTATTTTCATGTCAAATACGAAAGGAAGATGCTCTTTTAAACCAAACAACTTTTCTATCATATGGTGAGAATTTTTCTCCCATATGCCTTTGAAAAAGGAAGGAGGGATAGAAAATGAAGAAATATTTATTACCACTTATAACCGTCACCCTGTTTGTCACTTGGTTTTTATCACCTGTCCATGGTGCGCCGATTATCATCAGAATGGGCCATGATGGCGCCACTACCCAACCTTATCATCCTGCTTTGGAGCTCGTGGCCAAGATCATAGCTGAGAGAACCAAAAACGAAGTTAATTTGCAAATATTCCCAGCCGGTCAGTTCGGTTCTCAGCAAGAACAGATGTTAGCTACCATTCAGGGAACCCAGGAGATGTGGATGTCGAATCCTGCCTGGTTGGCACAGTACGTCCCAAAGATCGGCATATTAGGTTGCGCATACCTCTTCAGAGATCTTGACCATATGTACAAGGTTTTGAGAGGCCCGATTGGACAGGACTTATTCAAGGAACTCCCCCCAAAGATAGGTGTTAGGGTCATCGATTTCTGGTATCTCGGAACAAGACAGACCACCCTGAGAGACAAACCCGCCTCTACCCCCGAAGAATTTAAGGGGATTAAATTAAGAGCTCCCGGTGCCCCAACCTATATCGAGGCTGTACGTGCTCTTGGCGCTAATCCTACACCGATGGGATTTGGAGAGGTCTACATGGCCTTGAAAACAGGGGTTATCGATGGCCAGGAAAATCCCTTGACCACAATCAAGTCCTCCAAATTCTACGAAGTGTGCAAATATCTCGTGTTAACGAGCCACATGGTGGATTCCATTATCCCGCAGATTCATGAGAGATCCTGGAAAAGCCTGAAGCCAGAATATCAGCAAGTAGTTATGGATGCCTTCAGGGAAGGTGGAAAACTCAATGATAAATTGATCCTGGATGGTGAGGCAAGTCTTGTTGAGGAATTCCAGAAGGGAGGATTGACAGTTATTAGACCCAATCTCGAGCCCTTCAGGCAGAGGGCTTCCAAGATACCAGAGAGGTTCCAAAATCTCTGGGAACCAGGAATGTTCGAGAAAATCCAGGCAGTTAAATAAGGTTGCATTCGCAGTTCAAATCTCTGACGGGGCAGAGTTTGTCTCTGCCCCTCCTATTCAATTTACTGGAGATAAAAAAACAACAAGACATGGTGTAATGCATGAAAATCCTCGAAACGATCTTTGATGCGATCGAAGAGGGATTGGGCGTTCTATTTCTTTTAGTTATGTTTGTCTCTGTTCTTATACAGATATTCTTCAGGTATGTGCTCCAATCTCCCCTGACCTGGACAGAAGAAGCGTCTCGCTACAGTTTCATATGGATTGTCCTTCTCGGTGCAGCCTTTGCAGTAAGAAGGAAGGAGCATGTAGTGATGGAGGTGCTTGTTAAACGTTTTCCTGCATCTCTGCAGAGATATATTTCATTAGTCCTTAATACGATTATCCTGATTTCCTTGATCTATCTCCTCCCAGTAAGTTGGAATTTTTTCTGGTTTACTAAGGGGGTATCTGCTCCGACCTTAAAAATTTCTTGGGGATTCTTATTCTTTTCTGCTCCCCTCAGTATAGCCCTCATGATGATTCACACTTTTATTGGTCTTTTCAGAACGATTAGATTGGGAGAGAGAAAGGAAAGTTAGCTTCAAGATTATGGAACGGGAAAGATAAGAAATGTTGCTTTTAGTGTTGATTATAACCTTAGCTCTCCTTTTCAGCCTCGGTATGCCTGTCGTTTTTAGTCTCATGATCTCTTCTCTCGCTTACCTTTTGCTTGCCGGAATTGATCCAAGGATAGTGATTCAAAAGATCGTCATGGGGCCCGATAGTTTTGTATTGCTTGCAGTGCCCTTCTTCATTTTGGCTGCCCAGATCATGAATTCCACAGGAATTACCAAGCGGATTTTTAGATTCGCCTCCACTATTGTTGGGCACTTCCCAGGAGGGCTGGCTCATGTCAATATCGTAGATAGTATGATCTTTGCAGGAATGTCAGGATCTGCCATTGCCGATGCCTCTGGTGCAGGCCTAATGGAAATTGAGGCGATGGTTTCACAAGGGTATGAAAAATCTTATGCCACCGCTGTATCTGCCGCCTCAAGTACGATAGGTCCGATCATCCCTCCAAGTATCCCCATGGTGATTTACGCCGTCATCGCAGAGGCAAGTGTTGGAAAACTGTTTTTGGGGGGTGTAATCCCGGGGATTCTGATGGGTCTGTCGATGATGGTAATCACCCACTTTATAGCGAAAAAGAGAGGATTCTACAAAGACAGAAGAGCAACTCTTAAAGAATTTTTCGATGCCTTTAGGGAGGCATTCCTTGCCCTGCTAACGGTGGTCATTCTCTTAGGAGGAATCTATACTGGAGTATTTACACCTACCGAAGCCGCTGCTATCGCTGCCCTCTATGCCCTTTTTCTGGGATGCTTTGTTTACAGGGAATTGGGTCTTCGTGATGTCTTTCAGATCTTCAGCAGAATCGTGATCAGTTGTGGATTTATTACATTCATCATTTCTACCTCTGCGATCTTCAGTTGGATCATCGCAAGGGAACAGGTCCCTCAGCGCCTCGCAGAGGTCATGTTGTCGTTGACAACTAGCAAACCTCTTATTCTACTCATCATGAATATCCTTTTTCTTATCCTGGGAATGCTGATGGATACAAATGCCATCATGCTCATATTCCTGCCCATCGTTCTTCCAGTTGTAAAATCTGTGGGAATAGACCTGGTTCATTTTGGAGTAGTGGTCATACTAAACCTTATGATTGGGCTTCTTACTCCGCCCTTCGGGGTGCTGCTCTTTCTCTTAAACGGATTAACAAAAGTTCCTATTGAGGACATATTACGTGAGGTCTTTCCTTATATTATAGTGTTGGTAGTTGTCCTGTTTCTCATCACTTATTGGGAAGGCTTGGTGATGTTTCTACCAAACTTGTGGAGATAATTAAAATTCTTTGATTTATTCAGACGGGCCAACGCGGTATCCATAGTTTGTTTCTCTCAATTCATTCATTATCCTACCTTAGGCAGGAATTTCGTATCAATTTTACTTGACTCAAAAGACTTCTTTTCAATATACTGAAATTCATAATTCATAAAAAAGGAGGGTTGATATAATTTTTAAATATTTTCTATGAAACTCTCTGTCATCATTCCTGTCTATAATGAAATCCACACCATTGAAGAAATCCTCTCTAAGGTCCTTCAAGTTGATCTTCCTAAAGAAGTGATTGTGGTCGATGACTTCTCCACAGATGGAACGAGGGAGTTTTTAAAGGAATGGGAGGCCAAGGGTGACAAAGGGTCAAAGAATCAAGTCCGCATGCTCTTTCAGCCAAAGAATATGGGCAAGGGCGCTGCCCTCCGCTCCGGATTCAAAGAGGCCACAGGTGATATCGTCCTCATCCAAGATGCGGATTTGGAATACCATCCCATGGAATATCCTAAGCTGATCGAACCGATCCTCGATGGAAGGGCAGATGTGGTCTATGGGTCTCGCTTCTTAGGAACCCCGAGGCGAGTTTTGATGTTCTGGCACACTCTGGGAAATAAGCTCCTTACCTTCCTCTCCAATCTCTGTACCAATCTCAACCTTACCGATATGGAGACAGGCTACAAAGTTTTTAAAAAGGGAGTTTTGGACCATATTCATTTGAAGTCGAACAGGTTTGGCTTCGAACCTGAGGTCACGGCCAAAATTGCCAAGATGAATTACCGAATCTACGAGGTCCCCATCTCCTATAGCGGTCGAGATTATTGGGAAGGGAAGAAGATCAAATGGATCGACGGATTGAAGGCAATCTTCTCTATCTTACGGTATAACTTCTTCGATTCGGAAACAGAGGACATCGTTTATCAAACCCTTCAGAGAATGAAGAAACTCCGTCGATATAACCAATGGATTTTTTCGAAATTCCGCCCATTTTTGGGTCGAAGGGTTTTAGAGATCGGTTCTGGGATTGGAAACATCACCAAATTACTCCTGGATCGAGATTTCATCATTACCACGGATGTGGAGCCTAAGTACCTCACCCTTCTGAAAAATACCTTTGGACAATATAAGAAGTTTATGGTTGAAAACTTTGACATCTCCGGATCGGATATCGAACGATACCGCCAGCATCACATCGACTCTGTCATCTGCTTCAATGTGTTAGAACATGTTGAGAAAGATGAAAGGGCCCTGGAAAATATCTTCAACCTCTTAGAACCCAAAGGACGACTTCTACTTTTTGCCCCTTCTCACCGATGGCTTTATGGAAGTTTGGATCAGCATTTAAGCCACCACAGACGCTATGATAGGGAAGAACTAAAAAAGAAATTAGAAAATACAGGGTTTAAGGTGATCCTCCTGAAACACTTTAATCGAATCGGAATTTTGGGATGGTATTTAAATGGTAAAATACTCAGGAGGAAAAGACTTCCCTCATTTCAACTGAGAATCTATAATTTCCTTGTTCCTCTGTTCAAAATAGAGGGGCTCTTTCCATTGCCCTTTGGTACCTCTCTCCTTGCCATCGCAGAGAAACCAGGATGATGGAGACGATCGAATATTTCTCAGATTTTTTAAGAAGGATAGGTGCCCCAAATTTTCTGGCGATCGGCATCGTCATGATTGTCCTATGGCTCCTCATTTCAGGTTTCATAAAAGGATTAAGAAAAAGAAGGCAGGATAAAGAATCTGAAGATCGTCATGAACACAATAATCATTAAAATTCCAATGCCCAAATCCCAAGCTCCAAATAAATACCAATAACCAATGACCAAAATAATAATCGACCATGAAGAACACTACGTTTGGATATTGGATATTTGAATTTATTTGGTTATTGGTGTTTGGAATTTGGAATTTTATTTTTTGAGAATCTTCCACGAAAGGAGAAAGGAGACGGCCAGGGCGATCAACATCCCCGACATAGAGAAGAGGAAGAAAAGAAGGGTCAGCCTTTCTTTCATTACTGCATACTTGCTTTCCAATAGCCCCACATAGAGAATCCCGACGATTTTTTCCTGAATGTCTCGAATAGGCTCATAGGCCGTGATATACCAATCATCAACAACAAATGCCCTTTGTATCCACGGCAATCCCTTTTCGAGGACTTGCTCTTGAACCTCTTTCATCGCTCGAGTCCCAACCGCCCTATTCCCTTCCTTATCCATGACATTGGTCGATATTCTTAAGTCACCCAAAAAGATGGTAGCGGTCCCAATTTCTTTCCCTTTGTATTTGGCATCTTTGAAAACGATGTTTTTAATTCGATCGACAATCTCATAATTGCGGTTAAGAAGGACTCCCCCTGTCAATACCCCCAAGACCTTGCCATTGAAATCAATGACTGGATGGGCTGATTTCAATACCATCCCAGAGGTCTCCTCCACTTTCTCAATTGGTTTTGCTTTAGGAGTGGGAATCAATCTTAAAGTGGCCTTCTGGGCCAAGACTTCCCCTTCTTTTAACAACTCCTCCCTCGAGAGAATCTGGGTTCCTGAAATTCCTTTCTTCTCAAGACCTTTCTTGATAAATGGATCCTGGATCAGACTGTCTCCTGATACCTGAGGGTTATGAAACCTAAATATGACCGTCCCCTTCCGATCTACCAATATTAGAAAATCGAGCCCTTCTTCAACCATTAAGCCTGAAAGTTCACCTCGAATAGGAGAAAGATTCTTCTCCTTTATTCCTTGCTTTAAAACGTGTCTGATCGATGTCCACCGTATCGTCCTATCAATATCCCTAATTTTTGACTCATAGACCCATCGGGCTGTGCTGAGATGTTCCTTTACTCTTTCCTGGGCTTCAAAAATGATCTGGCTGGTAATGATTGAATTGACAATAATACTCGTTATGACGCCTATGAAACAGGCAAGGGCCAA
>Ga0315289_10013927_pt1 | contig 11245 bp, 8 predicted proteins | sample YL17G11_40_MG_FD_203452 | JGI IMG/M metagenome (GOLD analysis project Ga0315289, IMG submission 203452) | Sediment microbial communities from Yellowstone Lake, YNP, Wyoming, USA - YL17G11_40 | ecosystem: Environmental > Aquatic > Freshwater > Lake > Sediment | place: USA: Wyoming | collected... | reverse complement strand
GGTGCAAAACTCACTGACCAGATCGGGCACGCGGGTATAGACCAGGAACTGGCTGAAGATGAAGGCACAGGCTAAGATGATGAGGATGCTGCCCGAGGTTCGGGCCGAAGCGTTGAAAATCCTCTTGACGGTGGGCCAACGCATGGAATGGTAAGCAAAATGGGCCACGATAAAGGCTCCCACACAACCGATCGCCGCCGCTTCCGTGGGCGTGCAGAAGCCGGTATAAATACTTCCCAAGATGAGGAGGATCAGGGTCAACGGAGGCCATAACCTTTTGAGGATGACCACTCGGTCTTGCCAGCTAAATCGTTCATCTGGAACAGGAGCGAGGCTGGGGTTCAATTTTACTCGTACCATCACATAAATGGCCATGAGCACAGCCAGAAAAACCCCTGGGATAATCCCCCCGATGAAAAGCTGTCCCACAGAGACTTTGCTGACCGAGGAATAGAGAATGAAAAGAAGGCTGGGGGGGATGAGCATGGCCAGAGCTCCTGAGGCGGTCACCGAACCCGCGGCCAGAGCCGGGTCATAACGGCGTTTCAGCATCTCGGGAACGGCAATGACCCCGATGACCGCCACCCCCGCTATGCTCACCCCGCACATGGCCCCGAAGACCGCGGCGGCAAATATGCTGGCCACCGCCAGGCTCCCGGGGACACGATAAAGCCACCGGTGGGCGGCTTCAAAAAGATCCGGTCCGATTCCTGTGGTGAAAATGATCTCCCCCAACAGGATATAGAGGGGCACGGCCACGAGGGTAAAGTTGGCCAGCTGGCCGATCATGGAGAGAGGGGCCTGGCTGAGCCCGACCATCCCGCGGCAGAGATAAATTCCCACCACCCCGGCCACGGCGAGTCCTAAAAAGATAGGTACCCGGATGAAAAGGAGCAAAAGGAGGAGCAAGAAGGTGATGCTGATAATCAATTCGACACTCACGATTCCCTCCTTCGGACACTTTCCCCCGTGCACTCGGAGATCAAACGCGCCAGGTATTCGAGGAGCATCAGACCCATGCCGATGGGAATCATGGCGTACAGAACCCACAGAGGAAGCCGGAAGGCGCCGGCGGCATATATTTTTCCAATGTAGGTACTGATGGTAGCCTGCAGCCCGAGCCAGAAGAGACCCGCACAAATCATGAACCCCACGAGATAGATGAGGATTCGGGCCCCTTTTTGCGGACCCCCGGGGAGCTGATTGTACAGAAGATCCATCTGGATGTGCTGGTCCCGTTTCACCAGCTCTGCTCCGGCAAAGAGGGTAATGAAAACGAGGAAGACCTCATTCAATTCCACCGACCAGTCCGTGGGCCGGGCAAAAAAGTAGCGCATCACGGTATCGTAGGCTGTGCTGAGCATCATGGCCGCCAGAGCTATCTGGGAAAGAATAAAGAGGATTCCCGTAGCTCTTTGGACTGCAGAAAAGAATTTCTTAACCATGGAAAAGAGCCTCTCTATTCCGGCAGAATTCCCAAGAGGACTCTCCCGGTCCTCTTGGAAAATGAAAGCTTAGCGCTCGGGGATTGGGCCGCTTCCCCTAACCGCTGATGGGTGGATTCCTTCACTTTCCTGCCAGCTCAATCGCCTTGGCCCCCACATCGGCAGCAACCTGCTTCTTCCACCAATCCCAGACGGGAAGTAGGGCCTCTTTGAACTTCTTGGTCTCTTCCGGAGTAGGTTCGATTACCTTCACCCCTGCCTTCAGAATCAGGGGCCAATATTTTTCTTTATGAACCTTCATCAGGGTATTGAACCCTTCTTCTTCCATGGCCTTTCCCGCTGCGGTCAGGATATCCTTGATGTCTTGGGGTAAAGCCTGCCATTTATCCAGGCGCATGAAGGGCTCCCGGCAGTAGGAGCCGAAATAGCCTTTGTTGACATATTTCAGGGTCTCCTGCAAGGTTCGCCCCGGAATGGTACCGGCGTAGCAGATGGCGGCATCGACTGTTCCCCTCTTGAGAGCTTCATATAATTCTGCCGAAGGAAGGTTAGTGGAGGCGGCTCCCAGGGTTTTCACGACCTCGGCCTCGACCCAGCCAGCAGTTCGGATGCGCATTCCTCTAAGGTCTTCCGCCCCTCGCACCGCTTTCTTAACGGTCCAGATATGCTCCGGGGTGCTGGCACAGTAGCTGAGGACCATTAAATTTTGCTTGGCCAACTCCTGATTGATCAGGTTGAACAGGGGGGTGCCGATTCGGGTCTTGCGGCTGTAATCGAATTCATCTTTGTAAAGGAAGGGGAGCTCTAAAATTCCCAAGATGGGGGATGTGCCCGTAACGTACGAGTCTGTGTGAATGATAATGTCAGCCGTTCCCGCCATCAGTCCGGGGATGAGCTCCTTCGCCTGGAGGAGTTTACCTGAATGGAACAACTCGATCTTCACCTTGCCCTTTCCGATCTTGTTGGCTTGGTCTACAAAGATCTGGGTCGCGGGGAAGTAATCATCGTAAGCTGGGGGAAGATAATCCGCTACGATCAATTTGAGCTCTTTTTGGGCCAACGATTCTCCGCAAACCCCAGCCACCAAAAAAGAGATGATGACGATAGATAATCCGACCTTCTGTTTCATTGCCATACCCATCCCTCCTTGATTTTTTTTTAGCCCCAAAACCTTCGAGACTATCCCGGCCTTTTCAAAATATCTTTTGCAGCTCTATCCCTTTTAATTCGCTTCCTGAAAGTTTCTTTTCTTTATATAGCCCATTTGGAAAGCGAGGGTCAAACCCTCATGGGCTGTGCTTCGCCGAAGACTTCCCGCAAGACATCGCACATTTCTTGAACCGTAGCATACTCTTTGACGCAGTCAATAAAATAAGGAATTAAATTTTCTTCTTCCTTATGGGTAGCATCTTTCAGGGCCCTGAGCGTCCGGGAAACTCCCTGGCTGTTCCGGGTCCTCTTGATTTCCCGGAGATTGGCCAACTGCCTCTCTTCGGCTTCTTCTCTCTTCTGGGGGTCATAAGGGTGGGGAACCAAGCGGCTGGTGGTCACTTCTAATTCATGCTCTCCGGTGAAGCAGTTGACTCCCACCACGATGTCTTCCCCGGCCTCGATTCTCTTCTGCCGTGCATAGGCACCCTTGGCGACTTCTCTTTGCATATAGCCGCTTTCAATGGCCGCCACTGCCCCCCCCATAGACCGGATTTTCTTGAGTTCCTCCTCCGCCGCCTCTTCCAGTTGATCGGTCAGGGACTCCATGAAGAATGAGCCGGCGAAGGGGTCCACCACATCGCAGAGCCTCGCTTCGTGCTGCAGGATCCGGTTCCCGTCTTCGTTGAGCTGGTTGGCCTCCAGGCTCCAGCCCAAGCCTAAAGGTTCATCGTAAGGAGGAAAAACGTTGGGCGGGCCGCCGGACATGGCCGAGGCCATAGCTCCCACCACAGCCCGGGTCAGGTTGTTGACGGGGCGCTGCACCGTGTAACTGGAGGGACCCACGTGAGCTGCAAGCCCAATGCGCAGGAGCGTGGAACGGGGATCCTTGGCCCCGAACTTTTCCTTCAGCAGATTGGCCCACATCCGCCGGGAGGCTCGATGGAAAGCCACTTCTTTGTAGAACTCCATCGATCCGCCAAAGGCATTGAAGGTAAACCGGGGGGCGAATGAATCCACCTCTAACCCGGCCTTCAGGCCCTCTTCGATATAGACTTCCCCGATCGCCATGCTGAAAGCCAGGTCCTGCTCCCGCGTGGCTCCGGCTTCCCGGATGTGATAACCGCCGATGCTGGTAATGTTCACGTTGGAGAGGTATTTGGTAAAGAAGACTAGGCTGTCCCGCATCATGCGCATGGAGGGCCTGGGGGGAAAAATGTAAGTTCCCCGGGCCACAAATTCCTTTAAGATATCATTTTGCGGAGTGGCCCGGAGCTTATTCCAGGAAATTCCCCGCTTCTCGGCCAGGGCCAGGTACATGGCCATAATGATGTTGGCCGGAGCATTAATCGTAAAATTGGAGGCAATGCGGTCGAGCTCCATCTCTCCGGTGAAAGCCTCGTAGATGACTTCGAAGTCCCGCAGCGTATCCACCGCCACCCCCACCTTTCCCACCTCTCCGATGGCCATGGGTGAGTCTGAATCATAGCCGCATTGAGTGGGGAGGTCGAAGGCGATGTTGGGCCCAGACCTGGCGCCCAGGGATTGCATGTGCTTCTGGTAATCCCGGTAGTCCTCAGCAGTTCCGTATCCGGAGTACCGGCCCGCCCGGGCCAATCCAGGGGCTTGGCCGATGTATCCTGAGCCTTTCACCCCAGACTGATAGGGAAAAAAAGCATAGGTCCCCGCGGTGAAGGGATACTGCCCGGGGAATCCCACTTTCTTCAGGAAGTCAAATTCCGGTAGGTCTAAGGGGGTATAAAAATGAGTTGGATTTTCCGGCAACTTGAACCGCTTGAGAGCCGGGGCAACAGAACCTTCTACCCAGATTTTTTTCGCATCGGCAATCGCCTTCAAATCGTCTTTCATTTTCATCTTCCTTTCCATGAGAGCGGTCAGATGATTCCTCCTTTTTTCCAAGTTTGGAGGTCCGCAGAAGAGTAGCCCAGCAGGTCGCGGTAAATAGATTCATTGTGCTGACCCAGCATCGGAGGAGGCTGGAAGGTTTCCTGGGGGAATCGAGAAACCTTTATGGGGTTGCCCACCGATTTGAACTTGCCCACCTTGGGGTGATTGACCTCTACCACCATGTTCCGTGTAAGAATCTGCGGGTTGGAAAGAATGCGGTCAAGGGTATTGACCGGGGCAGCGGGGACATCTTCTTCGTCCAGTCGCTTCAGTAAATCTTCCCCCTTCCACTTCAGAATGGCTTCCTCCAAGATGGGGACCAGGATGGCCTTATTCTGAAGGCGTTTCGGGTTTTTGTCAAACCGGGGGTCAGAGGCGATGTTTTCCAGCCCCAACACCTTGCAGAATTTGGGCCAGAATTTTTCCACGAAAACGGCCACCACGATCCAGAAGTCCCGGGTTTGGAAGGCCTGGTAAGGGACAATGGACTGATGGCCGGAGCCGATGGGACCTGGAACCTTTCCGTTGAAGAAATAGTACTGGGCCATGTAAGTAAGGAGAGAGACTTGGCAGTCGAGGAGACTCAGGTCGACCTTCATCCCTTCTCCTGTCTTTTCCCGATGGAGGAGGGCAGCGGAGATAGAGAAAGCGGCAAACATCCCACCGGCGAGGTCCCCCATCGGCAATCCCAGCCGAACCGGGGCCCTGCCGGGCTCTCCCGTCACGCTCATGGCTCCTCCCATGGCCTGGAGTGTGAGGTCAAAGGCGGGACGATTTTGCATCGACCCGGTATGGCCGAAGCCGGAGATAGAGCAAGAGATGACCTTCGGGTTGACCTTTTTCAGGGTTTCATAATCGGCTCCCAGTTTCTCCAGAACATCCGGCCGGTAGTTGTCGTAGACCACATCAGAGATTTTCACCAGGCCATGAAAAATCTCCCTTCCTTTGGGGGCCGTCAGGTTAAGGGTTACGGACTTTTTATTGCGGTTCAAACCCAGAAAGTAAGGGTCTTCTCCCTGCACCTTTTGGGGGGTAATGTTCCGGGTGGGATCTCCTTCCCTGGGGTCTTCGATCTTGATAATCTCCGCGCCCAGGTCACCCAGGAGAAGGGTCCCGTAGGGACCGGCAAGGACGCGGGAGAGATCTACGATCCGGATTCCTGAGAGCAAAGACTTCACCGCATCCTCCTCATTGTTTTTTTACGGACCGTTGAATAAACTCGGCGATCTCCGTGAAGGGGGCGCCCACAGGGAAGACTTCGGCTACACCCATCTTCTTCAGATGGGGAATGTCTTCCCGGGGGATGACTCCCCCGACGATTAGCAGCTTATCTTCAATCCTTTCTTCTTTCATCCTCTTCAGCATCTTTTGGGCCAGCCCGAGGTGGGCGCCTGACAGGATGGAAAGGCCGATGACATCTACATCCTCCTGGATGGCGGCCCGGATGATCTGGTCTACACTCTGGCGCAGGCCGGTATAGATAGCCTCCATTCCCGCGTCTCGCAGGGCCCGTACCACCACCTTGGCCCCCATATCATGGCCGTCTAACCCGGGCTTGGCAACCAGGACGCGGATGGGAATGTTCTTATTTTCCATGGCTTTTTCCCTTTCGGATGAACTTTATGCTCAAAGCCGTCCACCGGTGCGTTCGGGGAACGCACCCTGCATTTTTCCAAAACCATCTGTTGCGCTTGTATAAAGAACTATTTTCAAAGGGCTAAAATGTTACGGTTTGGGAATTTCTTTGCGTTCACACATTACTGACTTCTCGGTACTCTCCAAATACCTCTTTCAGCGCATTCACCATCTCTCCATTGGTGGCGTAAGCTTTCACGGCGTTGATCAGGGGAGGAAGCAGATTCTTCCCCGTGGAGGCGGCTCCTTTGACTTCCGCCAGAGCTTCCTTTACTTTCCTCTCATCTCGTCCGGCTTTGATCTTGCGCAGCTGCTCCACCTGGTGTTTCAGCACTTCCGGGTCGGCCTTCTGAAGGGCCAAATCCGGCTCCCGTAAATCTTTCGCCGGGAATTTGTTTTCTCCGATTCTTACTTTTTCCCCTTTCTGGATCATTTTGGTCGTTTCATAGGCCTGCTGGAGCACGGCCTGCTGGATCTTTCCTTTTTCGATGCAGGCCAGCATCCCTCCATCTTCTTCGATCTTTTTCATGACCTGGCTGATTTCCTGGGCCATTCTATCAGTGAGGGTTTCGAGGTAATAAGAACCTCCGAGGGGGTCCGCCACCTTGCTGATTCCCGTTTCGTAGCCCAGGACCTGCTGCACCCGCAGGGCCATTCGGGATGACCCCTCCGTAGGAGTGGCGTAGGCCTCATCGTAACCGGTAACGTGAAGGGCATTGACTCCCCCCAAAATCCCGGAAAGGGCACAGACGGTGGCCCGGACGATATTGTTCAGGGGCTCGCGGGCCGTGTAACAGCTGGCCATGGTCCCGGCAAAGAACCGTAACATCATGGAACGGGGATCTTTAGCTCCAAACTTCTCTTTGGCGATCCAGGCCCAGATTTGGCGGGCGGCACGGAACTTGGCCACTTCTTCGAAAAGATCGAGGCCGCAAGAGAAGATGAAAGAGAGGCGGGGGGCGAACTCATCGATGCCGATGCCCCGCTTTAAAACTTCCTCCACATAAACCTCGGCGCTGGAGAGGCAGTAAGCGACCTCCTGAATGGCGTTGGCCCCGGCCTCGCGCACGTGGTAACCCGAGATGCTGATGGTGTTCATTTTGGGGACGTGGTCTTTGCAATATTCGATGATGTCGGCGATCAGCCGGAGGGAAGCGCGGGGGGGGAAAATTTGGGTCCCCCGGGCTAAGTATTCTTTGAGGATATCGTTCTGCAGGGTCCCCCCGATTTTTTCCACCGGCACCCCTTGCTTCTCGGCCACGGCGATATACATGGCCAGAATAATGGCGGCGGTTGGATTGATCGTAAAGGAAGTGGTGATTTTGTCCAATGGGATTCCGTCGAAGATGATTTCCATGTCCTGAAGGGTATCCACCGCCACCCCCACTTTCCCCACTTCCTCTTCAATCAAGGGGTCGTCCGAGTCGTAGCCGCACTGGGTCGGCAGGTCGAAGGCCACCGAAAGCCCCGGTTGTCCCTGGGCCAGAAGATTTTTATAGCGCCGGTTCGTCTCCTCCGGGGTGGCGAAACCCGCATATTGCCTCATGGTCCAGAGGTTGCCGCGATACATGGTGGGGTAGACCCCCCGGGTAAAAGGATATTCCCCGGAGAAGCCAATTTTTTCCACGAAGTCTATCTGGTGGGTATCCAAAGGGGTGTAGATGACTTTCAGGGGGATTCCCGAGGTGGATTTTTCTTCGGGAACGGGTTTCTTCCCCAGACATTCTTGTCTCCACCGCTCCTCTTCTTTCTTGATTTGATCCAGGGGATTCATTCCCAATACCTCCTTCCTTCAGGCCCTATCCTCTTTCCGGGCCAACCTGCCTTCGCAAACGGATGGTGTACTCCAAATGTATGGACATTTAGAATAATCGGAGCTTTTTGTCAACCCTAAAATTCGAGGGCTCCGGGAAAGGAGGCCAACCCTTTCTCGAAGGGGAGGGTGAAGCTGGTCGGGAGTCCGCCTCATTTCAACCCTGAAAGGTTAAGTTGCAGGTAACTCAGGGCTTTAGCCCCGAAGTTTTGTTCAGGACGGTGCAGGGCTTTGCTCGCCATGATGAAAAAGGTGTGATATATTGAGGTCAAAAATTTCTTCTGGAGGGAATGGTGGGCGAGTTATTCCTGGAGAGAGTGGAACGAGAAGTCATGGTCATGAGCGGGGCCATGGGGACCATGATGCACCAGATGGGAGCCGAGCTGGGAAAGTGCATCAGCCAATGGATCGTGGAGCACCCGGAGGTTTACCGGAACCTGGTTCGGGATTATTTTCAGGTAGGTTGTGACATCGTGTCCGGGGCCACTTTCACTCTGAACCGGATTTCCCTGGCCAAGTTCGACCTAGCCGAAAAAGTGGAGGAGTTAAACCGGGGGGTGATCCGCATTATCCAAGAGGTCCAGCCGGAACGAAGTTTCGTGTCTGGGAACATCGGTCCCACCGGCAGGATTTTGAAGCCTCTGGGAGATCTGAGCGGAGAGGAACTCTTGGAGGTTTATTCCGAACAGGTCTGGGCTTTGGCCAGAAGCGGAGTGGAGATCATCAACATCCTCACCATGTATGACTTGGAGGAGGCGGTGATCGCACTCCGGGCGGCCAAGAGGCACACTTCTCTTCCGGTCATCGTCTCCCTGGCTTTCGACCCTGCCCCGAAGGGATATCGCACCATGATGGGGGTGAGTCCGGAAGTGGCAGCGGCGCGCCTTGAAGCAGAAGGAGCGGATGTCATCGGGGCTAATTGTGGAAGTATCAGCCTCGAACAGATGGCCGAGGTGATCGGCCTCATGAAGGCTCACTGTAAGAAACCGCTGATTGCCAAACCCAACGCCGGCTCGCCCCAGGTGGTGGAGGGGCGGGAAAAATACGCTGCCGGACCTGAACAATTTGCCGCATACGTAGGAAAATGGGTCCGGGAAGGGGCGCGAATCGTCTCTGCCTGCTGTGGCTCCAGCCCTCTTCATCTGGAACATATCGTTAAAGAGGTTAGAAAGTTCAGTTAAGGATAAGCTTCAGACTCCTGAATTCTGGCTTCTGAATTCCAATTTTCAGAGCGGGATATTCCCGTGTTTCTTCCAGGGAAGCGATTCCGTTTTGGAACGATGAGTCTGGAGGGCTTTGATCAGCGCCGGCCGGGTCTCCTTGGGGTCGATAATCTTATCGATGCGGCCGGTACCCGCGACCGCATAAACGCTGGTCACCTGTTCCCGAAACTCGGCGATTAATTCCTGACGCCGCTTTTCCGGGTCGGAAGCAATTTTGATTTCGTCGGGGAAGAAGATCTCCACCGCCCCTTCGGCTCCCAACGTGGCGATCTCCGCCGATGGCCAGTTCAGCAGTTCGTCCGCTCCTCTCTCTTTGCTGGCGCACATGCCGGCGATTCCTCCCCCATAGGCTTTGCGCAGCACCACGGTGATTTTGGGGACGGTGGCTTCGGCATAGGCAAAGAGCATCTTGGCTCCATGCCGGATGATCCCCCCGTACTCCTGCTCCAAACCGGGCATATATCCGGGGACATCCACCAGGGTGATCAGAGGGATATTGAAGGCGTCGCAGAAACGGATGAACCGGGCCGCTTTATCGGAGGCATGAATATCCAGACAGCCGGCAAGAACCCTGGCCTGATTGGCTACGATTCCCACGGCGTAGCCATCCAGGCGAGCGAAACCCGTGAGAATGTTGGCGGCGAATCCGCGGTGGACTTCGAAAAATTTTCCTCCATCCACCACCCGCTTGATCACCTGGCGCATGTCATAAGACTTCTTGGGGTCCTCGGGGACGAGGTCACGCAGCGATTCATCTTCCCGCAAAGGATCGTCTCCGGTCTCTATCCGGGGAGGGTTCTGGCGATTATTCGAAGGGAGGTAGCTCAAAAGCTCCTTGATCATCTCCATACATTCCTGTTCGGTAGCTGCCAGGAAGTGGGCCACTCCGCTGATCTGCGTTTGCACAGCGGGGCCCCCCAGTTTCTCCTTGGTGACCTCCTCTCCGGTGACCGCCTTAATGACCGCCGGACCGGTTAAGAACATGGCGGAAATATCCTTCACCATGAAGATGAAATCTCCCAGGGCAGGAGAGTAGACCGCACCCCCAGCGCAGGGTCCCAAGATGGCAAAGATCTGAGGAACCACTCCCGAGGCCATAACATTCCTCTGGAAGATGTTCCAGAAAGAGAAGTTTCTCACTCCCTCGCTAACCTTGGCCCCACCGGAGTCATTGAGCCCGATCACGGGAACCCCATTTTGCATGGAAAGGTCGAGGACCTTGGCGATCTTCCGTGCTTCTCGCTCTCCCAGGGAGCCAGCCTCCACAGTGAAATCCTGAGCATAGAGGTAAACCGGCCGGCCCTGGATCTGGGCCGCCCCGGTGATCACCCCCTGCCGGTTGGTCGTCTTTCCTTTTAACTTACCGAATTTCGGGGCGAAACTCTCCACGAAAGCATCGAGTTCATTGAAACTTCCCGGGTCGACCAGCAATTCGATCCTCTCCCGGGCCGTCAGTTTCCCGGCTGCATGTTGTTTTTTCTTGGCTTCCTCGGTATCCGCCAGCGTTTTTCTTTTTTCCCTAAGCTCTTCTACCCGGGCTTTACTCACTTTATTTACCCCTTAAAAGGTCGGTCAAGGTGGAGATCTTTTTCAGGTTCTCCAGGTTCTCGACAATCTCTATGGTCTTTTCCCTCTCCCTTTGGGATTGGATTCCTTTCACACACTGACGGTATTTATCCCTGACTTCTTCAGAAGAAAGGGGATTCCCAGGGGTGCCCCTCGCTTCATCTACGGTCTTGGTAAACTCCCTTCCATCCTTCAAAACAACCTTCACCGTGGTGGAAGGATTGCCTGAATTCTCGATGGTATTCAGGTCGGGGCGGACGGAGAAGGTGACTCTTTTGATCATTTCCTGAATCTTGGGGTCTTGAACCTTCTGGTCCTTGAAATGGGAAAGTTCAACCTTTCTTTCCAGCAGGGCCAGGGCCAGGCAGAACTCCATGCTGAACTTTCCCTGCAGGGCCGTCTGCGGCCGGGAATGGATGAGCATCTGGGGTGTGGTGTAACTTCCGGCGCAGGAGACAGATTGTACCTCTTCCGGATGAATATCATTCTGCACCACCATATCCAGC
>Ga0315289_10013926_pt1 | contig 11245 bp, 12 predicted proteins | sample YL17G11_40_MG_FD_203452 | JGI IMG/M metagenome (GOLD analysis project Ga0315289, IMG submission 203452) | Sediment microbial communities from Yellowstone Lake, YNP, Wyoming, USA - YL17G11_40 | ecosystem: Environmental > Aquatic > Freshwater > Lake > Sediment | place: USA: Wyoming | collected... | reverse complement strand
AGGAGATGGGGCGGCCGGAAGACTTCCTGGTGGTGGAACTGGGTCCGGGGCGGGGCGAGATGGAGGCGGCGTTCGCGGAGTTCCGCTACCGCGGGGTAGAAATCGACCGCGGGACCCTTCCGGAGACCTTCTCCGGGGTGGTCTTCGCCAACGAGTTCTTCGATGCGCTGCCGGTGAGCGTCGTCGTCCAGCGCGGCGGCACGCTCCGAGAGATGCGGGTGGGCTGGAGCGGGGAGCGTTGCGTTTGGGTGGAGGGGGAGGCGGCCGGCGGCGAGGCGGCCGAGTACGTGCGTCGCTACACGCGGCTGGCCGATGAGGGCAGCCGGATCGAGGTCAACCTCCGGGCGCTCGCCTGGGTGGAGGGAATCGCGCGGCGGCTGGCGCGCGGCTACCTGCTGGTGATCGACTACGGCTACACGGCGCGCGAGTCGCAGCGATTCCCCGCCGGCACCCTGATGAGCTACCGCCGCCATGCGGCCCTCGAGGATGTGCTGGCGGAGCCCGGTCAGCGGGACATCACGGCGCACGTCTGCTTCACCGCGCTCGAGCAGCACGCCGCCGCTGGCGGGTTCCGCACCGTGCGCTTCGAGAGCCTGGCTCAGACCTTGCTCGGCGTGGGGGAGAGGGACGCCTTCGCCAGCGCGCTGGCGGCGGACACCGAGGCGGAGCGGCAGCGGCGCCGGCTGCAACTGAAGACCTTGCTGGCCGGTCTGGGGGAGTCCTTCCGCACGCTGCTGCTCGCGAAGGACGCCCCCAAATAGGAAAGGCCCCGATGGCTCGGGGCCCCCCAATGAAAAAGGCCCCGAACGTTCGGGGCCTGAGCCGGAACTTTGTTCGACTCTGCTAGCAGGCGGCGGCTACTTCTTCTTCTTCGGAGCAGCCTTCTTCTTCGCCGGCTTCGCAGCCTTCTTGGTTGCGTTCTTCATCGATTGATTCTCCCTTGACATCGAATTCCGCGACCTCGAAACGATCGCGTCGTGATTCATATATAAGGTTGTTCGCAGAGAAAGTCAAGAAAAAAATGCAATCGCGGGGTCGCGCGCCCGGGCGCCGAACTCTCCAAAAACGCTCCGAGGGTAAAATGTTTCGCTGTCCGCGCGGCGAGACTTGCGTTCGCGCCGCTCTGCGGTTAGATTTGGAGCGATGAGTCACGTCCGCCAGGACCAGCCGCGGGTTCCGGCGCCTTTGCTCCGCGTCCTCTGCGTCGCCGCGGTGATCTCCGCGCTTCTGGCGTCGGGCTGCGCCAGGCGCAAGCGCGTCGGAGTCCCCGCGGCGCCCGGGCCGGGCTGGACCGAAACCGGCATCGCCAGTTGGTACGGGCGCCCCTATCACGGCCGGCGGGCCGCCGACGGCGGGATCTACGACATGGAGAAGCTCACCGCCGCGCACCGCATCCTGCCCTTCGGAACCCTGGTGCGGGTGCTGAATCTCGACAACCGGCAGAGCGTCCAGGTGCGCATCAACGATCGCGGCCCCTTCGTCGAGGGACGCATCATCGACCTGTCGCGCGCCGCGGCGCGCCACATCCGCATGCTGGGACCCGGCACCGCGCCGGTGCGCCTTCAGGTCGTCTCCCTGCCCAGCCCGATCACCGGCGGCGGCTTCGCGGTGCAGGTCGGCGCGTTCCGCGACCGCGCGAACGCGGAGCGCCAGCGGCGGCTGGCGGAACGCGAATACCGCCGGGCCCGGCTCGAGTGGCGGGACGGGGAGCCCCCGCTGTGGCGGGTCCTGGTGGGGGAGGAATCCACCCTGGAGGCCGCCCAGGAGCTGGCCCGGCGCCTGCGGGATCACTTCGGCGAAGCATTTGTAGTGAGAGTGGACGCCCCCTCGCCCGCACTATAACTGTATCCGCCGTGAAAGAGGACCTCCCCTACAGCCCTGATCTGGCTGGACACTCCCCGCGCGTCTGCGAGATCCGGCGCATGATCGAGAAGCTCGGGCGCACGTCCTCGCCAGTGCTGCTGCTGGGCGATACCGGCACCGGCAAGGAAGTCGTGGCCCGCGCCATCCACGGCGTTAGTCCCCAAGGCCGTTTCGTGCCCATCGACTGCTCGGCCCTGGTGGTCACGCTCATGGAGAGCGAGTTGTTCGGCCACGCCAAGGGGGCCTTCACCGGAGCCGTGGCCAACAAGCCCGGCCTGCTGGAGCTGGCCGACGGGGGCACGGCCTTCTTCGACGAGATCGGCGAGCTGCCGCTGCGGCTGCAGGTGAAGCTGTTGCGCGTCATTCAGGACAAGGAGATCCGGCCGGTGGGCTCGCTGGCGCGCCGCAAGACCAACTTCCGGATCATCGCGGCCACCAACCGCGACCTGGCCAAAGAGGTCGAGCGCGGCCAGTTCCGGGGGGACCTGTACTACCGGCTCAACGTGGTCACCTTGCGCCTGCCGCCCTTGCGCGAACGCCGGGAAGACATCCCGACGCTGGTGGAGCAGTTCCTGGCGCGGCTGGGCGGCCGCCACCGTCTCAGCCCGGAGGTTCTGGACGCCTTGCTGGCCTACGACTGGCCGGGCAACGTGAGGGAACTGGAGAATTGCATCGAGCGCATGGGGGCGATCAATTCCGGTCCCGTGCTGCACGTGGCGGACCTGCCCACCGGTTTGCAGAACAGCCTGCATGCGGCGCAGGCGGAACTTCTGGCGCGCCCGGCCGTCCTCACCCGGGCTCCGGCGGCCCACGTGGCGCCGGCCCCGTCCCCGCCGGCGGTAGTTCCGCTCGCGCAGACCGAACGGCAGGCCATCTTGCAGGCCCTCGAGTTCACCCAAGGCGACCGGCAGCAGGCCGCTCACCTGCTGGGCATCGGCCGCACCACGCTGTACCGCAAGCTGAAGCGGTACAAGCTGACCCCGCTGGGGCAGTGAGCTTCCTCCCCATAATCTCCGTCGCGGTATACGCCGGCAAGAGCAGTGCGGTTGTTCATCTCCATCAAGAAGTACCTGGACACCCGCCCGGAGCCAGTGGCCGCCGCCCTGCTGCGCATGGTCCAGCTCCTGCTGCAAGGCCTCAAGCTCCACGCCGTCAAAGGTGGCGCGATTGCAGTCCGTCGAGAGGCCACTGCACCAGGCCTCCATGATCGAGGAGTTCCCGACGGCGCCAACTGGGCCGTCTTCTCCGTACTGGGGGAGGGCAAGCGCTCGTGACCGGTGTTGTGACCCGGGGCTTTCGAGCGTATGATGTCCGGTGAGCCGTGCGGATCGCCCTGGATGCCACCTACAGCCTGGGAGAGAACCTCTCCGGAGTCGGTGTCTACGGCCGCGAGATTCTCGAGGGCCTGGCCCGCGCTCAACCGGAGGCCGAGTTCGAGTTCTGCTACCGCCCGCACCGCTGGCTGCGCTCCTTCACTCTCCGCCTGCCGGCCAACTGCCGGCGCCGGCTGCTTCACGAGCCGCTCGTTCCCCGCTCGGCCGACCTCTTTCACGGGCTCAACCAGCGGCTCCCTGCGGTGCGGCTGAGGCGCACGGTTTCCACCTTCCATGATCTGTTCGTGCTGACCGGCGACTACTCGACGCCGGAGTTCCGCCGGCGGTTCGAGCAGCAGGCCCGGCACGCGGCGGAGAACTCGGACCTCATCGTGACCGTCTCGGAGTTCACGGCGCGACAGGTCGAGCAGTGGCTCGGGGTGGAGCGCGCCCGGCTGCGGGTCATCCACCACGGGGTGCGGCTTCCTGCTGAGGATCTTCCCGCCCACCGCCGCGAGAACATCGTGCTGCACGTGGGAGCCATCCAGCAGCGCAAGAACATTTCCCGGCTGGTCGAGGCCTTCGCCCGGCTCGGTCCGGAATGGCGGCTGGTTTTGGCGGGCTCGTTGGGCTTCGGGGCCGAGCAGATCCTGCGGGAGATCGAGAACTCTCCCTGCCGCGAGCGCATCCAGGCGCTGGGCTACGTCCCCGAGCACCAGCTCGGCCGCCTCTGGGGGCGCGCCCGCATCCTGGCGTTTCCCTCCCTGGACGAAGGCTTCGGCCTGCCCGTGCTGGAAGCCATGGCCTGGGGTGTGCCGGTGGTGACTTCCGACCGAGCGGCGCTGCCCGAAGTCGCCGGCGACGCCGCGCTGCTGGTAGATCCTTGCGACATCGAGGCCATCGCCGCCGCGTTGCTGGCGCTCGCCACGCAGGAGGAATTGCGCCAGGACTTGATCGTGCGCGGCCGGCGGAGGGCTGCCGCGTTCACTTGGGAAGCGGCCGTAGCCAAGACTTGGTCGGTGTACGCAGAACTGCTGCATGGGGCCTGAGGGGAAGCGGCGCCCTTAGCGGGAGTCCTCTTCGAGGGAGATGCGGAGGGCCCTCAGGAATCTCTGGTCCTGGGAAGTCCACTTGATCTTGGTGCTGGACTGGAAATCGTGCCCCCGCGCGGGGCGGCTCTCGGCTTGGGGGGCAGAGGAAAGCTCCTCTTCGGCGTGCTCTTCGCGCCGGTTGAATCCGATGGTGGCTTCGAGCACCAGGAAGACGTCGTAACCGGCGCTGCGGATTTCGCCGATCACCTCCGCGATGCGGTCGGAATCGGAAAGCGACTCGTTGATGGCGTTCCCGAGTTCCTGCATCAGTCGCCGGAGTCTCTCTTCCACGTTCCGCCCTCTTCCGCGGCTTCCCTCCAGCATAGCACCACCGGGGACCCTCCCACGGAGCCGCTTCCGGCAAACCCCTCCTGAGTCCCATCCAGCGCTGCGCTTTTCACAAGCTCACCATAACAGATCGGCGGAGACGCGCCGATCCTTGGGGGCCGGATCGCCGGAGGGCGGCTCTGCTAGGATGAGGACAGGGTTGTTTTTCTATGCTTTTGCTGACTCGCGGGCGCCAGTTGCTCGCCCACGTGCTGCCGGCTGTCATACGGCCGTTGCGCGTGCTGTGGAATCAAGTCATCGGTTTTGTCTTCCTGGTGCTGGCGCTGTGGGCGATTCCCTCGGCCGTCCGCAGCGTGCGTGAGTTCGACGGCGACGCGGAGAGCTTCTTCCGCGTCCTGCTGACTGCCCTGTTCATGGTGATGATGGCGGGCTTCGCCATCTCCAGCTTCCTGCACGCTCGCAAAGCCTCGCGGTGAACCCGGACCTTCACACCGCTGCCGTGGTACACGTCGTTGGCGGGGGACTGGCCGGAAGCGAGGCGGCCTGGCAGGTGGCCGAGGCGGGCCTGCGCGCCGTGCTCTACGAGATGCGCCCGCAGCGGCAGACTGCCGCTCATCAGACCGGCCGGTTGGCCGAGCTGGTGTGCAGCAATTCGCTCAAGACCGAGCAGCCCGGCGCGGCCCCGTGGCTGTTGAAGGAAGAGCTGCGTCGCCTGGGCTCGCTCGAGATGCGGCTGGCCGAGGAGGCGCGCATCCCGGGCGGCCACGCGCTAGTGGTGGATCGCGCGCGGTTCGCCGCCGCCGTCACCGCCGCCCTCACCTCCCATCCGCGCCTCGAGGTGCGCCGCGAGGAGATGACGGTCATTCCCGCAGGCTTCGTCATTCTGGCCAGCGGCCCGCTAACCAGCGACGCGCTCGCCGGCGAGATCGCCCGGCTCACCGGAGCAGCGGCGCTCAGCTTCTACGACGCCATCAGCCCCATCGTGGACGCCGCCTCGGTGGATGCGAGCGTGGCCTTTCGCGCCTCCCGCTACGGCAAGTCGCTCGAGGCGGGCGCCGACTACCTGAACTGCCCCCTGGACCGCGCGCAGTACGAGCGCTTTGTCGATGCTCTTATGGAAGCCGACAGCGCCGCCTCCCACGTGCCGGAAGAGGGGCCTTACTTCGAGGGCTGTCTCCCCCTGGAGGAGCTGGCGCGGCGCGGCCGCGACACTCTGCGCTTCGGTCCCATGAAGCCCACCGGCTTGATCGACCCCCGCACCGGCAGGCGCCCGCACGCCGTCGTGCAGTTGCGCCAGGAGGACCTGCGCGCCGGCAGCTACAACCTGGTCGGGTTCCAGAACCACTTGCGCTTCGGCGACCAGGAGCGCATCCTGCGCCTGATTCCGGGCCTGGAGCGTGCGGAGTTCATCCGCTGCGGGCAGATCCATCGCAACACTTACATCAACGCGCCCGCGCTGCTGAACGACTGCCTCCAGCTCAGGTCGCGGCCCGAGATTCTCTTCGCCGGCCAGCTCTCCGGCGTCGAGGGCTACGTCGAGGCGATCGCCACCGGGCTGGTGGCGGGCCGGCATGCGGCGTCCCTGGCGCGAGGGCAGGCGCCGCGTCCCCTGCCGCGGGCCACGGCCCTGGGATCGCTGTGCCACTACATCTCCGCGGCCGACCCCGCGCACTACCAGCCGGCCAATATGACCTTCGACCTGCTGCCCCCGCTCGACGAGGAAACGCGGCGCCGGCTGCGTCACGACCGGGGCGCGCGGCGCGCCGAGAGCTGCCGCCGCGCGCTCGAGCAGCTTGAGGAGTACGTGGGAAGCCCTTAAACTAAGAGCAGCTTGTCGGAACTCGAGCGTCAGATCGAACGGTTCCTCGAAGAACTGGAGCGGGAGAATGCCTCCCCCCATACGCTGCGCAGTTACCGGGCCGACCTGCGCCAGTTCGCCGCGTTGGTTGCCGGGCCAGCCGGCCCGCCTCCCGGCCCGCAGGATCTTGATGCGCTCACCTTGCGTGCGTGGCTGGCGGACCTGTACCGGCGGCGCTCGAGCGCGGTCACCATGCGGCGGAAGCTCGCCGCCTTGCGCTCCTTCTTCCGTTTCCTGGTCCGGGAGGGTATCGTCGAGGTCAACGTGGCCCGCCTGCTGCGCACGCCCAAGACGCCCAAGACGCTGCCCCGGGTGATGACCGCCGAGCAGACCAACGCGCTGCTCGATCAGGTGGCCGCGGGCAAACTGGAGCGCCCGCGCCCGGCGCGCGACTGGCTCATTTTCGAGCTGCTCTACGGCTGCGGCCTGCGCGTGAGCGAGCTCGCCGGGGTGAACCTCGAGGATCTCGACTTCGCCGAACGCTGGCTGCGCGTCCGGGGCAAGGGACGCAAGGAGCGCCAGGTGCCCTTCGGAGGGAAGGCTGCCGCGGCTCTGGAGCGCTACCTCGCCGAGCGGCAGGCCAAGCCGGGCGAGCGGGCGCTGCTGGTGAATCATCGCGGCGGGCGGCTCAGCGACCGCGGCGCGCGGGGTATCGTCAAGCTGTATGCCACGCTGCTGGCAGGGGATCCCTCGATCCATCCGCACAGCTTCCGGCACGCTTTCGCCACGCATCTGTTGAGCGACGGCGCCGACCTGCGCGCCATCCAGGAGTTGCTGGGCCACGCCCGGCTATCGACCACCCAGAAGTACACCCAGGTCTCCCTCACCGGCCTGATGGCGGTCTACGACCGGGCCCACCCGAAGGCGTAGCAGAAACCACCCGCACCTCTGCTCCGCAATCGGGGTGCAGCGTTGGTCTTCCCGCGCGGCCATCCGGCGCTGAAGTCTGCGCTACGGGCAGTTGGCGCCGCAGTAGGAGGCCTGGAGCAGCGCGAGGATGGCCTCGTACTGGCTGCCGCTGACGTTGCGGCCACGTTTGGTGGCGCCGTGGGGCGAGGGCTGCGCCATGTCGGTCTTGTGCGCGACGACCATGTCGAGCCGGGGCAGCACGGTGATGAACTGGCCTCCCGCGCCCATGCCGGTGTAGGCGCCCACAAAGGGGCCCTGCGAGTTGGGGGCGTCCCAGACCCACCACATGTAGCCGTAGCCCCAGCGTCTGGGCGCGCCCAGGGAACGCTGATAGGGTGGGTTCATCTCGTGGAAAGGCGTCACCAGGCTGGTGATGCGGCGGACCCACTCCTTGGAAACGACCTGGCGGCCGTTCCACTCACCGCCGCGCAGCATCAGCCAGCCGAGGCGGGCCATGTCGCGCGTGGAAAGCCACATGTGGTAGGCGGGATGCATGGACACCTTGAGGTCGCCGCTCTTGCGCTGTTTGGAGCGGTCGAAGTCCTGCATGCCGATGGGACGCGCGAGGTCGGTCTCGAGGGCATCGTAGATGTCGCGGCCGGTGAGCTTCTCGAAGACGGCGCCCGCGGCGTTGAAGTCCCAGTTGTTGTAGAGGTAGTAGGTCCCTGGCCTCTGAGAGCCGCGGGGCGGGGCGCTGCTGGTGTCGTCTCCCGCGTTGGAAGCGGCGTGGTAGATCCCGGAGCGGGCGGTGATGAGGTGCTCGATGGTGGCCTGCTGCTCGAGGGGGAGCAGGTCGCCGTGGTCGGTAAGGCCGATTTCGCGCAGGGTCTGGTTGAGCTGGATCTTGCCCGCCTCGACGTACTTGCCGTAGAGCATGGCCAGCACGCTCTTGCGCACGGAGGCGAGGTAGCTCAAGTGCGCCACGTCCCCGTACTCGAAGAGCGCGCGCCCGCCCACGACGACCACCAGAGCCGTGGTGTCCAGGGACTTGACCCACCCGCGCAGGCCTTCCAGGCGGGCGGAAGAGAATCCAACCGATTCGGGTTTCTCGAGGCGCTCCCAGGACTCGCCGGGGAACCCGCGGCCCGGAGCGGGGTTCTGTGCGAGCAACGAGCCGGCGAGCAGCAGGTGGAAGAGCACGCTCAGTGCCGTGAGCGAGCGGCGTGAAGGCATGAATCTCCTCTCCAGTCCATTGTTGCGCAGGATTGGGGCGGGAGGTTCCGCGGTAGAATGAGGGAAGCTGGGGACGTAGCTCAGCATGGATAGAGCGGCCGCCTCCTAAGCGGCAGGTCGGCAGTTCGAATCTGCCCGTCCCTACCAGCACTATCCGTGCCGGCTGGGCGCCTATGCGGCGCCGCTAACCGCGGGGCAGGCCGGCATGCGCCGGAGGGGCAGTGACCGGGCCCCGAATCGGGTACCATGGCGATGGAGTGTCCGATTTTGGGATTGGGTTCGTTTCGTAATTTTTTTCCTTCCCATTGAAAGGAAAGTGGATGGGAGCGCCGGCGGGGTGTAATTTGGGCATGTGGGGCGGGGTTGCGATTGGCCTCGAGGTGGGGTTGGGACGCCATAGCCGGACCCGCTTGAGGATAACGGGCCCGGGAGGGGAGGCGGGGTGGAGGAGCGGGGATGGGCCTGAAAACAGGACGGAAAAAAACCGGCCGGGAAGGTGACTTTCAGGTTCTATCCTTCGGTGGTGGTTCCGTACTCCCAGGTGTGAGGTCGCCCGCCGGCGCGGGTTTCTCACAGGCGCTCGCTTCCAGGGGGTTGACGCCCCGGCCGTGCCCGTTCAGATCACCGCCGGTGTTGTCTCTCCCGCTACTGCACCGGGATCTTCACCGCCGGGCCCGGAATCCAGGCGGCGGTGAGCTGGATGGTTGCCATCCCCGGGGGAAGTCCCGACGGGACGCGGAAATCCACGCGGTACAGATCGTAGGTGCCGGGCCAGCCGAGCTTGTTGATTACCTCCGCTTCCTTTCCGTTCACCGTCACCTCTACCGGTGAGTTGACCATCTCGACGGGATCAGCTTTAAAGTTCGATCACCATGTTCGTACTCCCGATACCGAAGGATCACAGCACCACGGGGGCACGCTATCCAGCCGCGGTCTTGGTTGCGTCCCCGCGCAAGGCCGCGAATCGCCGCCGCGACGCTCGAGAACTTTCGAAGCGTGAGGGGTAGCCTCCTTCAGTTCGGCGGAGTTTGCCGGTCCGATGGAGCGAACACTGGGCTGCGGTCTGCAAGAGCGGCCGCGAGGCTGCCGCGAATGCCATGCCACGTCACCGCACCGGAATCTTCACCTCCGGGCCCGGAATCCAGGCGGCCGAGATCGACACACTGGCCGTTCCGGCTGCGATTCCGCTGGGCAGCGTCACGTCGAGGCGGTAGGTGTCGCTGGTGCCGGGCCAGCCGACCTGGTTTGACACCGCGGCCGGCAGGTCGTTGATCGTCACCGTGACGGGCGCGGTTACCACCGGCAGGTTCCTCCCCTCATCGAAGGTGAAGGTCTTGCCCGGCACCAGCACCGGGTTTGTCGGTCCCAGGCCCTTCACCGCCAGCACCAGCGCTTCGCCGGCTCGAGCCGGGTTGGACGCTGAGACAGGGGTGAAATCGGGGTGGTATGCCGCCACCACGGTGGGGCACGCCATCGAGTTCAACGTAACTGCAATGCGCCACGTCCCCGCGACGCTGTTGAGGCGCCTGTAGGCCGGGTTCTCCACGCCCGATGCGGTTCTCCTGCCGGCAACGGCGGTGCTTGCCGTTTGGCTTGCCGCTTGGCCCCTCGCTCCGGACCATGCCCCGCTGCCGCCCGTGATGATGAAGTTGCCCGCAAGTGACCCGGGCGCGGTTCCGGGAGGCGGCGGGCCGGGGCCGAAGCCTATAGCGGCCAAAGTACCGACGTGACCTTTCTCGACATCATGGACCTCAAACAGCATGTTCCAGATCAGGCTTCGGCTGATGTCGGCGATGGGCCGCCCCGGCGACGTCGTCACCGTGGGCGAAAAATAGGTCCATATCCCCCACGCCGCGAACGTGCCCGCCGCCGGTTTCCCGTTGATCGCCACCACATCCGCCAAACCGAGATGGGTCATGGGCGTGTAGACGAACGTCGAGGGCAATGGAGTCGGAGCGGGAGAAGTCATCCACTTCGCACTCTCCGCCGGGTCCAGAACGTAAAAAGTGGTTCTTTCGAGGTCGATCATCAGAATCACATCCGAGGTTGCCTGCCCCAGAGCCATGGCTGTCATGAGCAAGAACACTGCGAACAAGAGTTTCATGGTTTCACCTCCACTTGCTGAAGGCCGGGGGCTCGCCGTACAATTGCCCCGTGTGGAGGAGCGTCTTGTCGCGGCTGCCCTGGCCTCGACTACGGATGCTAGCCGGGGGGAGCGCGGAAGTCCTTCGAGAATTCTGATATTTTTCTCAATGCGTTTTCAGATGCGGTAAACCGATGCAATTCAGAGACTTGTACGAATTCGGACCGTACCGGTTGGACGCTTCGGCGCGCGTCCTGCTGCGGGGTGGCGTGGTTGTGCCGCTCACACCGAAAGCTCTTGAGATACTGGCCGTGCTCGTAAAGAACAGGGGGGAACTGGTCAGCAAAGAGGGGTTGATGAAGGCCGTCTGGCCGGACACCTTCGTCGAAGAGGGCAGCCTCACGCAGAACATCTCCATCTTGCGCAAGCTGCTCGGGCCGGATGCGGAGGGCCGTCCCTACATCGAAACGATGGCCAAACGGGGCTATCGCTTCGGGGCGCAGGTCCGGGTGGTCGATCGGAACGGCGGCGAGCCCGCGTTGCCGGGGACTGCGGCCACCGCCGGGCCCAGCGCTGTTCCGGCCCAAAGACTGGAGTGGCGTCGCTTCGGAGTCGTCGCCGCCCTGGTTATCCTGGCGGCAGCCGGAGGGGCCGCACTTTACGTACG
>Ga0315289_10013925_pt1 | contig 11245 bp, 9 predicted proteins | sample YL17G11_40_MG_FD_203452 | JGI IMG/M metagenome (GOLD analysis project Ga0315289, IMG submission 203452) | Sediment microbial communities from Yellowstone Lake, YNP, Wyoming, USA - YL17G11_40 | ecosystem: Environmental > Aquatic > Freshwater > Lake > Sediment | place: USA: Wyoming | collected... | reverse complement strand
GGCCGGTGAGGTAATCGAGGATAATTTCGAAGAGGAAGCGGAGATCCAGGCTTTGATCCCCCAGCTCCCGGCGGGCGTAACCGAAGCGGGAGCTGGCGTAGACCACGGGGAAATCCAGCTGCTCGTCATCCGCGCCCAGCGAGACGAACAGATCGAAAATCTTGTTCAGGGTAACATGGGGCTCGGCGTCGGGGCGATCGATTTTGTTAATGATCACTACCGCCTTTAAACCCCGCTCCAGGGCTTTCCGGAGGACAAACTTGGTCTGGGGGAGGGGGCCCTCGGCGGCGTCCACGAGCAGGAGCACCCCGTCCACCATCTGCAGGATCCTCTCCACCTCGCCCCCGAAATCGGCATGACCGGGGGTGTCGATGATGTTGATCTTTACCCCCGCGTAACTGACGGAAGCGTGCTTGGAAAAGATAGTGATGCCGCGTTCGCGCTCGAGGGGGTTCGAGTCCATCACCCTTTCCTCCACGACCTCGTTGAAACGGAAAACCCCGGTCTGCCGGAGCATGGCATCAATCAGGGTGGTCTTGCCATGATCGACATGGGCGACGATGGCGATGTTGCGAATGTCTTCCCGAATCGGCAAATTATTTTCCTTTTTTTACCCGCCTTCGCAGAAGGCCACAGGTTTACCCGTAGATGAATGCTCTTTAGGCGGGTAACCCTCCATAGCTTTAGCGAAGGAGGGTAAGCTTCGGCGGGTTCCGCCCGACGTAAGCTTGGTGGAGGTGCCACGGCTTTAGCCGTGGGGCTCCACTACTTCAAAAAAATAGATTAATGAACATCAATCCAAACGGCAATGTTTCGGCGGTGGATAACGCTAGATTAACGGGAGGGAAAAATGATCGAAAAGGCGAACAGCAGGATTTTCAGGACGCGGCGGGGACGAGGGATTATGTTTCTCAAGTTGTTTCTTTCCCAAAAAATTCTTCCCGGCGCTTTTTAATCACCTGGACGGTTTCCTTGATCAGTTCGCAAACCGGGCCGTCGGGGCACGATTCGCAATCCACCGGGTTGTCGCACTCGTAAATATCCTTCCCGACCTTCTGAAATCTTTCCTTCAGGATTTCCCGGCGGGCCCGGTAAATGCATTCCGAGAAATTGACGATTTTCCCCACGGTCTGGGGATCAGAGGTGATAAACAACGCTTCGCAGGCCTCGACCTCCGGGACCTGGTCATAGATAGATTGAAAGATAGCCTGTCCGAGCACCCGGAAGTTTAATCCGCTATCAATAGATCCTTTACGCAAGCGGAGCCAGATCCTACCCTGGGCCGCACGGTACATGCAGCCGTTGGCCTGGTAGGCCTGAGAAATCAGGGAGGAAATCGCTGCTTCGTGTTTCTCGGTCAATTGACTGCCGGCCACCAGAATAACCTGGGCGAAAGGATAGGTTCCATGGGGAAGCTGGCTCAAATCGCCGCCCAGGACAATGACCTGGTTTTTGTTAACCAGGGTGGTGTCGTCGGTCGAAAGGAGAAGTTGAATCGAGGGCAGGGTAGGAGGGCCGAGCTCGAGCCAGATCTCGCTTTGCGGGACGAACCCGACCGGGGGGCCCGAGCGGGACGTCAATTTTGTCCGGGGGTCGGGGGGTGGACCCGGGAGAAGAGCCTGGGGCTCGATCTGGATTTTTTGGAACTCGGTTTCGGATCCGAGTTCGCTCAATAATTTCAAAAAGGAGAGAATCTGGGAGTCCAAGTTGCCCATTGTCATATCAAGAAGGGTTCAAGGGTTCGAGGGTTCAAGGGGTCCAGAGTAAAAATACCATACTTAGAAGAATTCAATTGTAAACCGTTTGCCATTATTTCTCTTCTCACTTGAACCCTTTGTTTTGGACAGTATAGCAAGGCTAAAGCCTTGCCCTACATCTCCCCTCGAACCCTTGGCCCCTGGAACCCTATTTTTCAGATCTCCAAATCATAATATGCCCGGCAGACATCGAAGCGGCCGAGCTGGGCGCCGCCCTCCCAGAGCTGGATGATCTTGCAGTCGCGCCAGTATTTCTCCACGTCGTAGTCGCGGGTATAACCATAGGAACCCATGAGCTCCATGGCCCGGTTGGTGACCATCACCGCCATGTCCGCGGCGTAGACCTTGGCGATCGAGGCCCGGGAAAGCTGTTCGGCGGAATGCCGGGCCCCGTATTCCTCCGGCCGGTCGAACTTGTAGGCGGCCTGGACGTAAAAGGAACGGGCGGTTTCAATCCCGATGATCATGTCGGCCAGCATCCCGGCGGCGATGGAGTGCTGGCGGATCGGCTTGGGGGTGACGCCCACCACCCGGTCGGAGGTGAAATCCATCACCCGCTCGAAGGCCCCCTGGGCGTTCCCGACCGACATCGCCGCGCTTCCGATCCGGCCCAGGGCGAGATTGACATGAAAAAGCTCGGCGTCCCGTCCCGGCCCGGCCGCCCGGTATTCCAGGGGAACCCGGACATTTTCCATGTAGGTGGTGGTATTGCGGTCGCTCTGCATCCCGGCTTTATTCTCGAACTTGCCGAAAGAGAGGCCGGGGGTCGGGCAGGGGACATAAATCAGGGCGATCCCTTCGTCCCCCAGACTGGGATCGGTGGTGCAGACCATCAGGTAAAGATCGGAGATCCCGGAGTTGGTGGCCCAGATTTTCTGGCCGTTCAGAACCCATTGATTGCCTTCCCGGCGGGCGGTGGTTTTGATCCGGCGGCCCTGGTTTTTTATATCCTCGATATCACAGCCGCCCCCGCCCCGGGGCCCGCCCGGCTCGGTCATGTTGAAGCATCCGATCTTTACTTTATCGCCGCAGAAGAGGGGAGCGAAGTCGTCCAGAACCCTTTTGTTGGGGGCGATCAGGGCGGGGTAGATCGCCCAGGTGCAGCAGGAAACCGCCACCGCGATTCCGCTGTCGCCCCGGGCTATCTCTTCAACGGCCAGGAAAGAAGTGACCGTGGAGGTGACGCCTCCGCCGCCGTATTCCGCCGGCCAGATGGCCCGGACCATCCCGAGATCAGCCAGGCCCTGGAAGATGCGATGAACGATTACGTGGTCATGGTCCTCGTCAATCTGCTGGCGGACCGGCATGATTTCGGCTTCGCAGTAATTTTGGAGGAGATCGATCAAGATCTTGTCTTCTTCACCCAGAATTTCGTTTAAGAGCTTATCCCGGTAAATCATGAGTGCCCCCCTTTTTCTTTTATCTGATTCCAGAGTTGTCCAATTTTACCTAAAACTTGCTTGTAAATATATATATAGACCGTTGCAAAACGCTCGATATGTCATTCCTTCATTTCATTCAGGACGGCGCCTGAGTCCTTCGCTTTGTCATTCTGAATCCTTACATCTCTTGTCATTCTGAACGAAGTGAAGAATCTCAAGGCGCTCAGGATAAACTCCGCGAAGGATCTGGTTTTTCAAATTTCTCCAACGGAAGAGAGATTCTTCGCCTTCGGCTCAGAATGACAGGAAAGGTATTTTGCAACGGTCTCATATGCGTTATCTGCTTTTTCCGGTGGCTAACTTCTTGACGGAAAGAACCCTAGTCATTAAGATCATTTCCCTAAATTCGGACGTTGTAATGGGCTTACCCTTAGAAGGAATCAAAATTCTCGATCTGACCCGGCTACTGCCCGGCCCCTTCGCCACCCTGATCCTGGGAGACCTGGGGGCGGACATCATCAAGATCGAGGAACCGGGGGCGGGCGATTATGTCCGCAATTACGCCCCTTTTATCAAAAAGGAATCCACCTATTTCATTTCCCTGAACCGAAACAAGAAGAGCGTCAAGTTGAATCTCAAGGCGCCGGAAGGCAAGGAGATCTTCCGGAAGCTCGCGGAGAATGCGGATATTGTCATCGAGTCCTTCCGGCCGGGGGTGATGGCCAAGCTCGGGCTGGGCTTTGAGGATCTGAAAAAGGTGAATCCTCGCCTGATCTTCTGTGCCATTTCGGGCTACGGGCAGGACGGACCCTACCGCGATCGCGCCGGGCACGACCTGAACTACATCAGCCTGGCCGGGATCACCGGCCTGACCGGCTGGAAGGGGGACCGGCCCGCGATCCCGGGGGCCCAGATCGCCGATATCGGCGGCGGGAGTCTCTACGCGGTTATTTCCGTCCTGGCGGCCCTCCAGCTCCGGAACCGGGACGGCGAGGGGAGATTTATTGATGTATCAATGATGGACGGGGCGCTCTCCTTCATCACCTCGCACTTCATCACCGCGCTCACCACCGGGAGCAATCCCGGGCTGGAAGGCATCCGGCTGAACGGGCTTTATCCCTGTTATCAGGTTTTCGAGACCAGGGACGGTAAGGCGATGTCGCTCGGTGCCCTCGAGCCCAAGTTCTGGGAGGATTTCTGCGAGGCGATCGGCCGGAAAGACCTGGTCAAGGACCAGTTCGCCACCGGGCAGAGAAGGGAAGAGGTGGTCGCGGACCTGAAGAAGGTTTTTCAGGGTAAAACCAGGGACGAATGGACGGAGATCTTCGCGAAGCGGGATGCCTGCTGCGAGCCGGTGCTTTCACTCCCCGAGGCCCGGGACCATCCCCAGACAAAAAGCCGGGGGCTTTTCTTTAAAATGGATCACCACACCGAAGGGCCGGTGGACCAGGTCCGGATCCCGATCCGGATCTCGGGTTGCCCCGAGCGGAAGCATACCCCGTCGCCCACTTTCGGCCAGCACACCGATGAGGTTCTGAAGGGATTGGGATATGATGAAACCAAAATTAAGGAATTAAGGGAGAAGAAAATCATATAAAGGAGGGTTAAAGGACCATAGAAATTTACGAATGACGATTTACGATTGACGAGTGAAAACCAAAAACACCAAAAAGACCAATAAATTGCGGAATGCGGATTGAATGCAGCATCCCCAATCAGTACTTTGAAATTTTTGTGTATTAATTCGGTTTTGTTAATTATTTTAACTGCAAACCCGAAACTCGAAACTAGAAACTGTTTTTAGAAAGGGGGTTAAACCAATGGTGGGAATTACTTCTTTTGGAGCCTTCGTCCCCAGGTACCGGCTCTCCCGGATGACCATCTTCATGAACATGGGATGGTTCAACCCGGTGACGATGGGCGTGGCCCAGGGTGAGAAGGCGGTGGCGAACTACGACGAGGACTCGATCACGATGGCCGCGAGCGCGAGCCTCGACTGCTTGAAAGGCCGGGACCGCGCCCAGATCGACGCCCTTTACCTGGCCTCGACCTCGCTTCCCTACCGGGAGCGCCAGAATGCCGGAATCGTGGCCGCGGCCCTCGACCTGAAGCCGGGCGTGCGCACGGCCGACCTGACCGATTCCACCAAGTCCGGGACCACCGCGGTCCTGGCCGGACTTGATAACGTGAAAGCCAACGGCGGGAACGTCCTGGTGGCGAGCGCCGACTGCCGCCTGGGGCGGATGGGCAGCATGCAGGAGCAGATCTTCGGCGACGCCGGGGCGGCCCTGCTCCTGGGCAGTGAGAATGTAATCGCCGAGTTCAAAGGCGCTTATTCGATTTCTTATGATTTTGTCGACCATTACCGGGCCGAGGGCTGGCAGTTCGACCGCAGCTGGGAGGACCGCTGGGTCCGCGAACTGGGTTACGGCCAGATCATCGGCGAGGCGGTGATGGGCTTCCTGAAAAAGACCAAACTGCCGCTGGAAGGTTTCAACAAAGTCATTTATAACTGTCCCTTCACCCGCGAGCACCAGGCCATCGCCAAGAAGGGTAAGATCGCCCCGGACCGGATCCAGGGCAACCTCTTCGAGGCGATCGGCGACTCAGGCGCCGCCCAGCCGCTGGTCATGCTGGTAGCGGCCCTCGAGGCAGCTAAACCAGGCGACAAACTCCTCCTGGTCGGCTACGGGAACGGCGCGGACGCCCTGGCCTTCGAAGTGACCCCCGAGATCGAGAAGGTCCGCGACCGAAAGGGCGTGAAAGGCCACCTGGCCAAGCGGGCCGACCTGACCGCATACACCAAATATTGCGTGTTCCGAAACCTGCTCCCGGTCGACGTGCAGATCCGCGGCGAGATCGAACCTCCCACCAGCTTTACCACCCTCTGGCGGAACCGCCGGGCGGTGATGGCCTATGTCGGGAGCAAGTGCAAGCAGTGCGGCACCCCGGCCTTCCCGCCCCAGATCGTCTGCCCGAACCCGAAGTGCAATGCGATGGGCGAGATGGATGATTACCGCTTCTCCGACAAGAAGGGGACGATTTTCAGCTACACCGGCGATATGCTCGCCGCCAGCGTGGACCCGCCCGCGATCTACGGGCTGGTGGATTTCGAGGGCGGCGGCCGCGCCGCGATGGACTTTACCGACTGCACCCTCGACGATGTAAAGGTCGGGATGCCGGTGGAGCTCTCTTTCCGGCGGAAATACCTGGACCAGGTCCGGGGCATCCACGGCTACTTCTGGAAGGCCGTCCCCGTCGTAGGGTAATAATCGATTGCGGATTGCGGAATGAAAACCAAAGAAACTAAAGGATCCAGATTGGTAGCCGCAGGCTTTAGCCTGCGTGAAAGTAACGAGTTGATTGGTAGCCGCAGGCTTTAGCCTGCGTGGGGAATCATTCAGCGGCGTCGAAGGGTAAAAAGTAGGGGAGGCCTTCAACGGCCTCCCGTAAAGAAAGATAAAAATAAGGAGGATCAACATGGCAGATGGAATCAGAGATAAAGTCGCAATCGTGGGAATGGGGTGCACGACCTTCGGGGAACGCTGGGATAAGGGCCCCGAGGAACTGATGGTGGAGGCCTTCAAGGAGGTCCTGGAGGATTCCGGGGTGAACCCCAAGGAGATCGGGGCGGCCTGGCTGGCCACCTGCTTTGACGAGATCAGCGTGGGTAAGAGCGCCATCCCGCTTTCCGCCACCCTGAAACTGCCCTTCATCCCGGTGTCCCGGGTGGAAAATTTCTGCGCCAGCGGCACCGAGGCCTTCCGGGGCGCGGTTTACGCGGTGGCCTCCGGGGCCTGCAAGATCGCCTTGGCCCTCGGCGTGGAGAAGCTGAAGGACATCGGCTACGGTGGCCTGCCCGATTTCGGCTCGGCGATGGGCACCAAGAGCCGCCTGTTGAGCGCCAACATGACCGCCCCGGGCGGGTTCGCGATGATGGCCACCCGCTATTTCGCCAAGTACGGCCTCACCCCCGAGCAGGGGAAGACCGCGATGGCCAAGATCTCGGTGAAAAGCCACAAGAACGGGGCCAAGAACCCCAAGGCCCACCTCCGCCGAGAGGTGACGGTGGAACAGGTGCTCAATGCCCCGGTTATCGCCTGGCCCCTCGGGCTCTTTGACTGCTGCGGGGTGTCCGACGGATCGGCCTGCGCCCTGGTGACCACCCCGGAGATCGCCAAGAGTCTCCGGAAGGACCCGGTTTTAGTGAAAGCCCTCCAGATCGCGGGCACCTCCGGAGAGGAGCTCTGCACGCAGGGGTGGGACGGGGCCCACGTGGAGACCACGGTCCAGGCTTCGCGCCGCGCCTACGCCGAAGCGGGGATCAAGAACCCGCGCGAGGAGATCAGCATGATGGAGGTGCACGACTGCTTCTCGATCACCGAGCTGGCCACCTACGAGGATCTCGGGATCTCCGAGCGGGGCAAGGCGACCAATGACATTAACGACGGTTTCTACGAATTGACCGGGAAGATCCCGTGCCAGCCGGACGGCGGCCTGAAATGCTTCGGCCATCCGATCGGGGCCTCCGGCCTCCGGATGCTCTACGAGATGTACAAGCAGCTCCAGGGCAAGGCGGGCGAGCGCCAGATCAAGAATCCGCGCTATGGCCTGACCCACAACCTGGGCGGCTTCCCGGCGGCTTCCGTCTGCAGCGTGGCGATCGTGGGGCTATAGCAGAAAATAGTTTCGGGTTTCCCTCCGGGCCGTAGGCCCTTACGGGCTGGAGGCGGGTTGCGAGTTTCGAGTTAAACCAAACGAACCGGAGAAACCAGCAACCCAGATCGGTAGCGGGTAGCCGGCAACCGGGACAATCGTCACCCCTGCGGAAGCAGGGGTCCAGTTTATTAATAAATTCTGGATTCCCGCTTTCGCGGGAATGACGTTTTTATAAAAACATAGGGCGGCTATTAGAGCCGCCCTAATTTTGAATTTTTACTTTATTCCCGGCTTGATATAATGACCCGGGGTAAGGAGGGGGACCCGGATCCATGTCCAAGGCCAAGATTCTTCTCGTCGACGATACGGAAAAAGCCATTATTAATGAAGAAGAGGATATCCGTTTGAATCCGGTTAAATCCGTCTGAATCCTTGTATCGGAGTTACCTGATGAAGACCAGAATCACGGAGATGCTGGGGATCAAGTACCCAATCTTCCAGGGGGGGATGGCCTGGGTGGCCGACCACCGCTTGGTGGCGGCGGTTTCCAGCGCGGGCGGCCTAGGGATCCTGGGGGGCACGATCTTCGCCATGGACGTTCTCCGGGAGGAGATCCAGAAGATCCGGGAATTGACGGACAAGCCTTTCGGGGTGAATTTCCTGGCCCGTTCTCCCTTTATCGATCAGATTCTTGAAGTGGTAATCGAAGAAAAGGTTTCGATGGTGACCTACGGGGTGGGAAACCCGGAGAAGATCATCCGGGCCTGCAAGCCCCATGGAATCAAGTGCATCCCGGTTATCCCCCAGGTCCGGCTGGCGGTCCAGGCCGAGAAGGACGGGGCCGACGCCATTATCATTTCCGGGATGGAAGCCGGGGGACACGTCGGGAAGCTGACCTCGATGATCCTGATTCCGCAGACGGTGGACCGGGTCAAGGTGCCGGTGGTGGCCGCCGGGGGTATCGCCGACGGCCGGGGGATGGCGGCGGCGTTTCTTTTGGGCGCGGAGGGGATCCAGATGGGGACCCGTTTCATCTGCGTGGAGGAATGCCCGGTACCGCTTTCGACTAAACAGTTCATCCTGAAAGCCCAGGCCGAGGACACCATCGTGACCGGGAACATCACCGGGATGCCGGTCCGCTGCCTCCGGAACCGGATGTCGGAGACCTTCGCGAAGATGGAGATGGAAAAGAAGGACCCCCTGGAGATGGCCATGTTCGGCTCGGGGAAGATGTATAAAGCTTTCGTCGAAGGTGACCCGGAAGAAGGCTCGGTGATGGCCGGCCAGATCGTCGGATTGCTGGAGGACATCCCCACCTGCCAGGAATTGATCGAGCGAACCATGAGAGAGGTCGAAGAGGTCCTCGCCAAAACCACATTAAGATTCAAGCACCAATAACCAAGCTCCAATTACCAAACGACTTGTAGTTGCCCGATTTATCGGGCGATTTTGAAAGACGTGAGTCCGTCTTCCATTTTGTCATCCTGAGCACATTCGCTTCACTCAGTGTAAACTCCGCGAAGGATCTCGATTTTCCTGGGGATTTTGTAAATTTATATCGTCATTGCGAGCAGAAAGCGCGGCAATCTAATCACCTGATTCTTTCTTATTTTATTTTTGAAATCTAATCCTCCGATTTTTTCAATTTAGAAACCTATCGGTTTTTCTTTGTTATGTTTTTCAGGTATTATTAATTATGGGAATTAGGGGTGATCGGGTAATTTAAATTAGAAGGGCAGGGGGCGCGGGCGGATTCGCAGAAAAGATCGAATCTATCCAAATGTTAAGAAGTAAAGAACCTCCTAAAATAAAATGAGCAAAGAGATAATCCCTGTTGAGCATATCGAGAGCAAGATCCTTACGATCCGTAGCCAGAAGGTGATTTTGGATGCTGATCTGGCTGCTATTTACGGGGTTAAAACCAAAGCGCTTAATCAGGCGGTTAAGCGGAATATTGATCGTTTTCCTCTTGATTTTGTTTTTCAGTTATCACGCGTGGAATTTGAAAGCGGCAACCGGTCACAATCTGTGACCGGTTCTCAAAAACACCGCGACCCTCGTTTCCTCCCATATGTCTTCACCGAACACGGGGCCATTATGGCCGCAAATGTTCTGAATAGTCAGAGGGCCATTCAGATGAGTGTCTTTGTGGTCAGGGCTTTTATCAGCATGAGAAGAATGCTGGTGGATCAAAGAGATTTGGCTCGAAAGCTGGCGGAACTGGAGCGGAAGCTGACGACGCGTTTGAATGTGCATGGGACGGCTATTACCGAAGTTCTCCAGCAGATCATGCGGTTGCTCAACCCACCCGAGGAACCGGAGCCTCCGCCAACGCCCAGGAAGAGAATTGGGTTTGCCGCTCAAGAAAAATCCGGCCGGTATTCGATTGGTCGTAAAAAGTGATCGTTGTTTGGAAATGTCAAGAAATCAAGAACGTCCCCGAAAACGCAGAGATAACTGGAAATTGATTGAGGAAGCGTTTAAAAAGCTATAGCTATTGTGATGCTGCGTAGTCGAAAATCTGTTCGGTTAGGCAATTTAGGAATCAACGTCCCTCAAAGCAATGGAAGGTAATCAAATGATTCTTATAAAAAGAAGATATTTTTTCTCGATAATCCTTCTGATTTTACTAACTGGATTTGATATAAATGCCCAAGAATTAAAAATTGGTGAAAAGGCTCCGGATTTCGCTCTTTCATATTTATTAGATGAAAACAAGATGTTCACTTTAAGTGACTTTATCGAAGAGGAATCAAATAAATTAATAATTCTTGTCTTTGCCGCTCAATGGTGTCCACCCTGCAAGAACGATTTACCATTGTTAGAAATGTTTCATAAAAAATATACTGAGCAAGGGGTAAAAATTCTGTTGATTGAAACTGCCGAAAAAAAGAATAATAAACTGAAAAAGTATTTCAGGAAAGCCAAACTGCCTTTTCCGGTATTCTATGACAAAAACAATTTAATCGCGAAAAAATATAAGTTAATTCCCATCCCTTGTTACTTTTTTATTGATAAAGAATATACAATCAAATATTTCCAGAGAGGATCTATTGCCAAAGGACAAGAGGATATATTTGAAAAAAATATTGTTGAATTAATAAAATAATGACAATTCCCACTATTAACAGGCCCAGGATAGGACTATTTACGTTTGTCTATAAAAGTAAACTGGCCCCGCCAGCTATTGAGCATTGGGCGGGAGCAAACGTCAAAGTAAAGACCTGGCCCCGGACTTTTGCTCAAGAAAAATCCGTAAAATATTCTGTTCAGCGATGTTTTAATCCAAAGCGGAAGATATAATGAATCCCAAATGCCAAAGTAAAGACCTGACCCTAGGTTTTCGCACACGCGTGGAATTTGAAAGCGGCAACCGGTCACAATCTGTGACCGGTTCTCAAAAACACCGCGACCCTCGTTTCCTCCCATATGTCTTCACCGAACACG
>Ga0315289_10013924_pt1 | contig 11245 bp, 8 predicted proteins | sample YL17G11_40_MG_FD_203452 | JGI IMG/M metagenome (GOLD analysis project Ga0315289, IMG submission 203452) | Sediment microbial communities from Yellowstone Lake, YNP, Wyoming, USA - YL17G11_40 | ecosystem: Environmental > Aquatic > Freshwater > Lake > Sediment | place: USA: Wyoming | collected... | reverse complement strand
GCCATGCGGAGCTGGTCGTGGGCCCGGGTCAGGAAGGCGGCGAAGGTGGCGATGAACGGGATATACCCTTTGGCCGCGAGGCCCATGCCCACGCCGACCATGTTCTGCTCGGCGATAAACGACTGGAGATACGAGACCAGTGGTTTACAGAGATAATTTATGCCTGACATCATTACGGCCATCTAGCGAAAATTTTTCATCTATGTTAGAAAATAGGCAAGCTTCTAGCATCTGACGTTTCTGAATCGCGGAATAGTTCCCCGCCGTTTCCATTCTCCTGGCCGGGCGTCAACGGCTGTTGACGTTTTCTCTGCGTGGTTTCCCCCTCCGAGCCGGGCCTCATCGCGTCTTTCCGGGGAGACGCGGTCCGATCCGTGACGTTGGCCCGTTTCTTGAGGCCATTCTCCCGCCATGGCGGGAGTCTATCGTCCTCGACATCCGGAGCGGACCGTCCTTTACCGGGTGATTTTTCATCATTTCGAGCGGTTCGTCGCCGAATATGAAGAGCGTTTCCAGCGGGAGTACGGTTTTTTCCGGCCGATCGTCAAGGAAGTCGTCGAGCGTTACCTCGACTGCGGCAACCCCCGCTCGGGCTTCGCCCTCATGATCCGTTGCCGGCTCATGAGGACTGCGAAACGCTGCCCGGATCCGGTGTCCGGACTGCAGCGAGGAGCGGCTCCTGATGTTCTCCTGCCGCACTCGCGGTTTTTGCCCGTCATGCCACGCTAAACGCCTTGAGGAATGGGGCGAGTGGATGCGGGAGACACTCCTTCTGGATGTCCCCCATCGCCAGGTCGTCTTTACCATCCCCAAGATGCTGCGGGTCTTCTTCAAGTACAAGCGCCGGCTCCTGGGGGATCTTTGCCGCTGCGCCCTCCGGTCCCTGACCTGTTATTTCGAGGTTGTGACCGGGAGCGCGCTTACGCCGGGGATCATTGCCGCTATCCAGACCTTCGGCGACCGGATCAATCTTCACCCCCACCTCCATTTCCTGGTAACCGAGGGCGGCGTGGATGAGGCGGGCGTCTTCCATAAGATCCCGCGGATCGACGACTCGCGGCTGGCCGAGATCTTCGCCCGGGAGGTGCCGGCGATGCTTGTTCGCAAGGAGCTGCTGAGCCCGGAATGGGCCGAGCGCATTCTCTCCTGGCGGCACACCGGCTTCAATGTCCATAGCCAATATATTCATCGATCACCTGAAGCTTCGGTTTGTGGCGGCGAAGCCTCCGCCGCCTCATGTCTTCGAGCAGGTCGCGCTCACGGCAGCCGAGGAGAGCGGGGAATATTCTTGCCGATCTTTGTGGCTTTTCGTGGTTATTGACAGCGCCGCGCGGCCGGCTATATACTTCCATCATAGTTAGGAGGGTAGATTCTTTGTCCGGAGCAGGAATTCACCACATCGTAGAAAAAGGAAATTCTTATCCTTACAGCGCCCGATTCTACCTTGCGGATCCACAGCTGGAACAGCCGTTCAAAGATGCCCTTCAGGGGACGTCCCCGGGAAACGAACACCACATCAAGTTCGAGCATCAGCATGACGAACACACGCACAAGGTCGACTTGAAAGCGAGCGTCACGAAGATCGAGAGGCTCGTTCTGCCCGAGCTGAACGATGAGTTTGTAGCAAAGGTGACCAAGGACAAGGTGCACACCGTCGACGAGTTCCGCAAAGGCATCCGCGAGGATCTTGAAAGCTACTGGAAAGAGAAGAACCGTCGCAGCCTGATCAACTCCATTGTAAGCGAGATTATCCGACTTCACGAATTCCTGGTGCCGGAGTCACTCATCCGGAGCGTTCTGGAGAACCTGCTTGAGGATGTTAAAGGACAGTACCCCAACAAGCAGCTTCCGGCAGATTTTGATACCGACAAGTTCTTCCAGGAGAACCGTGCATATGCAATCTTTCAGTCGAAGTGGGCACTCTTGAGAGAGGAAATCATCAAAGCCGAGCAGCTGACGGTCGATGACAGCGTCCTCGTGAGCCTTGCCGAGAAGGAAGCTCCCAAGATTGGGATTGATAAGGAGCGATTAATCGCGTACTATAAATCGTCCGATCAGGTCAAGGACTGCCTCCTCGGCGACAAGCTGATCGACCTGCTCATCAGCAGCTCCAAGATTACAGAACTCGATGACAAATCGTTACCGAACAAACTTGTGAAAGGATAGAAGGGTTTATGAGTTCAAAGCACATTGACATCTACAACCAACTCGTCCCCATCGTTGTCGAATCAACCGAACGTGGCGAACGGGCGTACGACATTTTTTCGCGTTTACTGAAGGAGCGCATTGTGTTCATCGGAACACCGATCGACGACACGATTGCGAGCCTCACGATCGCTCAGCTCATTTTCCTCGAATCTGAAGATCCCGACAAAGATATTCATCTCTATATCAACAGCCCGGGCGGGAGCGTCACTGCGGGCCTTGCGATTTATGATACCATGCAGTACATTCGGCCGGAGATTTCAACGATCTGTATCGGGATGGCGGCGAGCATGGCGGCAGTGCTGCTTGCAGGCGGACAAAAAGGAAAGCGCACTGCTCTTCCCAACGCACGTGTCATGATTCACCAACCGTGGGGCGGCGTCCAGGGAACAGCATCGGATATCAGGATTCAGGCGGAAGAGATTCTGAAGACGAAGAGACGCATCAACGAGATCCTCGCCCATCACTCGGGGAGGTCCGTCGAACAGGTTGAGAAGGACACCGATCGCGACAACTATATGTCTACTGAGGAAGCGAAGGACTATGGTCTGATCGACGACATCATCGTCAAACGTACCGCTGAGCCCAAGAAAGAGAAGTAACACATCGGTAACCAGTAGTTAAACGCCTTGATCTCCTGCCGCACTCGCGGTTTTTGCCCGTCATGCCACGCTAAACGCCTTGAGGAATGGGGCGAGTGGATGCGGGAGACACTCCTTCTGGATGTCCCCCATCGCCAGGTCGTCTTTACCATCCCCAAGATGCTGCGGGTCTTCTTCAAGTACAAGCGCCGGCTCCTGGGGGATCTTTGCCGCTGCGCCCTCCGGTCCCTGACCTGTTATTTCGAGGTTGTGACCGGGAGCGCGCTTACGCCGGGGATCATTGCCGCTATCCAGACCTTCGGCGACCGGATCAATCTTCACCCCCACCTCCATTTCCTGGTAACCGAGGGCGGCGTGGATGAGGCGGGCGTCTTCCATAAGATCCCGCGGATCGACGACTCGCGGCTGGCCGAGATCTTCGCCCGGGAGGTGCCGGCGATGCTTGTTCGCAAGGAGCTGCTGAGCCCGGAATGGGCCGAGCGCATTCTCTCCTGGCGGCACACCGGCTTCAATGTCCATAGCCAATATATTCATCGATCACCTGAAGCTTCGGTTTGTGGCGGCGAAGCCTCCGCCGCCTCATGTCTTCGAGCAGGTCGCGCTCACGGCAGCCGAGGAGAGTCACGATGGCCCCGAAGTTGCGAACATCCGTTGACACGACCCTGACACGCTCTTCGAGCGCCGATCTTTGTGGCTTTTCGTGGTTATTGACAGCGCCGCGCGGCCGGCCATCTACTTCCAGCATAGTTAGGAGGGTAGATTCTTTGTCCGGAGCAGGAATTCACCACATCGTAGAAAAAGGAAATTCTTATCCTTTGCCGATGTGGTACCGGATTGGTGGTTCATCAAAATGATCCAAGAATTTCTGGTGTATCGCTTTCGCCTTATCCAATCTTAATGCATCAAAATTTTCATTTCCGAGTTCGATGAAGAGGCTATCAACTTCAGAAACGCACCATTCGGTATTCTTCATCCTAGTTATCATATCGCTAAGAGGTTTTTTGCACTCATCATCAAGTTCATCACCGGCAAATGTTAGTGCAAGAGAACCAAGCCAGGCTCGGACGAGTTGGTAGCTTTGTGAAGCAATGTATGGCTTGCAAGCCCCATAAGTGCTTATAGCATCATCCCATTCATGAAGAAGCATATCAGTTTCCAAGATTGCTAACCATCCCTCTTCGCTTGTCGGTATTCTTTCGACGGATGCTTTGTAGTCTATGAGGATTTGAGCTAGCATTTCCCGTTTCCTAGCTCTTGGAATCTTCATCTCAAGAGATAATTTCTGAGCTCTGGTTGCACCTCGCTCCCAATACGTTGTACCATCATCCGGATCTAATTGGATTGCCTTGGTGAAATCATCGATTGCCTTCTCAAGATTACCGAGCAGCCTATGACAAAAACCTCGTCTCTTGAGGTGGTACGGATGTGGCGCAGATTTTTGGATCAACTGATCATAACATTCTAAAGCTCTTTCATAGGTGTGAGAGCCCGCATAAGATTCCGCTCTTTGGGCAAGGTACTGGATTTCTTGAGTGGACAAAGAGGTGTGTCCAACGTTCTTAATTGTTTGTGGCAATACTGTCGAAGCTGGTACTTTGTCATGAAAGTCATGCCTAGCAATCCGTCCGCATTCTCTGCAGGTCGCCAGCCAGTAAATATGGTCTTCATGGCCACTGTAGCCTTTTTTGCAGACGGGGCATACGAAATTCCACTCCCTGTTAATTAACCGGCTCTTTTCAACGAGCTGTTTTTCACAAACTTTACAGCAAGGTTTTGCTTCACTGAGAAATATACGGTGTCCACAATGAGGGCAATCATAACTCACTTCTATAGGCATCGTAAACTCCCTTCAGGAATCCTTTTGTTGAAACCGTATGGGTGGTTCATCAAAATGGTCAATGAATTTCTGGTGGATGGCTTTTGTTTTGTCCAATTTCTCTTTCTCAAACCCTTTTTCCTTGAGTTCAATAAGAAGTGTATCTATCGAGTAGGTAGTCCAATGCTGCCATCGAAGTCTAACCGACTGATCATTCAAGGCGCTTATATCCTCTTCATCGATAGGATCGCCAGCGAGTGTAAATGCCAAACACCCATACCAAGACCTGACTACTTGATATTCTCTGGTCTGAATGTATGGCCTGCAAGCGCCATAGTTGCTTATTGCGTCATCAAATTCGTATAAACATATATCAATGTCTAATACCGCTAGCCATGCTTCCTGACTTGTGGGTATTCGTTCAATTGAAGATCTGTAATCTTTGAGTGCCTTCTCAAGAAGATTCTTTTTAGTTTCTTCGTCGAGAATCTTCCCAAGGTATGGTATATCATTATAACAAGCGCCTCGTTCCCAATAGGTGATGCCGTCATCAGGGTCCATCCTTAATGCTTCATCATAATCGTTGATAGCTTCATACATATTTCCCATCATTCTTTTGCAGAAGCCACGTCTCTTTAGGAAATGTGGATGGCGAGGAACATTGTATAAGAGTTGATTAAGGCACTTCAGCGCTTCGGCAAATTCTTTCGTACCGATGAAAGACTCGGCTTTTTCAAGAAGAATGCTTACTTCATCTTGTGTCATATCTCAATCTTGTTGTTCATTAGCAATCCTTTACTCTGAACAATTCACGTTCGAACTCAGCAAGATGGTTTGTCAATTCATTGTACTCATTCTGAGATAGAAGACCTCTTGAATTGGCATTCCATATCAAACTATTCATCTTTGTGAAAATCATTTCATAGTCTGATTTTGGATCTGCTTTCTTCAACAATATTGCTATCTCGTTTGTGAGTTGTCCAATTAGCATTTGTCTTATCGGATGATTTTCAATTTTGTGTTGAAAAAAAATGATTGACGCCTGAATCCACTTGATGTACTTACCAAGGGTCTCATCGGAGGGTGGTATCTTTATTATCTTTTTACCTTTCATATTTGGAGGTTTTTTTACAGTCATCGGATAATTCATCCCTATGCTGGCAAATTGGCTGAATCCTACATAGATGACGGATTCAATCGAAAAAACATTCCTTATGCTTACTTCCAATTCCTTGTTTGGATTGTAGCCCATTTGAATGACTATCCAACATAAGCTCGGATTTTTCACGGCGAATTTTTGAATCCCAACAAATTTGTATGCATGACCAAATTGCGGAATTTCACTTTCGGGAACGTATTGCAGTATCTTGAACTCGAATAGACCACTTAAAGTAATCCAGGAGATTACATATTGTTGGGATCTATACGGGTATGGAGATTCTCTCGGTATCAGAATCTTTGGTCGATATGTCATATCCTCCTCCCCAATTTCACAGTCCTCTATACCAAATCCAACTGGGACCAAGTCATCCACTTTTCGATCTAGGGACATTGCAGCCCCAATTGATACCGCGGTCATTCTATCTACTCTTTCCTTACCGTGATAGAATTCATCAAGTTGCTGCAAGACGGTCGGATTGCTATTGAATACAATTCGTAGGACTTCATGGATACAAGGTAATTTGGTCGGTCCACCGATTGGTATTATCAGTTCAATTTCCTGTGGCGACCAACCAGCCTCTTCAATTGCAGCCATGACTTGTCGTCTGCAGTCTTCAAGAAGATTCTTTTCTATCCCTGTACCCTCCAGCGCAAGTTTCAAATCCATTTGATCGAGGGGACATCGATACTCTGCTCCATCGAGGTTCCACGCTGGCTCAACTCGGGTCTGCTCTGAGAGTTGGATTTTTGCCGTTTCTGCTATTCTTCTAAGAATAGCTTGATTTTTCGGTGAGATCCCCGGAATGCCACACTTGTTCAAAATCAGTTCGAGTATCCGATCATCCATATCCATTCCACCAAGCTGTGTGTCACCTGTATTCTTCATTACCTGAAATAGTAACTCGTTAGGTTGTTCAGGGTGACGGTACAGAAAGCCTGCAGTGACATCCAGCGTTCCTGCACCAAGATCAAAAACCAGAACCTTGATTGGCTTCACGGGTATTTCGATGTTGAGCGCCAACGCTGCCGCAACTGGTTCCGGAATTGTTTTGATCTGTAAGAACCCTGCAAGTCTTGCGGCGTCAACAATGGGAGTGACTCGTATGGGATCAAAATAGGCTGGAACAGAAACAACAACTGAGTCTATTTTGAAATTGATCTGCGATTCTGCATCGGATCTTATTGTTCTAAATATTTCAGCACAGAGTTGAATCGGCGTATATGACTTGTCGTCAACTACGACAAGACATTCACCATTTGTTCTGTCCGGTCTGATTCTGAAAGTAAAACGACTTAGTTCACCGCTCTCCTTCAATTCTGTAAAGGTTTTTCCGAGTAATCTTTTTATCCCCCAAATAACCCGTTCGGGCTCAGTATTTAATTTTTCTTTGGCATTGATGCCAATTTCAAAGGTGCCATCTTTTCGAATATTTACGAACGATGGAAATTCCTTTTGCTTCTCCTGTTGTGAAAGAAACGGCACATCGCTCTTGGTTTTTTCTGCCAAGGACCTAATCAATTCTATGTTCCCCTGCCGTGTTTTGACCGCAGCTGAGGAATTATATGTGCCAAGATCGATACCGATCCAATATCCTGAAACGTTTAACATTTTAACACCCTTCCTATACGAAACCGAATTTTGGCTTGTCTATATCACCAATTGTTTTTCTAACGATTTTAATTGCTTCAATAATATGTCGCATCTCGATTTTCGTTTTCGCTGGAATAAAATCATTCTCTCGGAATGCTGCCAACGCCGCTCTGCGACACACCTCCGCAACATGAGCACCTGAAAACTGCTTTGACTGTGAGCCCAATGCAGAATAATCAATATCATCAGTCAATGGTTTTGAGCGCAGGTGTATTTTGTATATCTCCAGCAAACCAGTTTCATCGGGCAAAGGCACCTCTAGCTGATAATCAAATCTCCCAGGGCGCAAAAGGGCTGGATCAATCAACTCACTGCGATTCGTAGCTGCAATCGTAAGAACATGTTTACTCGATTCAAATCCATCCATCTCCGTAAGTAGCTGGTTCACTACTTTGTCACCGGCATCACTCGCTGATTTCCCTCTGGCTGCTGATATAGCATCAATCTCATCAAAAAATATTATGCAGGGGCTTGATTCTCTTGCTTTAGCAAAAACTGCCCTGATACGCTGCTCAGATTCCCCGAACCACTTTGATAAAACCTCTGGACCTTTGATGGAAATAAAATTAGCTTCTGCTTCATTCGCAATCACTCGAGCAATTAACGTCTTTCCCGTTCCTGGAGGTCCGTATAACAGAATTCCTTTCACAGGAGTAATGCCAACCTTTTCAAATGCCTCTGGATCTTTAAGAACCTGGATAACCTCTTGGATGATGGTGTCTTTGATGGTCAGCAAGCCTCCAATATCTTTCCAGCCAAGATTGGATGGAACTTCAACCGCAAATTCTCGGAGAGCTGAAGGCTTCACCTTTTTCAGCGCATTCTCAAAATCTTGTTTTGTAATCTTTATGGAAGCAGTTGATTCAGGGGTTTTTGCGATGAGTTCTTTGATAGAATACTTGCTAGTCAATGCTTCGAATGCAGCCTCACGACAAAGCATCATCAAATCTGCACCGACGAATCCATGCGCTGTTCTGGCAATGTTATTCAAATCTACATCCTCCGCGATTGCCATTCGCTTCGTTTGTTTCTGCAGAATATCTAATCTTCCACGTCTATCTGGAACACCGATCGTGATTTCGTAATCAAAACGGCCGGGTCTTCTCAAGGCTGGGTCAAGCAAATCTGGCATGTTTGTCGTGGCTACAACTATAACGTTCCCTAACGACCGTAAACCATCCATCTCAGTCAATAGAGTTGTAACGAGTCGCCTCTCGACCTCTCCTCGTGTAGCTGAACGAGACCCACCTAATGCATCGATCTCATCAATTAAGATTATTGCAGGTGTTTTTTCTTTTGCTTTTCTGAAAACTTCAGTAATAACTTTTTCACTTTCACCATAGAATGGGTTAAACACTTCAGAACCCCTAAGCTCTAGGAAATTTGCATTGATTTCGGCACTGAGTGCTCTAGCGATCATTGTCTTGCCACTTCCCGGAGGACCGCAGAGTAAAATTCCTCTTGGTGGACGAATCCCGTGCTTTTCAAAATATTCGGGTTTGAGAATAGGCAAAAGTATCCTTTCTCGAATCGTTTTCTTTTCATTTTCCAAACCTCCTACCTCGTCAAGACCACCAGAAGATAACGCAAGTCGACCTGTATCGATGGTGACTTCTGTAGAATTTGAAAAAACAGCGAGATCGTTCGGTTGAACTTCTATGATCTCGATCGTAATTTTTTCACCTGAGAAAAGGTATATTGGTTTCCTCTGTCCCTGAGTAAGGGGGCAATTGACGAGATAAGTTCTGCAATGCTTTTGCACCTCTGGTAGATTTAGATCACTCTGGGAAACCGCCACCTTTACTGCTCGGGCAGTTGATGGCTTTAGCGGAAATATCTCAACATGGTCTCCGACCGCTGCTGAAATATCTGACAGAAGGCATGGATCTATTTCAATATGATTGTCACGGGCGGAAACTAGAGTTTTGATTATAGCACCACATTCTATTTTCTTTGCTATGTTTCTTATCGTTACATAACATTGCTTGAAACTGCCTTCGGTTTTTCCTATTCCGGTGCTTTTAATTCTATCGACATCACCGTGAATGGCAATGTATGCCATTCCTTCCCAATCAGGATTTGTATGTTTGATGACGGTATTCATAGTGTATTCCATTCTTCAGGAGACATTCTCATGTCTGCCCCATTTCACATAACGGTCCCCGGGTTGCTGTAGTTGCCGAATATTTTGAAACCGAAATCTATCAAACCGATGTAAACCCGACTTGAAACCGAATCGCTCAAAGTCCGATCGAATCGGCAATTACAGCAACCCCGTGTTAGGTGCTGGCAATCATTCCTAAATCCTATTGATTATTTTTGTTAACGCTGTTTCTATTGCTAATATATGCCATCCGCCATAAATTATCAATACTTTTTTATTTTGTCTCACGCGTGTCCCATTATAAGTTGAACAAAACTAATTGGTTACAGCCGTCGGTCATCGATTCATGATCGTCCGTTTCCGTAAGCAGTTGATTCAATGGAAGTTTCTCGAACGCCGTCACGCTCAAAATCTGCAAAAAAGTATAGAGAGGAAGCTCCAAGAGCAGCCTCTTCTTGATGACCGCGACGAGCGCGTAAACCGTGATCGCCACCCAGATTTGCGTCCGGACGGCGTTCTCCGACGTCCCATAGAACGACTTGATCCGCAGGTTCTGTTTGATCCAACGGAAGAACAGTTCGACCTGCCAGCGGAGCTTATAGAGTTGGGCGATCATCAGCGCCGGCAGAAGAAAATTATTCGTCAGGAACGTCAGGTAGCGGTCATTTTCCCGATCATAAAAACGAACTCGCCGAAGAGGCTCGGGATAATCGGCTTTAGATTTCGGGCCGGTCAGAACGATCGTTTGATCAGAGGTCAGGTCCATGGTTTTATCTACGGGTCGAGACGAGACTCGACGCGATTGGAGATTCGACTTGGCCCGGATGACGAAAAAAACGCGATACTGATGAAGCGTGTAGAGCCGGGAAAAGTCCAGATACCCTCGATCCATGAGATAGAAGGCGCCGGCTTCGAGGGGCAGCTCGTCGAGGATCCGAACATCATGCGTTTTTCCATCCGTCATATGGATAAAAGTGGGGATCGATCCACGCAGGTCGAGGAGCGTATGGAGCTTGATGGCGCCTTTCCTCTTGCGGAAAAAGGCCCAGGGGAAAAGCGAGAGGCACAGGTCGATCGTGGTCGAATCGAAGGCGTAAACCGTGTTCTGGAGATCCAGTCCGAGATCTTCGTCTTGATAGAGTCGACGGGCTTCGGCGATGAGGACTCGGGCGAAGTCGGCGAAGATTCGCCAGTCGCGCGTTTCGTTGGCATGGGTCAAGTTGTTGCGAGAGACGTTGCTGCGAATGCCCATGTGGTAGAGCCGGTGTTTCATGGTTCGCAGACAGGCCACGATATCGCGAAGGCTTTCCCGGTAGGTCAACTGGGCGAAGGCCAGGCAGAGGAACTGGTCGAGGCAAGAGAAGGTCTTGATTTTGTAGTCCCCGCGGTATCGCCGGACGCATTTCCTAAACTCGTGAAGAGGCAGGAAGGCCATGATCTGGGCGAAAACGGTCGGCGTGGTGTTCATCGGTCACTCCTTGGAGTGCGAAAGAGCGCCGATTATACAAAAACGCGTTCAAATCGATTACGGTCGAAAAATGCCCCATCTTTTTCATTATGTGCATAATGGGAAACTTTTCCAATTCAACGTTGGGACACTACTGATATCCCATATAAACAAAAGCCCCGCGACTGTCAAAGCGACGATCGAACCTGTCAATCGACCCGCTTGATTTGGATCGGCACGCCGATCATGACCTGGGGGC
>Ga0315289_10013923_pt1 | contig 11245 bp, 6 predicted proteins | sample YL17G11_40_MG_FD_203452 | JGI IMG/M metagenome (GOLD analysis project Ga0315289, IMG submission 203452) | Sediment microbial communities from Yellowstone Lake, YNP, Wyoming, USA - YL17G11_40 | ecosystem: Environmental > Aquatic > Freshwater > Lake > Sediment | place: USA: Wyoming | collected... | reverse complement strand
ATGTTAACAATGTTTTGTTTTTGTATGAATCTGGCCTGGAAAAACAAGACAAATTTTACAGCTACATAAGTTTTTTGCATGAAATATTTCATGCTTACACTACTCTTGAAGGCTTGGTTCATTTTAACTCAATGTATGAAACTGCTGATGCTGAAATAAAAGCTCATCGTTTCATTGGCCAAGTATTAAACGAATTAACGGATGGCTGGTATTTTACAGCAGTTAAGCAAAAAGCTGCTGATTTTCAGAAAAATTACCCAAACGCAATTGAAAGCAATCTACAGATTGATTCTAAGGTAATAGTCGGTGATTTGGAAGCAAAAATGCAGGAGAAGATTGGTAATGCCGGTCATTTCCAATACTTGTTTGATATTCTTGATCAATGGTCAAAACTCAAATATGGTAATTCTGCACAAGTAGAAATTTTCCTCAAGAATTTTTATCTGACCAGTATTGGTCAAAATGTAAAGTAAATTTAAGCGGCTCGTAAAAACGGGCCGCTTTTTAATTTGAAAAGAAGTTGAAAATATGGTAAATTTAGATTATAAATATTAAAAAATTTTATGCCCTGCTTTAGCAGGCCATTGATTATTTTGCCCACTTCCGCCGTCGCTGCGCTATGGCGGACAAGAAAGTGGGGTATAAATTTAAAAATATGAGCAAAATTATTACCGACGAAAAATTAATTGAGGAAATTTTAACGCGGAGTGTGGCCGAGGTATTGCCGACCATGCAGGATTTGAAAAATGCGCTTTTAAGCGGTAAAAAATTGCGCATTTACGTGGGCGCTGACGCCACTGGGCCGCAACTCCATATTGGCCATGCCACTAATTTTATGATTTTAGAAAAATTAAGAAGATTAGGGCATGAAGTAATTGTGCTTTTTGGGGATTTTACGGCTTTAATCGGCGATCCGACTGATAAATCAGCAGCCCGTATCAGATTAACCAAAGCGCAGGTTGAGGCCAATATCAAAAGCTGGAAAGAGCAGATTGCGCCGATTTTAAATTTTAAAGATCGAAAAAATCCAGCTAAAATTTTAAGAAACAGCAAATGGCTGGCCAAATTAAAATTTACTAATTTGATTGAATTAGCTTCAAATTTTACTGTGCAGAGAATGCTGGAAAGAGATATGTATGAAAAAAGAATTGAAGAGGGCAAGCCAATCCATATGCATGAGTTTTTTTACCCCTTAATGCAGGGTTATGACAGTGTGGCCATGGATGTTGATTTGGAAATCGGCGGCACTGACCAGACCTTTAATATGCTGGCTGGCAGGACATTGCAGAAAAGCTACAATGACCGCGAAAAATTTGTTTTGGCTACTACTCTTTTAGTTAATCCTAAAACCGGTAAAAAATTAATGAGTAAAAGTGAGGGCGGATTTATTGCCTTGAATGATTCACCAACTGAAATGTTTGGCAAAACCATGGCTTTACCTGACGAAGTGATTATTCAGGTATTTACTGATTGCACTTATTTACCTTTAGAGGAGATTAAGGAACTTGAAAAGCAAATGAAATCATGGGCTAATCCGCGTGACATTAAAATGAAACTGGCTTTTGAATTGGTAAAAATTTATTATAGCGAAAAAGCAGCCCAAGAAGCGCAGGAAAATTTTGTAAAAGTATTTTCCAAAAAAGAAACGCCAGAAGAAGTAAAAAGTTATAAAGTTGAAAGTAAAAAGTTATTGGAGATTTTGGTGGAGACAAATTTGGCAAGTTCAAATTCTGACGGCCGGCGGGTAATTAAACAGGGCGGAGTGAAAATTGATAATGAAGTTATTAAAGATGTTAATTTTAATTTATCTACTGGCGAACATTTAATTCAGAAGGGGAAAAGGTTTTTTGTGAAGGTGATAATCGGGTAATTTTTTTAAAAAAGCAAAACACCCTTTGTCATTCTGAGTGAAACGAAGAATCTGTGAAGTAATAGATCCTTCGACTATGCTCAGGATGACAATTCCCGACAAAGGGCGTTTTGCCTCTTAGAATATGACTATAAATGAAAAAATTAAAAATGAAATTGTTAACCTTTTAAAAAAACAAAAGGTGTTGATTAAAATTGAGGACTTGGAAACGCCGCCTCTAGCGGAAATGGGAGATTGGGCCTTGCCTTGTTTTAATTTGGCCAAGCAATATAAACGCTCACCGCAGGAGATTGCCAAAGACTTTGCGCAAAATTTAAAACCCAGCGGGTTGATAATTAATTTTAAAAACATTGGGCCGTATTTAAATTTTGTGATTGATACCAGCAAAGTGGCAGAATTGGTTTTGAAAGAAATTAGTAAAAGTAAAAGCAAATATGGCCAAAGCAAAATTGGTAAAAATGCCAAGGTAATGATTGAATATTCCCAGCCCAATACGCATAAGGAATTTCATGTCGGCCATTTGCGCAATGTCTGCATTGGTGCGGCTTTGATAAATATTTATAAAAATTGTAACTATAAAGTTATTTCTGCCAATTATCCAGCTGATTCTGGGGCTCATGTGGCGAAAACTTTATGGTATTTGCAAAATTATACTAATCAAACAGATATTCCGTCTTTACCAGAAGACCGCGGTGAGTTTTTAGGCCAGACCTATGCGCGGGCAGTGGCTGAACTCGCTGAGCATCCTGAATTTAAACCTCAAGTGCAGGAAGTCATGTTAAAATTAGAAGCCGGTGATAAACAATTAACAAAATTGTGGCAAGAAACCAGACAGTGGAGCTTGGATCAGTTTAAAAAAATCTATAAAGAACTCGGAGTTGATTTTGATGTTTGGTTTTATGAAAGCATTGAGGAAAAAGAAGGCAAGAAAATGCTGCCTAAATTTTTAAAATATAATTTTATTAAAAAAAGCGATGGCGCAATTATTGCTGATCTGGACAAACATAATTTAGGAATTTTGGTTCTCTTGCGCCAGGACGGCACAGTTTTGTATGGTTTGAAAGATTTGGCTTTGGCTTTTAAAAAATTTAAGAAATACAGAATTAATAAAAGTTTATATGTAGTTGATACCCGTCAATCCCAGTATTTTAAACAAATATTTAAGATTCTAGAGCTGATGGGTTTTAAAAAAGAAATGGTTCATGTGCCTTATGAATTTGTGGAATTAAAATCCGGGATTATTTCTTCACGCACTGGCAATATCGTAACTTATGAAGAAGTTAAAGAGGCGGCTTTAAATAAGGTCTTGGCTGAAACCAAAGAGCGCCATCCTGATTGGAGTGAAAAGCAAATTAATGACGTAAGTATGAAAATAGTTTTAGTGGCTTTGAAATTCGGTATGTTAAAAAGTGGCAATGACAAGGTGATTACTTTCGACATTAATGAGTCGCTAGATTTTAACGGCTTTACTGGCCCGTATTTGCAATATACACTGGCGCGTTTAAATTCTATTTTTAGGAAATTAGGGAAAATAAATACTAAAATTAAAGTTAATTATAAAAATTTGGCTGCGCCAATTGAGATTCAATTGATTAAGGATTTAGTCGCTTACCCAGATAAAATTTCAGAAAGTTTAAAATTAAATGACCCTTCAATTATTGCCCAATATTTATTTAAATTATCTCAGGATTTTAATGCTTTTTATCATGAACTGCCAGTTTTAAAAGCTAAGCTGGATGTCCAGGCAGCGCGTCTGGAATTATTGCAGGCAATTGGGCAGACCCTAGAAAATGGTTTGGGATTACTTGGTTTAGTAATTTTGGAAGAGATGTAATTTTATATATTTATTTTAAAAAAATGACCCCTCCGATGTACATCGGAGGGGTTTTGTATTTCATAAACTAGTCATAGCTTTTCCCTCGGGAGCGGGGATACTCCATCTGGTATTTGGCCAACAGAACAGAGAAGGAATGGTTCTGCTGCTAAGTGTCCAGATTTCGCCGTTTTTACCGGCTTAACATTCGCTTCAGGGCAGTACTTGAAAGTGAAGACATGAAACTAATAGCGTTTTTATACTTTTAACTGGCATCCCGGAGAAAAAATTCAGCAAGGACTTAAAAACATTTTGCTTTAACGTTATCAGCTTTCATGTTTGGGCTACGAGGCCATGATTAATGATGGTTGAAGGAATACAACCATTTCCCGATATTGCCTTTTCTAGTTTACGAACACATAAAGAGGAAGCTAATTTTAGTTTACTGAAATAAATAGTTTTTGGCAATGAAAAAGTGTGATTTTTCCACAGGAATAGTAGGGGGTTTGTTAGTAATTGTTAACAAGTTTTAATATTCAATAAGCGTAGGGCTTCAGCGCAATCTTTTATTTAAATGTTAGGTTAATTGGTTAAGGTAATGATGCCTGTTTGGGTGAAGGTTAGGGTAAAGTGTGTATTAAAATACTTTATACTTTACCTCTTAGCCACACTGGCCTCTTAACCATAACCCTAACCATTGCCCGAAATTTATTCTTTCTGTGTATAAATCATCTAATTCTTTTTAACAAATTTTTAATGAAAAAATCTCTTGTCAGAAAAAACAGATATGTTATTTTTAAGGCATAAGCTTAAATCAAAATTAATTTAAGCACCCTCCTACGCACAATGCTTCGGAGGGCAAGGAAAAAATATGAAAGGGGGTAAAAATAAAAATCAAAAAAGAAAGGAGGAAAACTTAGGAGCACACCTTATTTATTTTTAGGGTGTTTTTTTGTTCAACGTTCCTTGAAAATTTAGAAAGGAGAAAATTATGGGGGGAGGATGAAAAAATTTTAATGAGGCAAAAGCGCGGAGCTTGTTAACCTAAAAACAATTTTTGGAAAAAAGTTAAACCTTGATTTGGCGCGACCTTCGGCACGCTAAATAGAGGCGCCCTGCGCTAGTCTGGCTGTGAGCTGGACAGTGCAGGGCAAAAATTTTTCGAGTGTAAAATGGAGAAAAACATGAAAAAGACAGCAATCGTACTTTGTTTGCTTCTGGCCTTAACAACCTTAACAAGTGTGGCGGTTTCAACCCACCAGATTTACATCAAGAAAAACCCAACCAATGAGAATGGCATTGAGTTTGGCGTTGATAATGCCAGCGGTTTTGTGCGCTGGCGCGCCTATGTCAAAGGATTAACCAATAATAGCCGGGGATTGAATACCAGCTGGACTGATTCAGGCAATGGCTGGTGGTACTATGATTTGTCATCAATTGCGCAAAGAGTGATGTGGCGGCTTGATGGCATTACCAACCAGAAATTCCGAATTACCTACTGGGCCTTTAAAAGTGATGGCACCTGGGAATATGGCCCGCAAGTGGAAGTTGTCTCTGATCAAATTTTACCAACTGCTTTTTTCAAAAACATTTCTAATGGCCAAACTTTTACCCAGAACCAGTTTAACATCTCTGTTTCATCAAACGACAATTTAAGCGGTGTAGGCGCTATTAGAATTTACGCTGTCGTACCAGCGGGAAATAGCTTGAGTGGATGGACTCCTTCAGGTCTAGCTAATCAGTTTTATAAAGAGTTTGGCCCATCGTCTATAAGCCACAATTTTGTAGCGCCAGTATCTGGCATTTACACTTTTACGCTCTGGGTCAAGGACAATGCTGGTAATATTGCTTATGAGCCTGGCGGTCCAATTACCATTACAGTAACTTTAAGTACGCCAAATCCAACGCCAGTACCTTCACCGCCAACAGCGCCAAGCAATTTAAAACTGACAGCCAATGCCCAGACCATTACTATCACCTGGCAGGATAATGCTAGTAATGAAGATGGTTATGGCTTAAATAAAAATGGCCAGTTTTTCAAAAGCTTGGTAGCCAATACCACAACTTACATTGATACTGGCCTGCAATACGGCCAGAATTACTGCTACAATGTTTATGCCATTAAGTCGGGCCTTAATAGTTCAGGAGTAGAAAGTTGTTTAACTTTAACAGCTCCGAATACAACTGACTATCATTATGCGGATAGTTTTACCTATCCCATGGTTTGCGAAAAAATTTATCGGCTGGAAGTAGACACGCAAATACCTGTTGGTGCTTGCTTTGATTATCAGCCCTTTGGTTCATTGTTTGCAGTACCTGATAAAATTCATCAGGGAAGCGATTTAAACCTCAAAGGCGTTAATGATTTTGGCACGCCTGTTTATGCCATTGGCAATGCTTTAATCTGGGATTATAGTTGGACCAGTGGCTGGGGCAATTACTTGATTTTGAGAATTTCTGCTCAGCCTGGTAAAGTTTTTAATCTGACAGATGGCACCACAGTGACTGAAATTTTTGTCCTGTACGGGCATTTGAATGAGATTCGCATTATCAAAGATACTGGCCAGATAATTGAAAAAGCTAGTATTGTTAAAGCTGGTACTTATGTAGCTAAGGGCTGGCAGATCGGGACAGTTGGTGATGGCAATGGCAACTTTAGCCCGCATCTGCATTTTGAAATTCGGATTAATGGCTATAGCCAACTGGGTTATGGCTACTGGCCGGTTTCCGACCCAAGCTACTTGCAATATTTTGTTGATCCAATTGAATTCATTGAAAATAACTGGCTGCCAACCAATCGAGTTTTAAAAATCATAGCCCATGGCTATGATCGGGTAAGCAGCCGCAAAGTCATTTTGGAATTCAATACTAATTATTGGCAACGTCAGGGCAGAGTAAATGATGGTTTGCCTTTAGCCAGTGTTGGCTGGGCTAATCATCTCTGGCTGACCAGCTCAATTAATGACACAATGGCTTCCTGGAGTTTTTATGTGCCGCAAAGCGGCTCATACTCTCTATACCTGATTATTCCGCGCTACTATGCTCAGGCTAATAATGTGTTTTACAAGGTTTGGCACAGCAATACTAATATTGCTAATCCTTATGAAGTGCGGATTGACCAAGCTAACAGCGATGAGAATAAAAGGATTTATTTTGGAACTTTCTATTACAATCAAAACTGGCGCTATTCAGTTGATTTGTATAGCCAGACGACTAATAATCCAGTAAAAAATGTGGCAGCAGATGCTATCATGCTGGTTTATGAAGGCGATCTGGGCATAGGCGGCGGATATGTCCCGCCAGCAGCACCAGTTCCGAGCAATCAAATGGCGACCATTACTTCCAGCGGCACAATAACCTTTAAATATTCAGGCACATATAATTCTCCTGAATTATATTGCAGTGGCGGCGGTTTATCTTGGTCAGTGCCAGTATTTTCCGGTGGAGTCAAAGAAAAAACAGTCACTGTCAGCCAGTCAGCTAAAGTTTATTGCAACACTCGCTTTGAAGACGGTCAGTGGATGGGCGGATATAATGGGATTATGGCTAACCAGCATTTGTTTGTTGACAACCAGGAAATTATCTACACCGAAGATAATGGCCAGGGCGGCACAAATTTGGTTTTCAATCTGGTGGTTGAAAATCCAAATGATCCGCCTGATGATCCAGACATCGATGATGGCCCGACAACGATTACAGCTGATATTAATATTAGCGGTTCAGTTGATGGGCTTGATGGTTTTGGCTGCAGCGTTAGTTTTGTTCAAGCAGTTTTTACTTGGGCAACCTTCGTTAACCTGCTCATTCTTTTCTCTCCTCTCATTCTCCTTTTGGTGCGCAAGGTAAAATAATTTACTTAGGCGCAATTGCCCCGGATCTTAATGGGTCCGGGGCCTTTTTCCTAAAATTACTAACTTAATATATTTAATAATTAAATATCCGATAAATAGAAATTGGTTATGGATGCTGGTTAGGTAAATGGTAATTAGAAAATTGATATGAACAATCTAAATAAAAATCCAATAAAAAGTTTTCGAGATTTAGAAATTTTTCAGATTTCTTATGATCTAATGCTTAAAATTTATAAGGAGATTATTCCCAAATTGCCTGATTACGAAAAATATGACTTGAAAAGTCAATTAAGAAGATCATGTAAGGCAATTCCTAGATTAATAGCAGAAGGATATTCAAAAAGACATCAGAAATTAGGATTTCAAAAATATCTTTACGATGCTTTAGCCGAATGCAATGAAACCATCGTAAGTTTAGATCAATGCAGGGATCTCTATAATATTAATCAAGTACTTGCCAATGATATAATTTCTTTATATGATAGAACCAGCCGGCAAATTTATAAATTAGCCATTGTCTGGCGCAATTTAAAACCATAGACCAATTTCTAATTTCCTAACTAGCTTCCTTCCCCAATTACCAATAATCTTACTTATAAATAATTTCAATACTATGAGAATTTTCAAATTATTTATCATTTTTACCGTGTTAACTCTAGCTATTTCAGTTTTAGCTGGCTGCAATCTAAAAATTAATCTAAACTCCAATCTAAATCAAAGCCAGATAAAAGTTGAGCCAAATGCGAATACCTTGCCAGAAAATTTAAATCAAAACACTAATGTATCTTCTGAAGAAAAAATAGAATATAATATTATTGCCAATCCTGAGAAAATGGTGACAGAAATTAAAAGCGGAGACGTAACATATAAGGATTTTAAGTCTTTATGCGGCAATGAAGTCATGGTTTATGCCGAGCCGCAGAATGGAAGTATTATTTTTCAGAGTTTTGATCCTGGCTCAGATAAGCCAGTTAGCAATTTATACTTTTTTAATTTAAAATCAGGGGAATGCAAAAAATTGACGATTTCTGAAGAGCTTGGCAATTTTGGCGCCAGAATTTTATCTCCTGATCAGACAAAACTGGCTGTAGCTCTGGAAACCAATGAAGCTAAGGAATTGAAACTCGTAGATTTAATTAATGACACGTCAAAAGTTTTAGTAACTTTGCCAGCAGGGGAAACTTTAAATGGCGGTTATGGCGCTTTGTCCAATCATTTTGATATTAAATGGTTAGATGATAAAACACTTCAGTATACTGTTTATGAAGATACGGTTAAAAATTATACTACGGAAGCACCAGAAAAGATAGAGAAAGTTTTGCAAGTCAGGGTGGTTAAAATCGAATAATTTTATATAACAAAAAATCCTCCCCGCGCTGCGGGGGGGATTTTTATATTGGATAATTTTAAATATTAATCCATTTGTTTGATATCAGCGCCTAAAGAATCATTTAATCTTTGAGCAATATTTTCATAGCCGCGATCAATGGGATAGGAGTTTCGTAAAATTGACTGGCCCTTGGCTGCCAGCATGCAGATTAACAAGTTGATTGAGGGTCTGAGCGCTGGTGGGCAAATAACTTCAGCTGCAGAAAGTTCAGTTGGGCCGGTAACTAAAATGCGATGAGGATCAAGCAAGGTAATATTGGCACCCATGCGTTTTAATTCAATCGCATAAATTAAGCGGTCTTCATATACCCAGTCATGGACCAATGTCTGCCCTTCGGCTTGAGTCAGAATCGGGATGAAGATTGGCAAGTTATCAATATTTAAACCTGGATAAGGTTGGGGATGAATTTTATCAGGCAAAGCAATTAGCTTGGAAGGATATATTTCAATATCAACTAAATCAAAATATCCATTTTTTGATTTATTAGGCTGGCTTAGTTCAAATTTTTGCCCCATGACTCTTAATTTTTCTAATTCCAAGCTAAGAAAGTCAAGTGGGCAATTGGTTATTGTAAAATTTGATTTGGTAGTAATAGCAATAGAAATAAAAGCCATGGCTTCAATGGGATCCGGCATGATTGGGTAATTAGTGACTGGGTTTAATTTTTCGACTCCAGTGACGGTTAGTTTTTTTGTGCCAATGCCAGCAATTTTAGCGCCAGCTTGATTTAAAAAATGACAGAGATCCTGAACCATGTAATTGGCAGAAGCAAAATTAATTTCCGTTGTGCCTGTAAGCAGTATTGCAGTCAAGATAGTATTTTCAGTCGCGGTGTCGCTAGATTCATACATAGTGAATGAAGCTGCTTGGCGATTTTTAGAATTAATTTGATATTCTTCTACTGTTTCTTTGACATTAATACCCAAATGTTCAAAGGCGATCAAATAAGGATTGACTGTTCTTTTGCCCAGCTTGCAGCCGCCTGATTTGGGCAGAGAAAATTTTTCCAATTGGCCAGATAAGGCGCCCATTAATAGGAGTGCAGAACGAGTTTTACAAAATGATTCTTTATTAATTTTATCAGGCTGCAAATTACCGTTATTGATGATTTCTAAACTATGTTGATCTAGCCATTTTATTTCCAGACCAAGTGAAGTTAAAATTTCGATTATTCTTTTGACCTCTTCAATTGCTGGCACATCAATTAGAGTCGTCTTGCCAGGAATCATGGCAGTGGCGCACAAAATTGCTACTGCTGCATTTTTAGCAGAGTTGGTTTTGATTTCACCTTGTAATTTTTTGCCGCCATTAACAATGAAAGTGGCCATAAAAAATGAGTTATTGATGAAATTATTGTAGCTTATTTTAGGAATTTTGGCAATTGTGATAAATATTAAATTAAGTTATGCACAGGTAGGGCTTTTTTTTATTAAAATTTAGCGCAAAAAGTATTATAATTAAATAAAGAGTCAGCTTGGCTCTGCTAGCAAAACAAAGGGGGTGGACACATGGTTGTCTGGAGAAAGTGCCCTATTTGCGGCAAATATTACCCAGGAAACATCCAAGGTGGAACATGCGATTGCGGCTACTCATTTGGTAGCTCATTAAAACCCCTAATCAGTTCTTTCTTTTTCATTTTTAGGGCGCCTTTATAGGTGCCCTTTTTTCTTGCTGAAACATTTTAAATTTTGTATAATTATAATAATAATTAATTATTGATTAATCCTCTACATGAATCTCAAGTGGATTTTTGATATATTTAAAAGATTAATGAAGAAAAAAAGTTTTTGGATAATTTTAGTTCTCCTAATAATTGTCATTATTGTGATTGCCAATTTAAGCAAAGGAAAAAAGGTAGAGTATGTTACAGATAAAGTAGTAAAAAATACTTTAACCCAGACTGTCTCTGAAACAGGAGCGATTGAGTCTGCCTCAGCTTTGGATTTGAATTTTAAAGCAACTGGGACATTAAAAGAGATTTTGGTTAAAGCTGGTGATGAAGTCGTTGCTGGTCAGATTTTAGCCAGCTTAAATGCTGGTGATTTAGAAATACAAGTTCGCCAAGCCCAAGCTAATGTTGATATTGCCAGAGCCAATTTAAACCGCCTCTTAGCTGGTGCCAGCTTGCAGGATATTAAAGTGACAGAGGAAACAGTTAATAATGCCAAAATCGCTTATGATAATGCGCAAAAAGATTATGACAATCTCATGGTAAAAATTAATGCTGACATTAAAACATTTCAAGAAACAGCTGATTTTGCCCAAATAAGCTTAACCAATACTCAAAATACTTATGCTAAAACTAAAGATGATGCAAAGCA
>Ga0315289_10013922_pt1 | contig 11246 bp, 11 predicted proteins | sample YL17G11_40_MG_FD_203452 | JGI IMG/M metagenome (GOLD analysis project Ga0315289, IMG submission 203452) | Sediment microbial communities from Yellowstone Lake, YNP, Wyoming, USA - YL17G11_40 | ecosystem: Environmental > Aquatic > Freshwater > Lake > Sediment | place: USA: Wyoming | collected... | reverse complement strand
ATGAAAGACAATTCAGGCAGATGGCCAACTTACATGGGCACATAATAAGCAAAGACATAGCCTACAAGTTTACATAGCACGCTCATTATGGAAAAAGCCAAGTACAGGTTTCTGTCAAGTCAATACTGAGCAAGCAAGTCGGTGTGTGAGACGCTTATGAGTGACGATGAGAGGCCCAAAGGCATGATATTTTGCGGTCGTGATGGAAAATGGAAGGAGCAAGTTGAGAAACGCCTGCAAACAGACGAAAGAGTGACGCTCACGGCCCTCGGAGACGTCAGGTATGACGTAATGAGATATGTAGAAGGAAGAAAGGATGTGAAGGTAGTCAAGCTTGAAACAAGGTACATGAAATCAAGAGAAAAGGGTCTAGGATTGAAAGTCACTGTCCAGAAGCTTAGCACACATGAGTGTTCCTAACTTCCCTTTTTCAAGTGCGATGGAGTTGCGTCGTGCGCCCGCGCTCTAAGTATTCTTTCCCTAGGTTTGTTTCTAGCAGTACTGGCGCTGGTACTGATTATTGAGACTGAAACGTTAAATTGCACCAGGATAGCATAACTATTAGTACGTATCTGTGGTTTCCCAAAGACCACATCTTGTAGACTAGTGGGAAAGTATGAGTAAAAAATCTCTAACCGAAGCAGACATCTGTACGAAATTCATAACGCCATCGATAGTTGGCGCTGGTTGGGATTCAAGAAATCAGATCAGGCAAGAAGTCTATTTCACCAATGGAAGAATCATCATTAAACGCGATGGAATCGAGAGAGGCGAGAGGAAAAGAGCAGATTACATTCTGTACTATAAAGGCAACATCCCAATCGCAATCATTGAAGTGAAGGACAACAATCACAGTGTTGGGGCTGGAATGCAGCAAGCGCTAGAATACGGTGAAATCTTGGACATCCCTTTTGTTTATAGTTCCAATGGAGATAGCTTCATAGAACATGATACAACGGGCAAAGCCGAGGAAATGGAACGAGAAATATCGTTGAATAGTTTCCCAGGTCCAGAAGAAATATGGCGAAGATATAAGGACTGGAAAGGTATCACTGAAGAAAATGAGCATGTATTGACAGAAGAATACTATATTGGATTTAAGAAACCTAGGTATTATCAAGAAGTTGCAATTAACAGAACTGTGGAGGCAATATCCAAAGGCAAGAAAAGAGTCCTTTTGGTAATGGCTACGGGCACAGGAAAAACGTATGTTGCTTCCCAAATAATTTACAAACTTTGGAAATCTAAAGAGAAAAAAAGGATACTTTTCTTAGCTGACAGGAATATCTTGGTTGATCAAGCCCGTAACAATGACTTCAAACAGTTCAAAGGCGCAATGACGAAAATAACTAACAGAAAAATCGATACTTCTTACGAAATTTACCTTGCATTATACCAAGCGGTTACAGGAGTAGAAGAATGGAGAAATATCTACAAGCAATTTTCAAGAGAGTTTTTCGATCTGATTATAGTTGACGAGTGCCACAGGGGAAGTGCGGCTGAAGATTCAGCTTGGAGAGAAGTTTTAGAATATTTCGAGTCTGCTACGCAAATTGGCATGACAGCGACACCTAAGGAGAGCAAAGAAGTGTCTAACATCGACTATTTTGGCGAGCCAATTTACATCTATTCTCTGAAACAAGGGATTCAAGACGGATTCCTATCTCCGTACAAGGTTATCAGAATATCTATTGACAAAGATGTTGAAGGGTATAGGCCTGAAAAGGGGAAGCTGGACTGGTATGGAAATCTGGTTCCTGACAAAATCTATAGTGGTAAGGATTTTGATTGGAAACTAGTCATTGATGAACGTACCAAATTGGTAGCCAAAAAAGTGACCGAGTTCTTAACAAAGACTAACAGGCTTGACAAGACAATAGTGTTCTGTGTTGACATAGAACATGCTGAGAGAATGCGTAGGGCATTGGTCAACGAAAACAAAGATCTCGTTACAAAGAACCCGAAATATATCATTAGAATTACCGGTGATGATGATTACGGGAAGAAGGAGCTTGATAATTTCATTGATCCTTCAGTCCATTACCCAGTGATTGTGACAACATCAAAGTTACTCAATACTGGAGTTGACGTCCAGACCTGCAAACTCATTGTCTTAGACAGCAACATACAATCGGTAGCTGAGTTTAAGCAAGTCATTGGCAGAGGAACAAGAATAAGAGAAGACTATGGAAAATGCTACTTCACGATTATGGATTTCAGGCAAGTGACTAATCTGTTTGCTGATCCTGATTTTGACGGAGAACCTGTCCAAAGTGTGGAATTCAAAGGCGATGAAATCATCATTATCGATAGCCCTCCTGAAGTGACTCTAGGAAAGCCTCCGCGAGAACAAATCTATATTCCAAACGAACCTTTGGCTAAGCCAAGGAAATACTATGTCAACGGCATTGAAGTCAAAGTCTTGAATGAGAGAGTCCAGATGTTTGACAAAGATGGAAAACTGATAACTCAGTCTCTCAAGGACTACACTAAGCAGAAAGCAAACGCCCAATTTAGATCGCTAGATGATTTTCTGCAAAAGTGGAAGAAAGCCGACCAGAAATCAGCGATGGTTAAGGAGCTTATTGGACAAGGCATATTCCTTAATGAGTTGCGTGAAGAGGTTGGCAAGGATTTTGATGATTTTGATTTGATTTGTCATGTGGCTTTTGATCAGAAATTGGTTACAAGAAAAGAACGTGCTAGCAAAGTCAAAAAGGGAAACTATTTTGCTAAGTACGGTCAAAAAGCAAGAGCAGTTGTGGATGCATTGCTGGACAAGTATTCCGATGAAGGAATTGAAAACATGGAGTCCCTGACTATTTTGAAAGTTAACCCATTTCCGAAGTTTGGAACGCCTATTGAGATCGTAGATTTCTTTGGCGGTAAAGAAGAATACCTAGGTGCACTTCAAGAAATTGAAAACCAATTATACAGATGATCTTGTATGTTGTCGACAACGATAAAATCCATTCAAGACATTATGCGCCAAGATGCTGGCGTAGACGGCGATGCGCAAAGAATTTCCCAAATGGTCTGGATGATCTTTCTAAAAGTTTATGATGACAAAGAGAAAGAATGGGAACTTGAGGACGAAAAATACCAATCAGCAATTCCAGAAAAATACCGGTGGCGCAACTGGGCATCAAACAAGGAAGGCATAACAGGAGACGAGCTCCTTGACTTCATTGGTGAGATGTTCAAAGCCCTAAAAAGCCTAAATGTTTCAAAGGAAAACGACCCAAAAGGCTACATTGTACGAGAAGTCTTCGAAGACGCATACAATTACATGAAATCTGGAACCCTGATTAGGCAGGTCATCAATAAACTCGGCGAGATTAACTTCAACAAATCAGAAGACAGGCATCTATTCAACGAGGTTTATGAGAAAATCTTGTCGGACCTGCAATCGGCAGGCAACGCTGGAGAATACTATACTCCGAGAGCCGTAACACAGTTCATAGTTGACATTATAAATCCAAAGTTTGGTGAACGAGTACTTGACCCAGCATGTGGGACCGGCGGATTCTTGGTCAGTTCCCTTGAGAACATGAAGAAGCAAATTACGCGTGATACCGATTTGGAGATGCTACAAAAAAATATTAATGGTGTAGAGAAAAAGCCTTTGCCTCACTTGCTTTGCACAACAAACATGATTCTCCACGGGATTGAAGTTCCAAACATTAGACACGACAATACTTTGACACGACCTTTAGCTGACTATGGACCTTCTGATATGGTTGATATTGTCTTTACTAATCCTCCTTTTGGTGGCATAGAAGAACCAGGTATCGAACTCAACTTTCCATCATTATATAGAACCAGAGAAACCGCTGACCTATTCTTGGTTTTGATTATGAAATTGCTCAGAGAAGGTGGAAGGTGTGGAATGGTTCTGCCAGACGGATTCTTTTTTGGCGAAGGCGCTAAAACAAGAATCAAAGAGAAACTACTATCTGAGTTTAATTTACACACTGTAGTAAGACTCCCAAACGGGGTCTTCAACCCCTATGCTGGAATAAAAACTAATCTTTTGTTTTTTGAGAGAAGTAAGCCGACACAAGAGATTTGGTACTTTGAGCACCCGTTGCCTGAAGGATATAGGTCATACAACAAAACAAAACCAATTAGAATCGAAGAATTCAATCTAGAGAAAGAATGGTGGAATAATAGAGAAAACCCGAAGTTCAAGAAATATTGTTGGAAAGTCTCCATTGATGAAGTGAGGAGTAGAAATTACAATTTGGACATCAATAATCCTAACAGTGGCAATAATGAGAAGAAACTTAGCAGCAAAGAAATTATTGAAATCTTGGAAACTGATATGAAAGAAAATATTGATTTGCTTGAGAAAATTAGAAAGGAAATTCGACATGATTAAGAGAGCAGCATTGAAAGAAGTTCTAAAACAATACAGAATTACTCACTGGGTTCAAGATGATAGGACATATCGCCAAGTTTCAATATCGCAAACAGGAGAAGTAACGTTCAGAGGCGAAAAAAGTGGCAGAGAGATAGGAAGAAAAAGACAGTTCATAGTTGATTTGGACAAACATCCTAATACTCTGATTTTCATTAGACAAGGCGTTTTTAAGGGTGGGATAGGTATTGCTTCAGCCGAAGTAAACAAGTGCTTAGTGACAGAAAACATGCCAATGTTTGACATTGTTGGCATAAAACCAGGCTACTTATCACTTTATCTCAAAAGCCCACAATTCAAGAACGATATTAATAGACTAGTTCCTCTTGGAACGGCACAAAAAGCGATTCATGAAAAGCATTTACTGCAATTGGAGCTGCCCCTTCCTCCTGAGGAAGTACAAGATGAAGTGATTCATAAAATAGCCAGCATTATGAAAGACGAAGAGCGATTATCACTTAACACTGTCAAGAGTATCAAATTGATAGCATCCCTTCGCCAAGCAATTCTCCAAGAAGCGGTCTCTGGAAAACTTGTCCCGCAAGATCCAAAGGATGAGCCAGCGTCAGAACTTCTGAAAAAAATCAAAGCTGAAAAAGAGAAGCTGGTCAGAGAAAAGAAAACCAAGAAAGAGAAACCTTTGCCACCTATTTCGGAAGAAGAAATTCCTTTTGAAATACCCAAAGGATGGGTATGGGTCAGACTCGGAGAAATAACGGCCAAAATTGGCTCAGGGAGCACACCTCTTGGGGGCAGAAAGATTTACGAAGAAACAGGAATTCCATTCATAAGATCGCAGAATGTTTGGAACACAGGATTAGAATTAGATGATGTTGTGTACATTACAGAAGATATCCATAAGAAAATGGAAGGAACAAGAGTCTTTCCCGGTGACATTCTATTAAACATAACTGGAGCATCAATAGGAAGAACTTGCATTGTGCCTGAAGACTTTAAAGAAGGAAATGTGAGTCAACATGTATCCATAGTAAGACTAATTTCACCTTCAATTACTTCATTCACCCATTTCTTCCTGCTATCTCCATATCTCCAAAATAAGATAATGGACGTGGAAGTTGGAGTTTCCAGAGAAGGTTTGAGCAAGAAAAACATGGAACTGTTCTTAGTACCAGTTCCCCCATTTTCTGAACAAAACAGAATTATCCAGAAACTTGATCATCTGTTGAAACTTTGCAGCGATTTAGAAGAAACAGTCAAAGAAAACCAAAATAATTCCGAACTCTTAATGGAAGCAGTTTTGAAAGAGGCTTTTGCATCTTAGGTTTTCTTTTTTATATTCTCTGAATGGAAGAAAAATCAAAGAAAGGCATTTATTCTTTTTTCCCTTGGTATAGTATTTCGCAAGAGATTCAATGAATATCGAACCAATGAGCGCGCGCTCCATACTACAAGAAAGCCCAGCAGCTCCTAAACTCATCACCTATAAACCTAATTCAACCACAAACTAGAACTATCACTTCAGAAATATGAAAGAAAGGGATTCCATTGGTAAAATGTCCAGCATGCAAGAAGGAGTTTGAGAAGCACAAGAAAGCATGGAAGTATGGCCAGTTTGATGTCAAGGCATACACGTGTGAGTGTGGGACAGATTTCAGAGAATACACGCTTAAAGGAAAACATAGCTTCACGTTGAAGAAAAAGAAAGGAAAAGGATTTGTAAGAGCATAGGTATACCAGCGCGCTACCATCCAGTGTGCGCTTGATGCCTTGGCGCGCGCTTGAACAGAGGTTTTATTAGTTAACTTGCGGATTATTGATTGATCTCGGATGAAAAAGGGAAGTCCGCATTTTGCCATCGATTTGACCAGAATCGGGGGGGAGGGGGCTTTTCCCTGTCCAGAATGCGGAACTATATTCGACCCTCGGGACGAAACTGAATCTAATTATAAGATTATTAAAACAATAATCAAGAACGACGAGTTAGCAAAATTGGTAATACGCTGCAACAAATGTCACTCAATGATTGATCTGACTGGGTTTTTGACGTATTCGCCACCTAAAAGGGCAAAGCTGAAACAAGAATATGACATATTGAAGCCACTATATAGCAACCTTGTTGCAGAGGTCAGACATCACCTTGAGAAATGCTTGAAAAGAGAACACGTAGAAATACACAGCGTAAATCAAAGAGTCAAGACTTTTGATAGCTTTTATGAAAAAATCAAAAGAAATGAGATAGAGAAGAGATTCTTTGATCGGATTGAAGACTTGGCCGCTGTGAGGGTAATATGCCTTTACCTTACAGACCTTGAGAGAATCAGGGCCATCATCTTTGACGAGTTCAGAGTCTTGGAGGCAGATACTCTAAGAACGCAATCTCCAGAACACTTTGGCTACATGTCCGACCACTACTTGGTAGCTCTCCCCAAAGAGTATTCTGGGCCGAGGTATGACAAGGTCAAGAAGCTGAAATGCGAGATCCAAGTTCGAACTATCTTGATGCATGCATGGGCAACCGTTTCTCACCATTTAGATTACAAAATGAAAACAGATATTCCTTTTGACTTCAGGAAGGATTTTAATGCGATTAGCGGAGTCCTGTATCTAGCAGACACTCATTTTGAACTGTTCAGACAGAAAACCAAACAATCAAAATTAAATTTGAGGAAAAACGCTGAACTTGGCAAGCTAGATCTTGATCAAGAGATAAACCTAGACAGCTTAGAAGTTTATTTCGTTTGGAAGTTTCCAAATAGGGGGTTTGGCAATATACATCATCTGCTGAAAAATATCAAGGCTGCAAATCTTCAAACTCTGAAGCAACTGGATCTGATAGTGAACAAATGGAGACACTATGCTGAATCTGTCGAAAAGCGCAATGGCAAGCTTCAATCTTCAGAGTTACTCAGGATATGTATTGTTTTAGCAAACATGCATGCCAAAAAAAAGGTATAAAGCCAGAGACGTTTGTCTTCTCGCCCAACTCCCAATGATGCGAGTTAAACCGTTTACCAATCGTCATCAACCATATGTTCTACCCTATTGTTCTTCGAGATCTTAGCTCGCGCTCCTCTAGCATTCCATTGAACCTTGATCAAAGAATGACTGAAGCCCCTATCCTCTACACGTAAACTGTGCCACTGATTGAAAGTCCATACATTGGTTGTTGACTTGTATTCCATATCCGTGTAAAAACGGGGTTTGCAAATAATGGTAAGGGGCATCTGACAAACACTATAACTCGGCGCGAAACCCAAGGAAGTATTATTGATTTTGTATGGCAGCTTAAGAAAGATGGGCTTAGCGATGTTACGATCAGGAATTATTCGCTGTCATTGGAAATGTTAGTGCGCAGAGGCGCTGATCTCTTTAATCCTGAATCTGTCAAGGCTACAATAATGTTTCAGCAATCATGGAGCAATGCTACTAAGGCACAGGTTATCGCAGGTTACAAGAAATTCGCGGTTGTCAATAATATCTCATGGACTCCACCGAAATGTGAGATTATTAGAAAGCTGCCTTTCATTCCGCTTGAGAAGGATATTGATGAGCTTATTGCTAGTTGAGGCAAAAAGTTGAGCACTGTTCTTCAATTGCTTAAGGAAACTGGTATGCGGATAGGAGAAGCTCTTAGACTAGACTGGAGTGACGTAGACTTTGAGAAGAGAACTATCGTACTCAATTATCCAGAGAAGCATGGAAACCCTAGAATGTTCAAGATATCTGAGAAGCTGATGGCAATGCTGAACAGATTGCCCAGAGATAACGGTAAGGTCTTTGGAGGCAATTCATGGCGAACAATATTCAACAATTTCAATGCTCAAAGAAAACGCTCTGCAAAGAAACTGGGAAATCCAAGATTATTGAAGATTCATTTTCATACCTTAAGACATTGGAAAGCAACAATGGAGTATCATAGGACGAAGGACATTCTATATGTGATGAAACTACTTGGTCACAAGAATATTGCCAACACATTGATCTACACTCAACTGGTAGAGTTCGAAGGAGATGAGTATTCATCTGCAGTGGCTTATAATATGGATGAGGCTAAGAAACTGATTGAAGTAGGATTTGAATACGTTTGTAGCCATGATGAAACAATGCTATTCAGAAAAAGGAAATAAGCGTGCGTGCTTATTCTACGTTTTTCATTCATTTCTTGAATCAGTGACCGCTAGATAGGCCCCTATAATTATTTCAATAACATATATGATTGCTCCAATGACCATCCAAGCATTTCCAGCAGAGACCATTCCAGAATTGTTGATGGCGTTACCAGTCATTTGCTCGAACCAACCTAATCCGATCATCAACGCTGGAACACCTACAGCAGAAATCACGATGAACAGCTTGAGATCCAAGTAAAACAACCTCAAGTCTCATAGTAGGTTATCGACTCATAAAGTATTCGGCTATTGTAATGCGTGCTTGGCACTATCCTTCCTTAAGAGCTTTTACAATGTCTTCTTCAGTTTCTGCTTTGGGCATCTTTATCAAAGACCATATCAACCACAGAACTGAAAGCCCACCAGCGATAATGAAAATAGCTTGCCAAGTCTGTGCACTGAGAAGAATTGCGTCTTTAAATGTAGTAGTGACTAGGGTTACTAGAATCGTGAGAAATATTCCGAGCGGAGTTGTCCATGCACGTCTCCTTCCTAAATGCTCTATATGGCTGTGCATACATAGGCGAATTTTGTCTCCAGTTGTCGTGATATATTCCTGAGAGACATTGTATACTACTTGAGACCGCGCGCCTGCCTTTTCTTGGATGAACTTTAATTCATCCTTTGTTCCTTTTTCTTTGGCACTCATTTCTTGTCTGTCTCCTGTGTAGGAAGCAATCCCAAGATGATCAGCGAATGCAAACTAACGAAACCGCATTTATCGCACACTGTTGCCACTGAAGGAATGTGTGTTCCTTGGATAGCAATTGGTGAAAAGTCAGGGGGCTGAATGACGTGTGTAACGTATCCTTCAGTTACAATAACAAAGTTCCCATTCCCACATCTGGGGCACCGCAAAGTAACACCACGTTTTTCGAAGGCATCTTCTATCTTTTTTAAGGTCTCATTGGAGAGGTTGCCCATATAATCCCTTTACAAAACAATAAACCGTTTTGAAAATAAAGACTTTGGGATAACGCGACGTAGCGCGTGTTCTCTTGTTTTCCAAATCAACAGTGTGAGGTTAAATGGGATAGTGAAACATTAAATTTATTAGTGGTACTGGAAAAGCATTAAGGTTAAAGGCGCAGGAGAAATTTCTCTCCATTCCAAGACTGGCGCAGAAGTGCACTCTTCATTCACACTCTCACTCACCGTGTGCGTGTGCGTTGTATGGGTAGGTATAGGTAGGTATAGGTAGGTATAGGCAGTGGCATTGGAGTTGTGATTGGAGAAGTGATTTGTAGGCAGAGTCAGTGATGTTGGTTGGTTGGGGTGAAGTTTTATCCCAAACGCGCGAGCCGCCAGAAAAGGTAAGCCTTCGTCTGCATCAAGAAACCGCAGATCTTGACAAGTCCTGCAAGCTGCTCCAAGGTTGCAGCATTCACCTTTCTCTCGTAATCCCCCGTATGCCCGAATGGAAGGCCTGAGCTGAAAAACTTTGAGAAGCGCGGATGGTCGGCTTTGACGAAGGCCTCCCTAACCCTTTCCAGACCGTCGGCATTGAGTGCTCGAAGTTTCTGGAAATCTGCTCGCCACACTTTGGGAGTTGAACACAGACTTCAGGTTGAACGCAATGCAGATTTTCAGGCGTTTAACAAACGCAGCCTTTACGTAGGTCTATTTTCTATTTGGAGCCTAATAATAGACGTTAAGTAGTTGAACTGACCATTGTATATACGACCAAAAGAACAAAGTAACAAACGGCGCAACTCAAACGTAACCTGCGTTTACCCTGTAGGCGCAGGCGAAACATGCAAAGAGCCGTTAACTCAGTGTTGCAACGGCCAAGGCAAGTTTCCCCGTCAGCTGTTACGGCATAGCGGGTAAAGACTTACCAAAGCACCTATGCAGCAACAGACCAACAACTTAGCGCAGGCGCAGACCACCTTTGCACAACTGCGGAGGCGCGACGGCTGCGTTAAAGCAGGTGTGTGTTGCGTATTGGCAGCGCATGGTCGCGTTGACAGGTTTAAAAAAACCCATAGGCGCGTTGCAAACTAGGTTTAGTGGCAAACCGAAATGCAGTAAAGTTTCCTTACGCTTTTTTCTAAACCACACGTCGCCCGTGTGGACGTGAGCGACTACGTGGCTCAAGGTCGTGAGCGCAAAATGACTAAATTTTAGGAGTTGGTGTTTTATGACAAAAACTGAAACCGTTATTCAGAAGGAAGGTAGTGCGCATCATGAGGAAATAGAAAGAGTTGAAAGGCAAACGTCCAAAGAAGCAAGGAAAATACCTTTGAAAGAGAAAACGTATGAAGCGTTAGAAGAAAAAGCAAAAGCTGAAGGCACAACACCTGACGAGTTAGCCGCCAAAATTGTTGAGAAAAAGGCAACTTCAGTTTTTCCAGCAGCCGCCAAAATCAACGACTACGGCTTTCTGCACTTCAAAAACGCATGGCTGGAAAACCTAGGCTGGACAAAAGGCATGGCATTGAAAATAGAGAAGAACGCTGACGGCAGCATAACATTGAGAAAGGCATAGATTACAACAGCAACTCAAACGTCACTTTTAAGTGAAGGTTATTAATAAGAACATCCATATTGCAAGTACAACTTCGAAAAGAAGGTTGAAACTGACCGGTGAAACTGTTTGGCAACTCAGAACCCGCAAAAGCATTGGGTCATGAGATGGACAACACTTAGAGGACTTGCAGCAATAGTCGTGTTTCTGCTCATAACCGTCTTCGTTG
>Ga0315289_10013921_pt1 | contig 11246 bp, 4 predicted proteins | sample YL17G11_40_MG_FD_203452 | JGI IMG/M metagenome (GOLD analysis project Ga0315289, IMG submission 203452) | Sediment microbial communities from Yellowstone Lake, YNP, Wyoming, USA - YL17G11_40 | ecosystem: Environmental > Aquatic > Freshwater > Lake > Sediment | place: USA: Wyoming | collected... | reverse complement strand
GCGCATGTGGCTCGGGATTAGAACGTACTCCGAAACGCAACCTGAAGGTTGCGGCTACCTGGAAAACAACTGCCCCGAAGGGGCCACCTCTTCCGGGCGAAGTCCCGGACGAGGCGTAGATTCTTACGTCTTTAAGTCTGAGAATTTATCTCTAACATCTGGAACACCCCACATAAATCTCCCCTCCCCTAGTGGGAGGGGATTCACCCTGTTAGATAGGAGATCTCTTGAATAACAGGGCTGAATAGACAACCTTATCTAACAGGGTGAAGGGGAGGGGGATAAGCTTTTTTTCACCCCCACCCCCACCCTCCCCCGTCGAAAGGGGGAGGGGAATGGATAGGTGAAATTTCAAATATGTTTGGTTAGCATTTGATGAGAAACCTTCCTTTATGGAATTACTGACCTGTCCCGCTCAATGAGATCCCCAGCGTTGGTGTATCGGGATCATTCGAACTCATCATCAAGGTGGCTGCCTCTAATCCTGAAGATGTCGGCACAAATAGAACCTTCAAACTATAACTCTTCTTGCCCTTGATGGTGACACTACTGCTCCCCTGAATGCTAAAACCTGTCCCTTCTAACCCTAAAAGCGTTATCACAAGATCTCCTGTACCATTGTTCGTAATCTTTAATGTCTTCGTTTTCTTCTTCCCCACCTTTATACTCCCAAAATCAAGGGTAGTTTGGGCGACTGAAATATCAGGGGTCTTTAACTCAAAACTCGCTGTCAGAGTGATTGTAGCATCAACGGTCACTGTGCATGTCTTTGTCCCCGAACAACTTCCACCCTCCCAGCCAGTAAACGTCGAGTTTGTATCTGCTTTGGCCGTCAGCTTCACTTTCTGAACCTTTGTATACGTCTCGCTGCAATCAGAACCGCAGTTAATGCCGGCTGGACTGCTTGTGACCGTCCCACTCCCTGTCCCAGATTTGATTACAGTGAGGGTGTATCCTACGACTTGTGGATTAAAGGTGGCTGTACAGGTCTTATTGACATTCATTAATACCACCCCATCCGAACAGTCCGCATCACCACTCCAACCCTCAAAGGTTGATCCTGATACGGGCGTGGCAGTCAATGTCACGCTCGTTCCGTGATTGTAGGTTTCACTACAATCAGAACCACAATCGATACCAGAGGGATTACTGGTAACCGTCCCACTCCCTGTTCCGGCCTTCGTTACCATGAGGGTGTATTGTTGTTGATTGAACGTTCCAGTAACTGTCTTATCAGCATCCATTGTTACAGAACATTGCCCTGTGTCTGAACATGCCCCTGACCAACCGGCAAAAGTTGAACCCGCAGATGCAGTAGCGGTTAATGTAACATTCGTCCCCCCATTATACGCCTCACTACAATCAGAACCACAGTTGATGCCTGACGGACTGCTTGTGACTGTGCCTGTTCCTGTCCCTGTCTTAGAAACGGTCAGGGTGTATTGCCACTGCGGCTGCTGAGCAAACGCTGCAGTGACGGTCTTATTACTGCTCATGGTCACAGAACAACTCCCTGTGCCTGAACATGCCCCTGACCAACCGGTAAAAGTTGAGCTCGCAGATGCGGTAGCGGTTAATATTACATCTGTTCCTTCATTATATGCCTCGCTGCAATCAGAACCGCAGTTGATGCCTGTTGGACTGCTTGTAACCGTTCCACTCCCTGTTCCGGCCTTCGTCACCGTCAGGGTGTATTGTTGCTGATTGAATGTCGCAGTAACTGTTTTATGAGCATCCATTGTTACAGAACATTGCCCTGTGCCGGAACATACCCCTGACCAACCCTCAAAGGTAGACCCTGATACAGGAGTGGTTGTCAGTGTTACCGCAGTGCCCGATTGGTATGCCTCTGTGCAGTCAGAGCCACAGTTTATCCCTGTCGGAGTGCTGACTACCGAACCTATTCCGGAGCCACCTTTCGTTACTGTCAGGGTGAACCTGGTTGGTGGTGTTGCCCCACTTGTATATGCCCCTGCAGGACCTGAGGAAGTCCTCTCGTTTTTATCACGGTCGAGTGGTACCTGATTACTTAGATTCCCTTGAGGAACATTCGGTGGGCTTGGGGCATCGTTCCAGGTAAAATCTGGAATGTTATAAGTAGTAGCTCCAAATACATTCCCGCCCTCTACCGGACGAAAATTTCCATTTTCCGGATTTATAAGCTGAGGCTCTAAAGTATTTATCGTGTTGTCTGCGAGTAGTTGAGTTAAGTTACAAGTCGGATTAGCAGGTTGACACCCCTGATCGGATTCTTCAATCCCCAGTGGCAAATCTGTCGGGCCATTCCAGATCACGTTTCCCCGGATCTGCAGATTGGTGTCCGAGTAGGAGGGAGAGGGGGTGTTGGTGTCGGCGGGCGGGTTCACGGGGCCGAACACCCCGAGGTGGGCGGACTGCGTCCTGTACGGCGCGGGGTTGTAGAAGACGTTGTTGTAGACGAATACGTTTCGGTTGGGGATCCACTCCCCGCCGTCGCCGTTGGACGGGGGGCCCCAGCCGCCCGCCAAGTGGCGGCTCTGGCATGCAGGGGTATCCCCGTCGCAGCTGCGGGCCCCCGGGCTTGCGAGGAAGAGGGCTGAGCCGTTCTCGGCCGTCCCGACCCCGTAGAGCGTGTTGTAGGCGAAGAGGATGTTGTAGCCCCCGCGCACCGCAAGCCCCGCGTTGGCCACGTGGTGCACCACGTTGTTAATGAACTTCAAGTCGTAGGCCTCGTAGTGGAGCCACGGTGATACCATCCAGTTGAATCCCGTTCCCTGCCCGGCGCCCAGCCCGATCACACCGCAGTGGTCCACCTCGTTGCCCTCGATGCGGACGTAGGCCACGCCACCCTTCAGCACCACGCAGTCGTTTTCGACGTCGTGGATCCGGTTCCCCACCACGTGGCCGTACACCACGGAGACGAAGTCAAGGGCGAACCAGAAGGCGCCCCCGATGTCGCTGTCCTCCACGTAGAAGTATTGGCTCTGGTTGACCTTGAGCGTCTCCTGGGGCTGGTTCATGGCACCGTCGTTACCGTTCAGCTTGCAGCCCCGAATCAGGAAGTGGTCCCCCTGCTCCACGTGGACCACGTTCCCGCCTCCCCCGTAGCCGCGGTCCGTCACAAAGGAGAGGCCCACGAGGTAGAGGTACCTTACGTCGTAGATATTAAGGTAGGCGTGGATGCGGGAGCTCAGGGGGCCGTCGGCCGCCTCCAGGATGACCGGGAACTGATAGGTCCCGTAGCGGGATTCCCAGTAGGTGGGAAAGGAAGACTCGGGGTAGTCGCCCGCCACGAGCTTGATGCGGTAGCCCGTCTCGGTAAGGGGGACGCCCTGGGGCACTTTGCCCCACGCCGCCGTAACCGTGAGCAGGGCCTGGTCCCGGGTATCTCCGGTATTGGAGTCGCTCCCGAGCACGGGGTCAACCCAGATATCAGTAAGAGTTGGTGACCCGATGTCGTAAGAGCTCTGAGCAAAAGTTACGGATCCAATAGTTGAACTTAAAAAAAGTATTAGCGCAATAACAAACTTTAAATCCTTCCCTCTATGTAGTTTCATGCTCTCCTCCTTTTAAGAATCCCTTTACGTTTATTGGATCGGTCCATAGAGAATTCGGAATTACTGACCTGTCCCGCTCAATGAGATCTCCAGTATCGGTGTATCGGGATCGTTCGAACTCATCATCAAGGTGGCTGCCTCTAATCCTGAAGATGTCGGCATAAATAGAACCTTCAAACTGTAACTCTTCTTGGCTTTGATCGTGACACTGCTACTCCCCTGAATACTAAATCCTGTCCCCTCTAACCCCGAAAACGCTATCACCAGATCTCCTGTACCATTGTTCGTAATCTTTAATGTCTTCGTTACTTTCTTCCCTAACTTCACACTTCCAAAATCAACGGTAGTTTGGGCGACAGAAATATCAGGGGTCGTTGCCGGAAGGGTTGCTGTCAATGAGATCTCGAGGGGTGCTGTATCAGGATCACTCGTTTGAATCTCCAATATGGCTGTCTTTAAGCCTCCCGTTGTCGGCTTACATAGGACCTTCAAGCTATAACTTTTCTTGGCCTTGATGGTAACGCTACTACTCCCCTGAATACTAAAATCTGTCCCGTCTAATCCGGAAATGGTTATTATGAGGTTTTTTGAACCGTTGTTGGCAATTTTCAGTGTTTTTGTTATCTTTTTCCCGACGGTTACAATGCCAAATTCAAGAGAGCTCGGAGAGACTGAGATCGCAGGAGGTTTGGCTGAAAAAGCTGCTGTCACTGCTATATTGGCATTCATGATTACTACACATGTCCCTGTTCCTGAACATCCGCCACCTGACCAACCTGTAAAGCTTGAACCGGATGCTGGGGTTGCAGTTAATGTGACACTGGTCCCCTCTTCGTATGATTCACTGCAATCAGAACCGCAATTAATACCCACTGGACTGCTTGTTACACTGCCACTTCCTGTCCCTGACCTTAGTACGGTAAGGGTAGGGTTAAAGGGCTCGGATTCCTGTTGAATCTTGAATGCACCTCCATAATAAGTTCCAGCATAGAGGGTGCTTGGTTTCCGAGGATTAATGGCAAGGGTATTGACATAGCTGTTGGTCAGGCCGGTATTCATGGTAGTCCAATCCGTTGCACCATTGGTGGTCTTGAACACACCACCACCAGCAGTCCCAGCATAGAGAGTGTCCGGTGCCTCGGGAATAATGGCAAGGGCAAGGACAGATGTGTTGGTGAGGCCGATATTCGTCCATTCCGTTCCGGCATTGGTGGTCTTGAACACACCACCACCAACAGTCCCAGCGTAGAGGGTTTCCGGTGTATGGGGATTAACCGCAAGGGACTCGATATGTGTGTTGGTCAGGCCGGTATTCATAGCAGTCCATTCCGTTCCGCCGTTGGTGCTCTTAAATATACCTCCACTAGTTCCTGCATAGATGGTCTCCGGTGTCTGAGGATTGATGGCAAGGGCCGAGACAGAGGTGTTGGTCAGGCCGGTATTCATGGCAGTCCAGTTCGTTCCACTATTGGTGCTTTTAAATACACCTCCCCCCCAAGCTCCAGCATAGAGGGTTTCCGGTGTCTGAGGATTGATGGCAAGGGCCACGACCTCGGCGTCGGTCAGGCCGGTATTCATAGCAGTCCAGTTCGTTCCGGCATTGGTGGTCTTGAACACACCACCACCAGCAGTCCCAGCGTAGAGGGTTTCCGGTGTATGGGGATTAATCGCAAGGGCCTCGATAAAGGTGTTGGCCAGGCCCGTATTCATAGCAGTCCATTCCGTTCCGCCGTTGGTGCTCTTAAATATAGCTCCACTAGTTCCTGCATAGATGGTCTCCGGTGTCTGAGGATTGATGGCAAGGGCTACGACAACAGTATTGGTCAAGCCGGTATTCATGGCAGTCCAGTTCGTTCCGCTATTGGTGCTCTTGAATACCCCACCATCAGTTCCAGCATAGAGGGTCTCCGGTGTCTGTGGGTTAATGGCAAGGCCCGAGACAGTGGTGTTAGTCAACCCGGTATTCATGGCAGTCCAGTTCATTCCACCATTGGTGCTCTTGGACACACCATAATAATAATTTCCAGCATAGAGGGTTTCCGGCGTCTGGGGATTGATGGCAAGGGTCTCTACATAGGTGCTGGTCAGGCCGGTATTGATCGCAGTCCAATTTGTTCCGCCATTGGTGCTCTTGAACACCCCACCAACAGTTCCAGCATAGAGGGTCTCCGGTGTCTGTGGGTTAATAGCAAAGGCATTGACCTGGGTCTCAGTCAACCCAGTATTCATGGCAGTCCAGTTCGTTCCAGCATTGGTGCTCTTGAACACCCCACCATCAGTTCCAGCATAGAGGGTCTCCGGTGTCTGTGGGTTAATAGCAAAGGCATTGACCTGGGTCTCAGTCAACCCAGTATTCATGGCAGTCCAGTTCGTTCCAGCATTGGTGCTCTTGAACACCCCACTCCAAGTCGCAGCATAGAGGGTGTTCGGTGTCTGGGGATTAATGGCAAGGGAATAGACCCGGGTAGCGGCCAGGCCGGTATTGATGGCAGTCCATGTATTTCCGCCATCGGTGCTCTTAAACACACCATGATCAGCAGTTCCTACATAGAGGGTCTCCGGTGTCTGGGGGTTAATCGCAATGGCAAAGATATTGGTGTCTGTCAGACCAGTATTGATTGCGGTCCAGGTACTCCCACCATTCGTGCTCTTAAACAAACCATCAGCGTTTCCCACATACAGGGTATTCGGTGTCTGGGGATTGATGGCAATGGAATCCACATAAGTGGCGGCCAAGGTATTGGTCAGGTCGGTATTGATGGTGCTCCAGCTCGTTCCACCATTGGTGCTCTTGAATACACCACCACCAGTTCCAGCATAGAGGGTCTCCGGTGTCTGGGGATTAATCGCCAAAACTCTGACCCCTCCTCCTTCGGGACCAATGCTGATCCATTGATTATCCCCGAATGAGTTTGAAGATATGGCAAAGATTAGAAGTGTTATCCCTGAAATGAAAAACGTCTTCTTCATGATATCTCCCTTTCCTGAGTACCACTATTCCTTAACTACCAACAATATTCATAAATATACAATGTTCCGAGACAACTTGGTAATTACCGAGAGCAACTTAAGGAATCAGGGTCCCCCATAAACCCTTCTTCTTTAAAATATTTATCCCCTTATGGAATCGGGTTAGATGGTATAATATTATTCGTCTCGTCAATATCTCCTAAAGAATCATCTTCAATTACCGCAATAATATACTTACCTTTAGAGCTTCCCCCCACAGAAAAACTAAAATTGTAATTTAATTTAATAGGTTTACTCATATTCACCTTGATCTTCCCAGTTGATAAACGCTTAAATGGAGCACCTTCTCCCTCATAGATATCATCATCGGATAGATAGAGACTGACATAAGTGGAAGAGGCGTTTCTGTTGCCGATATTCCTAATAGTAAAGGTTCCTTTTACTGTACATTTTGCCCCTTTAATTGTGTTTCTGCACGTTGTTTGGGAAGGTTGAGTAGCCCATTCCCCTGTAAGATCAGGCCCAACGGCCCTGATCGTAACCGTAAGGGGATCTGACCAACCTGATTCAATGGATGGATGGTTGGCACAACGAGCCTGAGTCCTTATCAAATAATTATCAGCATTTGACCATGACTTTGATACCTCCTGTAAAGATGACCAGTCAGAAAAAGTCCCATCTCCCCAATCAAATCGATATTCAATAGGATGACCAAGATTTGAGGTGGCCAAACCCGTTGTAAAGGAATACTCAGTGTCAATTATGCCACTTTCTGGACCACTGGGGGGATTGGGAGTGGAAACGGTCTCGGCTTGTTGAACACCAGTTTGTGAGACTGTAAACGTTCTTCCTCCAATATTGAGGGTTCCCATCCTGTCAGGTCCTGCATTTGAAGAAACTGTATAATTTACTGAACCGTTTCCAGAGCCACTGGTGCCTGAAGTGATGATGAGCCAGGTTGCATTGCTCACTGCTGTCCAAGTACATCCACTCGGAGCAGTGACATTTACGGTGTCAGAACCCCCACTGACACTAAAGGTTTGGCCTGTTGGAGATATGGAATAAATACAAGTGGATCCTCCATATTCATAGGCTCCTCTATCCACACCACTTCCGGATGGGCGAGTAGCACCCGTCAGATCATCTGATGGAATAAGGCCGTTAAGACTCCCAACTGGAAGACCTGTGTTTATGGCAGGACTGCCTGCCTGAAGATGACCATCAAAGGTTTCAAGATTAGCATTGACGAAGAGTGGATCCTGAAAAATATCATGGGAACCATACTGAAATTCTCCGAGCTTGGTATCAGGATGGATCACATTATAATCCTCCTGGGCTTGATAAAAATTGTCCTGGTCAAACCAGACGTAGCAGGTCATATCATCAGTGCCAAATTCCTCATGGCCCTGGAAGATATTATTCTGAACAATGGCAATCTCCGATCCGTCACATGCGGGGACAGCTTCGGTGTCACATCCCATAATCAGCAGACAGTCTCCTTGTCCTACCAGGGTAGAGTTGACCACAGAAACCTTACTCCCCCGCCTCACGGAAAACACCAAGGCACTCCCACCTGCCCGGCAGTCATCCACGCCGTTTGGATACGTAAACGACTTCCCGTTGAAATAACCGCAGTTGCTGCCCATCAGACTGTTTTCGATCCTCGCGGAACCATTCACCTTCATCTGATCTCCCGCATTACCATAAGATTGTGTCCTCTTAATTTCAATCTGACTATTTTCTTTCCGAACATAAAGCATATCGATTCCATCCTGAGTGTTGTACCTAAAGACAGAATCCTCAATTATCCAGTGTCCGCCTGTAAGGCCCCCTTGGCCAAAGCCATCTCCATATCCGCCGGCAGCCTGCCCCCAGCAATTGTTTGGCTCTCCTCCAGGATAGGATTCAGCACAGCCACTCCACTCCACAGTCAGTCTCCTGAAAGTCAGTGTGCCGTGGTTTGCGTTCAGGTCCACGCCTTCTTGCAGATCTCCATCCCATCCGGCCGACCCATTCCCTGCAATCCTAACATCCTCCACCGTCCAATCCGTGAGACGCCCTGCCCGGATACCAGTGTGGGCCAGTCCATGAATGTTCAAATGCCTCAGAGTCACATTCGAGGAATCAGCCGCATAAATTCCCAACAATGCCCATTCGCCATAAGGATAGGTATCTCTCCGGCATGCCACTGAAGAATTGGGATGAGATTCCACACAGCCTGAATGGTCGGTAATCTCTAAACAGTCTATGACCGCATTCGATGTTCCATTCAGATTTAAAACCAAATCTGCTCTTTGTGTTCCCCATAACTCGGGCGGATTTGCACATCCTGAATCCCAGCCCTTTCCAAGTATGCGTGTAGGGTATTGTGCGTTAGAACCTGATGGCAGAGGGGGGAGATAACAAACCCAGGCACCCTCAGAACTGCACCATCCGGAGGTATTAGGTGCTCCGAAGCCCATCTGATAGTTTCCGGGATAAATGAAGAGTGTATCCCCTCCCTGGATCTTCCAGACACCATTGCTATCAAGGGCCCAAAAAGGATGTGACCAGGCACAGGGTTGGTTTGTCTCAGAACCTGGATAGGGTGAGTCTACGGTACCATCGCACTGCTCCGAGCTCCCTCCATCTGTTCGAATATAATATGTGGCTGAAGTTGCGACATTGACAATTAATAACAAACAGAACATTGGTATTAAATTTAAAAATACTTTTTTCATTAAACACCAACCTCCTCAAAATACTTCTTTCTAAGTTTTTTTTCACATCTAGTGTAGTGTCTCTAAAACTTCTTTCCAATGATAATAACCGTTGTCATTCCCGTGAACACGGGAATTCAGCTAAAAAGACTGGATTCCCCCGTATCAAGTACGGGGCAGGCTTAATCAAGTCCGGAATGACGTTCTGTGTAAAGTCTTTTCTGAGACAGTACAATAGTAAAATGTAGTTTAACGATCCCCCCTCATGGAATCTCTCCATAGACGATATTGTTATTCTTCTCGTCAATCTCTTCTAAACATAAAATCCCTTTTGGAATTACTGACCTGTCCCACTCAATGAGATCTCCAGTGTCGGTGTATCGGGATCATTCGAACTCATCATCAAGGTGGCTGCCTCTAATCCTGAAGATGTCGGCATAAATAGGACCTTCAAACTATAACTCTTCTTGCCCTTGATGGTGACACTACTGCTCCCCTGAATGCTAAAACCTGTCCCTTCTAACCCTAAAAGCGTTATCACCAGATCTCCTGTACCACTGTTCATAATCTTTAATGTCTTCGTTTTCTTCTTCCCTACCTTCACATTACCAAAATCAAGGGTAGTTTGGGGGACTGAAATATCAGGGACCTTTGCTGAAAATGTGGCTGTCACTGATGTATCCGTATCCATGGTGACAATGCATTTTCCTGTACCTGAGCATCCACCACTTGACCAACCCGTAAAGGTTGAGTTTGTATCGGCCTTGGCTGTAAGCCTTACCTTTGTACCTGGGTTATAAACCTCAGAACAGTCATCCCCACAGTTGATTCCGCCTGGACTACTTGTGACCGTGCCATCTCCTGTACCTGACTTTAATACGGTGAGTGTAGGGTTACTGGTGATATTAACAGAGAGAGTTTCAGACCAGTTGGAAACGACATCGGTATCGGTAGCACATCGAGCTTGAAGCGCGATCGGGTAATTGTTGGCAGTTGACCAAGACTTAGAAGCAATCGTTGTCCCTACAGGGAGCCAGTCAGAAAAAGTCCCATCTCCCCAGTCAAACCGATATTCGATAGGATGACCAAGGCTTGAGGTTGCCCCATCCGCTGTAAAGGAATAGTCGGTATCGATTATGCCACTGTCAGGACCAGTGGGGGGATTAGGAGTGGAAACGGCCTCAGTACAACCAGAAATATTGACTGAAAGACCTGAAGACAAACCCGATACCACAGAAGTATTCGTTGCACATCGAGCCAGACCCGTTACGGTGTAAGTACCAGAACAGTCCCATGACTTAGAAGCACTGGTTTGGCCAACAGGAAGCCAACCCGAGTTAGTCCCATCCCCCCAATAAAAAAGATACTGCACCGAATGACCGAGGCTCGAGATTGCCCCGCCAGTCGAATAGGTGTATGCTATGCCTGCAGTGCCACTGGTTGGGCCAAAGAGGATGGATGGAACGGAAACTGTTTCCCCTGAAGGTGGAGGAGCCTCACCTTTCCAACGATTGTAGGCAATGTTGAGAAGATCCAAGAATTCCCCAGTGGCTTTCAGGTTCCCAGCCTGACTGGGATGGTCGTCATCATGACTTGACGGATATTTAGACACATTTGAGCCACCATCTGTTTTGTGCTGAATTGTGTTGTTCCACCAACGATGATGATTGCCTGTTTCACGATTAAGATCGTTTGTATGCGAATTACCACCATTGCTCGTTAAAACATTATAGAAATCAAAAACAAACACATTATTGTGAGAGTAGTTATTAAGCCATTCGTTCACAAGCCAATTATTGAAAGCACGAGCATTATCTGCATATGTAGAGTCACTCAATGGCGGTGCCGTGATGACGATGAATAACTTATCCTGCCGCGTACGAAAATATTCCAGAAGGTCAATATAAATCCCTTTTGCATTCGCAACCGTATGGTTTTCACTTCCACTCCCTTCTCCCTTCAGAGGGTTGTTATCAATTGAGGGGACCGGATCGTTTGGATTGCCTTGCAGTGCTGAATTGGGGAAACATGACTTGAACAT
>Ga0315289_10013920_pt1 | contig 11248 bp, 12 predicted proteins | sample YL17G11_40_MG_FD_203452 | JGI IMG/M metagenome (GOLD analysis project Ga0315289, IMG submission 203452) | Sediment microbial communities from Yellowstone Lake, YNP, Wyoming, USA - YL17G11_40 | ecosystem: Environmental > Aquatic > Freshwater > Lake > Sediment | place: USA: Wyoming | collected... | reverse complement strand
GTTGGCGATGGCCTCGGCGCCGCGAATGCCCGGATACCAGGCTGCCAGCGCCGCGCTCACGCTGTCAATCCACGGCATGGTCACGGGGCCGCCGGTCTCCAGCACGACGATCGTGCGCGGATTAGCCGCGGCCACCGCACTGACCAGTTGGTCCTGGTTGTCGGGCAGCGACAGGCTCGCCACGTCGCGCCCTTCACTGGTCGGCTGGTTCACGAACACGATGGCGACGTCGGACGCCTTGGCCAGGCTCGCGGCGGCGGCGGGGTCGGTCCCAGCATCGTATTCCACTTTGGCCTTCGGCGCCTTGGCGCGGATCGCTTTCAGCGGCGAAGAGGGATACCACACCGGGCCGCGGCCAAACATGAAGCCGCCGCCCGGGCGCTGAGCCGTCCCAGGGGGCGGCGGAGGGGGAGGAACGGCATTCCCGCCCGGCGGATCAACCTGGGCTGAGCCGCCTCCGGAGAGCACGCCTACGTCGGCGTGCGATCCGATGACGGCGATCGACTTGAGGGCGGAGGCGCTCAGGGGCAACTGGCCGCCGGCGTTCTTCAGCAGAACGGTGCCCTGTTCCGCAACACGCTGGGCGAACTCGAGACCGGCGAAGACATCCACCACCTTGGGCGCCGGCGGGTTGTCAAAAAGCCCGACCGCGAACTCCGTCCGCAGGATCCGGTGGACCATGTCGTTGAGGCGCGCCATCGGGACCTCGCCGCTCTCCACCGCCTTCTTAAGCGGCTCTCCGAAGTAGGTGCTGCCCGGCATTTCCTGGTCGAGTCCGGCCAGCACCGCCTTCACGGTGCTGTGCGTGCCGCCCCAGTCCGACACCACCCAGCCCTTGAAACCCCAGGCTTTCTTCAGGACATCGTTCAACAGGTAGCTGTTCTCGCAACACCAGTCGCCGCCGACCTTGTTGTAAGCGCACATCACGGCCCCGATGTCCCCTTCCCGGATGGCGATCTCGAACGCCAGCAGGTCGGTCTCCCGCGCGGACCGCTTGTCGAGGATCACGTTGCCGATGTTGCGGCCCGTCTCCTGGTCGTTGAGGGCATAGTGCTTGGTATGGTTGACGACGCCCTGCGCCTGGAGGCCCTTCATTTGCCGGGCCACCAGCTTCCCGGCCAGAATCGGGTCCTCGCCGTGGTACTCGAAGTTCCGGCCGTTGCGAGGCTCGCGGGTGAGGTTCACGCCTCCGCCGAGCGACATCGTGAAGCCATGGTCGCGGAGTTCCCTGCCGATCAGCGCTCCATACTCGTGCGCCAGATTCAGATCCCAGCTTGACGCCAGGGAAACCGTGGACGGCAGCGCCGTCGCGTACCGGCTGCGGGCGCCACCCCGGGTGACGCCGGCTGACGCATCGGCCATCTGAACATCGGGGATTCCCAGCCGAGGGACTCCCGGGATAAACCCGGCGCCACCGAGCGACCTGGTAGGCGCTGGCGGCGCGCCCGCAGCGGCCCCCGGCCCGCCTCCGAATCCCCCCATGCCGGTCCCATGGACGAGACCGATCTTCTCGTCCAGCGTCATCTGCTCGATGACCAGCTCGGCCCGCCGGTCTGGCGACAAGCCCTTGTCCATCCACGGACCTTTCGGCGCGGCCTGGGCCGCCTGGCCCGGCGGCTGGGCGAAGACCGCTGAGAGGGCAATAGCTAGGACTCCAGCCGCGATCGCAAGGATCTTCGGCCAGTTCAACAGCGTGGGCGTGCGCATCAAGACCTCCGTTCTAGATCCCCAAAGAAACCGACTGTACACCCATCCTCCGCCTGTAGCAACCCCGGAGTGCGGATTTCGGGCCGGACACTGCGCTGCGCCGCCCGGCGCGCCTTATAATGCTCGACATGGGCGAAACACGCGAGCTGATCGAGAACCTCCTAGGGCAGAAGCGCATCGCCGTGGTCGGCGTGTCGCGAAATCCGCGGCACTTCAGCAGCGGGCTGCTTCGGGAGTTACGCCAGCGCGGCTACGAAGCTGTGCCGGTCAACCCCAACGTCGCCGAGATAGACGGCCTGCGCTGCTTCGCCCATGCACAGGACATCACGCCGCCTGTGGAAGGCGCCTTCCTTCTTGCCCCCCCGCAGGTGAGTGAACAGGTGCTGCGCGACTGCGCGGAAGCCGGCATCCGGCTGGTTTGGATGCTCCGGGCCAGCCCGGCCGCAATGGACTTCTGCCGGAGCAAAGGAATCCGAGCGGTGGCCGGCTACTGCCCCTATCTGTTCCTGCCCGGGGCAGCCTGGTTCCATCGCCTGCACGGCTTCTTCATGAAGATCGGCGGCCGCTACCCGCAGTGATCGTTCGACAGGCCCCAAACGGTTGAAGCTGCACACGCCGCGGTCAGGGAAGGACTTGGTCCAAGTGTGCTAGATATGCGAACACCAGGCGATACGTGTCGTAGTACTGGTCCAGATTCACCACTCGCAGGGTGTCCTCCGGGCTATGCAGGACGGACAGAGTTGCCTGGGTTACGGAATGGATGGAGATCGTGGGGATCTTCTTCGCGGCGAAAGCTTGCGCGTCGTCGGACCCCACGCGCTCCACATTCACCCCTTCCAGCGGGAGTTTCAGCGCCAGCGCGACGCTCGCGAGCAGGTTGACCATCTTACGGTCGGAAGCGCTCGCCCACACCTTCGTCCCCGAGAGCCCCAGGGAGTCCAGGTTCACCATGCCACGGAGTTTGTCCTTCTCGTCCGGGCTCAGTTGTTTGACGAAACCCCTTGCACCCACGAGACCGGCCTCCTCGCCAGTGAAACCCACAAACACGAAGGTATGCCGCCGGCGAGCCACCGCGAGGCCTTCATAGAGGCTGGCCAGCAGCGACGCCCCGCTCCAGTTGTCCACGACGCCCTGCCCGGCGGGGAAGAAATCGAAATGCGCACCCACTACGATCGCCGAGTCCGCCTCCCCGACCAGTGTGCAGATCACATTGGGTTCCCGTGAGCCCTTCACTTTCTCCTGGCGCAGCCGCTCGCCAGCGCAGCCAGCCTCCTCGAAAATCTGGAGCAGCCTGGACTCGCGCTCCTTGTTATTCCTGGCAAACCGGCCCAGGCGTTCTTCGACAACTTCGCGCTTCACAGGTGCAAGCTCGAGCCGCGTGCTCTGTGTCCAGCCCAGAGCTGCCAACAGCACCAGAAGGCAGGTTCGCGACCGCCGCATTGACATCAGGGTATCACCGGCCCCGAACCCGCGCCACGGGCGGCGCAAACTTCGATGTGCTGCGTCCAGCCACAGCTTGCCGTTTGAGTATCGAAGGGCGGCCGTGCTGTGCGCGCATGCAAAACATCCGGCCGCCTGTCGAGGCGGCGCTCTTGCTGAGCCCGCCAGAGGTCACCACACACAGGGCCTCCGTGTGATCGTGGGCTACTGCCCGCACATGTTCCTTCCCGAAACCCCCTGGTTCCATCGCCTGCACGGCTTCTTCATGAAGATCGGCGGCCGCTACCCGCAGTGAGATTAGACCCTAGAGCCGGCCCATCCCGCCCAGCAGCCGGGCCGGAAGGGTCACGACTGCCCACAGCAAGGCGAGCACGCCGCCCACGGCGATTCCCACCAGGCGGAATGGAAGCAGGAACAGCCACACCAGCGGGTACAGCACCAACGCCAGCAACGCCAGCGGCCAGCACAGCACCAGCAAGATCAGCCAGAGTACGAAGCTCAGCACCTGTTCACCCTCTCTGATGAACTACGCAGCCGCGCGGCGGAAGGTTCCTATCAGTTCTTCTTCACGCTCACTTCGCGGAAGTAGACCACCGACCGCGCGTCGTGGTTCTGGAGCCCGATGTAGCCGGAATCCGGCCGCGGGCCGCGCACAGGCTCGTACCACATCTTGCGCGGAGGGACCGGCTGGCTGCCTTCGAACTCGTTGACCTTCTCGCCGTTCAGGAAAACGATGGTCTTCTGGCCGTCCAGCACGATGTCCATGGTGTTCCACTCGCCGGGCGGTTTTTGAGTGCGCTTCGACACCTTGCTCAGGGAGTACAGCGCGCCGGTGCAGTGCCAGTCGTCACCGGCGGCGTCGATCTGCACCTCGTAGCCGTTGTGCACGCCGTACCAGGGGTCGGGCGGCGGCTCCGGCAGCCGGATGAACACGCCCGAGTTGCCCCGCGCTGAGGCAGTCCTGTAAACCACCCGCAGCGTGGCGTTGCCGAACTTCCCCCGGGACCAGTACAGCAGGCCCATGCCGCCCTCGGTTTTCATCAGGCCGTCCTCGATTACGAAGCGGCCAGGGCCGACCATCACCCAGCCGGTCAGGTCCTTGCCGTTGAACAGCGGCTTGAAGTCCGCCGCCAGGCAGGCGCCGGCGACCAACAGGAGCCAGATCGCTCTCATGGAACCTCCGAACTAGCCAGTGTTTTCCCGGGGCTTCGGTGGTTCACCCTCTCAAAGGGCCACTCTCCCTGCCGGCGCGCCGCCAGCAGGTATACGCCCACCCCGATCAGCAGCGTCAGCATCCCGAAGAGGATGAACCGCAACCCCAGAGAAGCGAAAACGTACAGATACCCCGCCAGCGAGACCAGCGGCGGCAGAGGATATAGCCACGTCTTGAACGGGCGCCGGATGTCCGGCCGCTTGGCCCGGATCAGGAACAGCGCGATCACCTGCGCGTTGAATTGAATCACGATGCGGGCCGCCATCAGCGCCAGGATAACGTCTTGGAGGGTGAAGAAGCTGGCGATGATCGCCAAGGCGCCCACCAGCAGCAGCGACCGGTGCGGAAACTCCTTCTTCCGGTGCAGCTCGCCGAACCAGCGCAGGAACACCCCGTCCTGCGCGGCGGCGTAGGGCACCCGCGAGTAGCCCAGCAGCAGCGCGAAGATCGAAGCGAAGGCCGTCACCACGATCATCCCCGCCAGCAACTGCCCCGCCCAAGCCCCGTAAACCCGCTCCATCAGCAACGCCCCGATGTTCTCCGATCTCATCGCCTGCTGCCACGGCACCACGCCGATGAAGCCCAGCGAAATCGCCACGTCGATCACGGTCACGCCGAGGATCGAATACACCACCGCCCGCGGTATGGTCCGCCCCGGATCCCGCACCTCCGCGCCCAGGTAGCAGACCTGGTAGTAGCCCAGAAAGAGGTACAGCACGTTGGCCGTCCCTTGCCCCAGGCCCTGCCAGAAGGCGGGGTTCAGCCGCCAGGCATCCGGCGGCAACTCGAACGCCAATGCCGGGTTGAACCTGGCAATCCCGGTCACGATCACCCAGCCCGTAGTCGCGATCATGATGATCCACAACCCGAGCATGATCCTGGCGATATCGGTGATCTTCCGGTACAGCGTGAAGATCAGAAACACTCCGATCCCCGCCGCCGCGAGCTTCATCTGGAAGGGGGACATCGACGGCCAGAACACCTTCAGATACTGCACCAGCCCGATGTTCCCGCTGGCGATCTCCAGCGGCCCGGCGACCAGCAACTGCCACACGAACAGGAAGGCCAGCAGCCGCCCCCAGGTCCGCGGGCCGAAGCCTTCGCGGAGGAACACGTACGTGCCTCCCGCCGCCGGGAGCGCCGCGCCCAGCTCGGCCACCACCAGCCCGTCGCACAAGGCGATGAGAACGCCCACCAGCCAGGCCAGGTACGAATGGGGGCCTCCCAGGGTCGCCAGAATCAGCGGCACAGCGATGAAGGGGCCGATACCGACCATGTTCGACATGTTGATCGAGGTCGCATTCAGGACGCCCAGCCGCCGATGCAGAGCCGGTTCTGCTGCTTCCGCCATAACAGGAGCAGCCTATCATATCTATGGCTCGACATGAATTCCCCGACTGTGCCATGATGCGGACCAGGAATGCAGGCGCGGAGGCAGGTGTGGGCGTGGGTGCGGAAACGCTTCCAGCGTTTCCGGGTCACGCGGGGCGGGTGGCTGTTCCTGGCGGCGGCAGCGCTGGTGGGCGCCTCGGCGGTGGTGACCGCCAACAATCTGCTGTTTCTGATCCTGGCCGCCCTGCTGGCCGCGTTGCTGGTCTCCAACTTCGTCAACCGCCTTTCGCTGGCCGGGCTGGAGCTGGATTTCCTGCTGCCCGAGCACGTCTCGGCGCGGCAGCCGGTGACGGCGCGGGTCTGGGTGCGGAATACCAAGGGGTGGGTACCGGCTTTCTCGGTGCAATTAGCCGGGGCGGCGGCCAGCGTGCTCGAACCGCTGTACTTTCCGGTCATCCCGGGGGGAGCAGTGCTGGAGGAGGCGGTCGAGGTCTGCTTCCTCCGGCGTGGCGTGCATAGCGAGAGCAGCTTCCGATTCGCGACCAGCTTCCCGTTCGGCTTTCTGGAACGGCACGCCGAGGTTGCGCTCCAGCGCCAGGCGCTCGTGTATCCGTCGATCGCGCCGCAGCCGGGTTTCGAGGAGCTGCTGGCGTCGATACGCGGCGACATCGACGTTGATCAACGCGGCCGGGGTCACGACTTCTACCGCATACGCCCCTACGAGCCATTCGAGAGCGCGCGGCACGTGGACTGGAAGGCCACCGCGCACACCGGCCAGCTTCAGGTCCGGGAGTTCGCGCGGGAAAAAGAGCGCCTGCTGGAGATATTCCTGGACGCGGACGTGCCGGCAGGGGCGGCGGGCTGGTTCGAGCAGGCCGTCGAGTGCTGCGCGTTCCTGGCCTGGCAAGTGGCGGAACGTGGCGGCCCGCTGCGGCTGCGCTCGCAGGAATTCGAGGTGGCCATGCCGGAGACGGGCGACGTCTACGAAGTTCTGCGGCGCCTGGCTCTGGTGGAGCCGGCCCCGGGCCAGCCGCCGCTTGGCCCGGCGGAGGCCGACAGCTATCAGCTCGTCTTCAGCGCCCGCCCCGAGCGACCCCTGCTGGAAGCCGGCTGGACGGACGCGCGCATTCTGGGGCCGGAGGCGCTGCCTTGCCCTCCCCCAGTTTGAGCGCCGAACAGGTGGAATAGGCCTCCCGGCCTGTTGGGGGACACGCGACACACAGGCAAGAATGCCTATGCCACCTTGGAGCCCACCGAGAACTGGGGGAGGGCAAGAGGCGCTGCCAGTTGCCGGGATGACCTGATAGGGTCATAATAGGTCATATGCCCACCGAGGTCACGGTCGCGCATCTGAAGGCCCGCTTGAGTCACTACCTGCGCGCGGCCCAGCAGGGGGAAGAGGTCCTCATTAAGAACCGGCAGATCCCGGTGGCTCGCTTGCTGCCGGTCGAGAAGCCCCCCGCCAAGCGGCTGCTCACCATCCCTCCTGCCGGCTCGCTAAAGGAACTCGACCGCCTCGCAGTGAGACGGCCCAGAAAACTCAAACCCGGTGACGTGGACCGGGCGCTGGCGTGGGTCCGGCGCGAACGTCTGTTGGACCGCGAATCGTGAAGGCGTACCTGGACAGCTCGGTGGTGGTCCACTGGATCCTTGGCCAGCCCGATGCCGTGGAAGAATGGGGTCGCTGGGAGGCGGGCGTGGTCTCCGAGCTGGTGGAAGTGGAAGTCCGCCGGTGCCTCGACCGTCTGCGGGTGCTGAGGCAGCTCCCGCCCTGCTCTGGGCAGAAGAGAATGGCGAGCCGCTCATCTTCTTAACCCACGACCGCCAGTTGGCCACAGTGGCTCGGACCTGCGGCATCGAGGTCCAACCCTGAGGGGCTGTGATGAAATCGGGAAACAGGCAGGAATGCCTATTCCACATTGCCGCCGGGTGGAATAGGCATTCTTGCCTGTGCCTCTGGCGCGTGATCCGATTCCGTCACAGCCCTTGACCCGCGCCGCGTGCTAGGATGAATATGCTTTCAGCAATGAGCGCCGATCTTCCCGACATCCTGACCCAGATCGTGGCTTACAAGCGGAGCCAGCTCGCCGGCGCCGTGATTCCCCGCCACGAGCTGGAACTACTCGGCGAGGAGACGCGGCCCCACCGCCGCGATTTCCGCGCGGCCTTGCTGGATCTGGAGCCGGCGATCATCGCCGAAATCAAGCACGCCTCCCCGAGCAAGGGCGCCCTGGCCGCTCGCTCCGACCCCGCGGCCCTGGCCAGGGCCTACGAGGACGGCGGCGCCGCCGCGCTCTCGGTGCTCACCGACGAGAAGTTCTTCCACGGCAGCCTGGATGATCTGTGCATGGCCCGCGGCGCGGTGGGCCTGGCGGTGCTGCGCAAGGACTTCACGATCGACGAGTACCACGTGGCCGAAGCGGCGGCCCATTCCGCCGACGCCGTCCTGCTGATCGCCGCGATCCTCCCCGAGAAGCGGCTCCGGCAGTTGCGCGAATACGCCTGGCGGTTCCGCATGGCGGCCTTGGTCGAGGTGCACGACCAAAAGGAGCTGGACGCGGCGCTGGCCTCCGGAGCCGAACTCATCGGCGTCAACAACCGCAATCTCCGCACTTTCAAGGACGACCTGGCGACTTCGCTGCGGCTGGCGGAGAGGATTCCGGCCGGGCTGATCAAGGTCAGCGAGAGCGGCATCCGCACCGCCCAGGACGTGCACAAGCTGCGCCAGGCCGGCTACGACGCCTTCCTGGTGGGCGAGCACCTAATGAGGTCGCACGACCCGGCACAGGCGTTGCGGGAACTGCTGCGGTGATCGTGAAGATCTGCGGGATCACCAGTCGCCAGGACGCCCTGGCCGCCGCCCAGGCCGGCGCCTCCGCGCTGGGCTTCAACTTCTATCCTGGCAGCCCTCGCTACCTAACGCCTGCGGCCGCTGCCGCCATCATCCCGGATCTCCCGGCGGGCGTCTGGAAGGTGGGCGTGTTCGTCAACGAACCGGCCGAGAGCGTCGCCGCGCTCGCCTCCGCCTTGGCTCTGGACGTCGTCCAACTGCATGGGGAGGCGGCTCCGCCCGCCGGCCTGCGCATCTGGAAAGCAGTCCCGGTCGGCCCCGGCTTCCGGCCCGAGCAACTGGAAACCTGCCCGGAGGCCGAGGCTCTCTTGCTGGACACCACCTCGGCGAAGGCTCACGGAGGAACGGGAGAGACTTTCGACTGGGCGGTGGCACGCAGCACCACTCGAAGAGTGATCCTGGCGGGAGGACTCGATCCGAGCAACGTGCGGCAGGCCATCCGCACGGCCCGGCCCTGGGGTGTGGACGCCTGCTCGCGCCTGGAGATCGCCCCGGGCCGCAAAGATCATCGCCTCGTGGCGGAGTTCGTTCAGGCAGCCTTGTCGGAAGACCTGGCATGACCTCACAACCGGACGCAGGCGGACATTTCGGACCTTACGGCGGGCGCTACGTCCCCGAGACGTTGATGTCGCCGCTCGAGGAACTCGAGAAGGCCTACCTGGAAGCGCGGCAGGATCCTGGCTTCCGGGCCGAACTCGAAGACCTGCTCGACCGCTACGCCGGCCGCCCAACGCCCCTATACCCGGCCCGGCGGCTGAGCCCTCCGGGTGAGGGCGCCCGCATCTACCTTAAGCGCGAGGACCTGCTGCACACCGGAGCGCATAAGATCAACAACTGCCTCGGCCAAGTCCTGCTGGCGCGGCGCATGGGCAAACGGCGGGTGATCGCGGAAACTGGCGCCGGCCAGCATGGGGTGGCCACGGCGACCGTTTGCGCCCTGTTCGGGCTGGAGTGCGTAGTCTACATGGGCGAGCAGGACATGGAGCGCCAGCGCCTGAACGTCTTCCGCATGCGGTTGCTGGGAGCGCGGGTGGTGGCGGTGGCGGCAGGGAGCCGCACGCTGAAAGACGCCATCAGCGAAGCCATGCGTGACTGGGTGACCAACGTGGCCGACACGCACTACTTGCTGGGCTCGGCGCTCGGCGCCCACCCTTACCCGTTGATGGTCCGGGATTTCCAGAGCGTCATCGGAGAGGAAGCCCGGCGACAGATCCTGGAGGCCGAAGGCCGCCTCCCCGACGTAGTCATCGCTTGCGTGGGAGGCGGCAGCAACGCCATAGGCATCTTCCACCCCTTCATCCAGGACGAAGGGGTGCGGCTGGTGGGCGTGGAGGCCGGCGGCAGAGGCCCGGCGCTGGGGCAGCACGCTGCGCGGTTCGCCGGGGGCGCGCCAGGGGTGCTCCACGGCGCTTACAGTTACCTGCTCCAGGACGCCGACGGGCAGGTCGCGCTGACCCACTCCGTTTCAGCCGGCCTGGACTACGCCCTGGTCGGTCCCGAACATGCCTGGCTCCACGACCAGGGCCGCGCCGAGTATCTGGCGGTCAGCGACCAGGAGGCGCTGGAGGCTGCGCGAACATTGAGCCGGCTGGAGGGCATCATCCCGGCGCTGGAGCCCGCGCACGCGGTCGCCGAAGCCCTCCGCCGCGCGCCTCAAGCTCGGGATGAGATATTCCTCGTGAATCTGTCAGGGCGCGGGGACAAGGACACCGACATCTACCGGCAGGCCTTCCCCGAACTGGACCAGGAATGACGCCCCGCACCCGCATCAGCCGGCTCTTCGACGGCCTACGCCAAGCCGGTCGTCGGGGCCTGATCGGTTACCTCACCGCCGGCGATCCCACGCTCGAGCGGACCCCGTCGCTGGTGGCGGCGCTGGAGCGCGGCGGAGTGGACCTGATCGAGCTGGGTGTGCCCTTCTCCGACCCGGTTGCCGACGGGCCGGTCATCCAGCGGGCTTCCGAGCGGGCGCTCGCCTCCGGGGCCACGCTGCGACGGATCCTGGAGGTGGCAGCGGAGATCCGGCGGCGCTCCGAGACCCCGCTGTTGCTGTTCACTTATCTGAATCCCGTGCTGCGCTATGGCCTGGAGGCGCTGGCGCGGGACGCAGCCGCGGCTGGGGTGGACGGCCTGCTGCTGACCGACCTCAGCGTTGAGGAAGCCGGGCAGTACGTCGAGGTGACCAGAGCGCATGGCTTGGACACTGTCTTCCTGGCCGCGCCGACCAGCCGCCCGGAGCGCTTACAGCGCATAGCCAGCTACTCCCGCGGCTTCGTATACTTGGTTTCACGGACCGGTGTGACGGGTGAGCGCGCCTCGCTGGCCCGCTCGGCAGCCGAGCTGGTCCGGGCGATGCGCCGCATGACGGAGCTGCCCCTGGCAGTAGGATTCGGAATCTCGCGCGCCGAGCACGTGGCTGAGCTGGCGCCGCTGGCCGACGCGGTGGTGGTGGGCAGCGCTTTCGTCCGCCTGATAGGAGAACACGGCGCCAGCGCGTCGCTGGAGGGCGAGCTGGAGGCATTGGCGCGCGAACTTAAGCGCGGCTTTGACTTGAAATAACGATGTCCCGGGAATCCGCCTGGAAGGCCCTGATCGAGTGCCGCGATCGCATCGACGTGCTGGATCGCCAGATCCTGGCGCTGCTCAATGCGCGCACCCGCATCGTCGAGGAGATCGGGCGCATCAAGCAAGAGCTCGATCTGCCC
>Ga0315289_10013919_pt1 | contig 11248 bp, 1 predicted proteins | sample YL17G11_40_MG_FD_203452 | JGI IMG/M metagenome (GOLD analysis project Ga0315289, IMG submission 203452) | Sediment microbial communities from Yellowstone Lake, YNP, Wyoming, USA - YL17G11_40 | ecosystem: Environmental > Aquatic > Freshwater > Lake > Sediment | place: USA: Wyoming | collected... | reverse complement strand
AATGAATAACACTCATACTGCAAAGAACATTGATGAGATGGTTGCTGATATCCAAGATATGGCTAAGAACGATATCAGATATCAAAAGCTATTTAATCGTATTACAAAAGGAAAGAATATAGAAGACTTTGATAATGAAGAAGATATCAAGTTATTAACTGCATTATGGGCTACATTTAAAAAGCAATCTCCTGATGTAAAGAATGTATATATATTAGAGAATGGTGATATACAGGTGGGAGATTCTAACTTCTCTACAGCTGCTAGACAAGTGAAACAAGAGTTTGTTAATGATATTAAAAAGTCTATTTCTAATGGCAGTAAATACTTTAGATATTCTGAAAAAGCTGGAGCTTTTGTTGGAGAAATAGATAGTATTAATGATGTTAAACTTAACAGTTTACAAGCTCAGGTTAATTTCATGAAGGATTTAGGTATTGACTTTGATTATAAGAAGTTAGTTAAGATGCCTGAGAAAGGTATGTTCTCTATAGCTGTTAATGGTATTAGAGAAAGTATTTCTAAAGCTAATAAGATTATATCATTCAATGGTCAAGCTCTTTCTATTGATGGTAGATTACGTCAATTATCTGAGATTAAGGCTAAGATGGACAACCCAGAGTTTAGTAGTACATATTATAATGTAAAGGGTGAGCTTACACAAACATTTATTGGTACCAATGCTGCTAGTGATTTATATAACACTCTATCACAAATAAGCAACATTAGTGAACTACAAGGTACTCAGTATGAATACCTTCTTCCTAAGACAGGAGATACGTTTGCTCAAAGCTCTGTACAATTAAGCTTAATGTTTGATTCAATTACAGGAAAACGTATTGAGGGTTCTAATAATTATATGAAGACTGGTTATGCTGATGGTGTTGTAGACCAAGAAACTGGTAAACAAAAGCAATCTTCTAAGCTTAATTCTAGAGAAAGAATGATGCAAGAGATTAACTTAAACTTATCAGGATATTATTTAAACCTTATTCCTGGAGATTCATCTATTGAATGGATGATGTACATGGGTAATAAGATTAAACCTGATGATTTATTATTAAACAGACAAGCAATATTTGATGTATTCAAAGGATATTTTATTGATGAATTAAATCTATCTAGAGAAAATCGTAAAGTGGTTGAAGGTAGAAATTCTAAAGACTTAAGATTCTTTAAGAACATTCTTGGGGAAAAGGTACATAATGATATCATTACTGAAAAAGGAACAGCAGAAGAAATATATGGTGAGTATGAAAAGAAAATCAACACTGCTTTAAACAAATTCTTTGATACACAAAGAGAGGTGTTAAAGAACACTCTATCTGATTTCAAATTAATAGAACAATATGAGAACACTTGGGTATCTGAAAGTTTAAATTTTGATAAGAAAGAGTTTACCAATGAGACATTAGATATACAATTAGATGCTCTTAATGCTAGCTTTGCTATTAACAATATCGAGTTACATAAGTTATTATACTCTGATCCATATCAATATGCAGATGAGTTAAAGCGTATTAAAAGCTTTAGTTCTCCTAGACAAGCTATTATCAATGGTTCAATAGCTTTGAACAAAGCTTTCCAAAAAGTATGGAACAAAGCATTTAAACCAGGAGAGATTGGTTATACAAACTTTGAAAGAGACTTCTTTAGATCAACCACACTAACTGAAATTATGGGGATTGATGATGCAGGAATGTATGATGCCTATAAAGAAGGTGATGGTGGAGGTATGATTTCTTTAAATGCTTTACGTAATTTTAAAATACGTGCAAGTAACTGGGATAGTGGACAAGAAAGACAATATAAATATGATGTAGCTTGGGAAAAGCAATACAAGTTTTATAAGAAGATTAAGGGTGTATCGTTAAATGCACAGGATAAAAAGATATTAGCTAAGGGTAATCCAAATATTAAACGCACATACACTCCAATTAAACCAATTGTAGCTGGTGCTAAACTAAATAATAATACTTGGAATGATATAATATTAGATAAGTTCTCTCTTTATCCATTGTCTTTCAGGGTGTTACATGAAATTAACACTAACACTAATAAGCCTACATCTAATGCTCTTAAGATGTATGAGAAGATGCAAGCAGAAGATATTGATTATGTAGTGTTTGAAAGTGCTAGAAAGGTGGGAGCTGAGGAAACACATGATGTATATAATGAAGAAGATGGATCATTTAATGATCGTCCTTTCCAAGGGGTTATTCAAGTTCCATTTGCTATTATTAGTATACAATCTGAAGTTCCTTCTCATGAAGATGGGTTGGTAACAAGAGGATCTCAAATGACTAAATTAGCTACATTAGACTTCATGGAAGCTGGTATACCTGTTGATTTTGTACATAATGATAGTGTAGAATTCACTACTAAAAGATATGAAGCTTGGTATGATTTATCAGAAGTAGATAGAGAAGCAGCATCTCCTTTATATAAAGAGATTAAGAATAATCAAAATCTATTAGAAGAATTAATGGAGATAGGTATTGAATCTTTAGCTAATAGATTTGATATTAAAATAATTAAGAACTTAGATAAAGATGGTAAAGTTATTAGAAGTTTTGAATTAGGTGACATTAAAAAAGTGGCTACTACATTACAAAAAGAACTTACAAAGAGAGAAATTAATGTTAATATTAGTGAGGCTTTAAAAGACTATAAGTCTGGAAGTGTTGTAATAGAAGCTACTCCTGCATACAGGCAGATTAGAACTGTTTTATATTCTATTGCTGACAGAGAAGTGATATCTCCATCAATGCCTGGTGGAATGCTGGTACAAATCTCTCCTTCATTATTAGAGTCTGTAAAAGCTAAGAAAGTAATCATCAATGGTAAGACAGGATATACATCTAATACATTAAGTTTTTATAAGAAAGATGGTAAACAAGTCTGTGGAATCATGGTGGCTAGATGGTTTGATAGCAAAAAGACTGATAAAGAACTATTAGATGAGTGGTATGCTACAGACAAAGATGGTAACAAAACTCTTACAGAAGAGGGTAGAAAAATTCTATCTGGTGTAGCATTTCGTACCCCAACACAAAAGCAAAACTCAATGGAGAGTTTTGTTATTGAAGGACTTCTTCCTAGAGAGTTTGGTGACTCTGTTGTTGTACCTTCAGAATTAGTTGCTAAGGTAGGATCTGACTTTGATATAGATAAATTAAGTATATATTTAAAGAATGTACTTGTAAACAAAGAAACTGGTGAAGTTAAACTTATGCCTTACAAAGGAATAGGTAAAGCTGCTAGAGATACATTTAACAATGTAGATGATTATAAAAAGTCTTTGGAGAATGCTTATATTGAATCTTTACAGAATTTAATATCTAATCCTCTAAACTATGATAAACTAGTTACCGCTAACTCAGCTAAGCCATTGGAAGATTTAGCTAAAGAAATTACAAAGAAAGTAACAGGGGTAGAATTTGACTATAAGTCAGTTGATAATATGTTAAGTAGAACTTATATGTCTGAATTAAGACATGCGTTTGTAAATGGTAAACAAGCAATTGGTGTTGCTGCAGTGAATAATACAAATCATTCATTAAATCAACGCTCAACTATTTATATTGACTTAAATAAATTAGTCAATATGAGTAAGCAAGATCAATATTGGTTAGGTGATGGTAAGCTTAAGTTTAAGAAGTATAATACAATTAATCTAAATGGTAGTTCTGTTGCTACATTATCAATGATTAAGAACAAGGTAGGAGAACTTATTTCAGATACTCTTGGTATGTTCATTGATGGATATGTAGATGTTACTAAAAATGGTCCATGGATTATGCAATTAGGTGCAACACCTAGTGTAGCTTCTACATGGATGTTCTTAACAAAGATTGGTGTGCCTATTAAAACCACTGCTTATTTCATGAATCAACCTATTGTTCGTGACTATCTAAAACAATTAGAAAATCAGGGAACTTCATGGTTATTCAACAATAGTGTTATGTCAGACATGTACATCAAGTATGCAACTAATTCAAAATTAGAAATTGAAGAATTACCTTCTGAGAAAGAATTAGGAGAGATGGTTGGTAAGAAAGACTTAACTGCTGATGAGAAAAAGCAACAACAATTCATATTAGGAGAATTCTTAAAGTATGCTAAGATGGCTGAGCATATGTCTTTAATGATTCAAGGAACTAACTTTGATACAGCATCTTTTAATGATCCATATTTAATAACTAAAAAGTTAGTTCAATTAGAAAAGGCTAGAAACACTCTATTCTCTTCTGCAGATGATTTATTAAATAGTTCATTTATTGGTAAGCTTAGCAGAATTATTATTGAATTAAGAGAAGCCCTATCTAAAATTCTTAAATCTGATGAAGGTAAAATTAGAGAGGTTGTAGAAGATGTTCTATCTAACTATACAGATATGAACGATAGAGACTTTACAAGGACTGCTCAAAGAGTTGTATCTACATTATTTGATTGGGCTGTACAAACTGATAAAGGATTAAACGCTCAAATTACAGAAGCTTTATTATCTAAAGACAATACAGCTAAAAAGATTACTGATTTCATTGAGCCTATTATAGCTCCTGGAAGCACTCATTCTTTAGCTAACAACCACGTAATCAAGATATTAAAACCTGAATTTGCTGATAAGATTAAAGGAAAACAAGCAAACAACTTAAGTCTTGTTAATAAGGGCAATAAGGTGTATGACCAAAACCAAATCATCTATTCATTTAAAGAGTTGAAAAACTATTTAAATAGTATAAACAATCTTGAGTTGTATGATAAGTTAGTCACTCTTGCTGTATTACAATCTGGTCTATCAGAAAACAAGTTTTCATTTACATCTCTACTTCCTTATGAAGATACTAAGGCTATATATAATAATGTCTTAGCTGATTTACAGGAGATGCCTACATTAAGAAACTTTGCTGACTTAAATGTATTTGAAAGAAACTATTGGAACTATGATGATATTGTTAAGAATAGAAGAGCTAGAGTTTCATTTAATTGGGAAACTAACTCATATGAGTATAATAAAAATATGGAATTTAGTGGTATTGATTATACATCTCCTATTACAGTTGCAATAAAAGAAAAAGCTATTCCTCAATTAATAAAGCTAAGCACATTAGCTAGAGAAGCTAATAGTGATGTATTTGTATACACTTGGAAAGAAATCCCTAAAGGAAGAACAGAAGCCCAAATGAAAAAAGAAGGTGATTTTTCTTATATTAAGAAGGGATTATTCAAGAAGGTGTATAAAGATGGTGTTGCTTTAGAAGTTAAAGGTGGAGGTAAAGCTGTTAATTATATATACAAAATGATTAATGCTTGGGGAGAAGGAATAAAAGCTAACGAGTTTTACACAATAGGACAAAAGTCTGTAATAGATAATGGTTTTGAGAAGACAAATGAGATGGAGGATAAGGTGATTACACCATACTTTGATCAATCAGTTGTAAAAAAAGTTGTACCTTCACAACCTATGACTGGTATTATAGATTTAACAAGAGATGAACTATTAGAAGACTATAGTCAAACTACAGGTCTTCCTATGGGAACTACTATAAATTTTCAAGAAGAACCTACATCAGGATATAGAAATAGAACAATTAAGAATGCAAGTGCTGATGCAACTATTGCAATAGCTTATGACTTTAATTCTGCTGGTGAGAAGTTAACTAAGTCATCTGTATTAAATCAAAATAAGAAATATCTACCTGTTTCTACAGATGTATTTTCTTCTAAAAATGATGTTGCTTCTACAGCAGGTAAAATAGCACAGGAGTTAAATAAATTACCTAATAATGAAATTACATTAAATATTGCAGGTAATGGTATTTATACATTAAAAGGAACAATGAGTCAATCTGCTGCTGATAATTTTACTTTAGAATTATTAGAAGAAGTTCAAAAAAGACTAAATCCTGAAAAGAAAATAGTTTCTCTTAGAACTGGTGGACAAACAGGATTTGATGAAGCTGGAGCTAAGGCTGGAATTAAATTAGGAATACCTACTACTATACTAGCTCCAAAAGGCTGGACATTTAGAAACATAGCTGGTCAAGATATTTCTAATGAACAACAATTTAAAGCTAGATTTGATAAATTTGAAGAAGATCCTTTTACATGTTAAAATAAAATAATACAATGTTTTGTAACGTAAGAACAAATTCAGTTAATAAATTAATAGAGAAAGGTGCAATAGATAGTAGTATGACTATCGTTGATGGTGGATTATTTAATGAACTTAATCAAACATATTCTGATCGTGCTAGAGAAACATATAATGTAAAGAACAAAGGATTATTGTTTAGTAAACAATCTAAAGAAGTTCCACGTTTAGGAGCTTCTGTATATAATAGAGAAGACATAAAAAGTGTTCTTAAGGCTGTAGGTAATGATGAGATGTTTGAGGAATTACAAAACAATTACAACAGTCAAACAGGACAATCGTTTCAATTAGACTCTGTTCCTGCTTCTAAATCTTCTCCTGAACTAATTGCTAAAATAATGGCAGTGGGTAAACAAATGGGTATTGATTTTCAAGACCTTGCAACATATGCTAAGAAAACAGGACTTGACACTAAAGATATATCTGGTGTAGCTGATCTTTTTAGAGGTGTGGTGGCAATAGCTGAAGGAAGAGAAGACCAAGCGTTAACAGAAGAGACAGTTCACATAGCTACAGCTATATTAGAACAGACTGATCCTAAGCTTATTACATCGCTTATTTCACAAATAGGTAAGTATAAAATCTACAATGTTACACTTGATGCATATAAGAATCAAAAAGAATACCAGCTGTCTAATGGTAAACCTGACATTCGTAAAATAAAAAAGGAAGCAGTAGATAAGTTAATTGTTGAAATGATGATTAATCAATCAGAAGGTTCAACAGACTTCCCTGAGTTAATGGAAAAGAAAGATAGAAATGCTGTACAAAGAATGTGGGATGCAGTGTTAGAAGCTATTAGAAGTTTATATAGAAAAAGTAAAATAGATCTTTTTGATGAGACTGCTGCTAGAATAGCTGCAGGTGATGTGAAAGGAACAGTTGCAGATATTAAAGAGGGGGGGTTGTTTTTTCAAACTGAACAAATTGAAGCTCTTAATAAATACTATGATCAAATTATAGATAAGGATGGTAGACTTAAAATAGTTCTTGAAACAAAAGATGCTGCTGGTAAGGTGATTAAAAAGAGACATCGTATGTTTGATGGCACTATAGAGGTGGAACAAAGTGTTACTGAAAAAGCCAAAGGACAAAAAAAATATGATGAAGTTGCTCCAGAGCAACAAATGGAGTATGACCAAATGAAAGATTGGGGAACTGTTGGTCATGATTTTATAAGAGATGTATTTAATAATGAGTTGATTGATGCTAATGGTTATAAAAAAGCTGAAACTCCTACTAATATTAAGACTACATTAAATCCAGATTTACAAAAGAAAATAAGAGATTTTGCAAGAGAGTTGATTAATTCTTATAAACCAGGTACACGATTCATTATAGAAAGACAAGTTATAAATGATAAGGTGAAAGGCATGATTGCTTCCACTGTGGATTTTAAAGCTCTTGAGCCTAATACAAATCCTAAAACTATGGATAAAATTCCATTTTATATAGACACTCTTGACTGGAAATTTACTAAACTTAATAAAGAAACTAATGAAGATATTCCTTTCCCTAAACAAAAAGAATGGAAGATTCAAATGGGAGAGTATGGAAAGATGGATATTGTTTATGGAGCTAAGTATGAACAACTTAGAAAACAAAGAATGATTCAGTTCATTGCTGGATACAATCCTAAAATAAAAGATGATAAGACTAGTCCATTAGTACTTACAACATTAGAAATTGGTAAGTTAGATAATGTAAAAGAAACTAACCTATACTTATTACCTGTAGCAGTAGATACAGAAACTACAGGAAATAAAGAAGTGGACAGTTTAGTTAAATCATTAAGAACATATTACGAAAAATTATATATTGCACCTGTTACTGAAGGAAAGAAGTGGGTTAAAAAGAAGACAGATTTAAATCAAATCTCTAAAGCTATTCGTCACTTACATATGCAATTAAACTTTGAACCTTTATATAATACATCTAAAACGTTCTTGAATAATGCAGTGGAGTCATTTAAAAGCTTTGAAAATGTTGATTATAATAAATTAACAAAAGAAGAGATTGAAGATAAGTTGAAAGACTTATTAGAATTACAAAGAAGTGCTGAGAAGTTTACTAGATTAGATGAAGTGTTCTTAACTACATTTCCTCCAGGTACCCAACTTAATGAAAAGGATAATGCGACATTAAAGAACTTGAGACAAGTTGCACGCTCTACACAAGAGATGGAGAATAAGATTATTAAGCTATCTCAAAACTATGTTAAGTGGCTTGTTGTTAAAACAGGAGTTCTTGAAGAAGCTTTTGCAGAAGAAGCAATAAATGCTGAAGTGGAAGTGGATACTATGTCCAGAACCTTTTTAGAGGGTTCTAAACTAGCTCCTGTATTAATTAAAACAGCAGCTAAATTAGTTCAAGATTCATCTAACTTAGCAGCTATCAAAACTGGAAGGATGATTAATGCTTTTGCTAAGCTGTTGGCTCCTTTACAAAAACAGGCTGATGCTTCTGGTAAATCTGCTTTTAACATGATTGGTAAAGTGAGTGGTGGAAACTTAGAGCTATTTAAAAAAATTGATAGTCAGTTCTTTAAAGATTTACAAAAAGCTAAAAAAGATAAGAATAAACAATTCTTACTAGACAATATGAATGTTGCAGAATATAATAAGCTATCTAAACAACAAATTGATGATGAGATAGAAGTGATTAATAAAACAACATATTCTACTAATAGCGATGATAACTTTGATATACAACAACGTAGAATCAAAAATGTAAGAAATGAGTTTGATATAAATCGTGAAACATTTAATGGTTATAATAGCTATCAGTTTAAAAAACTATATGAGAAAGTTATAAAAGAAGAGGATCATTATTCTGAAGAGTATAAAGAGATGCAAAAAAATAAACCTGCATTAGATATGTGGGAATTCCTAACTGCTTTGAATCAAGAAGCTATTAATATGGGATATTTAAACAAACAAGGTTTGTCTTTCTTCCCATTAATCGAAGCTTCATTGTTCCAAAAGTTCTCTAGAACTAGTGATAAATTAGCAGAAGGTAGAGACTTCTTTAGTGATTTAATAAATGTTAGAGTGAATGAGAGTCAACAATATTCTAAAACTGATCCTGAAACAGGAGAACGTAAAAGAATCACTCCCACTTATTTCACTACTAATAGAAACATTGATGAAGATACAGATAAAGCTGTACATAAACTATCTACAGATTTAAACAAGGTGGGTACAATGTGGATACAGGCTCTAATGAAATATCAACAAATCAAGGGAGTTGAGAACACATTACTTATATTAGATAAGGTGGAACAAGCTAAAGAAGCGTTATTACTAGATGATAATCAGAGTGTTGTTGTAGAGGGGGGAGTTAACATGACATTTAAGAGTAAAAGGAATGCTGATGCTCTTAGAGTGATTATAGATGACTATCTATATGGACTAGGAGAAGATTTAAACTCTCTTGGTAATCGTACATTAAGTAATGTTACAGGTAAGTTTAAAGAAGGAGAAAAAAGTGAAAACACCCAACTTTCTATTAAGAAAGGATTAAAAAATTCAAACAAACTTATACAAGCAGGTGCTGTTGGTTTAAAGCCATTGATTGCTATTGCTAACACATTTGGTAATCAGTTCCAAGCATTCATCAATGCTGGTAATAAAATTAAACGTGGAGATGCTAAAAAGAATCTTGTTAAGATTGTTTCAGGAGTAGGAGTTACCACAATAGATAAAGGACTATTAGATTTGATTGTTCCATTAAATGAGGATGTAGCTTTACAGAAAAGAAGAGATATTGCTAAAGGACAATCTTATATTAAATGGTTAGGTACATGGAGCTTCAGTGATGCAATGATGTCTACTAACTCAATTCCAGAGAAGAGAATGCAACTAGGAATAGGTTTAGCAATGAATGATAATTCTATGGTTAAGAATGGTAAGATTGTAAACATTAGACAATATGTTAAAGCTGAGGATAGAAAAAAGAAATATGCAAAGGGTGTTACAGAAGAAGAAAGAAGAGATATAGAAAGAACGTATGAAGATAGAGTGAAAGCTCTTCAGGAAAGTAGTTCTCTTCCTAAAATTGCTAAGATTGAAAATGATGAGGTGGTTATACCTGGAGTATCTGATGAGGCATTAGCTGAATATCGTACATCAATTATTGACTATATTAAGAAGTTAAATGGTCAAATGAGTCAAGATAACAAAGCTGGTTATAGTAGAGACACTATATTTAACTCCTTTATGATGTTCAGAACTTGGATACCTAAGTTAGTGAGCGAGCGTACTATGAGTATAAATAAAAGTGTAGAACAAGATGATTGGGAATATGGTAGAGTGAGAGCATTTTTGAAAACTTGGGCCCATTTAGGGTTTAAGAATATTTTCAAAATGAGAGAAATCATCAATGGTACAGATAAAGGTCTTGCCATATTAGATGAAATGTTAGAAGCTAAAAAAGCAGAATACCTAAGAAAGAATGGTAAAGAGTTACATATTACAAGAGAAGAGTTTTATGATTTAATGAGAAAAGAACTTTCTAACGAAATGAAAGAGTTAGGACTTCTTCTTAGTATAATAGGAATATTCTTTGCTGCAAAGGCTGCTGCTCCTCCAGAAGATGCTGATGCTCTTACAAAAAATAGATACAAATATTTAGCTAAGGGTATTAATAAAATTGTAGATGAGGTGAGCTTCTATTATAATCCATTATCATTTGAAGCTATAAGTAAAGGTAATATTATACCAGCTCTTTCATTATTGGTAAAGGCTGAAAAAGTTTTCACTCAACTAAGTAAAGAGGCATATGGTCAATATACAGGAGATCAAAAAATGATAGATGACGCACATCCTGCTAAATACATATTTGATATGCTTCCTCCTTTCTCTCAAATTCAAACAGAGATTCTACCATATGTAGATGCTGAATTTGCTAAAGAGTGGGGAATTAGAGTTAGTTCTCAGTCTAGAGTGACTAGATAAAAGCTCATGAGTATTGCTATATTATATAGAAATAATTTTTCCTAATATATTGAAGATAAGTTAATTAACTTATTTTTGCACAACACACACATTCAATTTAAGAAATGAATATAAATTGCTCAGCTGAACCATGTCC
>Ga0315289_10013916_pt1 | contig 11251 bp, 7 predicted proteins | sample YL17G11_40_MG_FD_203452 | JGI IMG/M metagenome (GOLD analysis project Ga0315289, IMG submission 203452) | Sediment microbial communities from Yellowstone Lake, YNP, Wyoming, USA - YL17G11_40 | ecosystem: Environmental > Aquatic > Freshwater > Lake > Sediment | place: USA: Wyoming | collected... | reverse complement strand
GGCCCATTTTGTTAGAATTTTCCGAGGATGTTCGAGAAAAGCATTCTTCAATGAAAGATATGAAAAGGGTCGTCCATATATCTCATAACTTCGTTGACGCCGAATTATGGGACATTAAGCAGCAGGTGAGCTTGAGTCCTGAGGAAAGGCAAAAGGCTGCGAAGGAGTTGAAATCCAGAGCCTTTGGGAAAGCTGTTAGAGATGTCCGAGCACGGTCCCGATCACGACCAGCATAAAGACTCCCGATAGATTGAAGTAGGCGGTCAGGGGGGATTTTTCGAAAAAGGTCTTTTTCAATTTTGGAAGAATAACGATCGTCCTGAGGATCTCTCCAGACGCCGAATTTTTCGCAACCTCGTATATTTCTCTACTCTCAAATTCTTTTCCTTATGAAAACCTGCCATAAGCTCCGAATATATACCATAGCTGCCGCCTCAATTCCATACCGAACTTATAGTGTTGACAGACGCCTGCTTTTAAATTTAAGATATGCACGATCCGATATGGAGAAAGGCAGGACAGGATGAGCAAGAAATATTTTATCGAAGGACACAAGTCAAAGACAAAGATCGAAGATGAAGAAACCATGGTTTTTGACCGAGAAAGCTTCAAAACGGTGGAGGATGCCACCACCAAAGCCAAAGAATACCTTGAAAAAGAAAAAGACATAAGCCTGACCGTTATCTATAAAGAAGAACTTGACGGAACTCGAGAAGGGGTGAAATTCATCTACAAAGACGAGGAAGGCAAGCTCGAAGAATCGTCCCTTTTTTGGGGATGCGGCGACCGCTGCTTCGAGGGCTGATCCGCCCTGAATAATCCTGGGTCAAACCTACTCAATACGCGCCTTTTTCCAAGGAGTGGATTCATTGCCAGATGCTCCTTGGAAGGATGGCAGGGAGCGAAGCGACCGTCGGAAGGGAACCCTAGGAAAGGGTTCCCTTACAAGAGTGTCCTGGGGGGAGTCGCGTAATGAGTAGGTTTGACCCCCTCCCACTTTCCAGAGGCGAGGGATTATTGTAATATCCTTGTGGGCATGAAAAGGATTCCGGTCGTTTGCCTGTTGTTCATCACCTGCCTACGCGTCTTGTCCTCCTCCGATTTTTCTCCCGGAAGATATTTCCGGTTTGACCATCTTGTCCCTGAATTCCGGGGAAAAACGGCCGCTGCCATTACCAGCGTCTTTCAGGATAAGGAGGGTTTTCTCTGGTTTGGCACGAACATGGGGCTGGCCAGATACGACGGATATCATTTTGTTTTTTTCTCTCCGAAATCCGGGCCGGACGCGTTTTCTTCCTCCGTGGTCGTTTTTCCCGTCATCGAGGACAGCGCAGGAGACATCTGGATCGGAACGGATGGCGAGGGACTTCTCGAGTTTGACAAGAACCAGGAAACGTTTCGCCAATACCGACATAGTCCCAGTGATCCAAAAAGCCTCAGCGGCGACATCGTCCTTTCGATCCAAGAAGATCGTCAGGGGGATTTATGGGTTGGGACGCGGTTAACCGGGCTCAACCGATTCGATAAATCTGCCGGAACCTTCTCCCGCTTCCCTTTGAACCCCGCGGCCGAAACCGTCTGGGATTTGCTCGTCGATCGGAGAGGGTTTCTCTGGATTGGGACTCAAGAAGAGGGACTTTTCAAATTGGATCCCGACAAGGGCGAAATCGTCAACTACCGGTTTATCCTGGAAAATCCCCGGAGCTTGGGCAGCAACACCGTATGGACGATCTTCGAAGATCGGCAGGGAACGATCTGGATCGGGACAAAGGGAGGAGGTCTCAATCAGTACAACCCTGAAGGAGACGATTTTGTCCGCTTTTATGGGGATCGTGATCATGCCCGAGATCTCGCCTCGAATACGATAACGGCCATCACGGAAGATCAAGCCGGTCGGCTCTGGATGGGAACGTCATCGAACGGGTTGAGGATTTGGGACAGGAAGATAGGGGAGTACATCGTTTACCGACACGATCCTCAAGACCCGGAGTCCTTGAGCGATGATAACGTCACTTTCATCCATCAGGACACGTCCGGGATGATGTGGGCGGGGACAACGCGAGGCGGAGTGAACAAGAGCGTTGCCGATCAGGCAAAATTCCATCATTTCAAGAATAACCCTAATAATTCGATGAGCCTCAGCCATAATGATGTGCTTTCCCTATGGATGAGCAGGTCCGGAAGCCTTTGGGTGGGACTGAAGAACGGACTGGACAGGGTCGATGAAAAAAGCGGCGTCACAGCCCGTTTTCTCTCCGAGCCTTCAAACAGCAATAGCCTCGGCGACAACTGCGTTCAGGCCATCGTCGAAGATCGCGAGGGAAAGATTTGGTTCGGAACGGACGCCGGGGGATTGGATTGCCTTGATCCGCGAACAGGCGTTTTCACTCATTATCGGAATGACCCGAAAAATTCTAGCAGTCTTAGCAATAACAGGGTCTATGCCCTTTGGCCTGAAAAAGGAGATCCGAATATTCTCTGGATCGGAACGCATCACGGTTTGAACAGGTTCGACATTAGACTTAGACAGTTCACCGACTTTCTTCACGAACCTGCCGACCTGTCGAGCCTCAGCGGAAATATCGTGACGGCGATCCACGAGGACCGCTCCGGATTTCTCTGGGTGGGAACCCGATCGGGCTTGAACAGGATGGAGAGAGCTACCGGAAAATGCGAGCGTTACATCAGTGACATCAAGAATCCGCCGGGAAAAAGCATCAATGATAATATCATCAACTGCATCCATGAGGATGGCCGCGGCTTCCTTTGGATCGGGACGAACAGCGGGCTCAACCGGCTCGACCGGAGGAAGAACGAGTGGAGATACTACGATTCCAAAGAAGGATTGCCCGGGGGGGTTGTCTGCGGAGTTTTGGAAGACGAGTCCGGGTTCTTGTGGGTGAGCACGAATCGCGGCCTGGCCAAATTCGATCTTCAGTCCGAGGTTTTTGTAAACTACGGAATTCACGACGGAATCCAGGGAGATCAATTTAATCCCCGCGCCTGTTTCAAGGAGCCTAGGGGAAGGATGTTTTTCGGCGGGATTAACGGCTACAACGCTTTTCATCCGGAAGCCATCAAAAAAAATCCTTTTATCCCGCCCATCGCCTGGACGGCTTTAACTCGGAACGGCCAGGAAGTGAAAATCGGGAATCCCTTTTCGCGCCCGCGATCCTTGAAGCTCTCTTCCCGGTTCGATGTGTATGCTTTTGAGTTCGCAGCCCTATGTTTTGACACGCCGTCGCTTAATCAGTTCGCCTACAAATTGGAGCCCCGCGACCAGGAGTGGATCCTCCTGGGGCCGGCGAACACCGTCACCGTTTCCCGAATCAAGCCGGGAGAGTACCGGCTCCACGTCAAAGGCTCCAACCCGGACGGGGTCTGGAACGAAAACGGGTTCGAGATCGGGCTCCAACTGGTCCCGCCGTTTTGGCGGACGACCTGGTTCGCCGTTCTGGCCCTACTGTTCGTCGCTTCCGGCGTCGCGACCGTTGTCCGGATGTGGCTGAAGCTCAAGTCCGCCTTTATGGTTGCCGGGGACAGGGCGGATAGCCTGATCGACAGCTACGGACTGACGGCCAGGGAGCAGGAGATCCTCCGCCTGATCCTCCAGGGTGCGAGTAACAAAGACATCGAGCGGAAGCTTTTCATCTCGGCGAGCACGGTCCGGAATCACGTCTACAACATCTACCAGAAGCTCGGCGTCCGGAACCGGCTCGAGCTCATCAACCGGATCGGCCAGGACGCGCGGACAAAGGCCTAGCCGGGACGGCTCTCGCGGATGGCGGCGCACCCAGACTTTTCTGCGTCCTCAGGGCTCCCCGTACGCTCTTCTGAGCGCAACGTGACATTTCTTGACACTTATCCATCGTCATTTGTCCTTTGAAGCGGGGTCTGCGGCAAGGAAGTTATCCATCGCCCACACTTCGTGACGATACTCGAAACAGTCGAAGGCGATCCGCCGTCCGTCGGGGTGGACATCCAGCACGCTCCACAGGTGGCCATACATCATGGTTTGGGGTCGGCAGAGCTCGCGGGCCTGCCCACCGCCCGCCGGAATACAAAACACGGCGTTCCCCCTCCCGCCTTCCGGTATGGTATTGGTGAAGAGCAGAGACTGTCCATCAGGTGTCCAGGCAATCGTGGGATACTGTCTGAGATCTCCGTTTTTAAGCAATTCCATGGGCTCGCCGCCTTGGGCTGGCATGGTCAAGATACGGTGAATAAATGTCATCGGGGAGAACTTTATTTCCCAGGTCGCCAGGGCCAGCTGCCGGCCATCAGGCGAAAGGGCAAAGTTTAGACTCTGTGCGTTGCTGGCATTTTCCATGCTAAAAAACTCTTTTTCGCGGCCTGACTCCATGTCTCTGGTCATGAGGCTCGATTTTTTCGAGTCGGGATGGTGAAGAACGTAGAACAAGGTCCTGCCATCCCGAGAAAGTTGAGCGACGCCCAACATGGCAGACTCACTCTGAACGAGGTCCACGCGCTCACCCGTGCCGGCATTGATCTTGGAGACGGCCTGCGGTTTATTTCGGACGAAATTCGAGACAAGAAAAAACTTGCCGTCGGGTGACCACCGCATAGAGAGGAAATGCGGCAGGTTCGGATCGATTACCTTATCCTGACCAGTTTCCATGTTTCGAATGCAAATGGTCTGAGATTCATCGGGCTTTTGGATGCCATACGCCAGGTGCCGGCCGTCGGGCGACCAGGCGGGGGCGACGTCGGTCCCTGTCTGGCCCACCGTCTGGGATTTCTTCAACAGCTTGCCGGTCCGCACGTCCACTTCAGCGACAGCGACCTCCATGGTGCTGAACTCAACGGCATAATAAAAGGCCCCGTTCCGGGTGAATCCTTTCGGTCTGATCTTGGCGGGAATGTCGCGCTTGAGCAGCTCAGGAGCCCCTTGCCGCACACCTTCGGCCACGGGCAAAAGGTAGGCATCCCAAGTATTCGAAATGGAGAAGCCGCTGGGATATCCCTCCTTTCGGTCACTGGCGAAAAAGAGGTACTTGTTGTCGGGCGTCCAGCCCAATAATCGATCATCGGCGGCGTGTTGGACCACACATTCCGTTTGATGCCGTTCGATGTCCAGGATGTAAATATCCCTGCCCTCAGAATCTTTCCCCTGTGGCCGTTCGAAGGCGAGGTGGCGGCCGTCCGCGGAAATCGCCATCTCACTGTTCCAGGCAGGCTTATCAGTTACAAACGTGTGGATCACCTGCATGGAACCGTCTTCGATGGCGAAGGCGACCAACCGGGGATTTTCGCCCTTTTTATCCAGGGATCCCAGAATCTGTTTACCATCTGGGGTCCAGGAATGTATCTTAAGCTCTTCGCCTTCTTTGAAGCGATGAAGAGCGCGGTGTCCCGTGCCATCCACTTTGATCAGCTGAAGCTCCGTCCCTGGCGCAGGGTAGAACTGGTTCATGTAAGCGACGTACGCGCTCCCGGGAGATATGACCGGGTACCACATGCCTTGTCTGGACACTTTCGTCAGCGGTCGAATCTCGCCCGTGGCCAGATCGCGAATGACCATCTCCGCTGTCTGAACATCGGACGTTGGCTGGAAGTCACAGATGTACCGTCCGTCCAGGGACGGGGGGCCCGAGAAGTCCGACATAGGGCCCGTCTCGATCCTGCGAAGCGAGATACCCGGCTCAGACTTCTGTAAAAAGGTGTTTTGATTCTCGCTCCAGATAGTGAAAGAAAGTGAAACGAAGCCTAACGCAAGAATCATAATAACGGACAGAGGCGACCATCGATAAGAGCCTTTTTTGAATTGGGCGATCATGGTGATCCTCCTTTTTAATTGTGATTGATTCTCCAAAATTCCGGCCATGGCCGGCAGGGGCCGCGAGCGGGAGAAACGGCGCAGGAGGCCGACGATGGCCCGCCCGTACTCCTGTGATTTTTCGTTTCCCGTTCGGGAAAGCACGAAAGCATCGCAGGACAGCTCCCGGTCGGCCCGCATGCGGTGGAAAGCGAACCAGACCAGGGGATTGAACCAGTGCAGGATCTGGAGGAGACTGGTCAGCCACCCCAGGTAGATGTCGCGGTGTTTGAGATGGGCCAGTTCGTGAAGGAAAACATACCGCATCTCCTCTTGGCCGGCTTCCTCGACCATCGCCAACGGCAGGAGGAGACGGGGACGGATAAAGCCGAAGAGAGCCGGGCTCTTGATCCGGGCGCTCGGGATCAGGCCGACGAGCGTTTGGACGCCCATCCGCTCCTTGCACTCTTCGAAGAGCTCTAAGGTCTTCTGGTCGAGCAGCGGACGATCCCGCTTGACGATCCGCCACAGGAAAAAGTTGCTCCAGAGGAGATATCCCCCGATCACCATGGCGCCGGCCAGCCAGAGAAAAGGCAGGACTCGACGGAGGTCGGCCAGCCCCGGCTTGGATTCGTTTTGTCTGGTGGCGAGCGTTTCCGATTTTGGCGTCACCGGCATCTCTTTTCCGACACCGAACTCCGGTCTCTGAGCCGGCTTGGCTTCAGTGCTGCCGGAAACCTGGGCTGTCTGAGAGAGTTTGAGCTGTTCCGCGGCGTCAGATGGCTGTTGCTGTTCGATCTGCCCGTCCCCTGAACGGACCAAATTGAGAAGGTCGATCTGGCCCGGGAATGCCCCGGGCAGCAGCAACCGTACCACTAAAACCAGCCAAAGGGCATGACCCCAGCGAGGGCCCAACTTGCCCCCCAACACTTTCTGGGCGGCCAAAATCAGACCGATCACGACGCTGCCGATCAGGGTCGTCTGCAGGAGCCAATCAAAAAACGGTTGAATCGAGGTCAGCGGTGCCTCCATTTTCATCCCCCTTTTTTCTGGTCAAGGATCTCCAGGAGCTCGTCGATGTCCTGGGCCGAAAGTTCGGCGTCCTCGAGGAAAGCGGCGAGGGCAGGCGTCATCGCTCCTTTGTAGACGCGCCGGACGAAAATTTTGGTCTCAGACCGAATGCATGCGGACTCGTTCACGGCGGCGGAATAGCGATACCGGTTGCCCTCTTCTTTGACTTTGATCGCGCCTTTCTTCACCAGTCGGCTGATTAATGTCTTGATCGTTCTGGGCTTCCATTTGACCCCACTTGACAGCGCATTGACCACGTCATTTGCAGTCTGAGAACCGCGCTCCCATAGGACCTGCATCACCCGCCACTCCGAGTCGGCGATCTTGGGCAATTCTTTTTTCATGGCGTTTCTCCTCGATTACATCAGTAGTCATGTTGATAATATATTACAAATGTAGTCATCTGTCAAGTAAAAAGATAAAAAAATTGAAAAAACTTTAAACTAATATCAACGCCATAACTAAAATGATTTCCCCCTTCGAGCGGCCCAAGCGCCGCCCGTACATTGTCACTTTATTTATTACGTTTGTATTCGGAATAAGTATCTTTGAGTCAATGCGGAATTGACAATCCCGAAAATAGAGGGAAAACGAAAACTACCTGGAAACAGACACGCTGGCCGTCACGATTTTGGATGGATCGCCCTCGGACGATGCCCGGAGGGTCACCTTGGCCGATGGGGAGCTTCCGGCCTCATGAGACATATAAACCGTTACATGTCGAGAACCGCCGAACCTTACTGCGGCGAGGCCGTTGAGAAGCCGGGCCGTCCATCCTGTTCCCTCAATGGATACGGAAAGCCGATAGACATCGGATTTCAGGTAGGCGGTGGCGTCGGCTGGATGCGCAGCCGGATCCGTTTCCGCAGCCTTGCCGGTATTTTTCAGGGTGAAGATGACCGGAGTGTTAAGCCCTCCGACCTTCAGAGATGTCATCGATTCAAGGGCCGCGCCCCTCTCCTGCGGAACAGAGCCGTCTAGGGACCGGACAGCCAGCGTGTAGGAGAGGATTCCTTTCTCGTCCTTGCGGGTGTCGATTATGTAGAAATGCAGCCGGTTCGGCTTATCCTCCCATTCGTATTGGCTGCCCGAGTCGAGCCCGGCGTGGAAGAGAGCGTCGTTGAGCTGCCGGTAGTCGGCGATCGTCCGCATCACCTTTTGGCCGTTGGGCTTGATGTAGTCCACGACGTTGATGTCTTCGGGGTGGGCATCGATGACCCAGATGTAGCTGTTGAAGGCGTTGGGGCCGCCGTTCCGGCCTCGCAGGCTGTCTTTGTTCTTGGCGATGAGGACCCCGTTATCGGGAGTGAACGAATCGTAGCCGATCCGTTGGACCACTTCCAGCGTGTAGGAGTTGTAGTTCGGGGTTCCCGGGGACAGGGGATTTATGGCCGGGTCGTCCGGCGGGGTTCGGTCGCCGGGCTCAGGGCCGTCAAGCCTGACGAGGACACCGGCGAAAGTGCCGGGCAGGGGATCCACCGCTCGGGCCGTGACTTCGGCCACCACCAACCCGGATTTGGCCAGGCCGTCTCTGTTCAGCCGCAGGATCTGCGATTCGGAAATGAACTTGTTCTCCAGACGATTTCGGACCATCAGTCCCGCGGGCATCGCCGCGCCTTGAGTCGGCGGCACCACCCAGCGTTTGTGGGGTCCCCCCGGTCCGTTGAAGCAGCCTCGATCCATCATGTCCCAAGTGCCGGCGGCGACCCTCCGGTAAGGCCGGACATAAGGATTGTTGTTGAGGTCGGGCAGGCGGAACGCGAAATGACCGAGCTCATGGGTGATGGTGCCGGAGTTTTCGCCCTGGCGCATGGAGGACAATCCCCATTGCTGAGAGCCTGCCAGCCAACTCGTCCACTCCACATACCGCGTAGGGATCCAGCGGGGCTTGTCCGGATTGGGATTGCCCAATTCCCGCGGAATATTGTCCTTCGTGTTGAATTTCATCTCGCCGAACTCTTGCCAGACGCCCGTCTCATCGTAGCTCGCGTAGAGGCGCAGGATGGCGTCGTAGTTTTTGCGGACGTCCTTCCCGACGGCGGCCGTCCAGACGGCGTCGCAATCTTGTTCCATGCGTCCGTCTGCTTTGCTGCCGTCCGGGGTTGCCTCATTTTGGCCATACTCGTTGAGGCCATAAGCCCAAATCGGTCTCGGCATCCGGTATGGGCCGAAAACATCGACCTCGGTAATGCCGAACTTTCCTCGGGACTGCTCCATCCAATAGCCGTTGATGGTCTGGCCATGATTGACCTGGCTCGGCTTCATGAAGAAGTCTGCGTAAAACTGGGAGACTTTTTCGCGGGCGACGGGATCGATCTGCGGGTTTCCGAAGGGGTCCGATCCTTTGGGGAGGCTGATCACGAAGGGCTGATCCGGAAAGTCGATGGCCACGACGGCGAGACGAAATCCACGTTCCGGCTTGAGGGACGGGTCCGCCCAATTGCGGCCCGGGATGGGACGATAATCAGCCCAGGTCATGAGGTCCTGGTCCTGGACCTTTTGGGGGTCGAGGGGCGTTAGGGATGCGCTTCGACTCTGTCCCGGATTTCCGGCCGTCGAGATCATAAGAATGAAGCAGATACTCGCCAAGCCAAGGATCCATGAGAGCCGTTTTTTTCGGGGAAGAAATCTAAAACAAGATGAAGAATTCAGGAATGTCTTTTGTTTGGCCATGATATTTTCCTCCCTGCGAGTTCCGGGAATTAAAAACGTTTTTATGGGGTGCGCCAACCCTCCCGCTTAGCCGGGGTTCGTTACTCCCCAAAGATTCACGATGCCGTTGTTGCGGAATGATTATAGGGCTGGCCGAAGATTGATGTCAAAGACTCCAACCTGGACGAGGTCTGGAACGGAAACGGATTCACGTCCGCGAGCACGGTCCGGAATCGCATCGACAACATCTACCAGAAGTTCGGTGTCCGGAACCGGCTTGAGCTGGTTAACCTGATCGGCAAGGACGCGCAGAAAAAGGAATAGCCGGGACGGCTCTCCGGAAAGCCCGGCTGCTCCTGGCGCTGGAGCGACTGACGTTTCTTGATCTTGAGGGCAAAGTCGGCTGCCGCTGCGGCCTGGACCGCGCGGAGCAGGAGACGAGGGAATCAACGAACCGTCGGATGGCCGGCGACGGCCCCGGCTTTTTGAAAAACTCCGGCCAGCACCCAGGCGCTGGACTCCCATCGAAAGGGGCGGCTCGTCTCAGGCCCTCGGCCGATAATTTCGTTTTCAAACCGGGGTTCTTCAAAACGGACTGTAGACCCCGGGCGATGTCTTCAGGCCGGAGCGGATCGACATGGAGCGCAGCCTTGCCCGCCACCTCGGGGAGAGCTCCATGGGCCGAAGTGATGACCGGCGTCCCGCAGGCTAAGGACTCCAGGACGGGCATGCCGAAGCCTTCATGCAACGACGGCAGGGCAAACAGCGCAGCCTCCCGCATCAGGGGGGCGCGGTCTGCATCAGCGATGTAACCCAAGAGCCTGATCCTGGATGTCAATCCCAGCCTGCGAATCGTCTCCGGGATATCCTGGCTTTTCCAGCCCGGAGACCGCCGGCGATAACCAGGGTCACGCGGCTCTTGAGGTCATCCGGCAGCAAGGCATAGGCTTCTATCAGCCGCGGGAAATTCTTGCGGGGCTCAAACGTGCCCAAGCAAAAAATATATCCGGGCTCGAGGCCGTACCTGTGCCGGGCGGCCTGTAGGGCCTGGGGAGGGATGTCCGGACGGAAGCGGGAATGATCGACGGCCAGGTACACGGTCGTAATTCGTTCGGCCGGGACTCCGTAGACTTGCTGAAGCTCTTTGCTGACGTAATCGGAGATCACTACAACCTGAGGAGCGCGTCTCAGGGTTCGCGGCAGATACCTCTTCAGATAGAGATCGTCATGGCCTTGAAGACTGTTGGGGTAGCGCATGAATCCGAAATCATAAATGACGGGAATACACGATCCGCTCAGCAAGGGCTCCCCGACATAGTTCGGGAAAAAATAGAGGCGGCTGCCTGGTAACTCGAATAGATCCAAGGGAACCGGCGGCCGCAGGCCGATTCGCCTAAGCCAGGTATAAACTTGGCCGGGCACGAGTCGATGATGAACCTCAAGCGTTCCGTCTAGGCTCCGACTCAACTGCACTAAATAGTCCTCTTGCGGGCTCGGCTGGGACTTCAAGAAAAATCGGTAGGCAAGGATCTTAATCGGGTAGTGATCCGGAAGCGCCGCGTACGCTTTGAGAAGCTCCCGGGTGTAATAGCCCACTCCGCTGAGAGGTGGAAACAGACCCATCGATTCGACGATGACCTCAGGAACGTTTGGAGCGGTCATAGGGTCAGGTATCAACCATTAAGGCTGTTCTCCTGATTGTCTTCAATCCGACTGTCCAATCCGGATATGGAGCCGAATTAAACCCTAACA
>Ga0315289_10013915_pt1 | contig 11255 bp, 10 predicted proteins | sample YL17G11_40_MG_FD_203452 | JGI IMG/M metagenome (GOLD analysis project Ga0315289, IMG submission 203452) | Sediment microbial communities from Yellowstone Lake, YNP, Wyoming, USA - YL17G11_40 | ecosystem: Environmental > Aquatic > Freshwater > Lake > Sediment | place: USA: Wyoming | collected... | reverse complement strand
GCGCTCTTCGAAGAAATGAGGTTCAGATATTTTGGGCCGGTTGACGGGCACGTCCTCAAATCACTTTTGCACATGCTCGAGCGTATCAAGGACAGCCCCGGCCCCGTCCTCCTCCACGTCATAACGCGGAAGGGAAAGGGCTATAAATTCGCCGAGGAAAAACCGGAGGAGTTCCACAGCTCGCCCCCGTTCGACATCGCGACCGGACAGCCTAAACCCCCTTGCGCGGAACAAACGTTCACCGAGGTTTTCGGGGAGACCGCCATCGAGCTGGCGGAGAACGACCCCTCCATACTCTGCATAACCGCGGCTATGGCGAAAGGCACCGGGCTGGAGAAGTTCCGGGAGAAGTTTCCCCGGAAGTTCATTGACGTGGGGATTGCCGAAGAGCACGCAATAACTCTGGCGGCGGGATTAGCCACTTCGGGCTATCGGCCGATCGTCGCCATATATTCGACGTTCCTTCAGCGGGCATTTGACCAGATTATTCACGACGTGTGCCTCCAGAAGCTTCCCGTGGTATTCGCGATTGACCGAGCGGGCTTCTCCGGCGAGGATGGACCGACTCATCACGGAGTTTTTGACCTTTCTTATCTCGGAATCATACCTAACATTACTATCCTCGCTCCGAAGGACCGAAAAGAGCTCAGGGACATGCTTCATTTCGCCGCAAAGCAGAACGGGCCTGTGGCCGTTCGCTATCCGAAGGGATGCGGGATGCCCGTCACGGTCAGCAAAGAGGTTGAGGAAATCGAGCACGGAAGGGCGAAGGTCGAGAGAGAAGGAAGCGACGTGGCAATCATTGCGGTTGGCAGCATGGTTGAGCGAGCCCTCGCCGCCGCGGAAAGACTCGAGGAGGAGGGCATCTCGGCGATGGTCGTCAACGCGAGGTTTATCAAGCCCCTGGACGGCGACCTTCTCCGGCAGGTCGCCGAAAGAATGAGCGTCCTCGTGACCGTCGAGGAGAACGCCCTTGCGGGGGGCTTCGGGAGTTGTGTCTCGGAGTTCCTTGACCGGGAGGGCTTGCGTTCGCTCCGGTTGGTGAGGATGGGTGTTCCCGATGCGTTTGTAAAGCATGGCGCCCGTGAAGTTCTACTTGATAAACTGGGACTCTCGCCCGAAGGAATCGCCGAGGAAATCAAAGCCACGTTTCCCGTCGAGGGGCGGGTTGCCTCTTTTGGCTCATGAAAAAGATAGGAATCGTCGCTAATACCACCAAGCCTGACTGGCTCGACACGGCTCGGCACATCGTGGAGCTCGTTGCAGGACGAGGCGTGAAAGTCGTCCTCGAGCCGAAAGAGGCGCACGAAGCCCTCTTTCCCGACGAGAGAGCTTCGGACAAAGGGCGACTGGGGGATTCTGATATGGTCCTGTCTCTGGGCGGAGACGGGACGTTCTTGAAAGCCGTCAGGCTCGTCGGAGACGGGGACGTGCCGATTGTCGGGGTGAATCTTGGCGGGCTGGGGTTTCTGGCGGAGTTTTCTGCACAGGACTTCGTTCCCTGTTTGAATAAGATTCTCTCCGGCGATTACCGGATTGACGAGAGGATGACTCTTGAGACCTGTCTCGCCAGGGAGGGCGAGACAATCCGGACCGACAGGGCTTTGAATGACGTGGTCATCAACGTGACCGGCGTTTCGCGGTTAGCTGTCTTGAGGACCTCCATTGATGACGAGTACCTGACAACGTACGAAGCCGACGGGCTAATCATCGCCACGCCCACGGGCTCCACGGCCTATTCGCTATCGGCTGGCGGCCCCATAGTGGAGCCGTCCCTGGACGCAATTGTTCTGACGCCGATTTGCCCGCATTCCTTATCGAACAGGCCAATTCTGCTCCCGTCGCACAAGGCAGTACAGATATGCCCCCTGAAAGTCCCTGAAGGCGCCATCGTGACCGTTGACGGTCAGACGGCTTTCGAGCTCCTCTGCGGAGATGTTGTGACTGTGGCAAGGGCAAGCAAGAACGTCAAACTGATTACCACCAGGGAGACCAGCTACTTTGAGATTCTGCGGTCGAAATTGGGGTGGCGAGGGTCGAAGGAACCTTGAGGGCGGTTTCTCCCGTTTGGTGAATTAGTGCGAACGGAAACAAGTCCGGGAATCAATCCACATGGCGAAGGTTGTGATAAGAGAAGACCGCTGTAAAGCATGCGAATTCTGTATCGCGTTTTGCCCCAGGCAAGTCCTTATCATGTCGAATGAGTTCAACAGCCGCGGGATACATTGCGCATTGGTGCTTGATGAGCGGAGATGCACCGGATGCGCCATCTGCGGATTGGTCTGTCCCGACGCGGCCATAGAGGTTTATAGATGAGCAAAAAGGTCCTGATGTGCGGCAACGAGGCGATGAGCGAGGCCGCTATACGGGCGGGGTGCCGCTGTTACTTCGGCTACCCGATTACTCCCCAGAACGAAGTCGCGGCTTACATGTCCATGCGGATGCCGCAGGTGGGGGGGACGTTCATCCAGGCGGAAAGCGAAATCGCCGCGATCAACATGGTCTTCGGGGCCGCGGCTGTCGGTGCTTCCGCGATGACCTCCTCCTCCAGCCCGGGAATCAGCCTGAAGCAGGAGGGAATTTCGTACCTCAGCGCCTGCGAACTGCCTGCCGTCATAGCGAACGTCGTCAGGGGAGGACCGGGTTTGGGAAGCATCGGCCCGTCGCAGGCGGACTATTTCCAAGCGACCCGCGGGGGAGGGCACGGCGATTATCGAACGATAGTTGTCGCTCCATCCACCGTGCAGGAGCTTGTGGACCTCACCGTTCTCGCCTTCGACCTGGCGGATAAATACCGCAACCCGGTGCTGATTCTTTCCGACGGGATTCTGGGGCAGATGATGGAGCCTCTGGTTTTGCCCGACGCGATAAATGGGAACTTGCCGCCGAAGAGCTGGGCGCTGACTGGCGCGAAGAATCGCCCGCCGAACGTCGTCAAGTCGTTGTATCTCGACGTGGACCTTCTGGAGCAGCTCAATTTCCATCTCCAGGAGAAGTTCCGCAGGATGGAGCGCGAAGAAACCCGCTGGGAGGAGGTCGGCACGGGCGATGCGGAGATTGTCCTGGTCGCCTACGGGAGCGTCGCCCGGATATGCCGGGCGGCTGTTCGGCAACTGAGAGAGACCGGCGAGAAGATTGGGTTGCTGCGCCCGATAACGGTCTGGCCATTCCCGTGCGAACCGGTAGCCCGTGCTGCTGATAATGCGCTGGCATTCCTCGTCGTCGAGATGAGCATGGGGCAGATGATTGAGGATGTGAAGCTCGGCGTTGCCGGACGGCGGCCCGTAAACTTCTTCGGAAGGGTCGGAGGCTGCGTGATGACCGTCGAGGAAGTGGTGCGCGAGACCAGGAAGGCGCTGAAAGAAATACGATGACGAATAAACGGAAATCTCGACTGGAACAAGAACAGTCCGCGAGTTCCCCGCTGCGAAAAGTCTTCGGGAGACCGTCCTTGCTGAAGGACGTTCCGACGCATTTTTGCGCGGGGTGCGGGCACGGCATCGTTCATCGCATGATTGCGGAGACGGTTGACGAACTGGGCATAAGGGAGCGAGTCGTCGGAATATCGCCCGTCGGGTGTGCCGTCCTGGGGTACGACTACTGGGATTTCGACGTCAGCGAGGCTGCTCACGGGCGAACGCCTGCCGTAGCCACCGGAATGAAAAGAGCCCGTCCTGACTTGATTGTTTTCACTTACCAGGGCGACGGGGACCTCGCTGCTATCGGGACGGCCGAGTTGATTCATGCCGCCAACCGCGGGGAGAACATCACAATCATCTTCGTCAACAATGCGGTCTATGGCATGACCGGCGGACAGATGGCCCCGACGACCCTCGAGGGACAGGTTACGGCGACGACGCCTTCCGGCAGGACTCTCGAGGGGTGCGGAGCGCCCTTGAAGGTTCCGGAGATGGTTGCTCCGTTTCCCGGGACGAAGTACCTTACGCGAACCGCTCTGAACAATCCGAAGAACATCATAGCCGCGAAACGAAGCATAAAGAGGGCGTTTCAGTACCAGATGGACAACGTTGGCTTCTCTCTGGTTGAAGTCCTCTCTCCCTGCCCGACATACTGGCGGCTTTCTCCTCTCGATTCTCTCAAGTGGATGGAGGAGAAAATGATTCCCTGCTTTCCTCTCGGAGAAATCAAGACCCCCGGCTGAACTCGCGCCCCCTCTTCACCCGCTCGGCATGTTGAAGGCCGTGGCTCTCGCCATTTTCTCGTCAGTCAATCGCCACCGGGTGCCTTCGGAAAAACGTGGATTGCTTCGGGGGGACAGACGACAGCGACCTCGCACCCTTCCTTGAGAGAAAGCCTCTGTGCCTCGTCGTGGGATACCTCCGCCCGAAACGAAATTTGCCCCGCTTTCAGGTCAATCCGGACGCTCGAGTTCCCCCGCAGAAGTGATTCTACGCGGGCCGCGACGTGCCCTTCGCTCGACGAGGTTGGATGAAGACGGACGCTCCGTGCTCGGATGAGGACTTGAACGTCACCGTGGGCGAGCTGCTCGCTGTGCAGAGCAAAGCCTCCGAGTTCGACGCGTGTGCCACTCCCCTCTGGCGCGGCCTTGCCGGAAAGGATTGTCCCGAGACGAAACAGCCTCGCTGCCTCCGGGTGGGCGGGGGACTGATGAACCTCTTCGGGAGCGCCTGCCTGGACGAGAGAACCCTGGACGAGGATGCCGACACAGTCGGCGACCGCCCGCATCTCGTCGAGGTCGTGACAGACGTGGATAGTGGTTGTCCCGGTCTGGCGCTGGATTCTCCTGAGTTCAACCAAGATGCCGTCGCGTGTTTCGTCGTCGAGGGCGCTCACCGGCTCGTCGAGGAGGAGAAACTTCGGCTCGGCTGCCAGGGCTCTGGCGAGGGCAACTCTCTGTCGCTCGCCGCCGGAAAGCCCCTCGACGCGGCGTCCTATGAGATGCTCGATGCCAAGCATCTGCGCCACTTTCTTCACTCGCCCTTCCCGCTGTGAACGACCGAAGCGCCTGAGGCGGAGAGGAAATTCGATGTTTCCGCGAACGGTTCGCGCACTGAAGAGGGCGTAGTCTTGGGGGACATACCCGATCCCGCGGTCGCGCGGCTCGGATTTTTCAACGCGGCGTCCGTCAATCTCGATAGTACCGCTGGAGGGGCGTCTCAAGCCTGCGAGGCATTCAAGGAGAAGCGTCTTGCCGCTGCCCGGTTTTCCGAGCAGGACGAAGTATTCCCCTCGCTCGACGTTCAACGTTACGTCTCGCAGGGCGAAATCTCCGATTGAGAAACAGAGTCGCTCTATCCTAATCATTTCCTCAAGATAGCCTCCGTCTGCTGAAGAGTCGAACCAGGAGGAGGGCGACGGTCGCGATTGCAATCAGGAGGAGCGCGACTGCCAGCGCCACCTCGATTCGCCCGATGGAAGTCTCGAGGTAAACGCTCGTCGGCAAAACCTCCGTTTTCATCCTGACAGCTCCGACGAAAACCATGAGTGGCCCGAACAGACCGATCGCCCGAGCCCAGGTAACGATTGCTCCGGCGACGATGCCGTTGCGGGCGTTCTTCACAGCGACTCGCCAGAAGGCTTGCCCGCGCGTGCAACCGAGCGTCAGGGCGACGTCCTCCTGTCGGCGGTCAACTTCGTCGAACGTGACTTTGACCGCCCGAATGCCAAAGGAAGCCGAGACGAAGAACTGGGCGAGGACTATGCCTCGTCGCTGGTAGATGAAATCGAGGCCCACCGACTCCAGCCACAGGCCGGCTTTTGTGCGGAAGAAGACAAGGAGGCTCAGCCCAACGACAAGCGGCGGGAAAACAATCGGGAGGTCCACAATGGTGTCGGCGACTGCGCGACCGGGAAACCGGTAACGGCTCAGCGCATAGCCCATCGGAACGGCAAAGACCATCGCAATCGCCGCGCTCAACGTCGAGGTCCATAGGCTAAGAACCGCAGCCGAGCGAATCTCTCTCGACAAGAGAACCTCCCTCAACGCATCCTTGTTCACGTAACTGATGTCCGCCACGACGAGGCTGATGACCATGAGAATGAACAGAGCCACGAAGAGGAATATTCCTGCGGAGAACAAGCGACTGCGAAGTCCTGCGACGTGATGGGCGGACATGCCGCGACGATTCGCCTGCGGTTAGCGAGGCGCCTCCGTGGTGTAGTGATGTTTGGCGAAGATTTTCCGTCCCTCGTTCGAGACGACAAACTCCTGCAAACCAGCGGCTTGTTTCGGCTGTCTCGAGGAGCGGAGCACCGCTATGGGAACTGTTGAAACTACGTTTTTCTCCTTCGGGATAGGAACGACCTCACCGTCTTCGGGGTACTGCGCAGCGATGGCGTCCCAGACTATTGTCGCATCAATTCCGCCGAGTTTGATATGCAGCGCGAGCTCGTTGACCGTGGGCGACCGAAAAACCACCTGGGGCTCGACGTGGGCGGGGTTGATGCCGTTCTTCTGGAGGATGTCAACCGTGACCATGCCGATGGCGCAGGCCTCAGGGTTGCCGAGGGCGAGCTGCAAGCCCTCCCGCGCAAAATCTGCGACGCCGCGAATCCCCTTGGGATTGCCCTTACGCACAAGAATAACCGGCACGAAATAACACGCATCTCGAGAGGAGGTGATTAGCCCTTCGTTTTGAGCCTGCTGGACGTAGCGAGCGTCCCCTGGCATATAGAGGTCTCCACGACGTGTCAGTTTGATGCGACTGAGAAGGACTTCCGAACCAGCGTAATCGGCCTGAACGGTGATGTTATGTTCTTTCTCAAACGCTTGAATGATTTCAGCGATGGGCGGTCGAATTCCCGCGGCGCAGTAAAGGTGAAGGCTTGGCTCCTCTCGACGACAATTAGTGCAGAGGAGGACGCAGGCTGCTGCGCCCGCGAAGGGCAGAGCTGCCAATAATCGTCGAATGGCCCGATTTCCCCTAAGAAGAGCCACCTTTCTCATTTCACGTATCCGAACTCCGCGAAAATGACTTTGCCATGGGTGCGACAGAAATCGAGGAACTTCTCGACGAGCTGCTTGTTTTTGGTGTAGCTCAGGCCCATGACCCACACCTTTATAATATCGTCGTATTCGTATGGAGTCGGGACAATCTCAACCGCGTCGAGGAAGTTGTGGGCTACGCCGTTCCACATTACGCCGGCATCTCGCGTGCCGAGCTTGAGGGAATTGCCAATCTCGGAATGGCCGCGGAAAATGGCATTTTCGGCGTTGACGACGACGGCGTCCTTGACTCCCTTCTTCTCGAGAAGCGCAAAGAGCATTTTGCCGCAGGTGGAGAAGTCCGGGTTCGGCAAAGCCACTTTCACGCCCGGCTTCGCGAGGTCCTCGATGGATTTCACGCCCGCGGGATTGCCTTTGCGCACAACGAGCACCGGCGCGACAAATCCGACGTGCTCGCCTCTCAACAAAGCCCCGGCTTCTTTCACGTATTCGAGATATGGGTCGTGGGTCACGAAAGCGTCGCCACTCCGACCGACCTTGACCTGCGGCAAAAGGTCCTCGCTCTGGCCGAACGAAAGATTGACCCTCCCTCCGGTTTTCTGTTCGAACGCCTTGACGAGCTTTTCCATCGGCGGGCGAAACGAGCCGCCGCACAGGACGAGAATTTCACTGACAGTTTGTGCTTCCTTTCTTTGGCCGCATCCTCCCCCGAGAAGGGCCGCCACCGCCACTGAGATGATTGCTCGGCGATTCACTCAACCCTCCTTTCTCCTCCGAACTATTATGAAGCCAATGGCTGCCATCACGACCGAGGCGACTCCAAACGCCAGGCACCAGCCGCGAACGCCGAGTGCTCGGAAAAACGACCGTGTCGGACGGCGCGCCTTGCCGTCGGATTCTCGTCGAGAAGCCCCCTGTGAATTTTCTTCCGAATCGTCAAATCCCAGGAGGACCGAGCGCAGTGGTTCCTCTGTCACCGGAGGAAGACCTGCAATGGCGCCCTCCCAATCCCAGTCGGTCAGGAGGTCCACGCCGGGGTTCGCCTCCTTCAACTCGCACGAGCAGTCGCCATTCATGGTGCGGACGCACTCGATAATGCCCCTGCGAGTAATCTCCCTTCCGGCGAGAAATGTGAGGACTCTCGCACGCCCGCAGATTCCGAAGAGGACCGGTTGTTTGCTCTCGGGACGCAGGTCAGCCGCGGCAAGCAAAGACCGAATGAGCCATTCCTCGCGCGGCGCCTTCACTGCAAGTCGCAAAAAACCCACGTCGAGCTTCTGTTCCTCTTTGGCCCGCTCGAGGACCCAGCGAACGTCCTTCTGGACGTTCTGGCTTTCCTTCTGGTCGTCTCCGGCGAGAAGAAGGAGCACTCCTCCCTTCCCTTCGCAAAGTTGGCGGGCAATCTCTGTTCTAACTGGCGATTGAATCATGGCTCTCGCCGCAGGAAGGTCGAGGCGCCCGCGAAACAGCGGCGTGCCGCGAGGGGTAAGGACGAGATGAAATGGGAGCTTTTGCGAGGCGTGTTCCTTCCAAACCTTTCGGTCTTCTTCGGCAGCGGCATTGTTGGTGAGCTTATCAACGTCCAGGGCTCGGAAAGCAAGATTGACTCGCCTGCCAAATCCTCCCGATGCGTCAGCAAGGAACTCGTTCACCTCGCGGTCCGCCTTTTCCTCGTCGGTCTTATAGAAATAGTACGCTCGGTAGTCCTCTCTCTCCCACCTCACGAGGATATAGCGATGAACGGGCACGTCGCAACCTTCCGCCATGGGCAGCGACGCGAGCGTCATCGCCAGGAGGCATAATACGACGAGTGACTTTTCTATCATCGTCGGGATGGCCTTTGATTGGTCAACGTTCATCCTCGGTGACACTGCCATTTCTTTGCGCGCGAAAAAGCGCCGGTGAGCTCGGGAGATTTCTCCTGATTTCGATAGTATGACAGCCCGACGGGAGCTTTCAATGTTTTTCCAGGCTGGAGACGGTCCGGCCAGCGTCGAGCTGGACGAGTCTCTGGGCGAGGTCGTCGGCTGCCTTTTCGTGCGTTACAAGGACAACTGTTCCTCCCCCTTTGTGAAACTCGGCGAGATAGCCGAGCGCCTGGCCGGCGTTTTCGGGATCGAGGTTGCCGGTCGGCTCGTCGGCGAGGATGACGCTCGGACGATTGAGGAGCGCCCGCGCGATGGCTACGCGCTGCCGCTCTCCCGTGCTCAGCTCGGCGGGGCGATGGTGCAGTCGGTTCGACATGTGGAGCCGCTCCAATAACCCAATCGCGTTCTTTCGCGCTCCTCGCGTAACTCCCGGAGCGGCTGCGACGAGGACGTTCTGGAGGGCGTCGAGGTACGGCAGCAGATGAAACATCTGGAACACGAACCCAATCTTCTCAGAGCGAAACCTCGCGCGCTCACAACGGGACATGGCATAGAGGTCCTTTCCTTCAAGTGTGACCTTCCCCGTGGTCGGCCTCACCAGTCCGCCGATGGTCAACAGCAACGACGATTTGCCGCTGCCGCTCGGGCCGCGAACCACGACAAACTCCCCGGGCTTAACCGACAGCTTGACGTCGTCGAGGGCGCGGACTTCTCCATCCCGAGTATGGTAAACCTTGCTGACGTTCTCCAGGTGAATCATCGTTCAGGCTTCTCTAAGAATGACCCCCGGGTCCTGTGTGACTGCGACGATTGTGGGCAGATAGCTTGCCAGGGCACATAACGCGGGGGAGCAAATGGCCGACCACCACAGCAGGACGAATGCCGGGCTAATCTTCGTCGCGGTGAGCCGGAAAATCTCCGGCCCGAACCACAGCGCCAGCGTTGTGCCCAGAGCGAAGCCAGCAACCGCGCCGATCAACCCCTGAAGCACCGCCCTTCCGAGGAAAAGAGCGGCAATCCGGCCTGACCCAAACCCTATGGCTCGCAGAATCCCGATTTCCTGTGTGCGCTCCCGGACGTTGCTGAGAGACAGGAAACCTATCCATACCGCGCAAACCAGAAAGAGTGCCGGAATCAAGAACGCGGCGTACTTCTCGACCATTTTTCTCGTCTCGGCTCGCGCTACGGCTATGGAGCGAAACTCCGTGACATTCGTGTCGGGCAGCGCCTCCGCCACGCTCTTTCGGATGGTGGCAAGGCGCGATCCCTCGCAGCGACACCCCAGCGCCTCGATTGCGTTGATCTTCCCCGGCTTGCCGAGGAGCTCCTGAACGTCGTGAAGGTGGGCGTAGATGCGGACGTCGTCTTTGCTGCCGGACTCCTGCAAACAGCGCTCAACTACAAAGTCTTTCCCGAGGATGTCAACAATGTCCCCGTCTTTCACCTTCGGGCTTCGGGCCAGTTCAAAGCCGACATAGACCCTCCCCCGCGGAATGCTGTATCCCATGGGCCGCTTGTCCTCCTTGTCCCTCATCGGAGCTTCGGGGAGAACGCCGGTCAGGAGGACCTTTCGGTCTCGCCACGTGATTTTCTTCTGAAGCGTAGCGACTATGTGCCGGACCATGATGTTTCTCGACCTCGCGAGCCTGTAAACATATTCTTCCGGCATCTCTTCCTTTGCAAAGTCCTCGCTCCAGAAATCGGCCATGTCCGTATTCCTCGGAACGACCAGAATATTGAAGCCCATGTCCCGCATGAGCCGGGTAGTCTCCCGCTGGGAGGCGTCGCTCATGGTCAGAACCGCCACGAACAAACCCACTGCCACCACAACCGACACAAGACCCAATACGAAATTCAGTTTCCTGTAGCGAATCTCTCTCAGGAGCATGAGGATAATCTTCATAACTGTGTCCTCACCAGGTTGCCCATACGCCTTCTCAAATCTCCGGTTTGCGGGAGTGACTCAATCGTAATCCCTGACCTACAAGCGGCAAAGGCCGCACGAAAGAAGCCAGTAGCTGGACACGATAACAGAATAAACCGTAGAATCCCGAAAATCGTGTCAATCCCGTCCGGGATTCCTCTCGGGATCGAGCGCTGTTCCTTTACCAGCGCAATCATCAATGGAAAGAAAACCGAGCCCGGACGAATCCGGGCTCGGGTGGTTTCCCACACAAGCGTCGTAAGCATCAAGCTCGCCGTGTGCGGTGGTCCGGCGCGAGGCTCACCGCACGCGAGTCCTTGGCCAATCTCCGGAAACAGGCACCGGTCCCCCCTCGAAAGCTAAACAGTCCGCCCGATTAGCTCGGGAATGCGCCAGTCCGTCCTCGAGAGGTCCCGCGGCAATGTTTCGGCAAAGGTCAATAATCGTTTCCTCGGCGGCCGAAGTCGCCGCGTCCACCCCTGTTTCCGCCTCAGCGCTCCGGGCGTGGGCGGGCCTCGTCAACCCGAACGGTCCG
>Ga0315289_10013914_pt1 | contig 11256 bp, 11 predicted proteins | sample YL17G11_40_MG_FD_203452 | JGI IMG/M metagenome (GOLD analysis project Ga0315289, IMG submission 203452) | Sediment microbial communities from Yellowstone Lake, YNP, Wyoming, USA - YL17G11_40 | ecosystem: Environmental > Aquatic > Freshwater > Lake > Sediment | place: USA: Wyoming | collected... | reverse complement strand
CTGTCGGTGGCGGGCTTCGTAGCATTGAAGACATGAGGCACATGCTTGAAGCAGGTGCTGACAAGATAAGCGTAAATACTGCCGTTGTTTACGGTCCTGACCTTATTGCCGAAGCATCGCGCAGGTTTGGCTCTCAGTGCATTGTGGTAGCCATTGATGCCAGACGGAACAGGAACAGGAACAGCAACAAACCACAATGGGAGGTATGTACTCATGGAGGTCGAGTACCGACGGATATAGATGCTGTCATGTGGGCAAAGAAGGCTGTTCAGCTAGGCGCAGGGGAAATACTGCTGACCAGCTGGGATGCAGATGGGCACAGGGCAGGCTATGATTTGGAGTTAACCAGCGCCATCAGTGAGACTGTTACAGTGCCAGTTATCGCCAGTGGTGGTGCTGGGAACCTCGAACACCTGTATCAGGCATTTGTGGACGGTAAAGCTGATGCCGTACTTGCAGCCAGCATTTTTCACTATCAAACCTATTCAATACATCAAGCAAAAGCCTACTTAGCGGAAAGAGGGATTGCAGTAAGAACAGAGCAATAGAATGGAGTATGCAGATGAAGACTTATTTGCCACCAAAATTCATAATAGAAAGGGATTCAAACCGCTGCATTCAGTGTCAGGTGTGCGTCAATCAGTGCAGCTTCGATGTGCACCATTATGATGCTGCTGATGATGAGATCAGAAGCCAGGAGGAAAACTGCGTTGGCTGTCATCGGTGTGTGGTTTTCTGCCCTACTAATGCCGTAAACATCAGGAGAAACCCCCTAGATTACAGGGAAAACTATAACTGGCGCCCTGAAGTAATTGAGGACATTATTAAGCAGGCTGAGACCGGTGGCGTGCTGCTTACCGGAATGGGCAACGACAAGAGCCAGCGTATTTATTGGGACCACTTGGTGCTGAATGCCAGTCAGGTGACAAATCCTTCTATCGACCCGTTACGTGAGCCTATGGAGCTGGTTACCTATCTAGGTCGCAAACCAGATAAGGTCGAAATTAGTGGAGGCGTTCTGAGCTTGAAGACAAAGCTGGCTCCTCAAGTCAAACTAGAGGTGCCGGTGATGTTCTCCGCCATGTCCTACGGAGCGATAAGCATCAATGTTCAGGAATCTTTAGCCCGAGCAGCCACTGAGGCTGGCACGTTGTGGAATACAGGTGAAGGCGGGCTGCATCCCAAGCTGTATAAATATGGCAATAACGCTATAGTCCAGGTCGCTTCAGGTAGGTTTGGCGTGCATACTGAGTACCTCGATGCTTCCGCAGTAGTGGAGATTAAGATCGGTCAAGGGGCTAAGCCTGGCATCGGTGGGCATCTCCCCGGGGAGAAAGTCAGTGCTGATGTATCCAAGACTCGAATGATTCCTCAGGGAACAGATGCACTATCCCCAGCACCCCAGCACGATATTTACTCCATTGAGGATCTGGCTCAGTTAGTTTATGCCTTGAAAGAGGCTACAGACTACACCAAACCAATATCGGTGAAAATAGCTGCTGTCCATAATTCAGCAGCGATCGCCAGCGGTATGGTCAGAGCCGGTGCTGACATTATAGTTCTCGATGGGCTTCGAGGTTCCACAGGTGCAGCCCCCAAAATCATCCGTGACAATGTTGGTATTCCCACTGAGATGGCTCTTGCCTCAGTGGATACACGCTTAAGGCAAGAAGGTATCCGTAATCAAGCATCGGTGGTAATTGCTGGTGGAATCAGAAGCAGCGGCGATGTTGCTAAAGCAATCGCTCTTGGTGCTGACGCTGTATATATCGGCACGGCTGCCCTGATGGCTCTAGGTTGTACCTGTTGCCAGCAATGCCACACTGGTAAATGCGCCTGGGGTATTTGCACTAGTGACCTTGCCCTGACCAAAAGAGTAAATCCTGACATCGGTGCCAACCGCTTGGCAAACCTCCTTCGTGGTTGGAGCATGGAGCTGAAGGACATATTAGGCGGTATGGGCATCAATGCTGTGGAAAGCTTACGAGGCAACAGGCTGGCCCTAAGAGGGGTTGGACTTTCCGATACGGAGCTAGAAATTTTAGGAGTAAGGATGGCAGGAGGTTAAAAATGGTACATGCTATCAAAGAAAAAACAAACTCAGTGGTGGAAATTGATGCTATGGGCATTTTGACCCGCGAACTGAATGCACGGCTGCGTGAAGCTACATTAAACGGGACCAAGAAAATCGAGCTCAGAAATGTTTATGGGCAGAGATATATTGGCACTGACTTGGGCAAGCCTGTTGAGATTGAGATATTCGGCACGCCGGGCAATGACCTGGGGTCATTCATGGATGGGCCAAGAATCATTGTGCGCGGTAATGCCCAGGATGGCTGCGGAAACACCATGAATGACGGAGAAATCATAGTCCACGGTCATGCCGGCGACATCACCGGCTTATCGGCTCGGGGCGGCAAGATTTTCATCAGGGATAGTGTGGGCTATCGAGCGGGCATACACATGAAAGAGTACGGAGATAAAAAGCCAGTGATGGTCATCGGTGGCACTGCTCAGGACTTCCTCGGTGAATACATGGCCGGTGGAATTTTGATTATTCTTGGTTTGAATTTGAAAGAAGGCGAAACGCACCGAGCTAACTACATAGGGACAGGCATGCACGGTGGTGTTTTATATCTCAGGGGAAACGTCGACGATTTTCAGTTAGGTAAAGAGGTAGGCGTGGCCGAGCTTGATGAAAATGACCACCTGAATTTAGAAAAATACGTTGGTGAGTTTGCCTCTCACTTCGGTCATGACGCAAAAGAAATACTCAGGCACAAATTCATCAAGCTGTTCCCCCTTTATCTGCGCCCATATGGCAGACTCTATGCTTATTAATTAGGGGAGCTTTAAAGATGATCGGGCAAGAGACACGCGAGGTAGAACGAAAAATAGCAGCAGCGGCAGAGACCAGTATAGATGTGACAAGCAAAGCCATGAACGGCGTTATCGGTGTTGGAGAATTAAGGAGCTTTTGGAGCCTGTGAGAGATTACATATTGACGTTGTAAGAGGTACTAGCCTTGCATAAAGTATTAATAATAGCTAAGGAAACTGCAGAGATTAGAGAGCTGAATTCAGGGCTTAACAACATGGGTTTTGACTGCTCAGTTACTTATGACGGCTCGAATTTCTCTAGTAAGCTTACAAAGCAAGCGTGCGACGTATTGCTCGTTGACATTGATGGCTCGTCGGCTTCAGACCAGCCTGAATCGATGTTGGAACAATTAGGTGAATTGAGGATGACAAGAAATCTCCCTGCCATCGCCCTGATCTCTGGCGAAGAACTAAGTCGTCTAGATTCGAATCTGGGAATAGATGATTTCGTGGTTAAACCCTGGAACATATCTGAGGTAGTGACCAGGGCAAAACGAGTTATCAAACAGACAAAAATACAAGGCAGGGATTTAATAAAACATGGCGACTTGATGATGGACATAGCCAAATGCGAAGTTTCCATTGGTGGGAAGCAACTTGCTTTGACATTTAAGGAATATGAGCTTCTTAAATTCCTGGCCAGAAATAAAGGCAGGGTCTTTACTCGAGAGGTTTTGCTTAATGAGGTCTGGGGATATGACTATTGCGGTGGTGATAGGACAGTGGATGTGCATGTAAGGAGACTCCGAAGCAAGCTCGAAGACTCCACCAATATCTATATTCAAACCGTGAGAAATATTGGATACAAACTCAGCACTGAGGTGTAGACCATGAGACATCATAATAGAATTCTCTGCGAGGTTCGTAACATACATTTAACATATCTGTAATATATTGGTAACAATTGCCGGCTAAAATGAAGTCAGGCCAGTAAAAAACGAAAGCAGGTGTTTAAATGTCAGTCAATTCTGGTGATACTGCATGGTTGCTTATATCAACGGCGCTGGTTATGCTCATGACACCCGCCCTGGCTTTCTTTTATGGCGGCATGGTAAGAAGGAAGAACATCCTTTCTACTATAATGATGAGCTTTGCTATTCTAGCCATGGTATCTATTCTTTGGATTATATATGGCTACAGCATAAGTTTTGGTCCTGACAAAGGTGGCATAATCGGAGCACTCGATTGGATTGGTCTTATGGGAGTGGGCCAAGAGCCATCATCTGTATATGCCACGACTGTCCCTCATCTGGCGTTCATGATGTTCCAGGCTACTTTTGCCATCATCACCGTAGCTCTCTGGACCGGTGCTGTGGTGGAGCGCATTAAGTTCAGCAGCCTGCTTGTTTTTGCTACCTTGTGGTTTACCGTAGTCTATTGCCCGATAGCCCACTGGGTATGGGGCAGCGGTGGCTGGCTTGCCAAGTTAGGAGCGCTTGATTTTGCCGGTGGTACCGTAGTCCATATTAATGCTGGTATATCAGCCTTGGCGCTAGCTCTGGTGCTGGGTCCTCGCAAGGGATTTAAAGAGAAGGAGACAATGGAGCCGAACAATGTACCCTACGTTGTGCTTGGTGCTGCTCTCCTCTGGTTTGGCTGGTTCGGTTTCAACGCCGGAAGTGCGCTTACTGCGGGTGGATTAGCTTCTAATGCCTTTGTTACTACTAACACTGCGGCCGCTTCTGCTGCCTTTACCTGGATGATTCTCGGTTGGATTAACCGCAGGCCGTCTGTCCTCGGCGCGGCCACCGGCGCTGTGGTCGGCTTGGTGGCAATTACGCCTGCGGCTGGCTTCGTTCCGCCTTGGGCTGGAATACCTATAGGAGCCATAGCTTCAGTTCTTTCTTATTACGTAATGATATGGCGCAGCAAGGCTAACAAGATAGATGAATCCCTTGATGTCTTTGCCTGTCACGGCGTTGGCGGAGCCTGGGGTGCTTTAGCCACCGGCATTTTTGCCACGGCTGCCGTCAATTCAGCTGGGTCTGGTCTAATCGATGGAAATGGCAAGCAGGTTCTGATTCAGCTGGCTGCTATTGCTGTCACCATAGCTTTTGCCTTCAGCATAACCTGGCTCTTGGCAAAGCTGGTCGATGTCACCATAGGTTTGCGAGTCACCCCGGAGGAGGAAACTGTAGGTCTCGATATTTCGCAGCATGGCGAACGAGCGTATGGAGGGCTGCTGAGATGAAGAAGATAGAGGCTATTAAGAGAAGAGAGATTGGACGCTGTCAGAATTGCCCTCGAGAACCAGAGCTACTTCGGTATGACGGTCAGCGAGGTGAGTGGCAGGGGGCGACAAAAAGGGTTGACACTACAATGGCGGGCAGGAGAGTACTGCGTGGACTTCCTGCCCAAGATTAAGATAGAGGTCGTCGTCCTTGATGAGGATGTGCCCAGGGTCCTTAATGCCATTACCACAAATGCAAGGACAGGAGAGGAGAGGGGCGACGGCAAGATATTCATCATCCCGGTCGAAGGTGCGGTCCGTGTTAGAACCGGTGAAATAGGCGAGAATGCAATATAAAAATAAAACTAAAAAAGGAGATTAGAAATGGTAAAGAAAAGCAAAGACGAGAGCAAGGAATATGTTCTCAAGATGGCGAAGGACCACGATGTCAAGTTCATAAGGATGTGGTTTACTGATATCCTGGGCTTCCTAAAGAGCTTCGCCATCACCCGTGAGGAACTGGAGGCAGCCCTTGAAGATGGCATGGGTTTCGATGGTTCATCTATTGAGGGGTTTGCCCGAATCGACGAAAGCGATATGTTGGCTATGCCTGACCCTGACACCTTTCAGCTGCTACCATGGCGGCCACGAGAGCATCGTGCAGTGGCGCGGATGTTCTGCGATATCCTGAAGCCTGGCGGCGAGCCTTTTGAAGGAGATCCCAGATACGTTTTGAAGTGGAACTTAAAGCGAGCGGCGGACATGGGCTACACGTATTATGTTGGTCCGGAGTTGGAATATTTCTACTTCAAGGATTCGAAGGGAACGGAGACCCTTGACGAGGGGGGCTACTTTGACATGGTGCCTCTGGATGCGGCTACAGATTTGAGGAGAGAAACTGTGCTTATCTTGGATGAGATGGGCATCGGCGTGGAATATTCGCACCATGAAGTAGCACATAGCCAGCACGAGATAGACATGAGGTACACAGATGCTCTGACCATGGCGGACAACGTGATGACGTATCGGCTGGTAGTGAAACAGGTGGCTATACAGAATGGGGTATATGCCACATTCATGCCCAAGCCTATTTTCGGCATCAACGGCAGCGGCATGCATGTGCATCAGTCGTTGTTCAAGGGCAATAAGAATGCTTTCTTCGACTCCAATGATAAGTATAATTTATCCAAGGTGGCCAAGAGTTTCATCGCTGGACTCCTGAAGCATGCGCCGGAAATCACGCTGGTTTGCAATCAGTGGGTAAACTCGTACAAAAGGCTGGTCCCTGGCTATGAGGCTCCTGTCTATCTGTCCTGGGCTAGAAGGAATCGAGCTGACCTGATACGGGTGCCTGAGTACAAGCCTGGCAGGGAGAAGGCGACGAGGATAGAGTTCCGGTCTCCTGACCCGGCGTGCAATCCTTATTTAGCTTTCAGTGTGATGCTGGCTGCTGGTCTGGACGGCATCGAGAAGGGGTACGAGCCACCTGTGCCAGTGGAAGAAAACGTTTATGAGATGACAGATGAAGAGAGGAAGAAGAAGAACATTGGCACTTTGCCGGCGAGCCTGCACGAAGCGTTTCAATTATGTGAAAAGAGCCAGTTGGTGCGCAAAGCCTTGGGCGAGCACGTTTTTTACGCCTTCTTAAAGAACAAAAAAATAGAATGGGACCAGTACCGAATTCATGTGACCGAATACGAAACTAAGAGATATCTACCTATCTTGTAGTTTTATGCTAAAACTGGCTTGTACAACCAAGCAAATTAATATTAGAAGGAGGTGATTATAGAAGGTAATGATTGACTATGCCAATCGGTAAAATCCAGTGAATGTGATTAAGCGGAGGTGAATCATGTCTTACAATTGGGGGCCACACTATATTGTCCCTACGGATGTTCTGAAAAGCTATTCAGGGGCTGTTGTATTGAGAGAAGAACTTGATGAGGAACTGCTGCGTAAGGAGTTGGGCGTACTGAATATCGCCGGGCCTATCGCGCATGTCACAAACCCCTGGTATTACCGCAAGAAGGGTACGGATACCTGGGTTAAAATCGGTGAGTCAGCCGATGAGCATCAAAATTTTCCGACCAGATGGGATACAATCAGCTTAAAGAACGGGCAATATGAAGTGATGGGGTTAATGCACGTCTTTGTTAAAAAGAATGGCACGGAAATCGCAATTGCCCGGCAAAATGTAGTGGAGGTTAATGTTAAGAATTAGATTATTCAACAGTCGCTATAGTCCACGCCTCTGATAGCTCCACCGCGAGTTGGAAAACAATTAGCAGTACTGTACTCAAATGGCTGCATATCAACTCGAGGTGTACTTGTCTACGTAGTAAAATTATTATCGGTATAGCATCATGGGGGAGAATAAAAACATGCGTAAGCTGCGTATCGGCATGGCTCAAATCAATACGACTGTAGGCGATTTTGCGGGCAACACGCAAAAAATCCTGAAAGCCATTACTGAGGCCAGGCCGTTAGGTGTGGACATTCTTACCTTTCCTGAACTTGCTATCTGTGGCTATCCGCCAGAAGACCTCCTGTTTAAACCACAGTTTATCGAAGAAAACTTGAGGTGCCTTGAGAAAATTGTCGAGAACACCTCTGGGCTTGCTGTTGTAGTTGGTTTTGTCGACGCCAAAGAAGATATTTATAACGCTGCCGCAATTATTAACGATGGCAAGCTCTGTAACGTTTATCACAAGATATATTTGCCAAACTATGGGGTTTTTGACGAAAACCGCTATTTTCAGGCTGGCAGGGAATGTCCAGTATATGTAATAGGTGGCGTTGGGGTGGGCGTGAATATCTGCGAAGATATCTGGTACGAAGCCGGGCCAGCTACTGCTCAGGCATATGGTGGAGCAGAAGTGATAATAAATATCAGTGCCTCACCTTACCACGCTGGCAAAGGCGATTTTAGAGAAAGGATGCTAGGAACTCGTGCTTCAGACAATGTAGCCATTGTCGTTTATACCAACCTTGTGGGCGGACAAGATGAACTGGTTTTTGATGGTAACAGCATGGTGCTGAATGAAAAGGGTGAGTTGATAGCTAGGGGTAGACAGTTTGAAGAAGACCTTATAGTGACTGACCTTGATGTGGAGGCCGTTTTCCGTACTCGTTTGCATGACCCCAGATGGAGGAAAGAGGCAATATTATTAAAGGAGCAGCAATGGCACACAGCCAGGATAGTGGTGTCTGAGTCGCCATTTGCGTCTCCAAAGCCAGAGCTACCAATGAAACAGCCTGAGGTACGAGGTCTCCCTGGTGAGGTCTACGATGCTCTGGTATTAGGAACACGAGACTATGTTCTAAAGAACGGTTTTAAAAAGGTAGTGATAGGGCTTTCAGGCGGCATAGATTCCAGCTTGGTAGCCACTATTGCTGTTGATGCTTTAGGAGCAGCCAATGTAATAGGAGTATCTATGCCTTCCAGATATTCCTCTTCAGGAAGTATATCTGACGCTGAGCTTTTAGCCAACAATTTGGGCATCAAGCATATCAACATCCCTATTGATAAGGTGTTTCAAGCCTATCTTGAGACGCTGGCAGACCATTTTCGTGATACCAAGCCCAACGTAACTGAGGAGAACATACAAGCGCGTATCAGAGGCAACATTCTGATGGCTCTATCTAACAAGTTCGGCTGGCTTGTTTTAACTACAGGTAACAAGAGCGAATTCGCCACTGGGTATACCACCTTGTATGGAGACATGGCTGGGGGCTTTGCCGTGATAAAGGACGTTCCTAAGACTCTTGTTTACCAGCTAGCCAAATACCGTAATTCAACAGCAGGTCGTGAGATATTGCCATTGAGCGTTATAAATAAGGAGCCGTCCGCCGAGTTAAGACCAGAGCAGAAAGATGCAGATAGCTTACCACCATATGATTTACTCGACCCTGTTCTAACCGCTTATGTCGAGGAAGATAGAAGCGTTGAGCAAATTATTGGCATGGGTTTTAAAAAAGAGGTAGTCGAGCGAGCGGCCCGACTGGTTGATACTAGTGAATACAAACGACGTCAGGCGCCACCTGGCATTAAGATAACGCCTAGAGCTTTCGGTAGAGACCGCAGGCTGCCCATTACGAATCGTTTCAGGGGATGCTAGTGTATAATTTACAGACACGACTGAGCGAATACAGATGTCAAAGCCCTAAGGGAAGTATGGGTAAACGCACCTTTTTGACTTTAGAAGATGGCTCGATTTACGAAGGCTATTCCTTTGGTGCTAAAAGCACTACCTACGGCGAAGTAGTTTTTAATACCAGCATGTCTGGCTACCAGGAGATGCTAACCGACCCTTCCTACGCTGGCCAGATTTTGGTTCTTACCTATCCTCTCATCGGTAATTATGGAGTTAACGACGCCTTTTTCGAATCGAAGCAAGTGCAGGTGAGAGGCCTCGTTGTTAGAGAGCATTGCCCCGTGCCCAGCCACTGGCAAAGCACCGGCAGCCTGCCGGAGTTCTTGCAGGCCAATGGAATACCCGGGATAAGTGGAGTGGACAGCCGGGCGTTGACACGTCGTCTTCGTTCAACAGGAGTGATGATGGGCATTCTGACCTCTGAGATGACACCAGAGGAAGCTCTGCAAGAGCTGAAAGGTTTGCCAAACTATGATTCCACCGACTTCGTCAAACAAGTCGCTGTTGACAAGAAGTATCAGTGGGGCTTGACGGCAGATGATGCTGCCCTCTTATATCACATAGTAATTGTTGACATGGGGCTGAAGTACAATATTGCCCGCATATTGACCCAACTCGGCTGCCTGGTAACTATTGTCCCCTGCACTATGGCAGTCGAGGAGATTCTAAAGCTAAAGCCGGATGGTATTGTACTCTCTCCAGGGCCTGGTGACCCGGCTCTCCTCGACTATATGACAGAGACAGTCAGAAAACTTGTGCAGCAGAAGCCGGTAATGGGCATTTGCTTAGGCCACCAGCTGATAGGCGCAGCTTTTGGTGCCAAGATATTCAAGCTAAAATTTGGCCACCGCGGCGGCAATCATCCAGTCCGTGACCTGACAACCGGCAGAGTCTATATCACAACCCAGAACCACGGCTATACCGTCGATGCCGATAGCTTAAAGGGCGGGCTTGAAGTCAGCCAAATAAATCTGAACGACGGCACAGTTGAGGGGCTGCGCCATAAAGAGTTGCCAGTCATCTCCATACAGTACCACTCCGAAGGCTCTCCTGGCCCTCAAGATAATGTTTACCTGTTTGACAGATTTTTAGAGATGGTGAAGGAAGGACAGTGATGTCTAAAATCTCGAAAGTCTTAGTCATCGGCTCGGGCCCGATAATTATCGGGCAAGCGGCGGAGTTCGACTACGCCGGCACTCAGGCATGCAAGTCGCTCCGTGAGGAGGGCATAACCACGGTGCTGGTGAACTCCAACCCGGCGACTATTATGACCGATGAAGGCATTGCCGATATTGTCTATATCGAGCCGCTAACTGTAGACGTTATAGCCCGCATAATCGAGCGCGAGCGTCCTGATGGTCTGCTGCCTACGCTGGGCGGGCAAACCGGCCTTAACCTGGCTGTGGAGCTTGCCGATACCGGAATACTGGACAAATACGATGTCAAGCTGCTAGGCACACCTCTGGAAACAATCAAAAAGGCAGAGGAGAGGTCACTATTCAAGCAATTGATACTGGATATCGGTGAGCCGGTGCCAGAGAGTGTCACAGTGAACTCTGTTGATGAGGCCAAGGAATTTGCGAAGTCAATTGGGTTACCGCTAATTGTTCGCCCCTCTTTTACCCTTGGTGGAACGGGTGGGGGGATATGCCACACTATTGAGGAATTGGAAACAATCGTATCTGGTGGCTTAGCTTCCAGCCTGAGCCATGAAGTTCTAGTAGAGAAGTGCCTTCTGGGCTGGAAGGAAATCGAGTACGAGGTGATGCGTGATGCCGCCGATAATTGCATCACTGTCTGCAATATGGAGAACATCGACCCGATGGGGGTTCACACCGGTGATAGCATCGTCGTCGCCCCCAGCCAGACCCTGACAGACAAGGAATACCAGATGTTGCGGTCAGCCAGCCTCAAAATAATCAGGGCTTTAGGCATTGAAGGCGGCTGCAACATACAGTTTGCCTTAACTCCCAGCTCGGTGGTAGCTCAAAAATGGGCGCCAGACCAGTTGGAAGTGAAGGCAAGCCAGTATTATGTGATTGAGGTGAATCCG
>Ga0315289_10013912_pt1 | contig 11257 bp, 10 predicted proteins | sample YL17G11_40_MG_FD_203452 | JGI IMG/M metagenome (GOLD analysis project Ga0315289, IMG submission 203452) | Sediment microbial communities from Yellowstone Lake, YNP, Wyoming, USA - YL17G11_40 | ecosystem: Environmental > Aquatic > Freshwater > Lake > Sediment | place: USA: Wyoming | collected... | reverse complement strand
GCCAACCGGGTCACTGGGGGCGGCGCTGATACCTGGCGCAGCTACCTGCCCTGGGGACAGGACCGCCTGGCGGGTGACTTGAGCGGCATCCAGGGCAACATCGGCGGGCCCGGCGTGAAGCTGGATTTCTCCGGGGTCGCCCGCTACCGCAGCTACGAGGAGGCCCTCCGCCATCCGGCCCTCGAAGCGGTGGACATCTGTCTTCCGACCCACCTGCACGCGCCGGTGGCGCTGGCGGCGCTCGGCGCCGGCAAGCACGTGCTGACCGAGAAGCCCATGGCGCTCACCGGCGAGGCCTGTGACGCGATGATCGCCGCAGCCCGCCGGCAGGGGCGCCTGCTCATGGTGGCGCAGGTGCTGCGCTTTATCCCCAGTTACCAGGGCCTCGCGGAGCTGGTGAAGACCGGCCGGCTGGGCGCCGTGCGCTCGGCCTTCTTCCGGCGCCGTTGCGCCGCGCCCACCTGGGGCCCCTGGGAGTTCGATGCCGCGCAGAGCGGCGGCGGCGTCTTTGACCTGCTGATCCACGACGTGGATATGTGCCTGCACCTGTTCGGGACCCCCCAGGAGGTCTGCGCCCTGGGTTACGAGGACCTGCGGGGCGGCATCGACTCGATGGTGGCGCACCTGCACTACCCGGACCTTGGGCCGGTCACCATCACCGGCGGCTGGCACCACATCGGCGAGTATCCCTTCTCGATGGAGTACACCGTGGTGGCCGACGGCGGGACCGTCGAGTACAGCTCCGCCGGGCGCTCGCCCCGGTTCTACCGGGCCGACGGGCAGTGCGAGCCGCTGGCGGAGCCCGAGGTGGATTGGTACCGGGCGGAGATCGAATACTTCCTCGAGTGCTGCGGTGCGGGCCGCCCGCCGGTGTTCTGCCCGCCCGAGGAATCGGCGCGCGCGGTCAAGCTGACCCTGCTGCTGCTGGAATCCAGGAAGCGGAAAGGAGAGAAAATCCCATGCAACCTCTGAGAGACATGGAAATCGGCGTGATGTTCTGGGGCGGGCGCGATCCCCTCGAGACGCTGCGCGAATTGAAGGCCCTGGGCGTCCGTTGCGGCCAAATGGGTATCCCCGGCGACATGAAGCTCGAGGGCGCCGCCGAGTTGTGGAAGGCGGCCCTCGAAGCCGAGCAGTTCACCCTGGTGACGGTCTTCGGCGCCTTCACCGGCGAAAGCTACGCCGATATCCCCACCGTCCAGCGCACCGTGGGGTTCATCCCGCCGGCCACGCGGGCGGAGCGGGAAGCCCGCACCCTGGCCATCAGCGATTTCGCCGCCGAGTTGGGCGCGCCCAGCATTGCGCTCCACGTGGGCTTCGTGCCCGAGGATCCCTCGGATGCCGACTACGTGGCGGTGCGCGGCATGGTGCGCCGCATCGCCGATCGCGCCGCCCGGCACAACCAGACCTTCGCGCTCGAGACCGGCCAGGAGCCCGCTGCCGTGCTGCTGAGCTTCCTCCAGGACCTGGACCGGCCGAACCTCCGCATCAACTTCGACCCCGCCAACATGATCCTCTACGGCACCGGCGATCCCATCGAGGCCCTGGGGGTGCTGGGAGCCTGGGTGATCTCGGTGCACTGCAAGGACGGCGACTGGCCACCCCAGGAGGCGCCCGGCGCCCTGGGCACGGAGCGCCCGCTGGGGCAAGGCGCCGTGGGCATCGACCGCTTCATCGCCAAGCTGAAGCAGATCGGCTACCGGGGCACGCTCAACATCGAGCGCGAGGTCGAGAACCACCAGGAGCGGCTGCGCGACATCCGCCTGGCCGTGGGGTTGCTCGAGCGGCTGCGGGGCTGAAAAACGGGGGACCGGCGAGCCGGTCCCCCGTTTTTCGCTGGAACAAAACCGGGGCCGCTTTCGTCCCTTACATTCAGTGCGGTCAACTGCGTCCTTTATTGAGGCCGTCAGCGTCGCGGCCGCCTCGCTCCGCTCCGGCAAGCTCCGGAGCTTTCTCACCCTGCTGGGGATCATCCTCGCCACCACCACCCTGATCGCGGTGATGTCGGTCATCCACGGCATGGACGTTTACGTGGCCGAGACCGTCTCCGACATGGGGGCCGACGGGTTCCGCATCGAGCGTTTCCCCATGATGGGACACTTCGACCACAAGAAGTTCGTCGAGATGCTCCGCAAGAACCCGCAGCTCAGTGAGGCGGAGTTCGACTTCCTCAAGAGCAAGGCCACCCTGACCAGCGCCCTGGGCATGCAGACCGGCCGCCGGGCCAACGTGCACTACGGCAAGGAGATCATCGAGGACTGCCGGCTTACGGGCGCGAGCACCAACATCGGCGTCATCACTAACACCAAGGCCGCCCTGGGCCGCTTCCTGACCGACATCGAGGACCGGCGGCGGCTGGCGGTCGCCTTCATCGGCAACGACCTCAAGGACCGCTTCTTTCCCAACGTGGACCCCCTCGGCAAGGTGTTCTATGTCCAGGGGCGGCCCTTCCAGGTGGTGGGGGTGGCCAAGAAGTTGGGCAGCGTCTTCGGGCAGTCGCGCGACAACTTCGTGATGATCCCCATTCAGACCTACTTCAAGATGTACGGCGCGCGCATGGGGATGGGCTATGCCGCCAAGGCTCTGGACCGCGAACACCTCTACCAGGCGCAGGACGAGATCCGTGTGCTGTTGCGGGCCAGGCGCCACCTGCGGCCCAACCAGGAGGACAACTTCGGTCTCTTCACCTCGGACGTGCTGGTAGCCCAGTGGGACCGCATCACCGGGGCCATCGCCGCCACGGCGGTGGCCGTGGTCTCGGTGTTCATGGTGGTGGGCGGGGTGGTCATCATGAACATCATGATGGCGGTGGTGACCGAGCGCACGCACGAGATCGGCATCCGCAAGTCGGTGGGGGCGCGCCGCCGGGACATCCTCAACCAGTTCCTGGTGGAGTCCTCGATGCTGGCGGCGGCAGGCGGCCTCGTGGGGGTGCTGCTGGCCTGGGTCATCTCTACGGCGGTGGACCGGCTGACGCCCGTGCCCGCGGCCATGCCGCTTGCGGCGGTGGTGCTTGGCGTCGGCCTGTCGGCCACGGTGGGACTCTTCTTCGGCATCTACCCGGCGCGCACCGCCGCCAAGATGGATCCGATCGAAGCTCTGCGGTGGGAAAAATGACCCTGGGTGACTTCAACGCGGGCGCGCGGATGGCCCTGGCCACGGTCTGGGAGCACAAGCTGCGCAGCTTCCTCACGGTGCTGGGGGTCATCATCGGCACGGGCACCGTCATTGCCGTCGGCTCGATCATTACCGGCCTGGACTCCACTATCAGCAACATCTTCCGCAGCATGGGCCCCACCACCATCCTGGTGTTCAAGTTCAACATCGGCCCGCGCTTCGGGCACCTCTCCTCGGAGGAGCGGCTGCGCAAGCCCCTCACCCTGGAGAACGCCCGGGCCATCGCCGCGCGCTGCCCCTCGGTCGAGTACGTCAGCCCCTACCTGCTGAGCCCCAGCCTCTTCGTGCGCGGCGGATTCGACCGCGCCCGCTACAAGGGCGACGACCTCTACGACTTCGAGTTGGGAGGCACCGAGGCGAACTACGCCGCCGGCGGCACGGTGATGAAGGCCGGCCGCTTCCTCAGCGAAAGCGACAACGCGCACCGCCTCCCCGTCGTGGTCATCGGCGAAGACATCCAGAAGATGTGGTTCCCCCATGTGGACCCGGTGGGCAAGTTGATCGAGGTCAACGGCAAGCAGCTTCAGGTCATCGGGGCCATGGAGCGCCCGGCCGCCTCCTTCCCGGGCGAGGAGGACCGCCGCCTTATGCTGCCCTACTTCACCATGCGCAAGATGTTCCCCAACGCCCAGGAACACATGCTGGTGGTGATCGCCCAGCAGGGGCGTCTCTCGCAAGCCATGGACGAGATGCGCGCCATCCTGCGCATCGAGCGCCGGGTGCCGCACAACAAGCCCGACAACTTCTCGATGTCCACTCCCGAGCAGATGCTCGAGGATTTCCGCAACCTGATGTCCGTCACGGCGCTGGTCATGGTCGTCTTGAGTTCCATCGGGCTGCTGGTGGGGGGCATCGGCGTCATGAACATCATGCTGGTGTCCGTGACCGAGCGGACCCGCGAGATCGGCATCCGCAAAGCGGTGGGGGCGCGCCGCGGCGACATCATCATCCAGTTTCTCACCGAGGCCGTGGTGCTGACCGGCCTGGGGGGCCTGCTGGGGATGTTCTTCGGCTGGCTGATCTCGCTGGCCTCGCACATGGTCTTTCCCAACCTGCCCACCACGGTGCCGATGTGGGCGGTGACCGCGGGCATCGTGGTTTCCGTCAGCGTGGGCCTGTTCTTCGGCATCTGGCCGGCGGCCAAGGCCGCCCGGCTTGACCCCGTGGTCGCACTGCGGTACGAATAGTCCCGATGCGGGTTTTTCTGCTGGCGCTTCTGTGGACGTGCGCGGCGCTCCCCCAGGGCAGGCAGGAGCGCGGCAAGCGCCTCATCGACGAGGCCCTGGCGGCGCTGGGCGGCGAGCGCTTCCTCAGCATGCAGGACCGCCTCGAGAGCGGCCGGGCCTTCTCGTTCTTCCGCGAGGCGCTCTCCGGGCTGTCCAAGGCCACTATCTCGACGCGCTACCTGACGCGGCCCACCCCGCCGGCCCCGGGCGGCCCCTACCTCCGTGAGCGGCAGTCCTTCGGCAACAACGAAGACCGCGGCGCCGTGCTGTTCACCGACGGCCAGGGCTACCAGATCACCTTCCGCGGCGCGCGCCCCCTGCCCTCGGAGACCCTCGAACGCTTCCGCGACAGCACCCTCCACAACGTCTTCTACATCCTCCGCCAGCGGCTGGGCGAGCCGGGCCTCATCTTCGAGCAAAGCGGCAGCGAGATCTTCGAGAACCGGCCGGTCGATGTCGTGGACATCATCGACGCCGACAATCGCACCGTGACCGTCTACCTCGAGAAGTCCACCCGGCTGCCCGTCCGCCAGGTCTTCTACCGCCGCGATCCGCAGACCCGCGAGCGCCTCGAGGAGGTGGCCATCTTCGGCAAGTACCGCGACGTGGGCGGCGGCGTCCAGTGGCCCTACACCATCCAGCGCTTCCGCCGCGGCGAGAAGATCTTCGAGCTGTATTCGGACTCGGTCGCCGTCAACCGGGGCCTCAGCGACAACCTCTTCCTGCTGCCCGCCGACATGAAGATCCTCAAGCCGCTGCGATGAGCCGCACCGGCCCCCTCAAGGCTCCCGCACCAGTTCCGCCCGCGGTGACGGCCCCCGCCAGCGACAGCACCCCACGCTCCAGGGTGGCCAGCAGCCCCCCGCGCTTGGGCCAGTCCCAAAAGATATGCGTCAACGATCTGGCGGTGGCCCACGATGAGCTGATCCTTGCCGCTGGCCTCCTCGAGCGGCAACTCATCGGGCCAGAAGGCGTGCTCGGGCAGGGCGGTGATCCGCTCGAGGAGCTGGAGCGCCTGCCCGGGGGTCACCGCATCCGGGGTGAAGCTGCGATTGCTCGAGATCCGAACGAAGGCGGTCTGGGTCAGCGGGCAGGTAGAAAAACCCGCGGCCCGCTTGCGAGCAAACCACCCTTGTGCGAGGTGATGATGCACGTGCGAGGGCCAGGCCAGCGCGATCAAATGGCAGTGCGCATCACGATGATCATAGCACCATGATGCGCTGCGGCGGCCCCCTCACGACCGCCAGTTCAGCCACTCGCCCGCGACCAGCGGCTCCCACTCAAGTTGTTCCACAACCGGTAGATCTTCCCCCTTCTCCCGGTGGATGTAGTCGGCGGCGCAGTGGCGCGCGTGGTCTTTGGCTTTGGCTTCGCCGAACTGGCGTCCTCCGTGGATGCAAACGCCCGGTCCCTGGACGAGCACCTTCCACTCGTCGAAGTCGGCGGCCACCCGGAGCGTCAGGTAGTGGTACCTGGCTTTGAACCCTGATAAGGCGCGGAACATGAGGCCCTCCGTGTCAGGTCAATTGTACGCGGTTATTCGACCGGAGGGAAGGGGGCAGGCATCTGACCCTCCCCCAGTTTTTGGAAGCTCCGGATTCGTCAGGGCGGAAAGACCGGGGGCAGCGGAACTCCGCGCCCGCCCGCCAGGCGCGCCACGATCGGCGCGAAGCGCCGCCGTGCGCGTTGATACCCACGGGCGTCCGCCAGCCGACTCCTGGGATTTCGCGGCGGCTACCGCCACGACCCTAAGAGTGACAGATTGCTGCACCGCAGGGGACAGTTTCCAGGTGTTTGACTTTGGGGCCTCTCTGGGATTCACCGCCCCGGGGCCAAACCCGCTGCTGGACGCAGACTGGTTGTCTGCCGACTACGCAGACCCGACGCTGGACCACCTGACGATCACGTTGGCTCCAGGGTCGCACTCGATCACGGTTCAGGACGTGGTGGGATGTTGCGAGGGCGGGCTCGGCGGACTCCGGGTGGACGCAGGAGTGGTTCCTGAGCCGGCCGGCCTCATCCTGCTGGGATCCGGGTTGCTGGCAGTTTTCGTTTTCAGGCGCAAAGCCAGGCAGGCAGGAGCTTGTTGAAGTTGGCCGCCGGCAGGTGGAGGCACGCTGGCCGCAGGACCAGCTGGAGTCTCCATGCGCCTCCTGTGTTGGGGCCGGCCTGGCGCGTCGGCGGGCGGCCCTGACTGCGCGAGCTTCGTCGGCCCTGACCACCGCCTGGCTGTCTGCTGTTTGCGCGGCCCAGCGCCTCCGCGACCGATTATGGACCTCTAGGCGGCGAACCAGGACGTGCCGGGCACCTGGGCTTGGCGCGCCGCTTCCTCGTTCATCTCCACTCCCAGCCCCGGGCGGTCCGGGACGGTGATGAAGCCCTTCTCGATGATGTCGCCTTCCTTGACGAAACTGCGCCACAGGTCCAGCCGCGGTAGCCAGTGCCACTCCAGCACCAGGAAGTTGGGGATGGCCGCGCAGACATGGCAGGAGGCCATGGCGCCGATGGGCGAGACCACGCAGTGCGGCGCCACCGCCACGTAGTAGGTGTGGGCCATGTCGGCGATCTTGCGGGCCTCGAGCAGCCCGCCGCACTTCTGGATGTCGGGCATGATGATATCGGCGGCGCGCTTCTCGAGCACCTCGCGGAAGCCGTGCCGGAGGTAGAGGTTCTCGCCGCAGCAGATGGGGGTGCGGGTCGAGGCGCGCACGTCCCGCAGGGCGTCGATGTTCTCGGGCGGCACCGGCTCCTCGAGCCACAGCAGCCGGAAGGGTTCCAGCGCCGCGGCCACCCGCTTGGCGGTGCCCAGGTCGTAGCGGCCGTGCATGTCCGCGGCCAGGTCCACACGCTGGTCCAGCGACTCGCGCATGAAGGCCACTTTGCCAACCATGTGGTCGATCTCGGCGTTGCTGGCTGTCCAGTTCACCCGGTCCCAGCGCATGGGGTCGCGGGCGTCGTCGATGTCGATCTTCACCGCCGTGAAGCCCAGGTCCCGGATCTGCTGGAGCCTCTCTCGGGCGCGGGGATCATCAGGCGAGTTGGTCTGCGAGTCGCAGTACAGGCGGATGCGGTCGCGCATCTTGCCGCCTAGAAGCTGGTAGACCGGCACGCCCAGGGCTTTGCCGGCCAGGTCCCACAGCGCGATCTCGACGCCGGAGAGCGCGGCCACATATTGGCCGGCCTGCGCGCCGGCGAAGATCCCCCAGGTGCGCAGCCGCTCGAAGAGGTAATCGACGCGGAGCGGATCCTCGCCCACCAGCCCGCGGCGGAAGCCGGGCGCCAGGTGGACGCCGCCGGCCGCCGCGTCGGTGGCCTCCCCCTGCCCGATCAGTCCCTGATCGGTGTAGATGCGCACGTGAAGCTGGAGGCCGTGCGCCTGCACCAGCGCCGTCCGGACGTCGGTGATCTTCAGCCTGGGACGGCGGTAGGGCGAACTCTGCGTCTGGATGGCCGCCGCCAGGGCGGGCAGGCCAAGCGCGGCGCCCAAGAACGATCTGCGGCTTGGTATCGGCATAGGGGTCCTAAGTTGTGCCGGGCCGGCCAGTGGCCGACCCCTACTTGATGGTGGGGTCGGGCGGGAGGCCCAGCCGCTTGAAGCGCGCGCCGCGGCTTTTCTCGTCGCCGGTGTTGATGTCGCGGGCCAGGCGGCCGACCTCGAGTGCCCGCTGGCGCGGCACCGCCACCACGCCGTCGCCGTCGGCCACGATCACGTCGCCGGGATACACCGTGACCCCGCCCACGCTGACCGGGAAGTTGAAGGACTCGGCGATCAGCCGCCCCGGGCGCACCCCGCGCGTGCTGTAGCCGTTCTGGCAGTAGACCGGGATGCGTTTCACCTTGACGATCTCGTCGGTGTCGCGCGCCCCGGCGTTGGTCACCACTCCGATAACGCCTTTCTCGGCCCAGTTCAGGCTGTTGTTGGAGCCGATGAAGCCGGTTTCGTGGACCCCGCCGGCGTCAATGACCACCACGTCTCCGGGACGGGCCACTTTCATCCAGGCGTCCGGCGCGCGCCGGTACTGCTCGGTCTTGAACTTCTGGAAGCCGGCCAGGTCGGGGAAGGAACTCTGGCCCACGCGCACGTCGGTGGGGACGTGCCGCACGGTGATGGCGAAGCCCACGAAGCGGTGGGTGAAGTGGTCGGTGTCCCGCCACAGCGGGCGGATCTCGTTGTCCATGATGGTGAGGTCCTGAAGCCCGATCAGGTCCAGGCCGTCCACCACGTCGGTGACGCGGAGGTCTTTGTACAGGTCGAGAATTTCCTTGCGAGCCTGGTCGCTGTCGTCGAAGCTCTTGTTCTGGAGGATGTGAACGCCCTGCGGTGTGGTGAGCGGCTGGGCGCAGACCATCAGCGCCGCCAGCGCCAGGAGCGCCGAGATGCGGGTGTGCCGTCGAATCATGCCGTTCTCCTTCCCGGGTGATAGTAGTGGAGTTGCCGCGTGCAGTCAACTTGAGGAGATCACGAATGTTTCGCGTGGGGCTGGGCCGGCTGACCCTGGCGTCGCTCGGATTCGCCGACAGCATCCACGGCCTGGACCTGTACACGGAGAAGGCCCCGGGCGGCAACACCTTGTCGATCGCGGATCTGGCGCAGCGCAAGACGGTGGGTGAGATCGACCTGGGGAAGTACCGCCGGCCGCACGGCCTCGAGCGTGGACCGCGCCGCCCGCTTCGGCTACGTTTCGGCGCAGGCGGACAACCAGGTCCGCAAGTTCTCGCTCGCGGACGGGAAGCCGGGGCTCGCGATCCGCGCCGCCCCGCGCCCCGACCCCATCGCCCTGCTGCCCTAATCCCGGCAGATACCCCGCTTACTCGCGCGGATGAAGCGCACCAGGTGCAGGGTGTGTTCGGTGGCGATTTCGGTTTCGATGCGGCGCAGGGCCTCCTCCAGTTTGAGGCCGGAACGGTAAAGGATCCGGTAGGCCTTCTTGAGCGCGGCGAGGTCCTCCTCGCGGAAGCCGGCGCGCTTGAGGCCCACGAGATTGAGGCCCACGGGCCGCACGTTGAAGTCGCAGTAGAGAAAGAACGGCGGCACGTCACTGTTGACGCGGGTGTTGCCGCCGACCATGGCCAGCCGGCCGATCTTCGAGTACTGGTGGATGACCACGCCCCCGGAGATGAAGGCCTGGTCCTCGATCTCGACGTAGCCCGCCACCAAGGCGCAACTGCAAATGACGGTTTCATTGCCGATGCGGCAGTTGTGGGCGATGTGCCCCGAGGTCATGATGTAGTTGCGGTCGCCGATCTCGGTGACGGACTCGGGCTGGGTGCCGCGGGAGATGGTGTAGTGCTCGCGGATCTGGTTGTCGTCTCCGATGCGGAGGTAGCTGCGCTCGCCGGTGAAGGCCCTGTCCAGCGGGTCGGTGCCCAGCACGGTTCCGGCGGAGATCTCGTTGCGGTCGCCCAGCGTGGTCCACCGCTTGACGTAGACGTACGGTTCCAGGCGGCAACCAGCGCCCAGGCGGACGTCGGACTCGATGACGCAGAACTCCCCGATGACGGTCTGCGGGCCGATCCAGGCGTTGGAGTGCACGCGGGCGGTCGGGGCGATTACCGCCGAGGGATCGATGGGCATACCTTTGTATGATACAAGCAGCGTAAGGAGGACCCTATGCGCGTCCGCGAGTTGGCCGAATGGCTCGGCGCCACTTTCGAGGGCGACGGAGAGAAGGAGGTCGCCCGCGCGGGCCCCCTGGAGACGGCCGGCGCCGCGGAGCTCAGCTTCATCGGCAACCGCAAGGCGGCGCGCCAGTTCGAGGTTTCCGCGGCGGGCTGCCTGATCGTTCCCCCGGACCTGCCCAACCCGGGCGGGCACACCGTCATCCGCGCCGCCGACCCTCGGCTGGCCTTCGCCCGCGCCATCGGCCGGCTTCATCCGGCGCCGCCGGCCCGGCCGGGAGTGCATCCCACGGCGGTTGTGGCGCCGGGGGCGGAGATCGGCGCGGAGGTCTCGATCGGTCCGCACGCGGTCATCGGCGAGGAGTCGCGCATCGGCGCGGGCACGCGCATCGGGGCGGGCTCAGCGATCGGCCGGCGCGTGAAGGTGGGGCCGAACTCGCTGCTCCACGCCCATGTGACCGTCTACGACGACGTGGACGTGGGCGCGAACGTGATCCTGCACTCCGGTTGCGTGATCGGAGCCGACGGCTTCGGGTTCGTGCTGGAGGGACAGCGCTACGAGAAGTTCCCGCAGATCGGGCGGGTGGTGATCGAAGACGACGTCGAGATCGGCGCCAACTGCACGGTGGACCGGGCGGCCCTGGGTGTGACCTGGATCGGACAGGGGACCAAGCTGGACAACCTGGTGCACGTGGCGCACAACTGCCGCATCGGGCGCCACGTGGTGGTGGCCGCGCAGACCGGCTTCTCGGGCGGCGTGGTGGTGGAGGACTACGCGGTGATCGGCGGGCAGGTGGGCATCGGGGACAAGGCGCGCATCGAGTCGCGGGCGGTGCTGGGCTCCGGCTGCGGCATCCTGAGCTCGAAGATCGTGCGCGCCGGTCAGGTGGTGTGGGGCGTGCCGGCCCGGCCGCTCAAGGAGCACCTCGAGCAACTGGCCAACCTGGCCAGGCTGCCCGCGATGCGCCAAGAGCTAGCCGAGCTGAAGCGGCAGTTGCAGGAGATTGTGGAACGTGGATCGTAGGAGAGACGCGGCGATGCAGTCTTTGAGCCGACGTGAATTCCTGGCGAGCGCCGCTGCGCTCCAGGGCGCCGCCCCGGCGCGCCTGAACTTCGTCTTCATTCTCATCGACGACATGGGCTGGCGGGACCTCACTTGCCAGGGCAGCACCTTTTACGAGACGCCGAACATCGACCGGCTGGCCGCGCAGGGCATGCGGTTCACCGACGGTTAT
>Ga0315289_10013909_pt1 | contig 11259 bp, 8 predicted proteins | sample YL17G11_40_MG_FD_203452 | JGI IMG/M metagenome (GOLD analysis project Ga0315289, IMG submission 203452) | Sediment microbial communities from Yellowstone Lake, YNP, Wyoming, USA - YL17G11_40 | ecosystem: Environmental > Aquatic > Freshwater > Lake > Sediment | place: USA: Wyoming | collected... | reverse complement strand
CGTGGCAATCGCAAGGGCGCTGTCGGAAGAATTCAACTTGAGGTTTTCTGACGAGCGGATAAATGAGATAGCTTACGAAGGCGAGCGCGCGTACCACGGGGCGCCGTCTGGAGTGGACAACACCGCGGCGACGTATGGCGGGCTAATCTGGTTCGTGAAGGGGCGACCAATCGAACTGATAAAGATAAAAAAACCGGTCGAGATCGTGATGGGGAACACTGGCGTCGTCACAGACACGAAGGCGGCGGTTGCCGGGGTTCGCGAGAGAAAGGAAAAATATCCAGAAAAATATGCCAAAATATTCAAAGAGGCCGAGGACTTGGCATACAAAGCCCGGAAGGCGCTCGAAAGCTACGATTTGAAAGCGGTCGGAAAATACATGAACGAAAATCACAAGCAGCTGCAGGAGATAGAGCTCTCGTGCAAGGAGCTCGACTTCTTGGTCGGCATCGCGCGGAAGTATGGGGCCCTCGGGGCGAAACTGACTGGAGGAGGCCTCGGAGGAAACATGGTTGCGCTTACCCCAGGGAGAGAGCTGCAAGAAAAAGTCGCGAGGGCGATTGAAAAAGAAGGATTTGAGGTCTTGAGAACAAAGATAGGGTGATGGTATGAACATGCGGGAATTTGTGGATGTATTGGATAAAAAGGGGCTTTTAATAAAAATAAAGAGACCAGTGGACGTCAAATTCGAGGCGTCGACGATAATGAGGATGCTCGATGGCAAGCCGATACTTTTTGAAAAGGTCAAGGGTTTCTCGATGCCGGTGGTTGCGAACATATCCTCCTCGCGCGAGCTCGTCGCAATGGGGTTAGGGATAAAGCCGAACGAGATCATCGGCAAGCTCGCTGATGCGATCGACCACCCCAAGGAACCAAAAATCATTGGAGCGAAAGGTTACGAAGAGGTCGACGTCGACTTGACAAAAATCCCGATCCTGACGCACTACTCGATGGACGGCGGCCCATACATTTCCTCTGGCGTCGTCATAGCGCGCGATAAGGAGCTCGGCATCAACGCTTCGTTCCACCGCATGATGGTGATGGGCAAGGACAAAATCGTGATGAGGATACTCCAGAGACACTTCGATGAGTTCTTGAAGCGGGGAAACAAGGAGTTCGCGATTTGCATAGGGAACTCAATGTCCGTCTTGGTGGCGTCTGCTGTTTCGGCGGAGCTCGGGAAGAGCGAAATGAGCATCGCAAATGCCCTAGCAGAAACCAATTTGATAGAGCTGGCGGGCCACAAGGTTCCCGAATCTGAAATAATCATGATCGCGGAGATGACGGGCGAAGAGCACGACGAGGGGCCATTCCTCGACCTCACCGAGACGCTCGATATAGTTCGAAAGCAGAGGGTGGCGAGGATCAAGAAAATTTTCGTGAAGAAGAACCCAGTCTACCATGCGTTGCTCCCAGGCGGATTGGAGCACAAGCTGCTGATGGGAATGCCGCGAGAGCCAACGATTTTCAGAGAGGTCAGCAAGGTCTGCGAGTGCAGGGATGTGTTGATAACTCCTGGTGGTTGCTCTTGGTTGCACGCAATCGTGAGTATAAAGAAAAAAGGATCAGAGGACGGCAAGAAGGCGATAGAGGCAGCGTTCAAGGGGCACGTGTCGCTGAAACACGTGTGGGTAGTAGACGAGGACATAGATATCCACAACCCGCACGAGGTCGAGTGGGCGATGGCGACGAGATTTCAGGGCGACAAGAACATGATCTTAAAAAAGGAGAAGGGCTCATCGCTCGACCCATCGTCGGACCTCGAAACTAGGATGACCGCGAAGGTCGGGTTCGATTTGACGATACCATGGGGGCGCAACCTGAAGGACTTTAAGAAGTTGGAGTTCCCGATGGAGTTGAATGTAAAAGATTATTTGTGATTTCATGCAACTGACAAAAGAGCAGGAACGGATGCTTGCCGGCGAGCACGGCGAAGTTGTGGAGCGGAACTTCAGGCTACTCGTAAGGCTCGGTGAAATTTACGGCGCCGATCGTATGATTCATGTTGACTCTGTCCAGGTTGCTGGCGTTTCCTATAAGTCGATTGGTGACCCGGGTCTAGAATTTCTTGAGGACATGGCGAACAGAGGGGCCAAAGTTAAAGTACCGACGACGCTGAACCCGCCCGGCATGGATCTCTTGGACTGGAGGGAGTTGGGTTTTCCAGAAGATTTCGCAGAGAAGCAGCTGCAGATAATGGACGCTTTCAAGAAAATGGGAATTGCGATGACTGCCACCTGTACTCCCTACTTGGTGGGCAACATGCCGCGGTTCGGTGAGCACATCGCTTGGTCAGAATCATCGGCGGTTTCGTTCGCGAACTCTGTGCTCGGTGCGCGAACGAATCGTGAGGGCGGGCCTTCTGCGCTGGCAGCCGCGCTTTGCGGGGTGACGCCGAACTACGGCTTGCACTTGGATGAGAAGCGAAAGCCCACCCTGTTGGTGAAGGTCAACGCCGAGCTGAATGATAACTCTGATTTCGGCGCCCTCGGCTACCACGTGGGTAAAATCGTCAAGGACGGGATTCCTTATTTCAAGGGCATCAAAAAGGCCGAGCTCGAGCAGCTGAAGGCGCTCGGCGCGGCGATGGCGGCATCAGGCGCGGTTGCACTGTATCATGTCGAAGGGATAACGCCTGAAGCTCGCCTTATGAGTCCAAACGGACTCGAGGTGATAGAGTTTGGTGAAAAAGAACTGAAGGAGGCCTACGCGAAGTTGAACACGGGCGAATCTCCAGACATCGTCATCCTCGGATGTCCGCATGCATCGCTCAAAGAGATCGCGGAGCTCGCGAGCAAGTTGGAGGGCAAAAGTTTGAAGAAGCCGGTGTGGATTTGCACGGCGAGGGCGACGAAGGAGGCAGCGAGCAAGATGGGCCTAGTGGAAAAGATAGAGGGCGCGGGAGGCAAGGTGGTAGCTGACACATGCACGGTTGTCTCGCCGATAGAGCGCATGGGCTTCAAGTGCACGGCCGTGAACTCTGGAAAAGCGGCTAATTACTTGCCGGGCTTCTGCAAACAGGCGGTCGTGTTCAACAACGTCGATGAGTTGCTGAGGAAGGTGCTGGCATGAAGGGTCGAATGATCAGCCCTGGGAAGGCGGAAGGCGAGGCAATCGTCTCGAAGAAGCCCATAGGGTTCTATGGCGGGATAGACGCGGAGACTGGCGTGGTCATCGAGAAGGGGCACGAGCTCGAGGGCCAATCGGTGAAAGGCAAGATTTTGGTGTTTCCTCAGGGGAAGGGTTCCACTGTTGGTTCCTACGTGATATATGGATTGAAAAAGAATGGTGTGGCACCGTCTGCGATCGTCAATCAGGAGACGGAGACCATCGTGGCAACTGGTGTCATCTTAGCTGGGATTCCATGCGTCGATAAGATAGATATCAGCAAGATCAAGACTGGCGATAGATTGAAAGTCGACGCGGATGAGGCGTTTGTTGAGCTGATGAAATGACTGGCCCAGCCGAGAGCAAAATTGAAATCGAGGCAAAGGTCTACATCCACAAGCGCGACCTCGCGACGCGGTCAAAAATTCCTCACATCGACATCGAGTCGCCTGTGCTCAACGAGATCATCAAGCCGAACGAGGCGACCTTTGTCAGCGTCAAGCCCGGTGGCGTCTTCATCGGGCTGAAGAAGGAGATGTTGGCGCGGCTCGAGCGTGTCGTGGAAAAGCTAGAAAAATAGTAGAAGAGTTTAATATCGCGGGATCAAAATTCTACTCGGGCCCGTGGTCCAGTGGTCAAGACGCTACCCTCACACGGTAGTTACCGGGGTTCGAATCCCCGCGGGCCCACCATACCAGTGGTGAATTGTGGCGGGTTCAAGAGATAGTTCCTTCAAGACTTCGTGTTTCACCGCCTCCTTGAAAGCGGAGGCGAGCGCCCCAATTTGTTTGTCTTCCATGTCTTCTTGCGAAATGAAAGCCCTGTGTGGCTCGGCTAGCGACTCCCACTTGATAATTTCGTCTGGATTGAGGCCCGATTCTCGAACTAATGTTGCCAAGGTCTTTTTCAACACCTCGCGGTCTGAAGCTACCCTTGGTGTTATCGCCATGTTTGCGCTTGCGTAGATGCCTCGGAGAACGTCTATCCCTTGGCTCGCCACATCATTATAGCCATATTTGTCCGGCACGTGTCCCATGAAATACTCGGCGTAGGATTCGGGGACTCTTTTGCTTATCAACTGCGTCTTGAAAAACTTGCGGAAGCTGTGAACCCTCAAGTCGTATCGTTTTTTGCCGGGGACAATTAACCCCGACTTGAAAAGGAGACGGTGAATCGTGGTGTAAATTTGTTTTTCGCTGATGGGGCGGGGTGTTTTTGATTGAGAGTCCTTGATAAGCGGGGAGTCATCGGTGATTTCCTCCGGAGGCATTTTTATCCTTTTTGGCGTATTGTCCGGCGAACCCCTGCGGCGCTCATCTAAATAATGTTTCAAAAATTCAACTGCCTCGGCTGGCAGGAATGTATCAAAATCTCCGTATCGCCCTTTCGCGATTGATGCTTCAACGTGAACGTGCAACGGTATCGTGCCGCGCTCCAAGTCCGTTTTCACGTGGGAATATTTCAATTTGGTTAATGTCCCCTCGCGGAATCCACCGAGCGCCAGCATCGAAATGATGACCTTCTCCCTCAAATTTGCGTGGCTCAAAAGAGTCATAAGTTCTTCGGGGGCAGGAGAACGATGTGGGTAAATGGCTCGGCGGCTCATGGGTTGAGTCGTTATCGAAACTCCAGAGGTGCGATAAAACGTCTTGACGCTTTTTGCATAATTTGATACTCGACCGGGTGAAAGCTCTTGGTCTTGGAGTTCGGCCAAGAAGTTCTCCAACGCTTGTGTGTGTGCGAGGATTTTCTTTTGCGAACTGTTGCCGTTTGCCACATCTTCCACCAGTGAGTCGGGGGTCTTTTCGACCCGGTTGGAGTACCGCCATATCCGATCCGTATATCCAAAAAGCGACCCAGCGCTCCCAGTCCGAGAACGTAAAAAGTAGTTGGCCATTTTAATCAAGCTCTGATTGTCCAAAACAAACGGAATTAGGCCGGGGCGGGTCGTCGAGAGGCTTTGTATGATGTATTTGGCCAGCCCCGCTTGTCCCAACGCAAGGATTTTTTTGGTTTGAACATGAACGGGTTTTTTAAGTTTGAATCCTTTTGCGCTCCGTTGAATGAAGATGCTGCCGTTGTTGATTTCTCCCATGTCCCGCAGCCAAGGCATATCTTCCAGCGTCAAGGGGCGGGCTTTCAAAATCGAGCTAGCGTTTTTGTTTTTTCTCATGCTTTTTCGCCTCGTCTATAAGCCGGTTTATTATCTGATCGTAGGTATCGCCCTTCTTTCCCAGCTCTTTCAAGCGACCTGTCGTGCGCTTGGAAATTCTTATCATGGTATCTGTTTTTCTCATAAGGCTCAATTATACCTACTTTAGCTTGGTATATATTGTTTTTGTTTATGGGTTTCAACTCCAAAATATCGCCCCGAAGGCTCTCACCGCTATATCTGACGAAGTGAAGCAATACATCGCCAAGTTGGAAGGCCCCAGCTCCAAGCCCAAATGAACGTGATTAACGCGCGAGCAGGCGGGGCATGTATAAGCCGTATCAAGCATGAGCGCCCCGACCGCCTAGCTGAGAGGTGCGGTGGTCTCTCGGTGTACCCTAGCGCCACAAAGCACTAACCCCCCCCGACGCGCTCTGGCCCCAGCATACGTGGTACAAGAGACACCACAGGGCATCAGAGGGGTTTTATTCTATTAGTTAGCAAAACTCGAATGAGAGGCTTGTACTTGCTATGTATGCAGTAACGGGAGAGGTCGTTCCTACTCCCCCTAGAGCGGCCGCCCATCACGAGCGAGTTTTGCCCCCGAAAACAACCAATCGGAGCATATTAAAGGCTTCTTTTCGGTCGGTAATAGCCATTACCGTATAACTTTTGGGCCAACTATTCAGGGCGCTCGTTCCCCTCAAAAGACAGGAACGAGAGGCGACCCATAGCGGCGCATGGCGCTAGGGGAGGGCTGGGGTGCAGTGGGTTGGGGCGTTCGTGCTTGACAATTTGTAAGCGATCTTGAAGCCCTTTGCGCGCCGCCCAAGAGGCTGGAACGACGAAACCTAAGCCATTCCATGTTGTGGCTCACGGCTAGAGGGGTAGGCAAGAAATCCCATAAATGTCCCTTGAATAATGTAATCTGAGGTGTTTGTGTGACCACATACTCCCATTCCAAGCTCGCCAAGTTCGAGGACTGCCCTCGGGCATACAAGTTTGCCTACATAGAGAAGCCCGAGGTCGAGGGGTTCGAGACCGCGGACGCCTTCATGGGATCCCGCGTCCACGAAGTCTTAGAGCACCTCTACAATGATCTCAAGCACGAGAAACGCAACTCCCTCGAGGAACTGTTGGCGTACCACGACGAGCTGTGGAAGAAGAACTGGTCGGACGAAGTTAGGGTCGTCAAGGAGGGCTTCACACCTAAACACTACAAGAAGGTTGGCGAACGGTGCATCCGCGATTTTTGCAAGCGCTACCAGCCGTTCGATCAGGGGCGGACGATAGCGACCGAGCTTATGATTATGATTGAACTTGAGGGATATACTCTTCGAGGATACATCGACCGCCTCACCGCTTTTCCTGACGGTTTTTACGAGATTCACGACTACAAGGCCTCCCAATATCTACCACCTCAGAAAGTTTTCGACACGGACCGCCAGCTTGCACTCTACCAGATCGGGATCCAGCAGCGATGGGAGGACATCGAGCGTGTAGACTTGGTTTGGCATTACCTAGCATTCGACAAGGAGCTGAGGTCGGAGCGGACGGAGAAGCAGCTTGGCGAGTTGAAGCAATCTGTACTCTCGTTAATCAGGCGGATCGAGCAGGCCGAGGAGATCGACGACTTCCCGACTAGGAGGGGCTACTGCGACTGGTGTGGGTTCCAGGACATCTGCCCGGAGTGGGTGCATCCGCGCAAGGTTGCGGCCCTCCCGGCCAACGAATTTCTTAAGGAGCCGGGGGTGAAGCTCGTGAACGAGTTTGCGAAGCTGAGGTCCAAGCAGAAAGAACTGGAGGAGCAGGAGGAGAAGCTGAGGGAGGCAATCATAGCATACGCGAAGCGAGAGGGCGTGAGCTGCATCATGGGAAAACACAATAAGCTCTACGTGAGGATCGAGCCGCACACAAAGTTCCCGGGGAGCGGGGAGGAGGGCCGGGAGGAGCTGGAGGAGCTGATTAGGGGCGCCGGGAAGTGGGAGGAGGTTTCGTCGCTGAATACCCGGACGCTGGAGAAGATAGCGCGGGAAGGGAGCTGGCCACCGGAACTCCTGAAAAAGCTGAAGCGGTACCAGAGCATCGAAGAGTCAGAGAGGCTCACGCTGGCGAAGCTGAAGGAAGAGGATTAAAAGCCACGCGTGTCGCGAAGCGGGAAAATTTCTGGACTAGAATTCTTTCAGAGCTTTTTGACTTCTGTCGCGCGTGACTATTTTCTCGAAGGTATGCGTTGGTGGCTTGCTTATTTTCACATATTCCAACCCATACTCCTTCAACAATTTCAAGGCGCTCGAAGCGATGTTTGGTGCGACTAAAATGCCTCTGACCTTCTTTCCATGTTTCTCTCTTATCTCATCGACGTAGCGTTTGAGCTGGCTCACACCCGCCAACTCGGCCCTGCCACGCTTGAACTCCACCACCACGCCGTTCCCATCTCGATCGATGCAGTACAGGTCTATCGCGCCGTACCTCGTCATCTTCTCCCGCTCGATTGGCCTGAGGCCGTCCTCTATCAAGCCCGGATTGTTGAAGACCATTTCGATCAGATCTTTCTCAGAACCGACGAGATACAACTCCTCTTCATCGATCAAGTCGAACGATGTGGCCAGCTTCAGTTCTTTGAACAGCACAAGGAGTGTCTCTTTGGGTTTTGGTCTGTGTGAGAAGATTTGTAGCCCTTCCTTGGTGAGCATCGCCGTGGCCTTGCACTTCGGTGGGTTCCAGTTCACCGGCTCCCTTTTATCTTTTCGATGGACGAGCAACGTGCCGTCTGGCTTCATGATGACGATGCGCTCGCCCTGGGGCAGCACCGATCCGGCCCTTCCGACGTAGTTGACGATGCATTGGCCTACGAGTAGGGCGACTCTTTTTTCCCGGATCGCCCGTTCGACGAGCTCGTGTGCCTCCTCTAAACTAGGATTTGTGAGCGCCTCCAAAATTTCCATCCTCGTTCATTTGACCTTGGACGCTTCGACACGGATCGCCTCCTCTGTCGAAAGAATCGCCGAACACCGCATACAATAGATCGCCCCCCCACTGCCGAGCTGGCCTAACGTCGATCGGAATGTTGAGGTTCAGACGGTATTATTCTCTGACGTCTCGTTAAACGTGCACGTACGCGCCTTTCCTCCTGCATGCGATCATGAAGGGCTCCATCACAGGGTTGGCTGGCGTTGGTCCACCCCATATGAGGTACTTGGAGGTCCAGGTGCCGCTCCCGCTCGTCAGTCTCATATCGTAGAAGTTTTTCTTGGCAGAAGTGGAGTCCTCATACACGAGGGCGAACACCATCCCGCTCGCTGGATGGGTCGCAAGCTGCACGCACGCGGTATCATCCCCCGCTTTGGTGATGTTGTCCCATGAGCCTCCGTTCCAGTGCCTTCTCGCGACGTTGTCACCATCTCCCCAGACCAGCCAGGCGTGCCCCTCGTGCCCGGGGAATGTTTCGTACACTATGTCGAAGTTCCTGTCGAGAATATCTTCGACCGCAGCATCGTGCTCCAGGTGCTGGCTGGAGTTGTCCCACGCACTGCCCGACCACTGGCGGGTGTTCAGATTGGCTTTCGCATCCTGGACGCCGTACATCAGCTTGTTCGAATTCGGGTCCGGCACAAGCCTGGCCCACTGGCCGACTCCTCCCATCTCCGGGATCTTCAGGAGAGCCTTGCTCGTCAAAGTCGAACCATTCCATATCCTGTAGTACTGCTGGGTAGCAACGCTGTCAGCCCAGATGAACATCGCCCTTCCGGATTTTTGCTCATACGCCACATCGATGCACTTTTTCGTCGCGAGGGGGACGCTGCTCAAAACTGCCGTTGCCCCCATGTTGTCCCAAGCGCTTCCTTTCCAGACCATCCCGCTAACACCCTTCGCGCTGTTTAGAGTTATCATCGCCATCTCGTTACTGCCATCGAGCGGGTTGGGGGCGAGCTCGATCCAGTAGGCCACACCAGTCGGGATGTTTCCTATCGTTGTGTTATCGGACCAAGATGTTCCATTCCATATCATATACTTGGGCTTGGTCGCGGTGGAACTCGGGAGGAAAACGACCATCGCCCTGTCCTGGCTAGTCTCATATTCTATGTCGAAGGGCCGATACTTGGCGATGGTGGTGCCAACGCTAGCCAAAAGCTTCGAGGCGCTCCAAGTTCGATTGTTTCCGTCCCAAATCCAAACGCGAATGCTACCGGTGGCGTCCAAGGCGCCCAAGACCGCCTCGTTTCTCGTCCGGGCGTACTTCAGGACGGTCCAATTGACCCTCCCGCCAAGTGTGGCCACGTTCTCCGCGGGACCCCAATTTTCGCCATTCCATAATCTATACTTGAGCACCGACCCCTCCCCCCAAACGAGCATCATCGCCACGATCTTGACCTCCACCGATTTCATTGATTCGACGTTTCCTGCCATGTCGACCGAGTAGTAATCGACCATGCAAGTGCCATCCCCGCTCACCACGAACGGCTTGGAGTACGTTTGCCATGCCCCGCCATCGACGCGGTAGCAAGTGCTTGCAACGCTGCTCGTCGCGTCTGTCGCGGTTAACGTCACCGTAACATCGCTGAGCCACCAGCCAGCATTGCCTCGAGTGCCAGAGAGCGAGTGGGTCGTGCTCGGCGGCGTGGTGTCTGGGTGAGCCCAAGTGAAAAAAGGATATCCGTCATTGATTGCAGGATTGATGTTCCAGATGTTTTCGTTCCCAACGTCACCGTAAGGGTTCCCCACGAAGTCCCAAGGTGTTGTTAGGCCAGTGCTCCAGGTGTTGTCGGTGAGGGTTCGCACGTATTTCATGTTATCCGTGGTCTTGGGCGTCCCTTTCCCGGTATCCGACCGTCCGGAAGTATTTTCGTTGTAGAAGGAATTGGACACCGTTCCACAACTATACCCGACGAGACCGCCAACCCACTCATAACCGCCGCTCACAGAGCCGGTAGAATAGCAGTTGGACACGGTTCCCCAATAATTATACCCGACGAGACCGCCCACCATCCTATAACCGCCGCTCACAGAGCACGCAGAATACGAGTTGGACACATTTCCAACGTCATACAGATATCCGATAAGACCGCCCACAGCATCATGACCACTTACAGCGCCAGTCGAATATGAGTTGGACACGGTTCCCCAATTCCACCCGACGAGACCGCCCACCTTACTGCAGCCTATTACATTCTCGTTCTCTAGTCCCACGTTCTCCACTACCCCTCCGCTTCCGACAAACGCGAAAAGACCGACATTAAACGTGCTGGGTCTGTTGATATACAGGTTGTATATCTTGTATCCCCGCCCGTCGAAGCTTCCACTAAACGCGTTCCAGCCCGGCCCTATCGGCTCGAAGCCCGCACCGCTGTTCCAGTTTTTGGTGGCGGAGGCGTCTATGTCGTTGCCCAAGATATACCAATTCACCAAATCATTATTCATGGCTTGTAATTCTTCTACTGTTGTGATAACAGTCGGTACCGTGATAATTCTGAACGACCACGTGTCGCTCCAGTCGCCGATATTGCCCGCGCCATCCACGGCTCGGACGCGCCAAGAGTAAGTTCCATCTGGAAGGGCCTCGGTACCAGTAAGCGTGTAGCTCGTGCTGGTCAACCCTGTCTTGGTTAGCACCCCGATTATCTCAAACGTGTAAGTCACGCCGCTCGGGTCGCTCACAGAATTCCAGACAAACGTCGGGGTATTGTTACAAATGATCGCGCCGTTCCCTGGCGCGATAAGAGTTGGAACATGCGGCGCGGTTGTGTCTAAGACAGCCAGAAACGGATACCCATCGTTCACTTCAGGATGAATACCCCAGATGTTTTCGTTCCCAACGTCACCGTAAGGGTTCCCCACGAAGTCCCAAGGAGTAGTCAAACCCACGCTCCAGGTGGTATCAGTAAAAGTTCGCACGGTTTTCATATTTTCTGTTGTTTTAGGAGTCCCCTTTGTGTTATCTGACCGTCCTGACGTATCTTTATCATAGAAGGAGTTGTTTACGGTTCCATCAGCACTAA
>Ga0315289_10013908_pt1 | contig 11260 bp, 10 predicted proteins | sample YL17G11_40_MG_FD_203452 | JGI IMG/M metagenome (GOLD analysis project Ga0315289, IMG submission 203452) | Sediment microbial communities from Yellowstone Lake, YNP, Wyoming, USA - YL17G11_40 | ecosystem: Environmental > Aquatic > Freshwater > Lake > Sediment | place: USA: Wyoming | collected... | reverse complement strand
TAGTAAAGATTAGCACCTCAATCGATTATTGGACCGCTGATCTCCTAGAAGAGGCAATTAGAGATGTAGATAGTGGAAAAGCAGATACTCTGTTGATAACGATAGACATCTCCGACGGCTACCTATATCCATCGATAAGAATCGCCAATCTTCTATCATCGTGCAAGGGTAGGGTAGTGGGATATGTCGGTCCGGAAGGTGCAGCCGCCTTTTCTTATGGTGCATACATAGCCATTGCCACTCACATTCTAGCAATGAACGAAGGAGCATTGATCGGAAGAGGAAGAGCGACCAAGGACGCTCAAGCTCTCGGATACTTGATGGAAACCGCCAGAGACTATGCAAAGTCCAATGGAAGAAACGCCTTGGCCACAGAAAGGATGATCACGGAGAATCTTGAGTATTCTGCGGACGAGGCATACGATAGGAACATATGTGAACTCAAGGTCAAGAATTTTCCCGCGCTCCTCGAGGCTTTGGGCCTAAGCGATAGTAACATAGTGGAGAAAAGAAAACCCGAGCTTGGTCTAGACAGCGAGAATGGATATAGACTGCTGAGATTTGTCGCAGAACCCACAACAATGAAGTACCTGTTTTGCCTGTTGGGCGCGCTAGTGCTGTTCAGGCTGGCGTTCGCATTCTCCCGATCTAACAGCAAATCGAGAAACAGCACGATCCATCAAGCAGTTTTGGATCTTGTGAAAATGGAGATACAAGATCTGTCAATTTTGGGCAACTACGATCGATCGGAGTTTCCAGCGGCGTATGTAACCCAGTTACAGACTCCCGCAAATATACCAGGCAAAGGGACATCACAGAAAAGGCTCGGGCCGCCTCCAGTATTGAGAACGGAAAGCCGAGAGGTGAAAGAAACCTGAGGAGGAAACAGGTAGGCCGGATTCTCTTAACTGCGCTAGCCTTGGCTTTCTTCTTCTCCAATCTATCGATGCCGACACGGGCAGACACTCAGACTACCCGAATCGCCTCAGCCAGCGCTACGCCATGTGGAGTGAATCTGTTCTCCATTTCTGGAAGACTGGAGAACAGGTCCAACGCAGAGCCTGTGACTTGGACTCCACTGAAGATCTCGGAAAGAATCGAATTGTCATGGTTCACCGCTGAAAACCCCACAGCCAAGCGTCCAATAGGTGAAGTATGGACCTCTTCTTCTTCGACAGGGGTATTGCAGTATTATTGGTATTACGAACTAGAGCCTGGATCCTCTTACCGTATAGGTATGGATTTCGCGGGAGACACAACCTCATCAACTACCTTCAGATCGTGTAACGCGACGGTCACACTGTACGTTCCTCTTATGCTCTCAGTGACCCTCGACAGTCCGACGATGAGTGTTCTGCAGGATGATGCAGCGTCAACGGGAGTGACTGTTATGGTGGAAAACAGCAAAGTGTTACACACAATCTCGCTCAGTACCCCCAAATGGCCCAGCAATTTGATTGGTTCTGCAACCTTCGCAGCAACTCAGGGAACCGCAAGCGCAGGGAACCCATTCAAATCAACGCTGAGAATTGCTGTGAAAAATCAGACCCAACCAGGCACGTATTATGTGACTGTTTCGGCTGCTGCAGAAACAGGCGCGAGCTATGAAGCCACACTGACTGTGTATGTCCAACAAAACGTGTACACGATCTATGTCACGATTCGAGGACTCCCGACGAATGTTGCGACCAAGGTCTATGCAGACAAGACTCAAATCGCCGAGGTACGTGGAGAACGGACTGTCAACCTAATCGTGTCTAACAAAACTGTGACTATTTCGGCTCTTAGAGAACCACCCTCCGGCAATTCTCTGACTCTGTATCTTTGCGAAAGCAATGTTAGAAATGCAAGGGAATCAGACGTACGTATTACAGAATTCACGTTCGAATACGTAACCAAGTATGCTGCCAAGTTCACGGCAAACGTGGCGCCAGACTTGACTTTGACGCTGAAGCTGCAGGTGGGAGCTGTAGAAACTCAAAAGATATTCAAACCCGCGCAAGGTTACACGACAGAGTTCTATCCAGAAGGAACTAAGCTGGCATTCACAATCCTTCCTAACTACATACCTACTGAAAACGATGTTAATTACAGATTCAATACGTGGAAAAATGAGAAAGGTGAGACCATCGAACCAAATGCAGAAGGCTTCCGCGAAATAGTTCTTAATCGTCCGTATGATCTGAGGGCTCATTTTGACAAATACGTCTTCGTGAAAGCGATAGCGGACCCAAGCGATGTTCCTGTGTTGAAACTTCGGATAGGACTTAAGGGAAGCGAAAAGAAAGTTGTTGACATTGGTGGCCCAGTGGCTCTTTCCGTAGGAGAGTATCCCGCAGATAGTGTACTGGAGTTTAGCCTGGACCAGGACCAGTTCATTCTCACTAACAGCAAGGCAGATACAAGATATGTTTTCGACGGATTCAGTGCTTCTAACGAGGTCTTGTTGAGAAAACACTTGACAATCGCGATAAGGTACAAAGTCCACTACAAACTGCGTGTGGTATCAGAGTTCCCCGAGGCGGTAATCCAGCCTAGGGGCGGAGAATCTTGGTACCTCAAGGGCAGTTTGGCAACGATCCAAGTAACCGAAGAGGCTTGGGGTTTTGAAATTTTCAATGGGGTGCGGCTAATCCGATATGTCTTCGATCGATGGGCAGGCGCAATGGAATCTAATCGAACACAACCTTACCCGTTTGCAGTTCTTCAACCCATGGAGATACGGGCGATTTGGAGACTGGATCTGAGATACTTGGGAATGGTCCTGGCAGTCTTTTCTGGAACGGTTGCAGCATCAGCTTTGACCTTCAAGAAATTTCTGATACCGAAGCTGAGAGAGAAATTCCAAGAGAGACGCGCTGCAAAGAAGATCACACCGTTAGGACTCATGGGTTTGAGAGAACAGGACGTGAGAGTGTTCAGCTGTATCAACGGAAAGAAGGGTGCACTGAAGTGGAGTGAGATTGTCAACGAGCTGGGTATGAGTCGGGAGCAGATTGAAGAATCTGTAAGAAGATTGAAGGACAGCAGACTCCTAGTAGTGAATCAGAGATCATGCTTTACAACAGCAGACACAGCCGTGCGCAGCTACCTCAAGAGGAACAAAGGTACAATGAAGTGGAGCGAAGCAATCAAGGAGCTCGGTATGAGTCGTGAACAGATCGAGGAATCCGTAAGAAGATTAAAAGACGCCAAACTATCAGAAGAAATCGAAACCAGCTAACGCCGACTCTACAGCCATCTCAGAATGTCAACCAAAGCAGCCAGCTTTCCCCTCAGAAACTCAACATTATTCTTGCTGTGCTGCCGCTCGTTCTTGATGGTATCTATCTCGTTCATCAGGAAAGCCAGAAAGTTCTCTCTCCAATCTATCATCTGGTCTACCGATTCTTGGAGAAACAGATGCTCCATCATCAAATCGCGAAAAGACATTTCCACAGATTCGTGCCCAAAGAGGCCGTTGTAGTTGGACAGTTCGTCATCAAGGGACTCTTTTCTGGCAAGAATCCATCCCTCGAAATCAATTCGAGGAAACTTCATACGAACCACTACAACAATGCCTCTCGGCAATTGCAGCTCTTCAAGGCTGTACAGCCCATTGCCAGTGCCCCTCACAGTCACCCAAAGTTGTTTGAGATTCTATCACATGTATTTGGGTGAAACGCGTTTAAAGCAACTGCATGTAACTCAAAAACGATCAAAACATTATTTTTGCGTGTACCGCTTCCTGAAATGAGAAACCTGTGAGATAATCCGTAGTCTTTCACAGAAAAGATGTAATGATGGATCGCAAGGGGCGAAGTAGAGACGGAATTCCAGCTGGAAATCTGCAGTTTTTGCCTAGAGTCTTGGCCCTCAGACCAATTACGTCATTATCGAGGAAGGCCGATATGTGAGGACTGTCTTCTGAAAGCTACTCGGGCTGAGAACACCGAGCGTCTTCTTTGAATGCGGACGCCCGCTCCAAGGAGGTATCGACATGGTCCCGGAAATCGACCAGCAAACCGCGAGCAAGTATGAACCGTGTGATACGATCGTACTGGACTACATCAATAGGAACGGCGGTGCTTTGAGATGGAGCGAGGCTGTTGAGGAGCTTGGCATAAGCAGAGAACAGATCGAAGAATCAGTAAGAAGACTCATGGAACAAAATCTTCTGAAAGTGAATGAAACGAGCTCAGCGAAAGTGGGTGACGCGTCACAGAATATTCCTGAAAACGAAAACCTTCGACTTCTCCCACAGATTGTCGATTCCCGACCAGTCGGCGGCACGAGAATCTACGGATGTGAGAATTGTGGGTGGCCAATTCATACATTTCCTCCCGACGATGTCCACAAGGTGGCAGATGGAGGAACACCATGGCTGGCAGACGTGGTGGAAATCAAGTACATATGCTCCAGATGCAGAGAGGTCAAACACCTATACTGGAGAAGACCGCTCACTATGACTTTGCCGATGACTTTCGTCTCCCGTTTCAGAAGAGATGCACTCGTTCCGATAGGTAGCTTTCTCCGCCTTGGTCTCAAGACACTTAGAGCGCGTCTAAGGAAGTGAAGCGTCTTAGGAATGCAGCAAAGTCAGTATGAAACGCAGAAAGTTATTTAAGCTAAATCCCATCTGACAGACACAGAGACGGGAAAAGAGCAAACACAATGACTAGTTCTCTGGCGGAACTGTACAATGATCTAAGCGTCCAACTTGTACTCATGGGTTTTCTAGAAAACAAAATCACGATATTGACACCTGTTGTGGATGTGGACAAGACCCCGAGATACGTGATTGTGGAGAATGTGACTCGTCTTGCTACTGATGAGGTTACAGACCTCTTGGACAAGATGACACAGGCATCTCTGCTGAAGAAAGAGTTGTTCACAAAGATCGTCTCCTGTCCTAAGTGTAGCAAAGCTTCAGAGGTATATGATAGATTTGAGTGCCCGAAATGCGGCTTAGTAAACATGTCTGTTTTGACTATACCTAAGAGTTCCAAAGTGACTGGCAGCACGAGGCACAATGAGCAAAGGGAATTTGCCGAACCTAGGGGGTCGCACGCGGCAGGATCTATGTATCAATGCGACAACTGTGGCGAGATCTTTGTCGAGCCTTCGTTGCAGTTTGACTGCAAGAGCTGTCATTTCAAGTTCCGATTTCGTGATGCGAAGCTAAGGGATGTGTTCTCTTATCGGCTCAATGAAGAAGCTTCGCATGAACTAAGGGCTTCGGCATACCTGCTGACAATCAAAGACATGTTTGAGAAAAGAGGTTTCAAAACTCAGGTTCCAAGCGTTCTGACTGGTGAATCTGGCGCATCCCACCGTTTCACATTAGGTGGAAAGAAGAATAGCAGTACAATAGTAATTGATTTGGTGCAAGGCAGACAAGGAAGTGAGATTGGCGAGACGGAAGTGCTGGCATTCAACGGAAAGTTGATTGATGTTCAGCCTACAGATTCTGTATTCGTAGCAATTCCGCGCCTAGGCCCTGACGGAGAAAAGCTTGCTAAAGCAAGCCGAGTCAAATATGTAGAGGCGGTCGATCTGAAGGAGGCCGTGGCCTCTCTAGAGGAATTCATCGCGTCGTCTCAATGGCGTCTTCACCGATAGTCGAACAAATAGCGCAACTATTGTGCACGAAACGGTCAATGGTTATGCCATTTGCCTGTCTGACCATTCTTCCGCAGTACTAAGCTAGCGGAAAACATTCTCTTCGGGATAGACAACTATTCCATTGTCGGTTATCCGGTAAATCCTGCTTTGGTCGTCGTGTTTTGTCTCTCTCATCTTCACTATTTGAACTGTCTTTGTGATAGTCTTCTCTCTCATCACCGGCCGCATGATGATAACGCCGTGCACAGAGTAGTCCTCTACTCCCCCACCTCTTTCCAAGGCAGAAGACGAGAGTTCCTCTGTTACAAGGCAAGTCGCCTTAGTTTGAGATAGAGCCTCTATCAAATCCAGAATCATAGTTCTTCTCAGGTTGTCATCAGGACATTGAACAGAAAGAGCTGTCATTGGATCGATTACGATCCTTTGAATATCTTTCTCATTTGCTGTATCCATAATCTTCTTAGCTAGAGCAACCAAGGAGAAGTCTCTCTTACCTACGGTCATGTCTCCAAGCTGGACTTTCCCTGGGATGTGTCTGATCGGGGATGCCTCTATACATGTGATCGTTCCGTTTCCCATCGGCTCTCTCAGGTCCATGCCTACACGATACATCTCCCTGATCAACTGCTCTTTTGTTTCCTCTAGCGAGACAAACATTCCTTTCTCATTATACTTCGAAGCACCCTTGTACAGGAACTGCATGCACAGGATGGTCTTGCCTATCCCAGGTGCTCCCCGAACCAAGATCACTCTCCCCCTCGGTACGCCGCCTTGCAACATAACGTCTAGTCCTTCGATGCCCGTAGCTGCCTTCGAGAACTCAATAGGTGGTAGAGTCCTACTGCTTGTCAACCATAATCCCTTCAGATCAACGAGTACCCTAATGCCCACAACGGGTTTGGACGTATTTAAATTTTCGAAAATGTTAGGCACTGATTATGTTCAAGAAACATTGTCAATATCCATCTCTGCATTGTCTATTGTACACCCTAGACTCCTGGAAGAACGCGCATGCCACCACACGATTTCACTCTGGTGTTGACTTCTTTCTTCGGATGACTCTCTTGGCCCTTTTCTTGGTCAGCTTCTTCTTATTCGACGTTCGCGATGAGCTTCGACGACGTCTCTCCGTTCTTGGCAGAAGTGATCGGTTCGCTAATCCCCTCTTTTCTCTTTCCAAGTTCACTACAGTCTTGGCAAGTTTGCTCCACTCGTTGCTGAGCCTCCTGTGCTCTCGTTCGTTCTCCTTGTTCACTTCTAGGAGGTGCTTCCCAAGATCGATCAACTGATGAAGCTCGAATCGAAGCTCATCTCTGATCTTAAGGGTTATGTCCTCTCTGCGATCAACCTCTTCCCTATCTTTTTCAAGCTCTTGCTCTCTCTCCAAGTTTCTCCGTTCTTGTTCCGATTTCATCATTGAAATGGCTAGTCTCTTTTGTTTCAGCTCTCTCTTTTCTTCCCGAATAGTCTTCCTTTCCATGTCGATTCTCTTCAGCGCCTTCTCCAGAGCCTTCCCTTTTACTACAAGACTTCTCTTTTCTTGACTGATATTCACCCGGAAAGTTTGGAGTGCTTTTCTTTCCGAGTCTAACTCGCTTCTCAGTGCTTGAAGCTCCCTTTTCATCACTCCAACCCTCTTTCTTTCATGGCTTTCCATGATCGTTTTCCGTTGACCCCCCTCGGAAGGCGAAACTTTGAGTTCTTCAATCTCAGTTTGCTGCTTACCAAGGTATGGTTCGATGGAACGCCTTTCGCTGGCAATTGCTCTTGGTTTCTGAAGGGATTCGATAGCCCTCACTATTTCATCTCTCAGCATTTTGACCTCGTCGTGTTGGAGTGTTAGTTCCTGAACAAGTTTCGCAATCTTCTCTTCTCGCATTCCTTTTTCCGATTCAAGGTCGTTTCTCATCTGGAGTAACGTCTTCTGTACGAGATTGAGTTCTGAGGACCTGTCGGGGCTAGCTTTTGCCACGGTTGCGGCTTTTAGCCATTCAGCGACCTTAGCCAATCCCAAAAGAATGTCATTGAGCTTTCCCGTTTCCATAATCAGGTCTATGGACGGAATCTTCGCCCTCTGATCAGGTGTGATCCTTTGAAGGGCGCTCCTTCTCTTTGCAATGTCCTCTCTGAGCTTCTTGACCTCTTCATTTAGCCTGAACAGATCGGCCACGCTGATGGCCGTCTTACCTGTGGGCCCAGAAACTTCACTCAACGAGCCGATCTCCGCCCTTCAAGCTCTCTGAAGATATATTACGGATGAGTGGTGATATATAGAGCGCACTCTGGTAACGAAGCACGACGTTGGGGGAAGGAAGTTTTCGAGTGATAGTCTACTGCAAGAAGTGTGGGGTAAGAGTATTCTCATTGGTAGATCGTCCATCGGTAGGAAAGGCCCCATCTCGACGACCCTCAAATCAGACCGGACTTGATTTCGAATTGATTCTGCATGCAGCCATTATGCGCACGATCAACAAAATCATGAAGTGCCCAAATTGTCGAAGAATGATCGTTAGAAGTGCGCTCGTGCGGACGGAGGTCCTATTCGGAGAATGGGGCCCAACCCGTCCAGAGGAAGAGAGAAGAATCGAATTCTATGTTTGAACGAAAAGGGCTCTATGAACCTCCCCACGTGCCTAGTGACCTCTTTTCAAAGATGATCGCGCTTGTAGCAGAGCCCAGTACAGAAGATCCTTGTGGATCGTAACTATTCCTTTCAGTCTGGACCCGCTTATCACTGGGAGGCGTCTGATGTTGTTCTTTCTCATTATTTGGATCGCTTGGAATATCGGAGTCTCAGGTGAAACGGATATCAACGATTTGCTCATGACCGAGATCACTTTTTTGTCTAGGACTTTGCGGTCTCGAGCAAGTCTTCTTATTATGTCTCTCTCAGTCACAATTCCCACAGGGCTCCCGTTCTCAGTGACTATTACCGATCCTATGCCCTTGTTCGCCATAATCTGGAGTGCTTCGATTGCGTTCTCATCTGATCCAATTGTGACGACTCTTTTTGTCATAATCTTGGAAACTGGATCAGGAGCGGTAGACTCCTCTTTAGGGCTACTCTTCTTGAAGTCCATATCCCATCCCATGATGACTCATTGGCGCACGAAAAACCCAGAGGTTTTCAGCCATTGATTGAAGAACAACGCAAGATCCCAGGGTGATTGAGGGGTGCAACACTGACTCATTGTGAATCAATTTTTGTCAAGTTTGGAATGCCTTTCAATCGGATTTCTCTTGTTGACTCAGGGATCACAAACTCACGTCCCGCTTGTTTCTGAGGTATGGCAATGCTTTGGGCGATTTCGCTTGGGTCAATGGAAAGAGATGTTGGCTTGCCGACCTTTCTGTGGAACCTGTTGACTATGAATCTAATAAGCACGTCGGAGCCTGGCCCCAGAATCTCACCTAGTGCACTCGAGAATTCCTTGAATTTCTGAGGGATATCCAGACTCTTGATTAGAAAGTCTCTCTCCAGTTTTCGATACACTATCGCCTTCGCCGCTTCCCCCAGCACACTCAGTTCTTCATCCACTGCTTCTCTCAGCATGGATGCATCTGAGTCTTCCCTGACTAATTCCAGAGAGTCCATATTCTCCGCCACGGCCTCCTCAGTTGATAGGGATCAGCCTGGTGTCAACAAACTTGTCAAGATCAAGTTCGAGTCCGTACAGTCCAGTGTATGGCTTCACCCCGTAAAGCACGACTGAGCCGTTAACTTGTCTAACTCTATAAAAGCTTCCGTTGCATGCGAAAGAGGGGAGTTTCCAGTGCGGACGCGTTACCCTAAAGTTGAGCTCGGGCGTCTTGATCTCTCCGTTCTTAAGCACATTTTCCAGACGCCCTTCACTCATACCTGGCAATGTCAAATGGTCATTGTCTGAGAACAGAACGTATTGATCTCCGGAAGACTTCCAATCAGACAAGGTAGGCCTCAGATCTTGAATGCTCTGTCTCATAGGAAGAATCCAATCTTCCTTTCTTTCGACTTTGTCCTCTGGAACCGCAATTCTGACATGCGAACGAAGGATTTCCTTGCCTACAGTTGAGGTGAGAATCCGAGTTACATCGGAAAGATCAACTCCAGTTGATGAGACGACTAGAACCTTGTGGCCCTGCTTCAAAGCACTCACTGCAAGGGGCATGAATATCAGCAACGGAATGATTGGCTGAATGTCGTATCCCAATTCAATGAGAATCTCCCTTTCCGAGAAGAAATCAGAGATGGAAAGATAGTTCTTCTGCCAGATCTCTGAACCAACTGTGTGCGCGGCTCTACTAAACGGCCTTATTACGTGAAAGCCACCATCTAAAGTAAAAATGAGCTTGTGTTGGCTTACACTGGTTCCCCTCATCTTGACAATTTCCATTTCCCTTATTTGTCTTCCATTCAACTCCTTTTTTCTCAAAAGAAGAATGGCATCTGATACGTAGGCCTCCATTGAGTTGTGTATGTCCTCGCCTTCCGATATTATGACCGTTGTACACCCCAACTCACGCAGGATCTTCCTGAGGATGGTATGCAGCATTATACGCGCGTTTATCTTCTCATCAAATGTTTGGGAGACCACTGAGTAAGAGTCTATCACCAAGCGCTTAGCATTCACCTCTTCAATCTTGTCGAAGATCAAGTCGAAAGTGGTAGTCAGTCCTCCTTCTCTTACCGTTAGAAGATCCATGATTGTGACTAGATCCTTTTCCTCCATTTCTTGGAATGAATGACCTTCAGAGGTGAGGTTCTGGGCAAGAGTAGTTTTCTCCTCACAAAAGCTGACATAGACACCGTTCTCTCCTTGTCGAGCGCCTTCGGCCATGAATCGAAAAGACAACATTGTCTTTCCTGTTCCAGGTCCTCCGCAAACGAGTGAAAGGCTTCGTCTCGGGAGCCCACCGTTCAAAATGGAGTCAAGTTCAGCTACTCCTATCCTAGCTCTATCGCTCAAGCTGGGTCACTTCCTGACTCTAGGCGAGGGGCGCCTCAACCTCTTTGAGATATTCCCGTATGAGCTCTGGCATCTTCTCGAGAAAATTGTGGAAACCGATAATCATTTTCGAAGCTTTCTCTCTCTCTTGAAACGACACATACCAAGCATATGGAAGCTCGATTCTGACATAGATCTCAGTTTCAGCACCTTTGGCCAGAAAGGTGATCGCGATTACCTTTCGGTAATTCTCAAAATCCTCAGTCCAAAGCGTGCCCCCATCTAAGACTATGTTGAATGCATTCCCAAGTAGGGGATCAGTATCACCAATAGGTCGAGTCTTCTTATGTACTGACAAACCATAGCGCGACCAGTAGGTAATTGAATCTCTAACCAGGTCGACCGACATTATTCTCCTGACCACGAAGGCCTCAGAGACAGTTAACCCGAAACTGATTCTACTCTCTTTTTCGCCTGTGAACATCATGTTTCCACAGCTATATCTTGCATGTTGGAAGGTTTCCAAGGGACAATACGTTTTGCTTCAACACTTGTTACTTACACTTGACTTTATCATGCCTAGTGGTACAGGAGGCTTCAGACTTACCCGCTCCGGGGTGTCTCAATGCCCAATGGCAAGTCCAGTTCTGGCGCGATGCTACTACTGATCCTCATCTTGGCAGCACAACCCATTCTCTTCGTCAATCTCCAACCCGTCCTACCCACGTACA
>Ga0315289_10013907_pt1 | contig 11261 bp, 10 predicted proteins | sample YL17G11_40_MG_FD_203452 | JGI IMG/M metagenome (GOLD analysis project Ga0315289, IMG submission 203452) | Sediment microbial communities from Yellowstone Lake, YNP, Wyoming, USA - YL17G11_40 | ecosystem: Environmental > Aquatic > Freshwater > Lake > Sediment | place: USA: Wyoming | collected... | reverse complement strand
CGAGGATGCACAGGCCCGCCCAAAGGTAATCTAAGCGAATCCGCTCCTTCATGTACAGCACGGAGAAGGGCACGAAGACGGCCAGCGTGATGACTTCCTGCAGAATCTTCAATTGGCCCACGTTCAGCACGTGGTGGCCGATCCGGTTGGCCGGGACCTGGAGCATGTACTCGAAGAAGGCGATGCCCCAACTCGCCACCGCCGCGATGAACCACGGCCGGTTGGCGAGATTCTTCAGATGTCCATACCAGGCGAATGTCATGAAGACATTGCTACAGCACAGGAGAAGCGCCGCCCGCAGAACAAGCCCCATACCCTACCCTTCATTCTCAACACTATCAGCTCCGGCTCACGGCCAACCCTGGGGCGTCCGCCGGAGACGCCATTATACCGCATTTGCCGCCGGCCAATGAATCCCGGCAGACGGCGGGGTCCAGACTATCCATCCGAATGAGGGAGCCCTTCACTCCGCAGAGAATTGCGGGCGCGTCAGACCATACCGGCCCCTGACCAGACCGGCCGACAGCATCCTACCACATCGGCGCTCAGGTTGACAACCACGCGGCCGGCACAACTGCCATGCACCAGGTGGCCGCGCCGCGCCTGGTTTGTAGTGTGCCCGTAAGGGCATCGAAAGAAACGCCTCACGGCGTCACGACAAACCAGGCGAATCAGCTACGCGACCGCCTCACGAGCGAAGACACATCCTACTTGGGGTTCGGACCCACGACCGTTGGGTTGTCCCGGTACGCACTCCACTCGGTGAACAAACCCTCATACAGCTTCACGTTCGGAAAGCCGAGATAGCACTTGAACAGGAGGAACGGATTCGTGGCCTCGCGGCCCGTGCCACAATACGTGACGATGGTCTTGTCCGGCGTGATGTGGTGTTTCTTGAGGATTTCGGCAATCTCCTGATCCGATTTCAACAGCGTCGGGTTGTCGTTCACCATGAGGGACCTCCACGGCAGACAGATCGCCCCGGGGATATGCCCGCCCTTGCTCCAGACCGCCTGCCCCTCATAGGCTTTCGCCCCGCGGGCATCGACGATGATCACATTGTCCTGTTGCATCAGCTCCTTAAGCTGATCCATGGTGATGTGACAGTCCCGTTCGGCGGCGTGGAAGCTGCCTTCTTGGATCTGGGGAAATTCCTTCGTCACGGGCCACTTTTCCGCGACCCACTTGTCCAGCCCGCCGTCGAGGACGTAGACTTGATTCTGGCCGAAGCGGGCCAGCGTGTAGGCCATCATAGTCTGCCCGAGGCCGTCCCCGGTGCCGCTGATGGCGCCCTTGCCCGTGTAGACCACGACCGGCACGTCATTCCGCAGGCCCACCCGGCAAAACAGCAACTCGATCGCCTGTGGCGAGAGATACCGCACGGGCATGCCGTGATCCGGCGCCCGCAGCGTCTGGTCGCTCAGATGAACCGCGCCGGGGATATGTTGGCCCAGGTAGTCGTAGACATCCGTCTGCGCGTCGACAATCATCAGGTTCGCGTCTTTCAGATGATTCTGCAGCCATTCGGTCGAGACCAGCTTGACGACGCCGGAGCCGTAGGGGCTTTCCCTTTCGGCAGCCGAGCCCGTCACGCAAATCAGGCCTACGGCGGCAACGATCGATAGGGTAAAGATTCGTCTCGCGCCACGCATAGTGTAACCCCTTTCACAAAGGTCAAACATCGGTAGTCATTTTCAACGATGCTCATGTAGGGGAGTACTCGCGGCCAGACTCCGGCAGAATGCAGCATCTCCCTTAAAAAGACTACCAGTTTTGCCGTGGCGTGCGTCCGCAGACCCTTAGAAATCCTTGAACGGCCGGATCCAGGCGGGCCAGGCGCTGTCATCGACCCCGCCAGCGCGCGTCCAGGGGCCTTGCGTATTGAAGGATTTGCTCCACTTGAGCGTCCATAGTTCCTTGAGGCCGACCTTGCGCGCGGAGGCGTCCGCGAAGGCGCAACCGACGAAACCCATGTGCCGATTGATACAGCAGCGGGCCATGTCCTGGTCGGTCCACGCGGCGTACTCGCTCTGGGCGGGCGGCGTCGTCGCCTGCGGCCACAGGTCAAAGCGCAGGGCGTCGAGGAACAGCGGCACAGTGTTCGGCGCTTTGACGTTGGTCAGCGTGCCCCAGAAGGTATTGCGCCGATCCGCCGAGTTCAGCGGCCAACTGAGCAGGTAGCTGTTGAGACCGTAGCTGCCGGCGACCCCCAGATGACCGGCCGAATAGCCCTCGAACGAGTCCCGGTAGATGCCCCAGGCATTGAAGATATTGAGCGTCGGAGCATTGACGCCGTGCTCGTCGACAATCGGTTTCGTGGCCGTGGGGCAGAACCACGTCTTGTTCTCCTTCCAGCACCGCACTTCCTCCGGAAGCTGGAAGAGCCACCACCAGCCATTGGTCCCGATGCCGCTCCAGAGCTTGCCGTCGTTGGCCTCGGCGTACATCGTGCAGACGAGCCCCCACTGCCGCATATTCCCCAGGCATCCGACGGTCCGGCTCTGCTCGCGCACCTTGGACAGCGCCGGCATCAGGATCGACATCAACAGCGCGATAATCGCGATCACGACCAGCAGCTCGATCAGCGTGAAACCTTTCTTCTCGCTCATAAGCTCACCTGAGAATCTATTTGTCCGCCTTGATCTGGATACTGAGAACCCTCCCGCGCAGAACGGCATCCGCCTCGGCCATCGGGAAAAGACCCTCGGCCAGCACGGTCACGGTCCGGAAGCCGCCCTGCTGGATCGCCTTGAGATACTCCTGTCTGTCCGCCGCTACGGCGAGCCACGGTGCCCACATCTCGGGAACCTTCTCCCGCATGCCGTCGGGAAACCGCCCGGTCGTAACCAGGTCGGATACGAACAGGCTGCCCCCCGGCTTCAGGACCCGGTGCACTTCCTGGAATACGGCCGGCTTGTCCAGCGCGTGATTGATGACACAGTTGCTGATGACCACGTCAACGGAATCGTCGGCGACCGGCAGTTTCTCGATCTCGGCCACGCGGAAGTCCACGTTCACGTACCCGCCCTTGCAGGCACTGGCCGTCGCCTTTTCGACCATTTCGGGCGTCATATCCAGGCCGACGACCCGGCCCTCAAGCCCGACCCGCTGCGCCGCGAGAAACGCATCCAGGCCGCCCCCGCAACCCAGGTCCAGAACAACCTGCCCGGGCCTCAGTTGCGCCAGCGCGGCGGGGTTGCCGCACCCGTGGGTAATCGCCGCCTCCGAGGGCACACTGCGCATTTCCTGCTCCGAATACCCGATGGACTTCGCGTAGGCGAAAGGATTGTCAGACCGCTCCCCGTCGCCGGAGGTTTCCCGAGAGGCGACTACGGCGTATTGTGCCTTCAATTGTCTCTTGTTGCGCCCCTCGTCTCTCATGTTTCGGTCCCCTTCCAACAAGCCGGCACGCGGACTGAAGACCCGCCTTGCACGGTCATTATACCATCTGGCCGGTCACATGTAGTCCACTAGTTTGACAATTCGACCGTCATGAATCGTGAAGAAAGACGCCCCACGGAGCCGCATCTCCGCGCCGGCCTTGTGCCCGTCCGGCAGGTCTTTGGCGAGCCGGCACCAGTAGTCGATCTCCACGGCGACACGAGTCTCATCGACCACCCAGGCCACGAGCGTTTGCCGCCTCTGCTCGAAATACTCGACGCTCTGCAGCGCTAACCGGCGCAGCTCCTCCTTGCCCACGGTCCGGATCACGCCCGTCGTATTTGACACCGATTCAAACACCGCCTCCTCGGCAAAGAGTCCGAGCATCGCCTCGACATCTTTCGCGTTGTAACAGTCCAGATACCGCTCGACCAACTCCCTGCTGCTGATGCTCATCTTCGTCCCTCCAAACCAATGACGCGCGTCCCTCCTCCTAACAAGACGGGCCGAGGCATCGCCTCAATAATCAATTATCCACCATCCTTAATCCATCTCGTGGCCCAGGCAGCCTTGTCCACCGTCAGCGGTTGCCAGGAAGGGCTCCCAAACGAGCTGGTCCAGCAATGCCTCGGGCGATTCGTCCACGAGCAGCAGGCCGCGATGGGCCGGGTCGATGAATCGCTCCTGCACCGCGTGATCCACGAACCGGATCAGATGATCGAAGTAGCCGTGCACGTTGAGCAGGCCGCAGGGCTTGGCGTGCAGGCCGAGTTGGGCCCAGGTCAGGGCCTCGAAGAACTCCTCCGCCGTGCCGAACCCGCCCGGCATCGCGATAAAGGCATCCGCCAGCTCGGCCATCAGGGCCTTGCGGGCGTGCATCGTCTCGACGACCCGCAGCGAGGTCACACTGGTCAGGCCCAGTCCTTTGTCCATCAGGTCCTTGGGAATGACGCCGATCGCCTCGCCGCCGCCCGCCAGGACCGTCTCGGCCAGGACGCCCATCATGCCAATCCGGCCGCCGCCGAAGACCAGCCCGAAGCCGCGTCCCACAAGCGCCCGCCCCAGCGTCCGGGCCGCGTCCGCGTACCCATCCTGTCCCCCGACCCCACTGCCACAATAGACACAAACACGCTTAATCATTGCTGACCGATGATGAATGACGGATGATTCCACAGATGCCAGTGCCATAGACATGCCCCCAGCCGTACAGATCCACTCGTTTTTCTATCTATATGGAAAGGCGGCAGTGTATGTTCACAGTCCGGGGGTGTCAAAACGAAATGGTGGTGAAGACAGGGCTTGGGTGTGGCCGCACCTCGCCTCACCAGCTATAGCCAGGCAAGTGAAACCACGAAGCCCTGTCGAATCCGGCTTGGCCCTGTTCCTCAGACGGTCATCGTCTCAATCTGGCCGGCGGCCTGCAAAACCTCGGCCACGGCCTCTTCCCCGCCCCGATTGATGATACGCTGCAAGGCGCTCACGATGCTCGGATCGAAGCGGGAGCCGGAGGACACGACCAGGTTCTCCAAGGCGTTGAAGATGCCCATGCTCTTGCGATAGGGCCGGTCCGAGAGCAGTGCATCGAAAACGTCCGCTACCGCGAGCACCCGGGCCACCAGCGGGATTTGCTCGCCCTTGAGTCCCTTGTATCCCGTGCCGTCATAGTTTTCGTGGTGGCATTCGATCGCGTCGGCAATATCGGCCAGAATGCCCCCGATGGGTCGGACCATCTCGGCGCCGCGCGCCGCATGCTCGCGAATGGTCTGACGCTCGTCCCCGGACAAGGCGGCCGCCTTGCGCAGGATATCCACGCTGATCTCCACCTTGCCCACGTCGTGCAGCAGTCCGGCGATGCGGATCTTCTCGATCATCGTCCGGTCCATCTGCAGTTCCCGGGCGATACTGACGCCCCAGGCGGAGACGCGGACGCAGTGGGCCTCCGTGTCGGCGTCGATCGTCTGAATGAATTTGGAGAGGATCGATAGGACGCCGATATACGCACGCTCCAGGCTGCTCAAGGCATCCTCGATCCGCAGACGTAACATGGAGATGAGCCAAGCGGTGACGATCAGGATGCCTGCCCAGGCGGTCAGTTCGGCCCAGAGCAGCGACGTGCTGCCCTCGTAGACGAGAGACGTCGGCAGGAAGTACGCATACGCGGCCACCAGGACGGCGGCCAGTCCGGCCACCCCCACCGCGTGACGGGTGCGCAGCGTCCAGGCGGCCACGATCACGGGCAGGTAGAACAGGTACAGCACGATCTTCTGGTTGACGAGCAGAATGTTCATGAAACCGAGCATCACCGTGAAGATCATCAACGGGATGAGACCCGGCCGGATCCGCGCGAGCTCCCGGAGAATCGTGCGCCTCAATTTGTTCTGGACAGCTTGCATGATCGTGCCCCTTTCATGCATGTTTCCTGGTTGTTGCTCAAATCAAGGGAGTGTTAGATGGTGTGTCTATCGGCACGAGACAGCGACGAAATAACCTGGCCTGCCAGGCACAACTCGGATCGCATGAAATGAGGTTCGAGCCACCGGCTAAGGCCCGATAATCATGATCCAAACCAGCCGTTCCCACCTCGCGAAAAAGCTGCCGCAGTGAACGCCAAAACGCTTGAGGGTGGCACAACACACATCGGCCGGAACACAAGCCGGGAACGGGGTGGTGTCTCACCCGTGCGGCGGCCGCAGGTGCCGGTCAAACCAGGCGCCGAAGTGGCGGATGTCCCAGATCATCGTGAGCCAGCCGTGCTGTTTACCGTGCCGAACGACCAGTTGGACCGTGCCTCCGGCCTCGCGAACGCGGGCCACAAACCACTCGGACTGCTCCAGGGGCACCAGCGTGTCGGCGTCGCCGTGGTAGATCAGGACGGGCGGCAGGTGGGCCGTGACATGGTAGATAGGCGACATCGCCCGGCCGATTTCCTGCCACGCGGCCAGGTCCGTCGCCCGGGGCCCGAAGGCCTTCACGAAGCTCTTCGGCGGACCGCCATCGCCGGGATTCTCCGTCGAATGCCCCAGGTTGAGCAAGTCCGTGACGGGGAAAAAGACGGCCGCTGCCTGGACCACGCTGCTCTCCCGATCCACCGGATCGTTGGCATCGGGCGCGCCGGGTCCGCCGCAGGTGGCCAGCATGAGGCTCAAATGTCCGCCCGCACTGCCGCCCGCGACCCCGATACGATTCGGGTCAATGCCGTATTCTTTCGCATGATGCCGAATGAATCGCACGCCGCGGTTGACGTCCTCGACGATCTCCATCACCGTCGCCGCAGGCTGGGACAAATGGGAGACCGCGAAGATCGTGTACCCCCGCCGCAACAAGGGCGCGACCATCCAAGCACGGAAGCCCTCCGGTCCGGACTTCCAACTGCCACTGACCATCACGGCGACGCCCAGCCCATTGGGCCGCGCGGGCCGAACGATGTCGAACGTCAGTTCGTGCCCCTGCCGTTGCGTGTAAGCGAGGCGGCCTACGCGCTCGACGCGGGGATGAAAATACCACCACAGTCCCCCCGCCGTGATGGCGACGACCGCCGCCAGGCCCAGCACGGCCAGCAGTCCAACTTGAATGACGCGACGAATCTTCATACCGACTTCCCTGAGACAATCCGGCTCTTATCGCGTGACATCTTATCAAGGTCCGTCGTGACCCGCCACATCCGAAGCCAGGCAAACGCCAACTGAAATCGAAACCACGAAGAACGCGAAGAGCGCAGCGCGACCTCGCTGCGCTCGGCCGCCACCAAACCTCTTTTCGTTTACCTACCACGGAGATCACGGAGGACACGTCGCGGCCAGTGCCCGCGCTGGGTCCTTCGTACCACTACTTGTTCAAATCTTGTTTTCTTGCGCAAATTCCGGTCTCGGCCACTGGCCGCGCTGGGTCTTCTCTTTTCTCCGTGGCCTCCGTACTACAAAGGCGTAACCTCTTGTTTTTTTGACAAGAAGGACCGAAAGAAAGACAGAAGAATAGGGCCGCAAAAAACGAAAAAAGACGAGGAAGGGTGCCGTCTCTGCTTCTCCTTTTTGCGCGATTTTGCGTTTCTTTCGGCTAATGCAGTTTTGGTTGCGGCCGAAGGCCGCGCTGGGCTCTTCGTGGTTTCAAGCTTCTTCGCCTTCTGCCTGCATAAGAAACCTCGATGTCACCATAAGCAGTGCTTATCTATCACCCACGTCAAAACCTGGAATTTCTGCGGCCAGAATCCCCTGTTCAGCAGTAGGAAACGACAACGTTTCTGCAACAGTTGAAAACCCAAAACACCCCGCGCGTAAAAAACTTTTTATTCCTTGCCCAACAAACACTTGCGTCAATTTCGGGTCCTTCGCGCGCACAGAATTCCGGCACGATTCGTGCAACACGGAGCAAGGGTAGAGAGACCGCGAGGTCCGAGGCGGCCCTCTGGATTTATGATTTACGATTTATGATTGATGATTTGAAAGAGGAAAGGAGAGGCCATGAGTCGCGATGTGGCGAGGGGTGGTCGGATGGGCGACCTGGCGTTTGCCGTCCAGGTCTTCCTCGAAAGGCACCTGGCCCCGGTCCTGATCTTGTGCCGCCGGCTGATCGTGGGCTACGCGTACCGGCGGATTCCGCTGACGCAGGGCAAGTTCGCCTGCGTGGACCCGCGGGACTATCCGGTCCTGTCCCGGCATAAGTGGTGCGCCGCCCGGCAGGGCAAGTCCTGGTACGCCGTGAGGACCGAGGGCGAGCGCCAGCTCCGGATGCACCGGGTGATTATGAACGCCCCGCCCGGTCTGGTCGTGGACCACATCGACCATAACGGCCTGAACAACGTCCCGCGCAACCTCCGCAACTGCACGCAGAGCCAGAACGCCCGCAACCAGCGGCCGCACCAAGGCGGCTCGTCCCGTTTCACCGGTGTCTGCTGGCTCAAGCGCGAGCGGAAATGGTGGGCCCGCATCCAGAAAGACAACCGCCAGAAGTCGCTCGGCCTTTTCGACGACGAGCGGAAGGCCGCCCAAACCCGCGACGCCGCCGCCCTCGCCCTCCACGGCGAATTCGCCAACCTCAACTTCCCACGTCACCGCCGCCGAAGAGAATGGTTCACGAGAATCAAACAGCGATTGTCCGCATTGTGGGATTCCACGCGTGGGTTGAGAACCCACCCTACACGGGACCAACCGTCGGGCAACAATTCGTAGGGTGGGTTCTTAACCCACGCGTGACCACCGTGTACAATGGAATGGGCCACGATGGAGCCTGTGGAGGGATATGCGATGTCCCATTACCGACGTGCCAATGACCCCGGTGCTCACTACTTCTTCACGGTCGTAACCGACGATCGACGGGTATTCCTGACCGACGAGCCGGCGCGCGGCTGTCTGCGTCGCGCGTGGCGCATCGTCCGCGAGCGCAGGCCGTTCCAGCTCATCGCCCTGTGCCTGCTTCCGAACCATCTGCATTGCATCTGGAAGTTGGCGGAGGATGATGCCGATTACTCTACCCGCTGGGCGAGCATCAAAGCGATCTTCACGCGAGAATACCTCCGTTGCGGCGGCGTCGACGGCGCCCGCAATCTCTCCCACCGGCGCCGTCACGAGGCGGCCATCTGGCAGCGCCGCTTCTGGGAGCACCGCATCCGCGATCAGCGGGACTTCAGCCGGCACGTTGATTACATCCACTTCAACCCGGTGAAACACGGCTTGGTCACGGACCCGTCCGATTGGCCCTGGTCGACGTATCATCGGTACGTGCGGGAAGGTTACTACGGCCGCCAGGCCCTGCTCGACCGGCGCTCCGACCTCGATGACATTTCCGGAGGTGAATAACGAATGGCAACTCGACCGACATTGCGATTTCGACGGTATTTCTGGAGGGGAATAATGGATATTTACGCGTGGGTTAAGAACCCACCCTACATGCAGGCCAGGCCCTGCTCGACCGGCGCTCCGACCTCGATGACATCGCCGGAGGTAAATAACGGACATTGACGCGTGGGTTAAGAACCCACCCTACGTGCACGTCAGGCCCTGCTCGACCGGTGCTCGGACCTTGACGATGTCGCCGGAGGTGAACAACGAATGTTAACGCGTGGGTTGAGAACCCACCCTACATGCGCCGAGGCCAACCGGCCTTGGACAAATGCGGCGGAAGCGCAACAATGTGATGGCGCATCCAAACCCAGAGACCGGCACGAGCGATTCGTAGGGTGGGTTCTCAACCCACGCGTAATCCGGCCGGGCATTGACACCGGGTCATCAAGTGGGCATAATCAATCGCGGTTTGGCGGGCCCTCAGCCGCCTTGCGAGGAACGAGAGGCACCTGTGACACCTAAGGGAGGCCATTACAAATGGCGAATGGGAGACCAGCTCCGGTAAGGGACGCAATCATCTCTGCCGTTGCCGCGATGGTCATCGGCGCGGCGGGGCTGATCCTCTATGCCTACAGAGTCTATTGGCTGCTGTCTCTTATCGCCCTCGGCGTCGGCGTGTTCCTCGTGGTGCTGTTGCGTCACCCGTCGCGCTTCTACAGGCTCGTGGTCTGGGCATGCATCGGATTGCTTGCCACGATCCTCGGGATTCCCGCCATCCATTTCTCCGGCGTGCTAGGCGGAATCGCCGCTGTCGAACTGGTGATCGAGTCGGTAGGAACGGGGGGAACCGTTTCTCTTTGTGCGCTCTGCTGTGTCGCACTCAGCGTGTCGGCTCGGATGGATTCCCTGCAACGTCGACCCAGGTCCAAAGAAGCTGTTTTGCCACGCGTGCAGAATACCGGCGTCTCCGTGCGGGCCGAGATTCCGGGACAGGTGGTCAACTCGCCCATCATCGGTCAGGCACAGACCGTCCAGATAACCTACCCTCCAGGGAACGGGGCATCCGGTAAGGAACAGGCCAAACAGATAACACCCCGCGATTTCCTGCTCTCGAACACCCGTGAGCCGCCGAACGCAACCAACCCTGCCACGTTGCTCAACGCGCGTTATCAGGTGGTGCCCTTCTTCGAAGAAGCCCGCACGGCGGAATTGGTGGATTTGAGGGCATGGTGTGAGGACGACAAATTCACCACGAGCGTGCGTCTGTTCCACGGGCCGGGCGGAACAGGCAAGACGCGGCTCTTCATCGAGTGGGCCAAGCGGTTGCGGGACCAAGGCTGGTATACCGGCTTCCTGCCGGAGCAAGTGAAGGACGATCAGGTCGAGAGCATTCTACACACGGACAAGCCTGCGCTGGTGGTCTTGGACTATGCCGAGTGTCGAACCGGATTGCACGAGTTCCTTAAGCGCGTTGCCGAGCGCCCACCCGAGCAAGTGCAGCACCTACGGATCGCCTTGCTGGCGCGGGACGTGGCGGACTGGTGGCAGTCGCTGTTGCAGCGCGACGAGGCGGTGCGTCATTGGCTCGTACAAGCGGAACCAACCGCGATCGCACCAGTCGCCTTGGAGGGACCTTTGCGCAGGCGTATTTGGGAGCATGCGCGGGACGCTTTCGCCGAGCGGTTGCAGAAACCCGTCCCGCCTGGCGCGGCGGACCTCGGCGACCCGCGCTTCGAGCGCATCCTGTACCTACACATGTCCGCTCTGGCCACGGTCGAAGGGCTGGGCACCAGGGTCGAATCTCTTCTTGGGGAAATCATAGCCCACGAGAAGCGCTTCTGGGCCAAGCGCTACCGGGAGCAATTCGGCAAAGATGATTTCGAGGCGACCGACTTCGACGAGCGTTGCAGTCGGTTTGTGGCGGCCGTCACCCTGCAGGGCGGCGTCCCCTCGCGGGAGGCGGCGGAGGCGTTGAACCGGCGCGTCGGAGGTCCCGAATCGCGATATCAGCATCTCATCGCTCTGCTGCGCTCCTTGTACCCCGGACGAGGACAGGGGGCCCAGAACCGCTATCTCGCCGGGCTGGAGCCGGACCTTTTGGGC
>Ga0315289_10013905_pt1 | contig 11262 bp, 12 predicted proteins | sample YL17G11_40_MG_FD_203452 | JGI IMG/M metagenome (GOLD analysis project Ga0315289, IMG submission 203452) | Sediment microbial communities from Yellowstone Lake, YNP, Wyoming, USA - YL17G11_40 | ecosystem: Environmental > Aquatic > Freshwater > Lake > Sediment | place: USA: Wyoming | collected... | reverse complement strand
GGAAAAATTGTTGTGGTGGTACAGAAACTTGACGCGCGTCGATTATAGTATTCAGGGCTGGAAAAAGCATAAGATTTACCCCGATTTCCTGCTTTCCAATACCGATTCGAAAAAATCCGGTCATCAGAGCAAGATATTTGTCGTCGAAACCAAAGGCTTGCACCTAAAAAATGAGGATACGGCTTATAAGCAAAATGTATTTAAATTTTGCAACGAACTGGGCCGGCAAAAGGAATGGGGCGAGCTAAGCCTTGAATTCGCCGATAAGAAATTTGAATTTCAGGTTATTTTCGAAGATGAGTGGAAATCAAAAGTGAATGGATTGCTGGGTGGAGGGGCTGGGCGTAATGATTGAAGGATACCCCCAAGAGTCAGTCCCCTGGGAAACGAAACGATTCCAGGTCATAGGCTAAAAACCAATTATTTTATAGAGGGCAAGGCATGCCGTGCCCCTACAGGACTATGATTTTATGACCGGACAATGGCGGCTGATTTTGGACGGAGATTACGACGGTTATTACAATATGGCCGCTGATGAAGTACTGCTGGAAGCTTTCCAGCGTTCCCGGGTGCCGGTCTTGCGCGTTTACGGCTGGGACCAGCCGTTTTTGACTTTGGGTTATCATCAGGACGCCAGTAAAGTGTTTTTGCGTGAGCCGGGATTTCCTTTTACCCGGCGCATCACCGGCGGCGCGGTGGTCCTGCATCACCGGGAAGTCACCTATAGTCTAGTCTGTTCCCGCGAGGACCTGTCTTTGCCGGCCGGGGTCAAGGATTCCTACAAAGCTATCTGCCGGTTTCTGCTGGATTTTTATTCCCGCATGGGCCTGAAGGCTGATTTCGCCTTCTCCGTCATGGCCGGATCGACCTTGGGCCGCTACCGCGATTTTTGCCTGGCTACGGCTGAGCATTTTGATATCGTTATCGACGGCCGCAAGATCGGCGGTAACGCCCAGAAACGAAAGGGGCATACTATTTTTCAACAGGGCACGATTCCCGTCGAGTCAACGCAAGCCACAGGCCTCGTGCGGGGGGCTGAGGAGGCTAAGACCAACGCGGCGGATCTGCGATTTTTTCTGGGGTATGCGCCGTCTTTAGGTTTTATCAAGAATCTTTTGGCCGACAGTTTTGCCCAGACCTTTGATTTAGAGTTCAAGGAACAGCCGTTTGATCTTAAGGAGATGTGCCGATGTTCGCAAACAGCCCAAAACAAATATAAGAGCCAAGCCTGGAATAATAAGGGGACACGTACCTAATGCTTAAACCTTCCTGGTTGGATAAAAGATTTGATCATGCCGGCGCGCGGCCGCTGAGAGCTTTTTTACGGGATTTAAACCTCCATACTGTTTGCGAGGAGTCGCTCTGCCCCAATATCGGCGAATGTTTCAGCCGTAATACCGCTACTTTTTTGATCATGGGCAAAGTTTGTACCCGGCAGTGCCGGTTTTGCAATGTCAGCCAAGGGGTGCCGTTGGCGCTTGACAAGGGCGAACCGTCCAGGCTGGCCGCGGCGGTAAAGCGATTGATGCTTAAGTACGCAGTCATCACGTCGCCTACCCGCGACGATCTGGCCGACGGCGGGGCCGGACATTTTAGCGCCTGCGCTTGGGCCGTTAAAAAACTTAACCCTTCGACCAGGATCGAACTGTTGATACCCGATTTTGGAGCCAGGCCCGAAAGCCTGGCTTTGATCGCCGGCTCATTCGCCGACGTCCTGGGCCATAACCTGGAAACCGTGCCTTCCTTATATATAAAGGTAAGGAAAGGTTCTTCCTATGACCGGTCCCTGGGAGTATTGAGCTCTATCCGCCGCCTGTGTCCCGGCGCGGTATTGAAGTCAGGCCTGATGCTGGGCCTGGGCGAAAAAGAACCGGAAGTGGTCAGCGTGATGCAAGACCTGCGTAAGACCGGTTGTTCTATCCTGACCCTGGGCCAGTACTTGGCCCCATCCTTAAAACATTATCCGGTGCAGGAATATATTCCTCCGGAGATGTTTACGCATTACGCCGCCTTAGCTCGTGATCTGGGTTTTTCGGGGATCATGAGCTCGCCTTACACCCGTTCGTCCTACCGGGCAGATCAAGCCTAATGACAAATGACCAATGTTCCAATGTCAAAACAAAGACTTGGTATTTTTAGTTTTGTCATTTGAGCATTTGAAATTTGTCATTTATCCATTTCCCAACATATAGTGGTGTTTGCCAAACAACACAATATATTGTAATCTTATGCAAATTCATGCCAGGTTATGCTTGAAGTTGTTAAACAAATGTATTTAAATAGAGGTGTGGCCAGTTAGCTACAAACCAGAGCATATTATGAAAAGAGTAAGTATGCCGAAATTGATGAACGTGGACGAGTTGGCTGATTATCTTGGTCTGAAGAAGCAGACTATTTACAACTGGCTGCATCAGAAAAAGATCTCCGGCATAAAGATCGGCAAAGTCTGGCGGTTCGAGCGCGATTATATCGACGGTTGGCTTAAAACTTTGGGGAAACAGGACAATGGGTAAAAGACAGGTCGGCCTATATTTTGGCGGCGATTCTTTAGGCGGCATAGTGATGGAGAAGGACCAGATGGTCTCCTTCGCCCACTATGAGCTGGCGAGTTTGCAGGAAGAGTCCAAAGTCGAAAACCTCAACGAAGACGTTAAATGGGAGGCGTTGATCAACCGGGCCCTGCGGGATATGGGCGTGGAAGAAAAAGAAGTCTTTTTGGCCGTGGCCGACAAAGAGTTCATCTTTCGTTCTTTTGAGATGCCGGCCATGAGGAAAAAGGAACTGGAAGCGGCTGTGGCTTTTGAGGTGGAAAAGTACATACCCTTTAAGCTGGACCAGCTGCGCTGGGATTTTACCTACAAGACCATCGCCCGTGATAAAAAGACCATCGTGTCTTTTATCGGCATCCGCGAAGCCAGTTTCCAGCGTTTTTACGATATCGTGACCCGGCTTGACCTTGAACCGGCGCGCATGGAGCCTTCGAGCCTGGCTTTAGTCAGGATGATCAAGTCTTTCAAGCGGTACCAGAAACTAAAAAACTTCGCGCTCCTGGATTACACAACCACCGAAGCTTACCTGACTTTTTTTCACGAGAACATGCCGGTGTTTAACCGTTATTTTACCGTTCCCCATAACGATGCCGGCGAGACGGACCTGGAGAAGTTTATCGAGACCATCCGGGTGTCTTTCCAGTATTTCCAGCGCGAGATGCGGTCTTATCAACCGGGAGCTTTCCTGGTCGTGGCCGACGTCCGCGAGGAGAAGTTGGCCCAAGTCTTGCACGAGGAGTTACAGACCGAGGTCGAGATCCTGATGCCTTACGATTTTCTGGAGCGCGCCGAGACCCGCGTGGAAAACTTAAAGGCCGCCGGTATCGCCGTGGCAAGCGATGCGGCGTATTCGTTCCGGCCGGATTTTCTTACCCACCCCGAAGAAAAGTTGAAGGCGCGTGCCGCTTCTTCCGGAGTATCCTTGAAGGGCGGCCTGCTGGTGTTTTTATCGGGGCTGGCGGTTTTTGCGGTCGTATTTTTCAGCATGGTGCTTAATAATATCGCCACCAACCGCGCGAGCGAGTTGGCCGGACAGCGTTCGGCCATGGTCAGGCCGTCCGAGGTAGCCGCGATGTCCTGGGACGAAGTGCAGGCCGATATTATCCGTAAAAACAAAGGGTCCGCGGTCCTGGCAGGGCTTGCGGCCAAGCCGCAGACCGTTTCCGGCTTGGTATATAAAATACCGCGGCTCCTGCCGCAGGGCCTTTGGCTGGAAAAGCTGGAAGTCAACAATTCCGGCGAAGCTTCCGGCTGCCGGGCGCAGCTATCCGGCGCGGTGTTCCTGGCAGATAATAATAAGGAAAGGGCCGCGGTGGACCGGTTTATCGCCGACCTTTCCGCGGCGCCGGACATCCGAAAGTTGTTTTCCCAGGTGGAGCTGGTCTCCTCCGAAAGGAAAAACGATAAAGGTTTTGACCTTACTTTTTTCGCCATAAAAATGGAATGACCTTATGCAGGCTTTATTAAAATTTAAAAACGAATTGATCGTGCTGGTGGTGTTTATCGCGGTTTTCGGTTTTGCCAAGACCAGATGGGTCCAGTTTAAAACGCGCATGGCCGCCTTTGTCGTCGACAGCAAGGATATCGAGACCGGCAAAGCGCTTTTAGCCCAGTGGCAGACCGCCGAGGGTCAGTACGACGCGGCTTTGCAGTATCTGCCTTTTAACCAGACGGCCGAGTTTAAAAGTTACGTGGACGCCGCGGCCAGAGAGGCCGGCCTGGATATAAAATACGTGGGGCCGTCCCGCGAGCCGCATGATTTTTACGAAACGGCCATCATGACTTTAAAAATGGCCGCGTCTTACCGTCAGATGGCCGCTTTTATAGAGAAGATCGAAAACGGCGGCAAGGTGGTCATCACCCGGTTGACGGTCAGGAACGCCGATAAAGAGGAACGGCCGGCTTCGGGCAAGTCGTCCCGATCGGTAGAGATGGTCTTGCGTACCTACGTTAAGGGGAAGCTATGAAGATCAGGTTGATCAGCATCCTTGTGGCTGCGGGTTGGATATTTTTAGGGGCTCCAGCGGCCTTTGGCCAGGAGGATCTGCGTGATCCTTTCGACTCCCTTTTGCCCGCGACGCTGCCCGCGCCCGCGGGCCCAATGTCTTTGCCGCCGAGCGGCATAACCGTTTTGCCGCCGCCGGTTTCACAGGATAAAGGGCCCCAGCTTCAAGTCCAGGGCGTGCTCTGGGGCACGAATAAGCCTCAGGTATTGATCGAAGGAAATATTTATGGCGTGGGCGATGATATCAAAGGCATGGACGCCAAGATATACGCGATAAAAAACAACAAGATATCCGTGGTCTATCAAGGCCGGCTTTATCAGGATATCGGAGTAGTCAAGCATGAAGCCGGCAGTCCGCAGTCAGTAACCATGAACAGGTGATAAGGGCGATTAACCAGGAGGACGCATGAGCTATACAAGAATAATTATGTTTACCGCCGCCATATTCGCGCTGGCCTTGTTTTTAGCGCCGGCCCAGGGCCAGGATTCATCGGGCCTGGGCGATTATATCGTGTCGGGGGTGCGCCGCAGTGTCTCGCTGGACCTGCAGGACGCAAAACTTGTGGATGTGCTCAAGATGTTTTCCCAACAAAGCGGCTTAAACTTTGTGGCCAACGAGGCGGTTAAAGAGCGGGTCGTGACTTTATATTTAGAGAACGCCGGTCTCAAGGAGGCCATGGACGTGTTGTTTAAGGCCAATAACTTAAGCTATGATTATTATCCCGAAGCCAATATATTCGTGGTCAAAGACCTGGGTAAGCCCGTGCTTGATTCCATCACCCGGATCTATCCTTTGAAATACGCCCGGGTCAGTTCCTCGCGGCTGCAGTCGGAGATCACCAATGGACTTCAGCCTGCGACCGGCGGCGGCAATGCCAGCAGCGGTTCCTCCGGCGGGAACGTCAAGTCCGCCATAGAAAAAGTATTGAGCGAATACGGCAAGGTCAGCGAAGATACCATGACCAATTCTCTGGTGGTGACTGACGTGCCTTCGCAGTTTACCGTAATCGAAAAAGTCATCGCCGCTCTGGACAAGCCCGCGCCAAAGGTGATGATCGAAGTGGAGATGCTGGATGTCTCTAAAATACTGATCGACAAGATCGGCGTGCAATACAGTTCAGCCTTGGGCGGCGGCGTGTCAGGCAATTTTATCCCCGGCAAGATAACCACCAACCAGCCCTTTCCTGACCACCTGCTTAAAGGCGCAAACCTGGGCAACCGTATGGCTTTAGACGGCCAATGGACCCCCAGCATCCTGGACTTAAGTTCCTTTAACGCGTTTATACAGCTGCTTTCATCCAACAGCAGTACCAAAGTCCTGGCCCGGCCGCGCATACTCACTTTATCCAATGAGACCGCCGAGGTCAACCTGACCGTCAACGAAGCGGTGGGCATCAAGACTGATATGGGTACGGCCGCCAGCGGGACGCTTTCTCAGTCGATTGAAAGAGTGGAGACCGGCACGAAACTGCGGGTCACCCCCCAGGTCAATCCCAACTCTAACGAGATCACGCTGTTCGTGGAAGTGTTTACCAAGGAAGCCCGGGACAGCGGCCTGACCGTACAAGGGCTTAACGGTACCATCAAGAACCCCGAAGAAAGAGGCGCTAAAAGCGTATTGCGGCTGGTCAGCGGTGAGACGCTTTTGATGGGTGGTTTGATCAAGGAAACTACCCAAAACGTCCAGAGCAAGATCCCTTTACTGGGCGACATTCCCTTGCTGGGCCATTTGTTCCGGCATGACGCCAAGACCAAAGACCAGCGGGAACTGCTGGTGTTTTTGACTCCGCGCTTGGTGGAAGACCGGCCGATGCTGGCTAAAGGCGGTAAACTCTTTCAGCGGGAACAGGACAATCCCGTGCGTTCCGAGGCGATCAGCGACGTGCTGAATAGGATATCCAGAGATTAATTGTAAGGGCTTAAAATCTTAAATCCAAGACCCTAAACAAACAGTTTGGGGTTTTGGATTTTTTTGTTATAATCATTTTATCCGCCTTCGCCCCGATTTATCGGGGCTTCGGCGCGATGTCACTGAATGGGTAAGCCTGTAAGGAGTTCCATATGGCCAGGTATAAGAGATTAGGCGATATTTTGGTTTCTGAGGGCGTGATCACCAGCCGTCAATTGGAAGAGGCTGTGACCGCGCAGGGCAAGGAAGGCGGCAAGCTGGGCGAGGTGCTGGTAAAGCTGGGCTACGTCACCGAGGAACAGATCGTGGTGGCCTTAAGCAAACAGCTGGCCATACCTTACGCGTCTTTAGCTTCGGGCAAGCTCAAGCCCGCGCCGGACCAGGACCTGGAAGCACTAGTGCCCAACGATTTTGCTATGAAGAACCTGATCTTGCCGCTGTCGCACAGCCTCAATTCGCTTACCGTGGTCATGTTCAACCCGCTGGACCTGATGCTGATCGATAATCTAAAACGGCTTACCGGCTGTGAGATAAACCCGGTGATCTCCACCCGGACCGACATCATCAAGGCCATCGAAGATTTTTACGGCAAAGACAAGATATTCCGCGAAGCCATCGAAGCGGCATCCATGGGCGAAGAAACGGCGATGGAAGTGGCGACCAAAGAGACCGACTTAAGCCTGGACCGCCTGATCGCCCAGGCCGAAGAGGCGCCGGTAGTAAAGCTGGTCGACTTGATCGTCAAGCAGGCCATTGATGAAGGCGCTTCCGACATACACCTTGAGCCGCAGTATGAGAGATTTTCTCTGCGTTACCGGGTGGACGGAGTGCTTTACGAAAAGCCTTCGCCGGCCACGTCCTTATACATGCCGATCATCTCCCGGGTCAAGATACTTTCCAAGATGGACATCGCCGAGAAACGCCTGCCCCAGGACGGCAGTTTCATGGTCAAAATAGGCGAGCGGACCATTGACATGCGCGTGTCCAGCCTGCCCACCATATACGGCGAGAAAGTGGTGCTGCGAATTCTCGATAAGACCCGCGTGCCATTGGACCTGGCCCGGTTGGGGTTTTTGCCCCAGGAGCTGGAACTTATCCGCAAAGGCTTAAGCTCCGCCAACGGCCTGATATTTTTGACCGGACCGACCGGCAGCGGTAAATCCACCACGCTTTACGCCGCGCTCAACGAAGTGAGATCGCCTCAGGTCAACATCCTGACCGTGGAAGATCCGGTGGAATACCGCATGGAGGGCATCAATCAGGTGCAGGTCAAACCCGACATCGGGCTGACTTTCGCCAACGCTTTGCGCTGTTTCCTGCGTCAGGACCCGGACATAATACTGGTCGGCGAGGTCAGGGACCTTGAGACCGCCGAAATTTGCATCCGGGCGGCACTTACCGGCCACTTAGTGCTTTCTACTTTGCATACCAACGACGCCATCGGTACGATATCGCGCCTGATCGATATCGGCGTGCCTAATTATCTGGTGGTGGCTTCCACAAGGTTGATCATCGCCCAGCGTCTGGTGCGCAAATTGTGCCCTAACTGTAAGGAGCCTTATGAAGTCAGGCCGGAAGACTTGCCCAGCGGCCTGAAACTTGAGGCCCCGGTCATCTATAAAGCCAAGGGCTGCGATAAATGCAATTTCGTGGGCTATAAAGGCCGTTCGGTAGTGGTCGAGGTCATCCTGGTAGACGAAGAACTGCGGGCCCAGGTATACGAAGGCGCTAAACCCGCGCAAATAATGCAGACTGCCCGTAAAAAAGGCACGTTCACGCTTCTGGAAAGCGGCCTCAAGCGCGTGGAGGAAGGGATCACCAGCCTGGAAGAAATATTGTCGGCGACGGCGGCTTACTAAAGAGATGGTAGATAGTAGATATTAGATGGTAGATGAGGGAGAGTGATGCCGAAGTATCTTTACGTAGCTAAGACTAAAAAAGGGCAGACCATAAAAGGCGATGAGACGGCCGTATCGCAGGAGGAACTGGTGGCCCGCCTGCGCGGACGGGGATTGTTTTTGATGTCCATCACCGAGGCTTCCAAGGCAAGCCAGCCGCCGTTATTGTCTATTTTTACTAAAAACGCCGGCTCAAGAAGAGGTTCGATCAAGCTATACGATCTAACCATGTTTAGCCGTAATCTGGCCACCACGCTTTCCAGCGGAGTCACCCTGTTAAGGAGCCTGGAAATATTGGCCAGCCAGTCCGAGAGCCTGGGCATGGAAAAGGTCTTGAAAAAATGCTCCGACGACATCCGCAGCGGACTTTCTTTGAGTGAAGCCATCGCTAAACACCCCCGGGTGTTCGGCAATCTTTGGCGGGGCATCGTGGAGGTGGGTGAGGCTTCGGGTAACTTGCCGTTTGTTTTGGATAAACTGGCGGATTACCTGGAAGCGCGCATGGAGTTTCAGGCCCGGATCACCGGCGCGATGATCTATCCGGCGATATTGATGATCGTAGCGACCATGGTGTTATTCGCTTTCTTTAAGTTCATCCTGCCCAAATTCGCCGAAATATTCACCCAGTTCAACGTCAAGCTTCCTTTGGCCACCCAGATAATGTTCAATATCGGCAACTTTTTCGACAAAAGTTTTGGTGTGTTGCTGGTGGGTATCGTCGGTCTGGTAGCCGGAACGATCTACGGATTCAAACAGCCGGATACCCGCAAATGGTGGGATGAGTTCAGTTTAAGGATGCCAATCGTCGGTTCGACCTTTCTTTTAGCCAGCGTGGAGCGGTTTACTTCTACCATGCATATACTGCTGGAAAGCGGCCTGCCGCTGGTTTACACTCTTGAGACCAGCGCCAAAAGCGTGGGCAATACGCACATGGAAAAGATCATCCTGCAGGTCAAAGAAAAAGTGCGCGAAGGTAATTCCCTTTCCGAGGAGATATCCCGTACCCAGCTTTTTCCGCTGATGATCTCGGAAATGGCCAAGATCGGCGAGGAGACCGGCACTTTGCCCGACGTGTTCAAAAAAGTGGCTGTCCATTACCAGAAAGAGCTGTCCCAGCGCATGTCGCGGTTTTTGTCGATGTTTGAGCCGTTGATGATCGTGTTCATGGGCCTGATCATCGGCACCATGGTCATCTCGCTGTTTTTGCCGATATTTAAGTTAAGTTCCGGCGGCGGGGGCGGATGATGGCGGGTATTGCAAAAAATTCCCCGAAATGGTATAATTTAACTGCTTGCGGGTTATTTAATTATCCGCGGGTTAATGGGTTGAGAATTAGAGCAATAGAAAATAGACCGCAATTGAGCTTTTGTGTTTCTATTTTCGACTTTCTATTGCTCAATTGCTCTGCAGTTTTGCCCTCCAAAGGAGGGCAGGCAGAGCAAAAATCTGCTAGGAGGTGCATCGTGAACAGAAAAGGTTTTACTTTGTTGGAACTGGTAGTGGTGATCATAATCCTGGGTATTTTGGCTACCCTGGGTATCGGCCAGTACATGACCATGGTCGAGCGCTCCCGCGGCGCCGAGGCCCGTAATATTTTAGGCCAAATACGCGGTACCGCGGCCGCGCATTACCTGCAGTATAATTCATTGACACCCGGCGGGTCCGATCCGTCCTTTAGCAGCACCCGGGCCGGTATAGGAACGACTGCTTCCGGTATGATCCCCGCTGCTTGTTCGTTGTCACACTATTTTTCCTATGGCGTAGCTGTAGGCGCTTCCACTGTGGCCGCCACAGCTTCTCGATGCACCGGCGCCGGCAAGGTACCTAATGCTTCCGGTGCTTTGAGCCTTGTGTTGACCAGCAATCTTAATACCGGTTCAGACACCTGGAGCGGTACAGGGTATCAATAATAAAGGGGATAAAGGGGACAGACACCTTTTTTCGAAACTAAAAACCAAACCCCGTCAAGGCTGAATCTTTGGCGGGGTTTACTCTTTGCGGAGCCTAAATCATGCGTCGTAAAATCCATGGTCTATGGTCTATGGTCTATGGTCCTAAAAGAGTCTTTACTCTTCTGGAGTTGACGATCGTGCTGGTGATCGTGGGCGTGCTGGCCACAATGGCCACAAGCCACCTGGCGATCAGCCGGGAAAAGGCTTTACTTAAAGGCGCTCTTAGCGGTATAAAAGTCCTGCAGGCCGCCGAAAACACGCGCTTTGCCGAAAGCGGGGCGTTCGTGGCTTGTTCGGGTCTTCCCGCGGCCTCAACCAACTGCCGCGATACACTGAAAATAGACCTGTTCGGTTTCCCCGCGCTGTTCACCTACAGCGTGACCAGCGGTTCTCCTACGGTTGACTTTACCGCCCAGGTAGGGCGTGCCAGCGGCGCTTTCAGCACTTGCGTTTACGCGCTCAACCGCACGCAGGACGCGGCAAACTATTCGTCGGGGACATGCCCGTAGAGAGAATGACCAATTTCTCAATGTCCAATGAGTAATAAGATGTAACGTCACTGGACATTGGTCATTAGGAAATTAGACATTTTATGAAACGCAAATCCGTCACTTTATTAGAGATCATGGTCGCGGCTTTTATCCTGGCGGCAGTGATCGCCGGGACCCTGGCCAGTTTTGTGGCTGTGCGCAATTACGTGCGCCGGTCCGGTATACGGTTGTCGGTGGCTAACCTGGCCAGAGGCCGCCTGAACGCGCTTTTTCCTCAAGTTGACGCTTCCATCTGGAACAACGCCAGCGCGACTTTATCTTTGGCCAACGGCACGCTTAATACTACTAACGAGTCTTCCGACGGCACAGGTTACACGATCAATTACAGCGTTTCCAACGTCACCGGCCGTACTTACCGGCTGGTGACCATGAACGTAAGCTATTGAGATAATATGAAG